>Ga0316226_1003177_pt1 | contig 14407 bp, 10 predicted proteins | sample TBH18017metaG_FD_206009 | JGI IMG/M metagenome (GOLD analysis project Ga0316226, IMG submission 206009) | Freshwater microbial communities from Trout Bog Lake, Wisconsin, USA - TBH18017 | ecosystem: Environmental > Aquatic > Freshwater > Lake > Hypolimnion/Profundal zone | place: USA: Wisconsin... | reverse complement strand
GGCAATGCCGGTCACCACGGCCGTCCCAAACGTGAATCGTTGATGGCGCAAAACCCATTGCAGGCTGTGGTCATAGGCGTTCAGCATGCCTTTAAAAAAAACCTCGGTCGCACGAAAAAATCTTCCGTGCCTTTCCTCGCGCTCGCTGCGCAGCAGGCGCGAGCACATCATCGGCGTGAGCGTAAGCGACACCACCGCCGAAACCGCAACCGCGACGCTCAACGTGATCGCAAATTCGCGGAACAGCCGGCCCACGATGCCGGTCATGAACAGCAACGGAATGAAGACCGCGATGAGTGACACGCTCAGCGATACAATGGTGAAGCCGATTTGTTTTGCACCTTTGAGCGCCGCCACCATCGGCGTTTCGCCGGCCTCGATGAAGCGGACGATGTTTTCAATCATGACAATCGCATCGTCCACGACGAAGCCGGTGGAAATGGTCAACGCCATCAGCGAAAGGTTGTCGAGGCTGAAGCCGACGAGCTTCATCACGCCGAACGTGCCGATTAAGGTCAGCGGCAGTGCCACGCTGGGGATGACCGTGGCCCAGAATTTTCGCAGGAAAACAAAAATGACCATCACCACCAGTGCGACGGTGAGTAGCAAAGTATATTGCACATCGGAAATCGAGGCGCGGATGGTTTCGGTGCGGTCGCCAAAAATGGCCAGCTTCACTGACGACGGCAATGCGGTGCGCAGTCGCGGCAACAACGCCTTCACACGATCCACGGTTTGAATGATATTCGCGCCGGGTTGGCGCTGGATGTCCAGCAGCACGGCGGGTTGGCCGCCCACCCAACTCGCGAGCCGGACATTTTCCACGTTGTCCAACGTTTCGCCAAGATCGCTGATGCGGATGGGCGAACCATTCTTATAGGCAATGATGACATTTTTGTAATCGGCGGCGGAAAAAATCTGGTCGTTCGCATTGATGGTGTAAGCTTGCCGGGTGCCGTCGAAGCTGCCTTTGGGCGCGTTCACACTGCTGGCAATGACGGCCGAGCGGACATCTTCCAGACTCATGCCCAGCGATGCGACGGCGGCGGGATTGATTAGCACGCGCACGGCCGGTTTTTGATTTCCCTCAATCGTCACCAAGCCGACGCCGGTGACTTCGGAAAGTTTTTGCGCGAGCGTGGTGTCGGCGAGGTCGTTGACTTTTTCCAGCGGCAACGTGTCAGACGTTAGCGCGAGCGTGAGGATGGGCGTGTCGGCCGGATTGACTTTGTTGTAAGTCGGCGGATTTGGCATCCCGGTGGGCAGCACGCCGCGCGCAGCGTTGATGGCCGCCTGCACGTCCTGCGACGCGGCGTCAATGTCCCGATCCAAAACGAATTGCAGCGTAATGGCGGTGTTGCCGAATGAGCTGATGGATGTCATCGAGGCCAATCCGCTGATCTGGCCGAACTGCCGTTCGAGCGGGGTAGTGACGGATGAAGTCATCACATCCGGACTCGCCCCGGGATATTGCGCGACGACCTGGATCGTTGGAAAATCCACCGGCGGCAATGCGGAAATAGGCAGCAGCCAGTAGCCCAGCAAACCCATCAAAGTCACGCCGGCCATCAGCAGCGACGTGGCCACCGGGCGTTTGATGAATGGCTCGGAAATGTTCACGGTTTCTGAATTTGATTCGCGCACGGATTTTTCCTTGGCCAGCTTTTCCGTGCGCCACTGGCATCGCCCGTCGGCGCGACTGGCCTAACTTTTGAGCCGTCCTGTAATTTGTATTGGCCGTCCACCACCACGGTTTCGCCAGCGTCCAAGCCGTCGTCAATCAGCGCCTCGCCGTTGTCAATTTGCGCGACTTTGATTGAACGCATTCTAGCAATTCGGTTGGTCGAACCATCCGGCGCCTCGGAAACGACAAATGCAAACGCGCCATTCGGCCCACGCTGCACGACGGACGCCGGCACCACCACGCTGTCCTCACGCGTTTCCAGCAATAGGCGCGTGTTCACAAATTGTCCCGGCCAGAGTTGGAGATTTTCATTGGCAAAAGTGGCTTTGAGTTTCAGCGTGCCGGTCGTGGAATCAATTTGGTTGTCAATCACCGCCAGCCGGCCGGCGGCGAGAACATTGGTGTTGTCGCGTGCCACGGCGAGAACAGCGAACGGCGTTCCGTCCATATCCTGATTGTCTTGCAATTTCGGCAAGACGGTTTCCGGCAAGGTGAAAACAATGGAAATCGGTTTGAGCTGCGTTAGCACCACCAAGCCGCCAGCGTCGCTGGCGTGAACAACGTTGCCTTGATCTACCTGCCGGATGCCGGTGCGGCCATCAATCGGCGAGCGGATGTTGGTGTAATCTAGATTCACCTGCGCACTGGCGATCGCAGCGTCATCGGCCTTGACTGTGGCGGCGAGTTGGTCCACGAGCGCCTTTTGAGTATCGTAAACTTGCTGCGTGGTGCCGTCGGTTTTCAACAAATCGGCGTAGCGCTGCAAATCCGCCCGCGCATTGGCGAGTTGCGCCGCATCCTGAGCTTTTTTGGCGATGGTCTGATCGAGCGCGGCCTGATATGGCGCGGGATCAATCTGTGCAAGTAAATCGCCAGTCTTCACTTCTTGGCCTTCGGTGAACGCCACTTTCACGAGTTGCCCGTCCACGCGCGTGTGAATTGTCACGGTGTTGAACGCCTGCACGGTGCCCAAACCGTCGAGATAAATCGGGACATTTTTTTGCCACACGTGGCCGATGGTCACTGGCACAGGAAAATTGCCACCACGCGCCGGCGGCGCATCCGTTTTGGTGCCAGCTTGATGGTGAAAATAATACCCGCCGCCGAGCAAAATTGCCGCGCCAACAAAAATGAAAAACCAAAAGGGACCATTCTTTTTCTTCGGCGGGGGCGGGACATTCACCGCCGCCGTCACAGTTTTTTCAGATTCACTCATAGTTGCTTGGAGTTTTTTGTTTCAAATTTAGCACGCTTCATATTTACCGGGACAGGTTGCGTGAATTTTTCATGGTCGGTGGCAGGCGAAATTGCCGCACCCGCACAGGAAATTCAATCCTGTTAAATCGGCTTATTTTAAGAAACATCGGTTGGGATACTGGTGATCGTCATGGTGGCACAGGCTTCTTGTTGTCATTTCGCAGGCTTTTTTACATTCTTGCATACAATTATTCCAAGATAGTAGCGAAGATTGTGCCAAAAGCAGATTTCCCGATAAACCCATTTAATTTGATTTCCCAGCTGCCTGACAGTCACTTAAAATGCCAATAAACTTTGCAAGGGTGCAAAGTAAATATGCGCTTCGCTTCAAGCAAAAATATAGCCATAGGCGAAAATACCGACAAAGACATAGAGTGACACTTTTTGTGCGGTTGGCACCAAACTGCGCCAGAGATTGATAATGATTCAGCGGTTCCGAATTTAGAGGTAGTTTTAAAGATTTCCCCCCACCCCACCCCGGCCCGCGTTTGGCGACATGCTGCTTGTAGTTTTTGTTATCGCTATCCAGCCGACCAGGGAGTTGGCGGATTGATCATGGAATTCAATACCTTGTCACTTACGCCCGCATCGCGCAGACCAATGACATCCGCCGCAATCGAATGAAAAATCGTGCGCGAAGTTTTCATTTGGTTGATAATCACATCATAGCTGACACCCGTTTGCGCCAGAGCCTTCACCCCCAAAATGCTCGTCGGTTGGCCCGGCACCATTTGAACGTTAGCGGCGGTGCCTGCGGCTGCCAACGCGCGCCTGCCGTCGCCTGAATCAGCGGTGCCAGCCACCATGCCACCCGCCACCCCAACCCCAGCCGACGGAAAACGCCACCGGCGGATAATAACCATAAGCGGGATAGTAATACGGTTGATCGTAATAAACCGTTTGCGGCGCGGCTTGAATATACGTCACCGTCGGCGCAACCGTGGCCGTCGAAACCTCGGCTGTGTTGGCGATCGAAGCCACCGGCTGGGGTGCGGGGGGTGCCGGTGCAGCAACGGCCGCGGCCAGTCGTGGGAGGGTCAGCATTGCGTTGAGGATAGCTGCCGAAACGCCCTGTTGGTGCAGATAAATAATCTGATCTGCATTCAGCCCGTAACAGGTACCGGAACTTTTGATGTAAGCGATGATCGTGTCATCCCCGATCTTTGCCTGCACCAGTTGCAGAATTTGTGGCACGCCATAAGCCAATTGCGGCGCGGCGGCAACGGATGTTGATTGCACCGTGGTTGCCGCCGACAAACCCTGCGCCAGCAGGGATGTTCCGGTTAAAGTCAGTCCCGTAATGGCCATCACTGCCACCATGTTTTTACAATAATTTGATTTCATTAATTACCTCGTAATCATTACAACACCGCCCACGCACCTGTTTTACTTCAGGGTGTTCGACAACTCATCAGACGTTCCAATTCAATTAAAGTTTCACTGCCGTTGCACCGGCTGCCAATCGATCGCGGATGTGCAAAGTAACTAGGCTGGTTGGCTTAAGGGCTTTGCCTATGCCTGCTTTTATCAGGCGTTTCATTTCTCACAATGCCTTACGCACTTTTTATATCTATTGAAATGCCAACGGGTTTAACAACAAGTCCGCTTGATAATGATATGGCTGTAACTGATGGCAAAGCATGGAATGCTTTTTGCTTAGGCAAAGAAGCATTTTTCTTTGGAAGCAAAATTTAGCCGAAACGATTGGTTAATCCATGAGACGCACCGAAATTGAACCCCCTCGCCAGCCATTGGCTATAGCCGGTGATTCAGCTAGTTCCCACATTCCGGGTTTTGCCCAAACTGGGTTAATCCTAGCGAAAACAATGGCACGGCGAAGCATCAATACTTTGTGAGCGGCAAAATAGTCAGTGATGGTTGGTTCAGTCGAATGCCATACGGAGGCGGGCTCATCGTCTTGTGCTGCCCGTCTTGCACTATTCGTTTCTGCAAGGGGTCTCCAGCTTTGTCCGACAACTTCCCACTGCCGAAAACGCTGAATTTAAGAAAATGACATCCTTATATGAAAACCACCAAACAAAACCAGAAATTGCAAATTGAAAACACTCCAATCGTCGAAACCCTTCCGGCAGCGCAGTCAGGTTTAATATGAGATGTTTTGTCACCGGCGCGTCCGGTTTTATCGGGTCAAACCTCGTCCGCGAGTTGCTGGCGCGCGGACATTGTGTGAAGGCTGTGCTCCGTCCTAATTCGGACGGACGCGGCCTGTCGGGCTTGAAATTCGACCGGGTCACGGGCGACCTTCTCGACCGCAGATTGATTGAACGCGAGATGGCCGGTTGCAACTGGTGTTTCCATGTGGCGGCAAACTATCGGCTTTGGATGCCAAACTATGCGCCGATGTATCAAGCCAATGTCGAAGGCACGCGCAATGTTCTAGAGGCAGCGGGTCAGGTGGGCTGTGAGAAAATTATCCATACCAGCACGGTCGGCTGCATCGGCCAACCCAAAGAAGTGTCTGGCAAAATCATTCCAGCCACCGAATCAAACATTGTGTCCGATGCCCATCTGACATGTGATTACAAACGCTCAAAATTCCTAGCGGAGTCCTTGGCGGTCGAATTATTCCAAAAAAAAGGTCTGCCCGTCGTCATTGTGAATCCGTCTGCGCCTATCGGCCCCAACGACGGAAAACCGACACCAACCGGACAAATTATCGTTGATTTTCTGAACCGCCGGTTGCCGGCATATCTCGACACTGGTTTAAACTGGGTTCACGTCCGTGATGTAGCCGTCGGGCATATTCTGGCGGCGGAAAAAGGCCAGCTTGGGAGCCGGTATATTTTAGGTAACCAACATGGCAACTGGACCATGCAACAAACCCTAGTCGCGCTTGAAAAAACCACTGGGTTGTCAGCCTCGAAAAGAAAGCTGCCTTATTGGCTCGCCTTGCGCATCGCAGAGATTAGCGAGGGGATTGCCTGCTTTACCGGTAAGGCACCGCGAGCCACGCTCGCTGGAGTGCGGTTGGCGCGATACAAAATGTGGTTCGATTCCGGCAAAGCTATCCGCGAACTTGGCCTTCCCCAAACCCCGCCCGAACAAGCCTTCGCCGAAGCTGTCAACTGGTTCTGCGCGAATGGATATGTGAAGAAGCAGAATAGTTTCCAATTTTGATTTCAAAGATGAATTTATACTCTGTGAAAGAAAATAGAGGCATATATTGACCGCAGTTTGGTCACATGAATGTGAATTTCTGGATTGTCTGGCCGGACGCAAAATGCCAACCAACTTTCCACTAATGCAAAGTAAATTTACTCTCTATATTGAAACGGGAATGCGGCAAAATGCGAAAATCCCGATTAATATGCCCGTTGACACCTCATATGTAGTTGGCACGTCAACTGCAATAAGGCTGTATGACGTTTCGGATGAACCGAATCATTATCAAAAAAATTGAAAATTATGAAAATCAACAATCTTTTTTTATCACTTGGCGGCATGGCAGTTTTATTAACCGGCTGCCAGAATCCCGACGGCACTCAAAACCACACCGGCTCTGGCGTATTAATCGGCGGCGCGATCGGTGCGCTCACCGGTGCCGCCATCGGCGGGCATAATCATGGCGGACAGGATGCGCTCATCGGCGCTGGTGCTGGCGCGCTGGCCGGCGGCTTGATCGGCAATTCAATGGATCGCGAGCAGGAGGCGCGGCTGAAAGCGCAGTCGCCGCAGACTTACGCGCGGGTTGACCAAGGTCAGCCGTTGAGTCTGGCCGACGTGAAAGCGCTCGCCAAGGCCGGCATCAGTGAGGACGTCATCATCGCGCAGATTCAAAATTCACACACGGTTTTTCATTTGAGTTCGGCGGACATCATTGATTTGCGCGACGCCGGCGTGACGGACAAGGTGGTTAATTCTATGATCAACACCGCCAGTGTCGCGCCGCCAACTGCCACGGTGATCCAGCAGGCACCTCCGGTGCCACCGACGGAAACTATCGTCGTTTCGCCCGGATCCGGTTATGTTTGGGTCAATGGCGAATACACTTGGAGCGGAGTTGCTTGGGTGTGGGTTGGCGGTCATTGGGCTGTGCCGCCGCATCCCGGCGCGGTCTGGATTGTTGGCCGTTCTTGGCATGACCGTTATGGCTGGCACCACGAACGCGGCTACTGGCGCTGAAATTTTTATTTTGTTTCCGTGAACAAATTATTCACCCGACCACCGGACTTATGACTTCCAGCGTGAAATTTCGCCTGACAGCTTTGGGCTTGGCGGTTGCCGTGATGGGCGCGTTTATCGTGTTCATCACGTTCGCCACCCAGCGGCAGGGGGCCGATTTGCACGCCAAACTGAATCAGGTAGATAAGGAAAGTTTTGGCCTTGCGGAACATTTCAAAGACCTTATTCGCGAGGGCAACGACCGGCTGACACATTACCGGAATTCTGGCAACATGGCGGCATGGCAGGATTTTATCAAATCCAGCGGCGAGTTGAATGCCTGGATGCAAGCGCAAATCAGTGCCACCGCCACCGCCCGCGAACGGGAAATTCTCCAGCAGATGAATTTGGCCTATGCCGATTATCTGCATGTGGCCGGCACGGTGCAGGAAAAAATTCAGTCCGCCGGACCGAAAGAAAATCTGCCGGAGGATTTGGCGGACAGCTTGAGCCAGTCCCGGCGGCGGCTGTTTGATCTCGGCCAAGATTTGTCGCAGGCACATCTGCAATTAAAAAAACAACTGCTTGCCGAGGCGCACCAAATGCTCACGCGCCTGCGCTGGTCGGTGTTGGGTGCGCTAGCACTGCTGTTCCTGTCCGGTATCGCGCTGGCGGTATTTGTTTATCGTGACATGATTGCGCCGCTCCGCAGCAAGCTGGTGGAAGCCCAAGCCATCGCCGAACAACAGGAAAAAATGGCGGCGCTCGGCCTGCTCGCTGCCGGCGTGGCGCACGAAATCCGCAATCCGCTCACGGCTATCAAAGCGGCACTGTTCACCCAGCAGAAGAAATTTTCACCCCTCTCGGCGGAATGGGCCGACGTGAAAGTCGTGGAGCGCGAAATTTCGCGGCTGGAAAAAATCGTCACCGGGTTTCTCGAATTCGCCCGGCCGGCCGAGCCGGAAACCAAAGTCATCGCCGCCGACCTGTTGCTGCTGGAAGCGAAATTATTTTTGTCGCCGCAATTGGAGCAACGCCAGATTCAGATTCTTCAGGAACCGTCCGCGCCGCTGCACGTCAACGTGGATCCGGCGCAGATGAAACAGGTTTTGATCAATCTCGTGCAGAACGCCGCCGACAGCATCGGCCGCGACGGCACCATTACTTTACGAGCACGGCATTCGCGCAAGCCGCTGCTCAACGGTGAGAAAAGCACCGTCATCCTTGAAGTTTCCGACACCGGCAAGGGCATTTCACCCGAGGCGCAAAAGAGAATCTTTGATCCGTTTTTCACCACCAAGGAAAACGGCACCGGCCTCGGCCTGTCCATCGCGGCGCGGATTGTGCAAAAACATGGCGGGCGTTTGCAGTTTCAAACGCAGGTGAATCACGGCACGACTTTTGGTATCCTGCTGCCGCAAGTGAACGCATGAAAACCGCCGCTAAAATTTTGCTCGTGGATGACGACGCCGGCATCACCGACACGCTCGCCCGCGTGCTGGCGGATGAAGGCTACGAGGTCGCGGTGGAAAAACGCGGCGATGACGGACTCGCCCGCGCCAGCGCGGAAACTTTCAACGCGGTCGTCACCGATTTGAAACTGCCCGGCTTGAGCGGATTGGAACTGGTGCGGCAGCTTCACGCCGCACGGCCGCGGCTGCCGATCATTCTCATCACCGCGTTCGGCACGACGCAGACGGCCATCGAGGCGACGAAATTCGGCGCTTACGATTATTTGCTCAAGCCGTTTGACATTCCGCAGTTGCTCGACCTCATCCGCCGAGCGGTGGACAGCAACCGCCTGATGTCCGAGCCGGTAACGCTCGGCGAACCGGGCGCGGCGCGTGACGCCATCGTCGGCCGGAGCGCGGCGATGCAGGCGATTTACAAGGAGATTGGCCGCATCGCGGCGCGACCGGTGAACGTGCTGATTCGCGGCGAAACCGGCACCGGCAAGGAACTGATTGCCCGCGCGATTTACCAGCACAGCGACCGCGCCAACGCGCCGTTCGTCGCCATCAACTGCGCGGCAATTCCCGAAACGCTGCTCGAAAGCGAATTATTCGGGCACGAGCGCGGCGCGTTCACCGGCGCGACGGCGCAACGGATTGGGCGTTTTGAGCAGGCGAACCACGGCACCATTTTTCTCGATGAAATCGGCGATATCACGCTCGGCACGCAGGTGAAACTGCTGCGCGTGCTTCAGGAAAAAACGCTGCAACGGCTTGGCGGCCAGGAAACGATTCCCGTGGATGTGCGCGTGCTCGCCGCCACGCATCACGATTTGGAAGCGGCCATCCGGCAGAAATTGTTCCGCGAAGATTTGTATTACCGGCTCAATGTCGTGGGCATTTCGCTGCCCGCGCTGCGCCAGCGCCGCGAGGACATTCCCGAACTTGTCCGGTATTTTCTGGCCAAATACGGCGCGGAACTCGGCAACGCCGCGCCGTCCATTCACGCCGAGGCGATGGATTTTCTCCAGTCGCATTCATGGCCCGGCAACGTGCGCGAATTGGAAAATGTCATCCGCAAGGCGCTGCTGTTTGCGCAGGATTACACCATCAACGCGGATCATGTGCGCACGGCTTTGAGCAAGGAAATCGGCAGCGGCAACGCGGCTGACGCGACGCTTGGGGAATTCATTGACAACTTGCTCGCCGCCGCGCAGCGCAGCGAAAAGGCGGACGTTCACGCGCAAGTTCTGGAATGTGCCGAGCGGGAATTATTTCGCCGCGCCATTGCGCTGGCCGACGGCAACCAGGCCAAGGCCGCGCGCTGGCTGGGCGTTTCGCGCATCACGATGAAGGCCAAGCTGGTGCAGTTCGGTTTTCATCCCGGCACGGAAACCGTTCCTGCCGCTTAAAATTTTTGCAGTAACAAACACAATGATATTTAGCCTATGAAAAACCTCCTTCACATTACCCATCGTAAATCATTCTCAACTTTGACCGCCGGCCTCGCGGCTGTCGTGCTGCTGGGCGCGGGCGCAAATTTGAGCCGCGCGCAGGCACTGCCGCCGGGAGTGCAAGATGTCGTCAAGCTCACGCAGGCGGGCATTGCGGACGACGTGATTCTTTCGCAAATCAGAAACAACCAGGCCACTTACAGCCTGACCGCGGATCAAATCATCGCGCTGAAAAATCAGGGTGTTTCGCAACCGGTAATCAAAGCCTTGATTGGTGGCGGTGGTGCGGCACCGGTCACGACGCCGGTGCCGATGCCAGTTCTGACACCGGCTCCGGCTCCCGCGCCGGTGGTGGAAACGCCCGTGGCCGGTGCGCCAGCGGTGAGCCTGAAAAGTTTTCAGGCGCAACTGGCACCGTCGGGAAGCTGGCTTCAAGTTCCCGGTCTCGGCTTGTGCTGGCAGCCGACAATCACCGTGAGCGATCCGAATTGGCGGCCGTATTTTGACCACGGTCACTGGATTTACACCGATGCCGGCTGGTCGTGGCAGTCGGATTACACTTGGGGCAACATCGTTTTTCATTACGGCCGCTGGCATCATTTCAACGCGCACTGGGTTTGGGTGCCGGGTTATGATTACGCGCCGGCCTGGGTTTGCTGGCGTGAGGCGGACGGTTATTGCGGCTGGGCGCCGCTGCCGCCGGCGGCGGTCTATAAGGCGGGCGTGGGTTTGCATTTCAATGGCGCGGTGGCGTTGGACGTGGATTTCGGCTTGGGTATTGACGCTTTTACCTTTGTGGCCAACGACCATTTCTGGGATTTGGATTACCGGCCATTTATTCTGCCGCGCGAACGACTGGAACTGGTTTTCCATGGCAGTCGGATTGTGAATGGTTATCGCGTAGATCATGGCCGGTTTGTAATCGAAGGTCTCGGCTACGACCATATGTCGGTTCTGACACATCACAATGTCCGGCTGGAACGCGATTCACACGATGTGCATCCGGGCGGGCATGGAAATTTCGGTGACCGGAATTTTCATGACAACCGCGATCAACATTCTTGGTAAGCGATCTTGCGATTTGATCAAGAATGTTGAATGCTTAAACTAAAACTAGTGTTTTATTGAAGTATGCCTCACGGTTTATTTCCTTGAGTGAAGCATAGCCGAGCGACTGGCGGGGCGGTGCCCGAGCTGTTGATTAGAAACGAAAAGCATCGGAACAAAGCCCGGCTGGTGGAGCTGGCCCCGCTGGGTAAGCGGCTCAGTCGTGATATCAAAGATGACATTTACCTTGCGGCGGCAATAGCCGCCGAGGCCACCTATATTGTCACCTATGCCAAGGATTTGCTGGCGCTGGAAAAACCTTTTGGAATTGAAATCATCCGTCCGCCGGAATTCCTGCGACGGATCAAAGCTAACAAGCTATGGGGCTTCATCAGCATCGCCTCGTTGCTGATAATTCTTTATGGCCATGCTGGATAACCTCGTGCCAACCCGCAGTAACCGCAGCAAGGCATCCCTAAGCAGCCAAATATTATGTGGAAACTTTCGAATCTGTAACGGGGTAACTGCGGTAGCTGCGGGTGAGCTGCGGGTGGGGGCGGAATGGTTGTTTCCAAATTATTTCAGCCGTAGCCCTCTTCGGCGGCGGCCTGCTGCGCCCGTAAAATGTCGTGGAGCGTCAGAATCCCGACCAGCGGTCCGCTGGCTTGTTCCTGGAGCAAAAGCAAACCCGTCTTGGATTCAATCAATTGCATTTCTACTTCGCGCAAAGACAATTCCGGCCGGCAAACGGTGGCCTCCACCACGGCGGGCGGACGCTTTTCCCGGATGGCACGTGTGGCTTCTTCCCGCGTCAACACGCCGCAAATCTGCCCGTTCATCACCACCGGGAATTGTGTGTAGGGGTGGTTTTGCAGCAGGGTCTGAATCGGTTTCAATTCCAGCGACGTGACGCTGACCGGCTTGGGGTTGGCCAGATGCGACACCGGTTGTTTCTGCCATTCGCGCAGGTCGCGCGGCGGGGCGAAGCGTTCCACGGCGTGACCGTCCTGCTCCAGCAGCGCGTCGTAAAAATTCCGCCGCGCCAAACGCCGGCTGATGGCCTGGCTGATCAAGGCCGCGAGCATCAGCGGCGGCACCAGGACAAATTGATGCGTCATTTCAAACACGATCAAAATACTCGTCACCGGCGCCCGCACCACTGCGCCGAGCGTCGCGCTCATGCTGACGATGGTGAGCATGGCCACGCCTTCCGGGGACAATCCAAAAACCGGCTGGAGAATGCCCGCGATACACAGCCCGGTCATCGCGCCAAAAAATAATGTCGGCGAAAAAATACCGCCGCAGCCGCCCATGCCGTAGCAGGCCACCGTGGCCACGAATTTTGCCGCGAGCAGCAACGCCGCCGTCTGCCAGATCAACTTGCCGGTGAGCGCCTCGGACAAATCATCATAACCCAAGCCAAACACGCCGAGTTTGCCGGTGTAGCGAAAGACCGCCACGCCCAGCCCCCAACAAATCGAGGCACCTATGGCCGGTCGCAACCAAGCTGGAACGGCGCTTAATTTTTTTTGCCGGGCGCGCAGGCCAAGCGCTGATTTCTGAAACGCCACGCCGACGAGCGTTCCCGCCACTGCCACCACGGGCACCAGCAAATAGGAATACCAAGAAGGTTCGCCGATGGCCGCGAGTGAAAACGACGGTTGCGGTCCGATGATGCCATGCGCCACCAACGCGCCCAGCATAGCCCCGAGCAGCACGCTGCCGAGCAGACGGCTGTTCAAATCGCCAATCAATTCTTCTAGCACGAAGGTCATACCCGCGAGCGGCGTGTTGAACGCGGCAGCCAGACCGGCGGCCGCACCGGTGGCGGCGGCCAATCGGCGTTTTTGTTTGGGTTCACCCGCCACGCCCGCCAACAGTGAACCCGCCGTGCCCGCCAGTTGCACACAAGGACCTTCGCGGCCCAGGCTGCTGCCACCGCCAATTTGCAGCATGCCCGCGAGAAACTTCACCCACAGGACGCGGAAGGGCACAAAGCCAAAGTTTTTCCAAAAGGCCGCCTTCAGTTGCGGAATGCCGCTGCCGGCGGCCTCCGTGCAAAATGAATTCAGCAGCCAGCCGGAAATGAGCGAAGTTCCCAGAATCAAACCGAGGCTGCTCCAAAGAAAGGTGGTGAACGAACCGTGCGAAAGCCGCACGATGCCGGCCCGATAGCAGCCGTTCAAGGCCAGTTGGAAGGCCACGGCCACCAGTCCGGCCACAAAACCATACGCGCACGTTTTTAAAATCGTGCGCGGGCGTTCCGGCATTTTCGCCAGCCATTCAACCAACAACTTCACGCCCACAGTTTGATTTGAACCGGCAGAAATGTGGAACAAAAAATTGGGATCAGCCGAAATATTTGCCTGATTTTTGATACTTGTTTCAGATGGAAAAACTTTTTCCTCTGGTGATAATCTTTGAGAACGGCGACAAAAAACAATTACGAAAGCTGAATTGAACAGAATTAAACGAAGGTGGGTAAATTTGGATTTGTTGTAACTGGATGTTGTAACTGAGCAGAGTGATTTGCGTAAATGCCTGAAAATAAAAGTGGAGCGAGCGAAGGGATTTGAAACCAATTTCACTCATCTGCCAATCTCCTTCAAAACAGGAGATATTACGCATAAACACAGAAGATAATGATGGTCGGATTTTTGGCGAGCACGAAGTGATATACGCTCGAAACGAAATTTTTCTGTCATGCATTGTCATGCAGACGCTCTTCCTGCCTCCGTCGAGCAGCGCGACAATCCTGACCTCGGCAGGCCGGTGATCGTCGGCGCTCCACCCATCCAGCGTGGCGTGGTTTGTGCGGCCAGTTTTCCTAGCAGCGCAAAAGGCTATTGATTCATTCCGTAAATCAATATTTTGAACGTGCCGGGAATGATTTTACCGCGTCGTTGTCCTGCGGTGGGAGTTTCAAACTTGGCTGACGCGAGATAAATTTTATGCGTCGCGGGATCAAGCGCCATCGTTCTTGCGCTTCGCTCGGTCTTTAATGTCTGCACGACCGTCAGTTTGTCTCCTTCTTCATGTGCAATCGTGGTCGTGCCGTCGCCACAGGAGGCAAAGGCAAGCTGCGTTTCGGGGTCAAAAGCATTGGCGTCCACCCCTTCGCCAATCGGCACAGTTGCCAGCACTTTCCCGTTGCGGCTGTCCAGCATGACCATTAAATGGTTGTGGCAACCCAGAAACAGCCGGTGATTTTGTGCGTCAATGGCCATGCCGGAAGCTTCCTCGCCGGGGGCAATCGGCCAGTGATTGATAATTTCATGTTTCCGCGCGTCGATCACGACCACTTCGTTTTTATCTTCTATATTGTCAAAAACCAAACCGGTCTTGGAATCGGCTTGGGCAAACTCCGGCTTGCCACCGAGTGGAATCGTGGC
>Ga0316226_1003175_pt1 | contig 14417 bp, 24 predicted proteins | sample TBH18017metaG_FD_206009 | JGI IMG/M metagenome (GOLD analysis project Ga0316226, IMG submission 206009) | Freshwater microbial communities from Trout Bog Lake, Wisconsin, USA - TBH18017 | ecosystem: Environmental > Aquatic > Freshwater > Lake > Hypolimnion/Profundal zone | place: USA: Wisconsin... | reverse complement strand
TAAGTTCTCTTAAACTCATTCTTCTTCCAATTTAATTTGTAATGGGTGATTATTGGTACGAGCTTGATTAGTTGCTTCAACTGCTTTAGCTTCTGCAATTTCAAAACTGTAAACTCCAGCAATACCGCTACCAGTTTCATGCACTTGTAACATAATGTCACGAGCACTGTCATGCGAATGTTTAAAAATTTCAATTAAAACTGCAACTACAAATTCCATTGGAGTTGAATCATCATTAAGCACAATTACCTTCCAACGCTTAGGTTCGGTTGCACGAATTTTGATTTTCTCATCTAGTTGGATGTCGGTTCCGGCCATTTTATTCTCTTTCAAAAGAGGGGGAGTTTCCTCCCCCGGTTGATTATTTAATTGTAATGTTACGTGGTTTTAAAGATTCTGGAATGATACGTTCAATACTAATAATTAACATACCATCATTAACTTCTGCATCTTTAACTTCCATGTACTCAGCTAAAGTCCATGTTTGTTCAAAGTTACGTGAAGCTAACCCACGGTGCAAATATTCTTTGCCTTCGGTCGATACTTCGCCTTGTATACCACGAACAACTAATTGATCCTGGTCTACTTCTACCGTGATTTCTTCTTTCTTAAAACCTGCTACTGCAATTTCAATAGCATATTCCTTGTCACTATATTTTACAATATTGTGTGGAGGGTAATTGCCATTTACTTGTTGTTGCAATCTTTGATTAAAGATTTGATCAAAGCCGATTAAGGCTCTGCTTAGGTTGGCGAAATCCGCCGGTGTTACTTGTTTTAATTGCATTGTTGCCATTTTGTTTATCTCCTTATATTAAGCAAGAATGTGTAGGGCCCTTTACGGCGCCCTACGTTTACATTGTATTACTCTTTCGAGTCTTTGTCAACTTCTGTGAAGCTCGCATCAACAGTTTGTTCACCTTCTGGTGTTGGTTGAGCGGCAGCTGATTCAGCGGCTTGTTTCTTAGCCATTACTGGACCTGCGGCTTCAAAAAGTTTTTGTACTGATTCTTTGATTGCTTCTGGATCTTCACCTTTGCAAGCATCATCCAATGCTTTGCTTGCGGTGTCAAAACTTGTGCGCTCGTCTTCAGTTAATTGATCTTTGTACGTTTCATAGTCTTTCTTGACGCTGTGTGCAGTGCCTTCAGCATTGTTACGTGCATTGATCAATTCTGCTGCCTTTTTATCTGCTTCAGCATTTTCTTCTGCTTCTTTAACCATACGTTGGATTTCAGCATCAGTTAATCCTGAATCGGATTTGATAGTAATCTTGTTTTCTTTGCCAGTGTTTTTATCTTTGGCACTTACATTCAAGATACCGTTAGCATCGATATCTAGCGTAACTTCAATTTGTGGTGTACCACGCATTGCTGGAGCAATACCTTCCAAATTAAATTCGCCTAATGCTTTATTATATTTGTACAATTCACGTTCACCTTGTGCAACTTTAATAGTTACAGCTGGTTGGTTGTCTTCTGCTGTTGAGAAAACTTGTGAATGTTTAGTTGGGATTGTTGTGTTCTTAGCAATCAACTTGGTAAACACACCGCCCATTGTTTCAATACCCAATGTTAATGGAGTTACGTCTAACAGTAGAACGTCTGTCTTGTCGCCTGCCAATACAGCACCTTGTACTGCGGCACCTGCGGCAACTGCTTCGTCTGGATTAACGTCTTTACGTGGAGCCTTACCGAATAGTTTTTCAACTGCTTCTTGTACTTTAGGCATACGTGTTTGACCACCGACTAAGATAACTTCGTCAATATCTTTAGCAGTAACTTTAGCGTCTTTCATACAAGTTTTGCATGGATCGATTGAGCGTTGGATTAATGCTTCGACCATTTGTTCAAACTTAGCACGACTAATAGTTACATTCAAGTGCTTAGGACCACTTGCATCTGCTGTTACATATGGCAAGTTAACACTAGTAGATTGGCTAGATGACAATTCAATCTTAGCTTTTTCTGCGGCTTCTTTCAAACGTTGTAGTGCAAGAACATCGTTCTTTAAATCAATACCGTTTTCTTTTTTGAACTCTGCAACTAAATGATCCATTAATACTTGGTCAAAGTCTTCACCGCCTAAGAATGTATCACCGTTAGTAGCAAGAACTTCAATTTGTGTATCGCCATCTACTGCGGCAATTTCGATAATTGAAATATCAAATGTACCACCACCTAAGTCGTATACAGCAATTTTACGATCTTTCTTATCTGTCTTGTCAACACCATAAGCAAGGGCGGCCGCTGTTGGCTCGTTAATGATACGTAGTACTTCTAAGCCAGCAATCTTACCTGCATCTTTAGTAGCCTGACGTTGGCTGTCGTTAAAGTAAGCTGGTACAGTAATAACTGCTTGTGTTACTGTTGTGCCTAGATAATCTTCAGCAGTCTTTTTCATTTTGCGAAGTACTTCAGCTGATACTTGTTGCGGTGCAAGTTTTTGATCGTTTGCTTCGATCCATGCATCGCCGTTATCTGCCTTAACAATTTTATAAGGCATCAAATCAATATCTTTCTGTACTTCTTTTTCATCAAACTTACGTCCAATAAGACGCTTGCTTGCGTAGATAGTATTCTTTGGATTTGTGACTGCTTGTCGTTTTGCTGTTGCACCTACTAGGATTTCGTCCTTTGTGTATGCAATAATTGAGGGTGTTGTTCTTGCGCCTTCGCTATTTTCAATAACTTTTGCTACTCCATTTTCTAGGATAGCCACGCAACTGTTTGTTGTACCTAAGTCGATACCGATGATTTTGCTCATAATTTTCTCCTTTGTTTAAGCAAGTAAATTTTGTAGGCCCTTACGGCGCTCTACAAATTTATTTATCTCTGACGATTTATTCTTTAATATTTTCGAATATAAATTCTGCTTCTGGAATACGTGTATGTGTGTTTTTACTGCCTAATACTATAACAATACGGTTTCCTAATTCTGTATCTAGCATCATAACTATACACCCTCCAGCGGCATTAATATATCCTGTTTTGCTTACTATAAATTTATGACTTTTGCCTATGATGGGGTTAGTATTGTGAAATACTAACCACTTTTTACGTATTTTTATTTTTATTTCGCTAGTACTTGCGGCATGTGTAATTTCTGGATATTGACTGGCAGCCTCTACTAGCTTTATTAATTCTCTAGCAGTACTGACATTCATAACACTTAAACCAGTAGGTTCTACAAAATTAGTATTTGGCATTACTAAAGATCGTGCTTTAGCGTTCATGGCACGTATACAAGATGGTTTACCTCCTGGATACATTTCGCATAAAATTTCCGCGGCATGATTGTCAGATTTAATCAAGGCCATATCTATAAGTTGGCTTCTTGTAAAAAGTCCAATAGGTTCTGCAAGATCCTGATGTGCATCCAACACTACCATTACTGTCATTAGTTTACTAATGCTAGCAATACTGCGTACTTGATCAGGATTCTCGCTTTGAACTATTTGTCCAGTATTATCAGCAACTAGCCAACTTTTAGCTGTAACCTTAGGCCACTCAAAAGCATAACTACGAAAACTGATTAATAACCCAACAACGATTATAAGTTTTCGATAGTTGACCATTTTTTAAGTTTTTCTCTTTTAGCAATAGCGGCTTGCTCGATATTAGTCCAGCTGACTACGTCCATATCTTGAAGAATTTCAATCATAGCGTACAAGTCACCTAGCTCTTCTTCCAAGTGCTCTCGATTAGTTTTTGGCTTACCTGGTTTGTAATTGTCAATACCAAAACGATGACATTTGCTAATTGCTTGAATTACCTCTGCACATTCTTCACTAAGGATATTCATTACTTCACGTTCTTGACTGTTCATATTACCTCTGATTTGCAAATGGGGCTATGTATTTGCCCTCTGTTGTTGTACTGGTGCGCAATGTGTTATAAACATTTTGAATACCAACTGCTTGGTTCCATGCATCTTCTAACGCATGATGAGCTGTTACAGGCGGGCGTTGCGGATTAATGCCTAAATCAAATGCTGTACGCACATCTCTGACTTCCCAGAACTTCCATGGGATAGCTCTATTGATTTTACGGAATACATGTTCGCAAATAATAATATCAAAACAACTACCATTTGACCAAACACGTTTAGCACCCCAACAGAATTTATAAAGTTGCTGAAAAGCATCTTCAATATCAATTCTTCCTTCGGGATCAAAAGCGGCTTCTTGCGCTTCTTTACTTTGATTAGCCCACCAAGCGATTGTGTCATCATTAGTAGTTAATCCTATCCTATCACAACTGTCCAAATCTACTTTAACATAGAAACTGTCCATTTTTGGTTCTTTTAATTCTGATCCAAATGGATCAAATTTTACAGCACCGATTGTAAGAATAGCGGCGTCGGGAGTTGTATTTAGAGTCTCCAAATCTATCATAATGTCAGTATTCATACTAACATTATAACATCATCATGCTACGATGTCAATAGAGTTTTGGTGGAAGTTGTTGGTCGCGTAGCTTTTTATTCCAACGTGCTTTGGCCGCACCTTTTTTACGCTTGCGTTCTGTAGTTGGTTTTTCGTAAAACTCTTTGGCTCTAAGTGTATCCAAAGTTCCGGCTTCGTCCATTTTGCGCTTAAATCGGCGCAGGGCCTGGTTGATGTTTTCACCATCTTTAACCGTTACTCCGGTACCTTTATTCTTCTTGTATATTGCCATCTTCTTCGTCTTCCCCTGAAGCTTCCTCGTCATTAAGTTTTTCGATGATCCATTCTAAATCATAGATTCTATTTTTACTTATCAAACGATAAGGAGTAATCTCATCAGTAGTTATATAGTATGAATTAGGTTGAGATAACAAAAAAGTAATAAATTTTTGAGTTATTGCATCGCTGTTATCAACATCAATAATAACACAATCTACTTGCATTGCTATACTTAACAACCACCCAATATCTACATCATCATTATCAAATATAAAAACATTAATGTCGTCTGGTATTTTACTTAAAATTGTCTGAAATTGTGATTTAACAAAGTTACTTGGTTTAACTAGCAAGTAACTCAGATTCATATTAAACAATTTATCCGGCGGAGTTATTAAGGTTATTCTTCCTAAGTTCATGTATTTGCTCTTCAAAGTGTGCTATTTTTTCTAGTGTGTAATCACTAAACTGTGGGCCAATGGATTTAGTTTGTTCAATAAAATTATATAGTTCAATGTCCGATTTGTCTACTGTAAAATCTTCAAATTTTCCTGCGCTGTATACTTTATACAATTCATCTACAGGTCTATGTACAACTCTTTCGTTTATTCTGGACCACAGATTACTTTTGGATTGTTCTTCATTTTGAACATATCCTACTCTCGGCTCTTGGTTTGCACTTGCCCCGTTTCGTCCTTCATCATGTAAGTCTTTTTTTTTGGATCAAGCATACTATCTATACCTACTTCAAAATTGTCATTCATTACATTTGAATATAAGGTAGATTGTGCAAGTGTATCTGGTGTAGCAGGTACAGATGTAAAATCAGCAGATACATCGCTTAATAAAGTAGGAGCAACTGTAGTTTGTACTGTTTGTTCTACTGGTCGGTATTTTTCTGGATTTTCTAATACATCAGCAAGTGATGTAGTTTTAGGAGTATCTAATGAAACTTCTTCACCGTTAGTATTGATGTAAGAATCGCCACGGGCAACACGATCTTCCATAGTGTCTTGTTCAGCAGTTTTAGCAACTTCGGCTTCCGCTTCTGCAATCATTTTATTCCACTTGTCTAATTCAGTTTCTTCTATTCCAAGTACTTCTGGATCAGTAGATTGCTCTAGTTCTGCTGGTGTCGGTTTCTCACCAACATCACTATCTAATTCTGCGATAGTAGGTGCTTCATCTTCTGCAACAAATTCTTTTGAACTAAGATCGTCTTCTTCTTTTTGTTCTCGAGTCCAACCAAAAGTCATTTGGCTAGCAAGTAGCATAATAACCGCAAGAGGATCAAATACAATAACAATAAGAACAATTATCCAAGTAACTGCACGTTCTAACATTCCTGCGTCTGGTGCAGTTCCGTAGATAAAGGCAGCGATATACTTAATTGGGCCAACTTCGGCGTCGACCTTGCGTACTTCTGCACGTATTGGAGCCGCTTCGTCGTTAAGACTAGCAATAAGTTTCTGCTGGGCTTCAATGTCTTTGGCAAGCGAAACCCTGTCCTTCTGCTGACTCTTACGTACAGCGTTGGCTTTGTCGGCACCTTTTTCATCTGACGAACGACCCATGATCTGGTCCACCGCTTCATCCATCTGTTTAAGTTGTTTGCGGTCGGCTTCGATATTCTCTTTGGCAGTTTTGATCTTTTCATCAAAGATAGCGATTTTGCTTTGAACGTCGCCCGATACAATGTTCTGGTCATTATGTGCTTTCGAAAGGAATCCAAAAATACCCATTGAAGTAATAAGCATTAATACAATGACTGCGGTCGTCATATATATTTTCATGAAACGTGGAGCACGTTCCCAATTTGCTTTTAACCAAGAGGCGCAGACAAGTTTACCAACTTCTAAAGCTGACCCCATAATCATAATAGGAATCACAGCCGCAGAAAAGATAGCGGTCAAACCTACCACTGAGTAGTAAATTGCGACCGCCGAAATTGTTAAACCTGTTAGTAAAAGTAGATACGCTAATATCATCCTTATCCAATCATTATAGTGGTGTACCTACCAACGTTGTTCCGCTAATCTGTGCTACAGATGTTACTGCGGTAAACGCTTGTGCTGGAGTACAAGGTTGAAGAATAGTGACTTTAGTTTGTGAGTCACCGTTTTGAGCTGGGTTCCAAACACGATAGGTTTTACTCCAACCTGCGCTTGATCCGCCAGTTACTAGTGCTGTTGCAATAATATCTTGAATAGCTAACAAATTGGTTGTAATAGCTGTGCTTGTAGAATTTAAACTATTGTAAGCTGTACCAGTAGTACCATCTGCGTTAGTATATGTTCCGTTAGCTGTTCCACCTTGACTAGCTAACCACTTATTCCACTCACCTAGGATGAATGTATCACGATCAAATTCTACAGTAAATGCAACTGCTGTGTTTGCGCTAGTAGCATCTGCGCCACTTGAAGCACCTGTAATAACTACATCTAAAATACGGCAATCTGCAACACCTGATAGTCCTTCAACAATACGTTCCCAACGTAAATTGCCTTGAGCAAGCAATAATGATTGTGCGGCTGTCATAGTGGTGGCATTGGTATAATTTGAGCTATCCCAATCGTATGGGTTTACACCACCACCAGCTGTTCCAGTAGTTGCAAAGTTTGTATTTGTATTAATCGAAACACGGTAAATGCCCTGTGTTAATTGATTGCTATCTTGTTGGTATCCTGATCCGGCCATAATTGCCTACTCCTAGTTTATAGTATATTTAGCCAGTGAATTACTTAAACACAATTAATGCAAGCATGGCGGCTTGGCAAAAGAAGCCAAAACCAATGGTTACAATGTTCAAAAAGTCTTTTTGGATTGCGGCTTTAATAAAAAAGCAGAATAATCCCGCCCAGCTAAACAAAACCATGTCTACTGGGGGCATTTTTTCAGTTAATCCTGTTAAAACTGCTAACATAGTAGGAATTGTAGCCAAGTGTAGCAGAATTACTGCTACCCAGCCCATAGTTTCTGCACTAACATGTGGCGCATGTTCCTTAATGTTTTTAACCAACAAATCTAAATCAAAAAAGTTATGTAAGCCTGTTTTGATTTTTTCAACGGTTGTGTTCATGCTTGTCCTTAATTATAAAAAATGTGGTGGCCAATTTTAGCTACGGGCTTTTTGTTCCAGCCTGGTTGTACATAGTCCCCATGGAAATATAGGGCGTTTTTTAAGTCTGGAAGGCGGAATCCTTCCAATAATACTTTCTTTGCTACTTCCATACTTTCTGTATACATTGGACCATTCATAGGCTTCATAGCACTTGGTCCTTCACAATACCAACTAAATTGGCACATGACTTTTTCGTACACAACATTTTTTTGATATACAACTTTACAGATGTCGCTAGGGAAAGCGCCGCTTTCTGTACGGTTGATTGTAACTTGTGCAACTGCTACTTTACCTTCAAAAGGTTCAGAGCCTGCTTCATGATATATGTTACGAGCTAGACAATCTAATTGTGTTTGTCTCATTTGTGCTGTAACTGGGCTTGCTTGTTCGCGAGCTTGTTTTAAGTGATCAAACTTACGGGCAACCGTAACTTGAACTACTCCTAGTACTGTTAGCATTACTAAACAGTTTATTAAAATTTTGATGATGCGTATCATTTTTGTCTCCTTTACGCTGGATGAGGTATCGCTACTACCGTCATTAATTAATGTTTGGCTGTATCCGTTTCTCCTAAATCTAATAGCCGTTGCCCCAAAACCTTTTGGGGACAATATATAGTTATCCTCTGTTTCCAGAGGTAAAGTACTATGTTTATGCATAAACACAGTTTAACGTCTCATTTTAGAAATGTCAACTGCTTGTTCATCGCTAAAAACCGGCACTGCGTTGCTTTTATGCATGGTTGCGATGCCTTTTACCTTTGTACCCGTATAAACTTTAGCAGGAGCCAAACTTGCAACACCGTTAGTAGTGCCCAAACTTTTAATATGTGCTGTAGTATCTCTGCCAGCCGGAATACTCAAATTATATACAGTACTCAAACTGGGCGCACTCATAGCACGATTACGCTTTTTTTCTTCTTGCTCAACACCTTGACGTTTGAGCAATTCTTTCCAACTTGCATCCAATTGCTCAGCCTTTCTTTTAGCATCTGCTGAAGCGAATTTCTTTTTGCCTTTCTTTTTGCCAGAAGTACTAAGCCAAGGGCCTTCTAAATGCATCGACATATCAGTTCCACTCCATTAGTTGTTTGCCCGATTGTGTTTCTATTAATGTTGAAACAAGTCCACCAATTCGATTGTGTAAAGGATCAGTTGATTTCATCTTGTTTGCATCAAACGGAAGTTGCATTTTAGAAAGCCAATGTTTAGTCATACGAAGCAGATCAATATCATTCTGACATTGTTGCATTGATAAAAATACGCATCGGTCAACTGTATCATGAAACTCGTTACTATCATCACCGTATCTTAACTTAGCATCTTGCATTAGATTACCCAATTCATCTGCCATAGTTTTAGGATCAAATTTAAGTATGTTCCAAAAATGTTGCTGATCTGGTGTCAATTTGAACTCCAAAAGTTATAACAATACTAGTATTATACTAGCTTGTTCAAATTATGTCAACGGAGTTTATACTCGAAAACTTTCACCGCAACCACAGCGGTCGCGCTCGTTTGGATTGATAAAATCAAATCCTTCGTTGAGTCCGTTGCGAACCCAATCCATTGTTAAGCCTGCTAGGTAAGGCTCATCTTTCAAACTGACTAGTACGCAGAAATCGTTTTGGGCATAATTGATTATGCCTTCTTCTCCGTCATACTTGTCCACATATTCTAACACATAAGCCAGGCCACTACAGCCTGTAGTTCTTACACCTATGCGTATACCTATACCTTTGCCTCGTTTAGCAAGATTTTGCTTAATCTTAGCTTGGGCTGTGTCGGTTACGATAATCATCTAATGTAGATTGTTTTTCTGTTTATAATCCGCAATGGCAGACTTCAATGAATCTTCCGCTAGGATTGAACAATGTATCTTTACCGGAGGTAAAGATAGTTCCTCTGCAATCGCTGAATTTTTAATTGTACTTGCTTGTTCAAGAGTTTGTCCTTTTAGCCATTCAGTTACTAGAGATGAACTTGCAATAGCACTGCCACAGCCATAGGTTTTGAATTTTGCATCTACAATAATTCCGTCTTCGACTTTAATTTGCAACTTCATTACATCTCCGCAGGCCGGACTTCCGGTGAGTCCTGTGCCAACGTTGGGATCATTTTTATCGAGTGATCCAACATTTCTTGGATTTTCATAATGATCCAATAATTTTTCACTGTAAGCCATAACTACCTCCTGTAATAAACTTTACTACTTCAATGGGTTGATAGCTGTCCCATTTTTTCCTGTTCTCTTCGCCTTTGATAAATTGTATATTCTTTTTTCCGCCTAATAACAAAGGGTCTATGCCTAATTCAAAACCCTGTCTATGCGGAATAATATGATCTATTTGCCAGCTATCTTTATACTTACCTGTTTTTGGTACCCATTCACCGGCTTCTTTCATTTCTTTAAGTGTTCGGTATGTATAATAACGAACTTGGCTACGATATAGCTTAAGGGGTTCTGTAATTGGATTCTTTGGACGCAGATTATTTAATTTGCCATCTTTATTGGGATTATTAGTAAGGAAACGCTGACGAGCTATTTCATTAGTTCCGCCTTTATTCCAACCCCAACCTTTCTTAAGTCCATTGAGGTTTTGCTTTGCCTTTTGTTCGCTTGTTAGTTTTATACCTTTATTCCAAGGATCGTATTCTCCTCTATTAAGAGGATTTTTACATTTCTGAGAACAATAATCTAGAAACCTAGGTTTAGTTATAAAACTAGATTCACAAAAAAGGCACACTTTAGTTAAACCATACTTGTTTTTCATACAAGTATTTATCTAGGTGCGCCCGTTTGTGTGTATCAGTTTGGAACAGCTACAATTTTATGTACACCAGTTTGTGGATCGATCATTTCTTGCCAGTGCATATTTGGAGGAGGTGCTTGAACAGCTGGTTGTGTATAAACTACACTAGGCTGTGTATAAACAACTGGAGGTTGTTCTACAACTACTGTACGTGGTTGAGCGATTTCATAACCTATTACTCCACCTACTACAGCTGGGGCAACCCAACCTAACCCATATCCACCACGATAGCAACATCCACCACGATAACGAAATCCTTCGTGAGCTTGAGCTGTTGCGGTTCCTACTATTGCCAATAATGACAAAGCCAAAAATAACTTTTTCATAATACTACTCCTTTAAGCGTATACTAATACAACGCCTTAGACTTATATTTAGTTGACTTATTTGGCTTCTTTACGAGCGTTTTTAACTGCTGTAACATCATTACGTGCTTCTTTACATAACTTTGCAAGTTCTTGCAAATGTTTACGAACACGGGTACCGGCAGCGCCGACTTCTTTATCGTAGAATTTTTCGAAGTCGCCTTCCATTGCTTCTACTAATTTTGTGAATTCTGAATATTTGTTTGTAGCCATTAATTTCTCCTTTTAGGCAAGTACAGAGTACTTATTGTTATTGTATGCTGACAGAAAATAAATGTCTATTTAATTGGCTGAAACATTTCCTGATCCGCTAGTAATAGTGTGATCATAATGTCCATCTGAATCGTATTTGTCACCAATGCGACCAATTGCTTTGCCGTTAACAAAAACATTGCCGCTGAATGTGCTTAATGTTGGAGCATGGTCGACCGGGCTACTTACGCAAGGGTTTCCGTCTGGATGGCTTACCATTGCGTCACCTTGTCTGACCACACCAATGCCATTTACAAATACATTACCGCTACCAGCATCACTAGCTTGTGTTGTTGGAGTGTTCCAATGCCAAGCGTATGCTCCACCTCTATTAAAGGCGCATCCATCGCCCTGTGCGCCGTCAGTTGCGGCTACAGAACTTTTTCCGGCAGATAATGCTATTCCTGGCATACTAATATTTATACTAGTTTAATTCCCGAAGTTGACTCTAAAAACTGTTTAGCAAATGCTTGATCAGTTGGTTCGGCAACTGTTACTGTGATCTTAGAAAGTTTTACATCAGCCTCTGGGCTGACTGTAAACAAGTATGGCATTAAGACTGGGCCTTGTTGTCCCATACCAATTACCATTGGTTTTGATAGTTTGTAGTAGCTATCAGTTTCCTCTGTTAGTTTTGCAACTAATTCTTCGCCTGATGTAAGTTTAAGTGTAATAACTTCGCCTACTGCTACGCCTTTTGAAATTAACATATTATACCTTTTCGAAATGTTTTTTGAGTTCTGTAAACCCGCCAATTAATTTATCATCTAAAAAGATTTGTGGCACAGTTCTGGCATTGGGTACTGCTTCCAGTAGTTGTTCACGTGTGTAATCTTTTTGGATATTACGCTCTTCAAATGCGATGCCCTTCATTTTTAATAGTGCCTTTGCTTGATCGCAATAAGGGCACTGATTCTTGCTCCATACTATAGCTGTCATATTATTTCCTTTTATGTATTATAGCGCAGGCAATGCTTCATAGTCAATACCTTCGCCCATTACACCAATCACATAATTTGTCGATTCGGATTCTTGTAATGCTGTTTGTTTTTTACTTGTATCGGTATGTTTAGTAAACCAAGGAATTGGTGTACTGCGAGGTGAATTTGTTTGATATTTAATTCCAATATCTTTTAATGCGGCGGCGGCCGTGTAATCCATGAAATCTTTTAGAATGTTAGCATTGAGTCCAATGACTGGTCCTTTTTGGAACAAGTAGTCAGCCCATTCTTTTTCTTCTCTAATAACATCCATGTACATTTGATACACTTCTGTTTCACACTCTGCTTTGATTTCTGCAAACCTGCTATCTTCCTTTACTACTTGATTGATAATAAATGCAGTCCAGGCCTTGTGTAGAAGTTCATCTTGCAAAATCAAACTGATAATGTTTCCATTACCAATAAAGATCTTATTCTCCACCATGGCTAAACTTGTAGCGAATGATACCATAAAGCGGAATGCTTCTAGTGCGTAACTAGCATGTAAGGCCATATAGATTGCTTTAATGTGCATCTTTTCTGTAATGCCACTGATTCCCAGTTCGGATGAACAATTTATTCTGTGTAATGCATCATAATAATTTCCAACAGTAGAAGCCATGTTAACAATTTCTTGTGTATCATGTATTGTGTTGAATACTTCTTTAGGTACACCGTAGATATTACGTATGATGTGGCTATACGAACGACTGTGAATGTTCGTTTCAAAAAATGTCCAATTATATACTAAGGCTTCGAGTTCCGGCAAACTGACAACAGGTGTAAAGATTTGGCTGGGTCCACGACCTTGCAAACTATCAAGTGCCGTTTGACGGAGTAAATTGCTAGTAAAAATATGTTTAATCGCATCGCTTGCATCCTTAAAGTCATTGGCGTCTTTGGTAAGACTAATCTCTTCAGGTTGCCAGAAGAAGCCTCGGGCTGTCGCTTCAAAGTCTGCAATCTTACGATATTTAGTCTCCTCAAATCTCTGTATTGTGACTGGACCTGCAGGATCTAAGAACATCTTACGATTAAGATAATCAGTTGGTTTGCTTAAATCATATTGTTGTTTTGACATTTATTTTGTTCCTGGGTAAAAAGTTGGACTGTAGTAGTCAATTTTAATTCTGTTATCTTGATAAGTGCAAGATATTTCTTTTCCGTTTTCCATAATAACAGTCATATCATCATACACACAAGTTACTTTGTAATTTATTTCAACTGTATCAGATAAATTCATATTGCTTCCTTTAGTTCTTTCCATTCTACAATTTGCAACTTTCGCATCCCTCTTCGTCGTCAAAATTAATGTGTTCAAGTGGCATGACTGGAGCAATCTCATCATCTGCCTTACTACCTGCTTTATTTATAAGGCTATAATAGAAGGTCTTGATACCAAAGTAATGTGCCTGCATCAAGTTCTTTGCTATCAATGTAGTTGGAACTTTTCTGTCAGGAAAATGTTTGGGGTTATAAAAAGTATTTACAGATATAGCCTGATCAACATAGGCGGCAAGAACTGCGGCTGTCTTTAAATAACCGTCACAATCTTTTTGTTCCCACATCATCTGATATTTGTTTTTTAATTTATGATATTCAGGTACAACTTGTGTAAAGGATCCTGCCTTACTTTCCTTAACCGAAATTAAGCTCATAGGCATTTCTATTCCATTAGTACTATTAATAACAACACTACTAGACTCCACTGGAGCAATAGCCATAAGTGTAGCATTTCTAACTCCATATTGTTTCATATTAGTACGCAGTGTTTCCCAGTCAAGTTCAGGTGTGAAGTCTGCTAGTTCATTAGCACCTTCAGCTCGTAGTTCCCAGGGAAAGATCCCCTGGCCGTAGCGTGTCTGACTACTATGTAGGCACGCTCCACGTTCTTTGGCTAGTTCTACTGTTGCTTCTGTTAAGTAGTATGCTTGATGTTCCATCCATGCTTTAACTTCTTGTAGCGCATCTTTATCACCATACTTCATACCACGTTTGGCATGCCAATAGGCTAGATTAGTCACTCCAATACCCAACGGCGATATCTCATCATTGCTTAACTTAGACTGAATACTTAAGAAATCTTGATAGTCGAGTATATTGCAAAGACTACGTTGTAAAATTCTACATGCCCTGCGCATGTCTTCCGGATTTCTAAATGCACCCCAGTTGATAGATCCAAGAGTGCATAACGCTATGCGGCCATCCTCATCGTCAAGAC
>Ga0316226_1003173_pt1 | contig 14426 bp, 9 predicted proteins | sample TBH18017metaG_FD_206009 | JGI IMG/M metagenome (GOLD analysis project Ga0316226, IMG submission 206009) | Freshwater microbial communities from Trout Bog Lake, Wisconsin, USA - TBH18017 | ecosystem: Environmental > Aquatic > Freshwater > Lake > Hypolimnion/Profundal zone | place: USA: Wisconsin... | reverse complement strand
CCTGCATGACAGCGGCGCTCAACAAAGCGACACCAATGATCATCATCTTCTTCATTTTTGTTTTCCTTTTTAGTTACCGCGCTCAGCAAGAGAGCAGTGGTAAATCATTAAGTGCTTTTACAGAGGACTGGAGAACGACATTGTGGTTGCTGCACCCTTGCGCAGGTACCAAGAACCAGCATTGACGGGAATCACATCGGACGTCTCATTATCGGTGCTGTCGTACCATAGATTATCCCACTGTGGGTTTGAGGGATCACCAAAAACACCATAGTAGTATGTCTTATAACCAGCAGCCACCGTCCAGACGATCAGGTTATCAGCGTCATTAATGCCAGGACCACCTGTTGGAGATGCCACGTTGATTCCACCATTGATCGCCAGATCTGAGGGATAAGGATTGGAAAACATCGTGTAATCGTTGGCTAAGATGCTAAGCGTGGTCGGCGTGGCTTTCACCTCGCCGGCTAGGGTGATGTTGGTGGCCGCACCATGACGCAGCAACCAGCAAGCCCCACCCGGAGGGATGGTATCGAACGTCTCGTTGTCAGTGCTGTCGTACCACAGATTATCCCACTGTGGGTTTGAGGGATCACCAAAAACACCATAGTAGTATGTCTTGTATCCGGCATCCAACGTCCAAACGATCAGGTTGTCGGCATCATTGATGCCAGGTCCGCCGATGAACCCACCCTTGAAGTAATCCTGAATGGCAACCGGCGCGCCACCGATGGCCTGGAAATTGATTCCCAACATGGTGTAGTCATTGGCCAAGACGCTGGCGGTCGAGTAACCGACCACATTCTGGCTCGTCACGCTCTGGGCGGAGACGATGCTGGCCGCGGCGCAGAGCGCCAGCGTTGCGATCATCAGTTTCTTCATAGATTCCCCCGATTCAGCGAGCCCGTGAAGGCCCGGTTTTGAGGACGCTTTAGTACTATCCCAAGTTGACGATGACAGAATACTACACTGCATCCCAGACCGTCAACCACCGTTTGAGCAAGAAAAGAATCCGCCGCCAAACCCTGCGAGGGACGCTTTCCACCTGTTTCAATACACCATACCATACGCCGCGGGAAACAACGGTGCAAGTGGATTTTTGAAGAAATTTCAAAAAAGTTTTTGGGGCGGAAAGTCGGTGGTGGAGCGGGGGAGAGGCCTTGTCCGCAGATGGCGCAGATTGCGCAGATTCTTGGGGGTTTTGTGGGTTTTGTGGCGGGCGGGCAGGAAAAGCGGGTGGGTGGGTTCCCCTGGAAGGCGGCGCGTTGCTGCCGACTGCGCAGGCACGATGTTACACTTTTCCGGGGCGTGCGTGCGCCCGCGGAGGGTCAGTGACCGGCGCGGTGAACTGGATGGTCTGGCCATTTCGGGTTGCTGCGACCGCGGAAGGGCGCGAAGGACACGGATTCTTGGGTGTGCGGAAGGTGTTTGCGGTGGCTTCTGGCTGCTATAGAAGTCGCGGCGCTGTGCCGGCGCGCGTGAGCTGTACGACGCGTCGGACACCTTACTGCACGCCGGCGCTTTCCTGTAGTCGCGGCGCTGTGCCGCCGCGCGTGATCTGTACGACGCGCCGGACATCTTACTGCACGCCGGCGCAGCGGCGTGGCTACAGTAAACAGCCTTCCCTATTACAGTGCGTTCGACGCCCTGCACGCCGGCGCTTTCCTGTAGTCGCGGCGCTGTGTCGCCGCGCGTGATCTGTACGACGCGCCGGACATCTTACTGCACGCCGGCGCAGCGGCGTGGCTACAACAAGTAGGCTTGCCCCCTGTAGCCGCGGCGCTGTGTCGCCGCGCGTGATCTGTACGATGCGCCGGCCCTTAACCTTCAGCCTTTAGCCTTCAGCCTGCTTCCCCATATCTCCCATGGCGCTGGATGGCGGCCATCAGCAACCGCATGCCGGTGAGGCGGCTGCCATTATTGATGGAACCGGCGGTGCTGAAGCGCAGGCCGCGGCTGGCGCGGGCCTGGGAGAAGTCGCGCAGCAGCTCGGCGACCATGTTGGCCTCCTCGTTGCGGCAGAAGGTGAAGGGCGCCAGTTGGCCGTCGATCACGGCGTTCGGGCAGTGGGCCCGGATCTCCTGGACGGTCAGGGTCGGGCCGAAGTTGGTGCCTGTCAGGCGCAACTCGCCGAGCTGCGGCAGCAGGTGGGCCATGCTGGAGTCGCTGTGCTGGTAGCGCGAGTCGCGGGCATCCGGCGAGTAGCGGCCAAAGATGGCCCGGTGAATGGGCATGGCGAAGAACGCGTACATCTCCGGCGTGAAGAGGCAGCAATTGTCGTCGGCCCAGCCCCAGCCGTGCGGGGCAGTTTCAAGGGTAAAGCCTGCCTCCTCATCCAGCACGCGGGCACGGGCCAGGATGGCCCGACCGAGCACATCGCTGAAACGGCGCATCAGGCCGGCATCATCATAATGAAGAAAGAGCAGGTTCTCGGCGCCATAGACCGAACAGGCGAAGGTGCAGGGGCCGCGCTGTCCGCGGTAGAGCGGCACCTTGCAGCCCAGCGCCAGCAGGCGGCGCTTCTCGGACTCCCAGTTCTGCGGCAGGAGAAAGTCGCGCAGGTGGTCAAGCCGCCGCTCGACGCGGTCCAGCAGCGCGGCCAGCGCCTGGGGCGAATCGGCCGCGGGCTTGAGCCACCAGGAGCCGTTGGCGCCGCCCTCCCAGACGTTCTGGGACTCGAAGATGTCGTGCAGGCCCTTGATCTCCGGCCACTGCCGCTCGTGGTCGGCGGGCTTCTCGTCCAGCAGCCGCCGGCCGACAATGGTTTCGGCCTTGTCGTTGAAGCGCCGATTGAGGTCGAGCGCCCAGACTTCGTCCTTATATAGGAAACGCCACCAGTCCTGGGCCACGCCCAGCTCGTCGAAGACGCACTCCCAGTTGCAGATGGCGCCCAGGGGAAGCTGCGGGATGGCGGCGCCAAAGGGGTCCTTGTTGGCGAGCGCCTGGTCGGCCCAGAAGCGGGCGAGATCGACCGGCGCCAAGCCGCCGTTGGCCGCCGTGTCCGCCAGCAAGGCATCAATCTGCCGCCGTTGTTCCGGGGTTGACTGGTCGTATGCGTTCATGGGGAGGGATGGGGGATAAGGCTTAGGGGTTAGGGGATAAGGCTTAGGGGTTAGGGTCTTAAGCCTTAAACCCTAAACCGTACGCCTTAAGCCTTAAGCCCTAAGCCTTAAACCCCAGGCCCTAATCGAAATACGGCTCCGGGACCGGCTGCGCGCGGTGCTGGATGGCGGCGGGTTGCGTGTAGGGCGGCGCGGCCTGCAGGTGGCGGTGGTGATGGCGCACGGCGCGAACGCCCAGCGCCAGGACCAGCACAGCCAGCAGCACGCCGCCAGCCGCAACCACGATCCGCAGGGGCGTCCAGCCGGCGGGCAACCAGGATTGCGCGGGCTGGCTGCGATGCGGGGTCTGCCGCGGCGCAGATGGTGCGGGCGCAGACGGCGGGGGAGCGGCCGGCTTCGGGCTGGCATCGGCGGCCGGCCTGACGCGCGGCGGCGTGGCGTCGCCGGGACGGGAAGGTTCGGCCACGGATCGCACCGCCGCGGTGCGGGCGGCCGCGACGGAGAAGAGGTCGGGCTCCTCGGTGGGGAGAGGTTGAGGGTTGGAAACTGTAGGCTGAGGGCTAAAGGCTGAAGGCTGAGGGCTGGAGGCTGAGGACTGGAGACTCGAGGCTGGAGGCTGTAGGGGCGACGGTTCCTCATCCGCATCACCATCCGACGGCCCGGCTGCCTCACCGCCCGACTGGCCCGCCGCCAGACCGTCATCTGACGGAGGACGGCGCAGCACCTGTGGCGGCCGCGAGCCGGTGTAGATCTCCATGAACTCCTGGATCAGGGGCACGGGATCGAGTTCCAGGTGTTCGGCGTAGAGCTTGATGAAGCCCCGGCCGTAGATCGGCGCGGCCACGCGGCGGAAATCCTCGCGCTCCAGGTCCTCGACCACCTGCACCATCATGCGGGTGGCGTCGGCCACCTGGGAGATGGTCTGCCCCTTCGCCTCGCGCGCCTGCTTCAGCGTTTGTCCGAGTGACATGTGGATTCTCGTTCTTCGTTCGTCGTTCTTGGTTGCTGCCGCCGGGGCAAGCCCGCCGGGGGCGGCAAACGCCTTTACTGTCGTCCCACACGCAAGCCCGCCGCGGGGCGAACTCCTCTATCATGGCTTCGAGATGGGTCCTGCGGGGTAGGGCGTGCCGCTCCGCGGCCGCCGAATCCTGCGCTCAAGCATCGAATCGATCTGCGGCCGGCGGCGGAGCGCCGGCCCTACCCTGCCAACAAAGAACAAAGAACCAAGAACCCGTCTTACGCCTGTTCCTTCGGCTCTTCCGTCGGCACATCGGCTGCTGCACCCGCGCCGTTATTGTTCGGCATCTCGGCATCCAGATCAATGAGGATTTCGCGGGGCTCGGCGCCGCGGGTCGGACCGACGAAACCGCGCTCCTCGAGGATATCCATGACGCGCGCGGCGCGGGTGTAGCCGATGCGCAGCCGCCGCTGCAGCGAGGAGGTCGAGGCGCGGCGCGTATCGCGGATGACCTGGATCGACTGCTGGATCAGCTCCTCGTCGGCCGCGTCGTCGCCATTGGGCGCGGCGCCGCCCGCGGACGCGCCACTGCTGGTGCCGCCCTCTTCCTCGTCCTCGGGTCCGCTATCCTGGACCTTCTCCAGTTTGGCCGAGAGCGCCTGGTCGAAGTCGGGGCCGACCTGGCCCTTGATGCATTCGACCAGCCGGCCGATCTCGCCGTCGTTGACCAGCGCGCCCTGGGAGCGGATCAGGCGGCCGTTCTTGGGGTTCAGGAAGAGCATGTCGCCGCGGCCGATGAGCGATTCGGCGCCCTGCTGGTCAAGGATCGTGCGGCTGTCGGTCTTCTGCGCCACCTGGAAGGCGATGCGGCCGGGGAAGTTGGCCTTGATGGTGCCGGTGATGACATTGACCGAGGGGCGCTGCGTGGCCAGCACCATGTGGATGCCGACGGCGCGCGACAACTGCGCGAGGCGCGTGATGCTCATCTCGATTTCCGGTCCCACGGTGATCATCAGGTCGGCGACCTCGTCGATCACGATGACGACGTAGGGCAGCCTGGCCGGCAGGGCGCCGCCCGGCGCAACGCCGGCCAGGCCCTCCAGCGGCAGCTCCGTCTGCTGCGCCGGCTCGCGCGCGTTGAAGGCCACGATGTTGCGCACGCGGGCGGCCTGCAGCATCTTGTAGCGGCGGTCCATCTCGACGATGGCCCAGCGCAGCGCGAACGACACCTTCTTGGGGTCGGTGACAACCGGCACCAGCAGGTGGGGCAGATTGTTGTAGGGCTGGAACTCGACGCGCTTGGGATCCACCAGCAGCAGCTTCAGCTCATCCGGCCGGCGCGACATCAGCAGTCCGGCCAGGATGGCATTGAGGCAGACGCTCTTGCCCGAGCCGGTGGCGCCGGCGACCAGCAGGTGGGGCGCGCTGGCGAGGTCGAAGACGATGTCGCTGCCGCCCACGTCCTTGCCCAGCGCCAGCGGAATTTCCATCTTGTTGGTGGTCCAGGCGTTGCCCTGCAGCACCTCGCGCAATGTCACCGTGCGCGCCTTGGGGTTGGGCACCTCGACGCCGACCACGTTCTTGCCCGGCACCGGCGCCTGGATGCGCAGGCTGTTGGCCTTGAGCACCATTTGCAGCGTATGGGCGAGCTGCGCGATGCGCTCGACGCGGATGCCGGCCGCGGGCAGCAACTCGTAGCGCGTCACCACGGGGCCGCGCTCGACGTGCGTCACTTCCACCGGCAGGTTGAACTGGGCCAGGGTGTCGACCAGCAACCGGGAGAGTTGCTCGGTGTCGCCATGCACGGCCTCGCCGGATGGAATGGGATCCAGCAGATCGATGCCCGGCAGGTGGTAGCCGCCGAGGGAGACGGGCTGGACGGTCGGGCGGTCGGGCGCTTCGGGGGCGGGGGCGGGTGCAGCCGGCTCCGGTCGGACGGATCTGACCGATCGGACCGATGAAGCTGATGGCGCGCCGGGGACCGCCGGCTGCCCGGCTGCCACGCTGTCGTAACCCGGGCTGCCGCCATCCGGCTTACGCGTTCCGGCCTCCGGCTTCCGGCTTCCGGCCTCTGGCTCCGTGCGCCGCGTCTCGCGCGCGCGCCGCGCGGGCAGCTCGTCCTGGACCTTCACGCGGCCGTCGAAGCCGCGCTCGGCGGCCTTGCTCTCAGCCTGTTCGTACTGCAGCCGGTCGCGCTCCTCGCGCGTGGCGGCAGCGGCTTCGGCGGCGGCTGCACGGCTGGCGCGCCAGGCGGACCACGCCGCAGCCAGGGCGCGCGCGCCGCCTGCGATGCGCCGCGGCCCCACGGCCATGACGCCCGTCACCAGCAACACCGCCAGCGCCAGCAGGCCGCCGCCCACAGGACTCAGCCAGCGCTCCAGCGCATCGGTCATGAGCCAACAGCCCAGGGCGCCGCCGGCATTGGGCGCGAGATTGAGGCGCTCCAGAATGTCGGTCAGCAGGTGGTCGCCCAGTTGCAGCAGGGAACACAGCGCCAGCAGGAAACCGACCGCCCAGGCCGTGCGGCGCCAAAATGATCCCGTCCGGCCCAGCAGCAGCAGCGTGGCGGCGATGCCGAACCAGATGGGCGCCAGCCAGAGGGACAGGCCGAAGAGATGGTAGCCGAAGAAGACGGCCCAGGCGCCGACTGGCCCGCTCATGTTCAGCAGCGGCTCATTGGGCGGCGACTGCAGCCAGGCAATGTCGCGCCAGTCGTAGGTCAGGAGGCTCAAAAGCGAGAAGACAAACAGCAGCGCCAGCACCAAGCCTGTCAGCCAGCGGCTGTTTCCCCCGTTCGTGTCCCTGCGTCCCGTGTCAGCCATGTTGCGCGTCCCTGTTTGCCTGGTCAGTTGTCGGCGGACCGTCCGTTATGATCAGTAATCAGTGTTCGGTAATCGGTGATCGGTAATCGGTTTGGCGACCAAGCAAGGATCACGCGTCACTGCCGACCGATCACCGAACACTGATTACTGATCACCGTTCACTGGCCACCGATCCCACTCTACCCGTGCTACTCACTGCTCCGCATCACAAACACCGCAGTCGGATCGCTGACCACGGCGTCCACCTGCACGTCCGGCGGCAGGTGCACCTGCACCGGCACCATGGCCGGCTCATCGGGGCTCACCCGCCGCCCATCCACCAGAACCAGAAGAGTCTCGGGCGTCACGCTCTGCACCATCTCGGCGCGCCCGGTCAGGCGCACCTGCACGGTGGCCGGCTCCACCAGCCAGGCGCCCCGGCGGCTGGCCGTCCCGGCGGCCACCAGCACGGGGACGTCGCGGATCTCGCGCGTGCACTGCTCGGTGATGATGTTGACCTTGACGGCCACTTCGCGGGGCGAGATGTCCGCCTGCCAGGCGGCGCCGGGCGTGGCGATGCGGACGGTCTTGGTGAAGCTCTGGACGCAGCCATCCACGTTGATCGGCTCGGTCTGCAGATGGAAGCCGGCGGCCTTCAACTCCTCGAGCTGCCGGCGGGCGCCTTTGACCGTCACCTCATGGGGGGCGTATTCCAACTCGACGCGGCCGCGCAGCGGATGGCCTTCCACCGGCGGCTCGGCCAGCGGCAGCGCCATCTCGGCCTCGCGGTCGAAGGTCAGCAGCACGGTTTCCGGCTGCACCGCCACAACGCGCGTGCCGCCGGGCCGGCCGCGGATATCGCCCGCCCGCACCCGCACGCGCTCCTGGCCTTCGGCAGCCGTGGCCTTGGGACGGAGCAGCAGGGTGGGCGGACGCGTGTTGAGCTGCTGCAGGTCGGCGTAGGCGCCGCGGAAGGTGACCCGCACCGAGAAAGGTTCGGCCTTGAGCACGGCCAGCCCCGGCTCCTGGTCCACCTCCACCGGCACGGAGATGGTTTCCGTATGGCTGATGGTATTGCGCACGGTGTAGAAGATCACCACCGCGATCAGCAGCGCGGCGAGCTTCCAGGGGCCGTCGGCCAGCAGGCCGCGCGGGATCTGTTCCCGTTCACTGGGCATGACGCCCCTCCTCGCCGCCGGCTTCGGGCACGCGGCGGTCATCGCCCAGGACGAAGTTCTCCAGCGCCCGGCGCCAGGCGATGTCGCGCACGCCCCGTTCAGGCAGCAGGGCCATCAGGTAACGGCGCAGCTTCTCCTCGCCCAGGTCGCGGTAAAGCCGGCCTTCGTGCGCCACGCTGACCATGCCGCTCTCCTCGGAAACCACGATCACCACGGCATCCGTCTCCTCGCTCAGCCCGAGCGCCGCGCGGTGGCGCGTGCCCAGCTCCTCCAAGTCGGGACGGGTCGTCAGGGGAAAGACACAACGGGCCGCCAGAATGCGGTCGCCGCGCAGCACCACCCCGCCGTCGTGCAGCGGCGCGCGGGGATAGAAGATCGAAAGCAGCAGTTCCGGCACCAGCGGGGCATCCAGCAGCACGCCCGATTCCTGGAAGTTCTTGAGCGCGATGTCGCGCTCGATGGCGATCAGCGCGCCGTGGCGCCGCCGGCTCAGGCGCATGACGACGGCCACGAGCTGTTCGGCCACGGCCTGGCGCGGACCGCCGACCGGCGAGGCGCTGGCGCCCAGCAGCGCGCCGCCGCCCAGCATCGCCAGCGCATGCCGGATCTCGGGCTGGAAGATCACCACCAGGCCGACCGCGACGTAGACCGAAACCGCACCCAGCAACCAGGAGAGCACGTCCAGGTTGAACAGGATCGACAGGCCGATGAGCGTCATCACGACCACCACCAGGCCCAGCAGCATCTGCGCGCTGCGCGTGCCGCGGACCAGCCGGATGACGTAGTACACGAGCATCGCCAGAATCAGAATCTGGACGACGTCCCGCACCAGGTCCCACAAGCCGATTTGAAAGGCGTCCCACATGTCTGGGTTTAGGGTTTAGGGTTTAGGGTTTAGGGGGCTGCCGGCTTGCGGCCGGATGCAAGACAAGTGAACGTCCAACATCCAACATCGAACGTCCAACTTTGAAGTGCCGAGCAACTCCCAACTTCGACGTTGAATGTTGAATGTTCGATGTTCGATGTTCGCATGCTGCATGTTGTGACGCGCTTCCGCCTCATGTGTCTCGGATCACTCTTTCCGACGAACCGATCACCGATCACTGATAACCGATCACTTCTCGCCTCTCCCCGCCAGGGCTCCCGCCATGTCCAGCGCCTGGCGCGTGGCGGCCACGTCGTGCACCCGCAGGATGGCGGCACCGCGCGTCACACTCCAGAGGGCCACGGTCAGGCTGCCCGCCAGCCGTCCGTCGACCGGCGCGCCAGTCACCTCGCCGATGAAGCGCTTGCGCGACGCGCCCACCAGCACCGGCGCCAGCACGGCCAGGCGCTCAAGCGCTCCCAGCAGCGCCAGGTTCTGCTCCGTATTCTTGCCAAACCCCAGGCCGGGATCAATCACCACCTGACCACGCTCGATGCCGGCCGCGAAAGCCAGCGCCATCCGCTCCTGCAGGAAGGCGCAAACCTCCGCCACCACGTCGCCCGCGCGCGGCGCCTCGTGCCGGGCCACCGGCAGGCCGCGGTGATGCATCAGCACCAGCCCCGCGCCCGCCGCGCGCACGACCTCCGCCATGGCCGGATCGTCCAGGGCGGAGACGTCGTTGACGATGCAGGCGCCGGCCGCCAGCGCGGTCCGCGCCACCGCGGCGTGGCGCGTATCCACGGAAAGCGGCGCGGCTGTCCGCCGCGCCAGCTCCCGGATCACCGGCTCCACCCGCCGCAACTCCTCATCCGCCGGCACAGCCTCGGCGCCGGGGCGGGTCGATTCGCCGCCGATGTCGAGGATATCCGCGCCTGCGGCCACCAGTTCCAACCCGCGGGCCACGGCCGCCTCGGGCGCAATCCAGCAACCGCCGTCCGAAAACGAATCGGGCGTCACGTTAAGAATACCCATGACCCGCGGACGGTCCAGCGGAATCGTACGCCCGGCGCACAGCCAGGCGACCGAACCCGCGGCCCGATCAGAGGAGGCAGACATGTCATCGCTCCTTGGGATGTGCATCATAGCATGCACGGCGGAAGCGCAAAGGAGGAAGTGCGGGGGCGGGGAACGGTCTAGGGCTTAGGGTTTAGGGCTTAGGCAGAGCACCGCGACAGCAGACACGCAGGCAACGCCGAGGCCGAATTGTGTAGCCACGCCGCTGCGCCGGCGTGCAGGAGAATGTCCGGCGCGTCGTAGGAATCACGCGCGGCGACGCAGCGCCGCGGCTACAGCAAGCCCTTGATCTGAGATACATGAGGCGCCACAACTAAACCCTGAACACTGAACACCTCCCCTGCCCCGGACACGTGCCAGTGGACAACACCGGTAACTGGTGCTATCTAACCACGGTGGCTGGAGCGCAGAGCAGCGCACCCGTTCTCGTTGCTCTGTCAGCCTTCAGCCCTAAACCCTAAGCCTTCAGCCTTCCCTATGATCGCACACGTGGCAGTCGAGGCGGCCGTTGACCGCCTGTTCGATTATGCAGTGCCGGATGCCCTCCGGACGCAGATCGCGCCGGGCGTGCGCGTGCGCGTGCCGTTCGGCAGACGCACGACCTTCGGCTATGTGGTCGAAGTGTCCGCGGCTCGGACCGATGCGACTCATCAAACCGATCTGCTCGCTTCGGATGCGCCGCGCACGCTCAAGCCGATCCTGGCGCTTGCCGGGGAGCACCCCTTTCTGACCGAACCCCTGTTACGCCTGATCCGCTGGATCGCCGACTACTACTGCGCACCGCTCGAAGCCACCATCCGCGGCGCCCTGCCCGCTCCCGTGCGCCGGGAAGGCGCGCGGGCCAGGGAGCAGCTCTTCGTCGAGGTCGTGAAAGAGGCCGGTCAGACCGGTCCGATTCCGCTGACCGCCCGTCAGACCGAGCTCCTCGCCCAGCTGCGCCGCCTGGGCGGCGGCTGGCTCAACACCCTTTGCCGCGAGCTGCACTGCACGCCGGCGGTGCTGCGCAAGCTGGCCGAGGCCGGCCTATTGACGATCGCGCCGCAGGCGCGCCGCCGCGATCCCCTTGCCCGCCGCACCGTGCTGCCCACGCAGCCGCTGACGCTGATGCCGGAACAGGCTGCCGCGCTGGCGCGCGCCACGGCGCTCTGCGATGAGCCGGCGCCCAAGCCGCTGCTGCTGCTCGGCGTGACCGGCAGCGGCAAGACCGAGGTCTATCTCCAGGCCATCGCGCACGTGCTCAAGCAGGAGCGGGGCGCGATCGTGCTGGTGCCCGAGATCGCGCTCACGCCGCAGACCGTGCAACGCTTCGCCGGCCGCTTCGGCAGCCAGGTGGCGGTGCTGCACAGCGCCTTGAGCGACGGCGAGCGCTTTGACGAATGGCACCGCATCCGCACCGGCGCGGCGCGCGTGGTGGTGGGCCCGCGTTCCGCCGTCTTTGCGCCGGTGCCACGGCTCGGGCTGATCGTGGTGGACGAGGAGCACGAGCCCAGCTACAAGCAGGACGAGATGCCGCGCTACCATGCGCGCGACGTGGCCGTCATGCGCGGCCGCATCGAACACTGCGCCGTCGTGCTGGGCTCCGCCACGCCGGCCATGGAATCGTGGCGCAACGCCACGCGCAGCAAATACCATCTGGCGCGCCTGACGCGCCGCGTCGACGACCGCCCCATGCCCTCGGTGCGCATCGTCGACATGCGCATCGAGCTGGCCCGCACCGGACATGTCAGCGTCTTCTCGGCGGCCCTGCTGGAGGCCATCTCCGCCCGCCTGGCGCAGAGCGAACAGGTGATCCTCTTCCTGAACCGCCGCGGCTATGCCACGTCGCTGCAATGCCCCAAGTGCGGCTTTGTCGCCACCTGCGAGGCCTGCAGCGTGGCCTTCACCTATCACCAGGCCGACGCCGCCCTGCGCTGCCACACCTGCGGCGCGTATCAGCCGCTGCCGGCGGTCTGCCCGGGCTGCGGCGACCCGGCGTTCAAGTACGCCGGCTTCGGCACCCAGCGCATCGAGACCATCGTGCACACCTGCTTCCCGCATGCGCACGTGGCGCGCATGGATGCCGACGTGACCGCCCGGCGCCACAGCCACGACGAGATCCTCGGCGCCTTCCGCACCGGCGACACGGACATCCTGATCGGCACGCAGATGATTGCCAAGGGGCTGGACTTTCCCGGCGTGACGCTGGTGGGTGTGCTGCTGGCCGACGGCAGCATGCACCAACCCGATTTCCGCGCCGGCGAGCGGACCTTTCAGCTCCTGGCCCAGGTCTCGGGGCGCGCCGGCCGCGGCGAATTGCCCGGCGAGGTGATCGTCCAGACCTACACGCCCAGCCATCCCGCGGTGGTGGCGGCGGAGACGGCCGATTTCGACACCTTCGCCGCCGCCGAACTGGCCGCCCGCCAGGCCGGCGGCTTCCCGCCGTTTGCCCATCTCACCTGCCTGACATTCCGCGGCGTCAGCGAGGAGAAGGTGGCCTTTGTCGCCAACACCTTCGCTGCGCGGCTCAAGACCCTGGCGCCCGCCGGCGTGGTGCTGGCGGATGCCACGCCCTCACCGCGACCCAAGGCCAAGGGGGCATTCCGCTACCAGATCCTGCTGCGCGCCGCAGCGGCATCCGCCATGCGGGCGCCAGTCCGGCAGGTCGTGGCCGACACCAAACTGCCCGCCGACGTGCTGCTGGCCATCGATGTTGATGCCGTCAGCGTGCAGTGAAAGGGAAAGAGGCTGAAGGTCTAAGGCTTAGGGCTTAAGGCCTAAGGTGAGGTCCCGCTTCCCAGCCGAACAGCAGATTGCCGAATGTCGAACCGCAGAATGTCGAAGCCCCCGCCGGACTATGATTACTACGCAGAACCCCCATATTCTGGAATCTGGCCTTCATGATTCGGACCTCATCATTCGGCAATCTGCGGTTGCCCTGCCGGTTTTTTTGCACTTCCGCATTGCTCTTCCGCACCGCTTGCGCTATGCACATGAGCCGCCGTGAATGCCCCCGCCACCATTCCGCCCCCTGCCGGCGACCCGCTCGCCGCCTGCCGGCTCTGTCCGCGCGCCTGCGGTGTCAACCGGCGCGTCGGCGCGCGGGGATATTGCGGCGCGGGCGTCCAGCCGCGGATCTTCCGGCATGGCCCCCATTTTGGCGAGGAACCGCCACTGAGCGGCACACGCGGCTCGGGCGCGGTCTTTTTTTCGCATTGCACGCTGCGGTGCCTCTATTGTCAGAACTACCCTTGGAGCCAGCAGGCGCAGGGGGAGGATCTGAAGACGCCCCAACTCACCGCCATCTTCCGCCGCCTGGCCGAGCAGGGGTGCCACAACTGGAACCTGGTCTCCCCCACCCCCTGGCTGCCCCAGATCCGGGCGGCCCTGGCCCCGTTATTTCAGGATGGCATCCGGCTGCCAATCGTCTATAATTCAAGCGGTTTTGAGTCACCAGAGACCTTGTCGTCCTTTCGTGACCTGGCTGATATCGCGCTGGTCGACCTGCGCTATGCGGCCGCCACAACAGCCGCCGCCGCTTCGGATTGCTCCCGCTACGTGGAGGCTGCCCGGGAGACGGTGGCGTGGTTCTGGCAGCAACTGGGTCCGTTGAGCACCGATCCTGCGGGCGTGGCCGTGCGCGGCGTGATTTGCCGCGTGCTGGTGCTGCCGGGACATGCCGACGAGGCTGTTGACAGCCTCTCCTGGCTGGCGCAGCGGCTGGGAACGGAGATCGCGGTCAGCGTGATGTCCCAGTACACACCGGTGTACCGGGCGCGCCAGACGGCCGGCTGGGACCGGCGGGTGACGCGTGAAGAGTACGGCCGCGTGGCAGCGGCGGTTGAGGAACTCGGCTTCGACAACGGCTGGGTTCAGGAGTATGAGGAGGACGGCTCGCCCGCCGACCTCCTGGGATGCACGATGCCGGCGGGCGAAGCGGCCGTGGGCCGGAAGAACGAGGAAAAGGGATTATGAGCGGTCATAGTAAGTGGGCCAAGATCAAGCACGCCAAGGGTGCGGCGGACGCCAAGAAGGGCAAGATCTTCAGCCGGATTGCCAAAGAGATCATGGTGCTGGTCAAGCAGGGCGGCAGCGACCCGGGCATGAATCCCTCGCTCCGCAACGCGCTCCAGAAGGCCAAGAGCGTCAACATGCCGAATGACAACATCGACCGCGCCATCAAAAAGGGCGCGGGCGAGTTGGGCAGCGCAATCTTCGAAGAGATCACCTACGAGGGCTATGCCGGCGGCGGCGTCGGCCTGATCGTCAAGGTGCTGACCGACAACAAGAACCGCGCCGCGGCCGAGATCCGCAACGTCTTCAAGAAGAGCAACTCGGACTTCGCCGCCCTGGGCGCCGTCTCGCGCGGTTTCGAGCGCAAGGGCCAGATCATCGTCGAGGCCGCCGGCCAGGACGAGGACAAGGTCATGGAACTCGTGCTCAACGCGGGCGCGGATGACATGGTCAGCGACGCCGACGACTTCACCATCTCGGCCACGGCGCAGGCCTTCT
>Ga0316226_1003166_pt1 | contig 14446 bp, 11 predicted proteins | sample TBH18017metaG_FD_206009 | JGI IMG/M metagenome (GOLD analysis project Ga0316226, IMG submission 206009) | Freshwater microbial communities from Trout Bog Lake, Wisconsin, USA - TBH18017 | ecosystem: Environmental > Aquatic > Freshwater > Lake > Hypolimnion/Profundal zone | place: USA: Wisconsin... | reverse complement strand
GAATCCCGAGGCATACCGCATCGTCCACCGCCTCAACGTGGACGAGGCCGAGCCGCTCGTCGTCCACGGTCTCGCCAGCGCGGTCATCCTCGACGCCGAACTCATGGGCGTCGAAAGCGTCCTCAACATCGAGCGCCTCCGCCGGCACAATAAAAAATCCCCCATCATCGCCTTCACGGATGCGTCGCAGGCGGACTGGGAAGAAGAGGCTTTTTTGCACGGCGTCACGCATGTCCTGACCAAGCCGGTGCGGCAACGGCTGCTGAATTCCATTTTGGAAAAGCTCTGGGTTGCGCCCGTCGCGCCGCGTCCGGCGATCAATGTGCCGACGGGCAACACCGCCATCTTCGCCCGCACCGCCGTGGATCCGCAGGCCGGCGGACGCTACGTCAACGCCGCGCAGACGCTGGACGTGCTGCGCGATTTTTCGCCGATCCTCACACACTCGCTCAACGCCGAGGCGATGCTGAAACAGTTTCTCCAGTTTCTCCGCGACATTTTGAGCGTCAACCGCGCGGCGATTTTTCTCAACCGTCCGTGTTCGCCGCTCACCGAAGTCATGTCGCCGGAAGACACGCGTCGGCTGCGCGCGGCGTCGGCCATCGGCCTCGCCAACGGGCTGCTCGAACATTTTGAATTGTCGCTGGATTCCGGCATCGGCGCGCAGATCAACAAGCTCGGCCGCATCCTCCGCCGCGACAGCGACGAGGCGCGCGCTGACGGCGAGACGCAGAAGGAATTTGAGCTGCTCGGCGCGCAGGTGGCCGTGCCCATCACCAGCCGCGACACCATCATCGGCGTCGCCACGTTCGACGGCCGCGTCACCGGCGAACCGCTGGTGAATGTCGAGCTGGAACTGATTTTCCACCTGCTCGAACAGGTCGGCCTCGCGCTGCGCAACATCTGGCTGCACGACCAGCTTGCCGGCAACCACGAGATGATGACCGACGTGCTGCGCGAACTCAGCAGCGCCTGCGTCGTCGTCGGGCGCGACTTGAAGGTGCTGCACGCGAACAAGGCGGCGCGGCGGCATTTTGGCCGGAAGAACGAGCGCACCGGCGGGCTGGAATTTACCGACTTGCCGCGCACGCTCGGCGCGAAGATTTATCAGGTGCTCAAGACCGGCGCGGCGCTCGAGCCGTTCCGCTACGAGCCGGAAAATTCGCCCGGCACCGCCTACAAGATCAGCATCCTCGCCTTTCACCACGGCAATTCCTCCGTGCCCGCGTCCGCGCTGCTCACCGCCGAGGACTTGAGCGAGAGCGAGCATCTCAACCGGCTCGAAGTCGAGGCTGCGAATTTGCGCCTCATCAAGTCCATGTCCTACCGCTTGGTGAACGAGATTGGCAACGCCGTTGTGCCGCTCTCCACGCATCATCAACTGCTCAACGAGCGGTTCGACGACCCGGACTTCCGCAAGTCGCTCGACATGGCGCTGGGCGAAAGCGTCAAGCGCATTATGCGGCTGAACAATCAAATGCGGTTCCTCGCGCGCGAAGGCCAGTTCGAGCAGGAAATTTTTGCCGTGGGCAAGCTGGTGGAAGATGCGTTTCAGGAGGCGACGCGGCATCAGGCCACCAGCGGCGCGCAGTTGAAATTTGGGATTTTTGACAAACAGCTTACGGTCGTCGGCGACCGCGCGGCGCTCAAGCACGCGCTGGCGGAAATCATGTTGAACGCGCTTCAGTCCAATCCGGGCAACGCGAAGATTGACGTGACGCTCACGGCCGCCGGCAGCAACGGCGACCGGTCGCTGCTGATCGAGGTGCAGGACAACGGCGGCGGGTTCAGCGCCGAGACGGCCAAGCGGGTGCCCGCGCCGTTTTACACCACGCGGCAGGTCGGCCTCGGGCTGGGGCTGACGGTGAGCCAGCGCATCATTGAGACGCACCACGGCAAGCTGGAGATTGTGCCCTCGCCCACCGGCGTGGTGCGCGTGTCATTGCCGCTGGGCATGCCTCACGCGGGCTGAACTGGGCACGGAAGGGCTTCCATCATTTTGGCGGGTTCGGTGGACTTGACGGTTCCGGTAGGAACGTAAAACGTCCTGTTTGCGGGTCAATGTCCACCCCATAGCCCTCTCTGCTCCAACGAACATCAATATTGTTGGTCAAAATCAGCGGCGGTGCCACGAGGTTGATGGCCGGCTGGGCGGCAGTTGCCGCTTCGGCAATGGTGACCTGCTTTGTATATGACGAGCCAACCCCATGCGCGCCTCCCATCAGCATCACCGGAGCCTCTTTTCCGGGTTGAATCGTGACCGTGACCAGGTTGGTGGCTCTCTGTTGTGGAAATAAGCTGCTGACAATCCGCACGGTGGTAACGTCCACCGGAACTGTGGTGTGGTTATGGATGTTCGTGGGCACGATCACCCCCGCCTGCGCCGTCAAGCCGGCCACCAGCAATGCGAGCACGCTCTGATAAAATGGCCGAAGTAAAAATCTTTTCATATCATGGATGACACTTGCCGTGCGTATTAATTAGAAGACTTGTCGCACTTGAAACATGAAACTTCAACCACAAAATCGTGAACCTCATATCCCTGTTCATCAAAACGCCAAAATCGATTAACACAAAAACAAAAAGCCCGCCGGAAATTTTCCGGCGGGCTTTTGTGTTTGAGATGGGCGGGCGGACTAGGCGCCGTTGTCGCCGATGGCCTCGACCGGGCAGCCTTCCTTGGCTTCCTGGCAGCGCTTTTCCTCTTCGGGCGAGGCCGGCTGCTTGTAGACGAAGGTGTAGCCGCCGTCTTCGTTGCGCTTGAAATTGTCCGGGGCCGTCTCGCGGCACAGGTCGCAGTCAATGCATTGGTTGTCCACGTAGAATTTTCCGGGGACGTTTTCGGAGTATTTGTTTGCAGCGTCAGCCATAATGTTATTAAAAAAGTTAGGCTTAAATGATGGCCGGACGGCGGCGGGTTGGCAAGCAGGATTTGGCACGCGCGGCAATAAAAACTTTCCTTGAAATGCAGAATAAGTATTCTGCGCCCATGCAAAGAGGACTGCTGCGGCACACGAAAATCGTCTCCACCCTCGGCCCGGCCACGGATTCCGCCGAGATGATCGGCAAGCTGATGGACGCCGGCGTGAATGTCTTCCGCCTGAACATGTCGCACGCGCCGCACGAGTGGGTGCGCCGCGTGTTCGCGGACATCCGCGCCGAGTCGGCCAGGCGCGCGCGCCACAGCGGCATCCTGATGGACACGCAGGGGCCCGCCATCCGCACGGGCGACTTGAGCGTGCCGCTGGACTTGAAGCCGGGCCAGAAATTCACGCTCACCGTGCGCGGCGAAAAATCCGAGGAGGAGCATTCCGTGGACGTGAACTACGAGAATTTCATCAACGACATCAGCGTCGGCGACGTGGTGCTGATGGACAACGGTGCGATTGAGATGAAGGTGCTCGCCAAAAACGGCAACAAGGTGGAATGCGAGGTTCTCACCGCCGGCAAGCTCGGCAGCCGTCGCCACATCAATTTGCCCGGCGTGAAAGTCAGTCTCCCCGCGCTCACCGCGAAGGACATCAAGGACGTGAAGCTCGGCCTCGAACTCGGCGTGGATTTCATCGCGCTGTCGTTCGTCCGCGAGGCGCGGGATTTGCTCCAGCTCCGGGAAATGTTTGAGGAAGGACAGCCCGCGCCGTTTGTCATCGCGAAGATCGAGGATCAGGAGGCGATCAAAAATTTGGAGGCCATCGTGCGCGAGGCCGACGGCATCATGGTGGCGCGCGGCGACCTGGGCATTGAGATCCCGTATTACGAATTGCCCATCGTCCAGCGGCGCATCGTGAAGATGTGTTTGCGCCTCGGCCGCCCGGTCATCGTCGCCACGCACATGCTCGAAAGCATGATCACCTCGCCGATGCCCACGCGCGCCGAGGTGACCGATGTGGCCAACGCGATTTTCGAGGAGGCGGACGCCATCATGTTGAGCGGCGAGACGACCGTGGGCAAATACCCGCTCAAGTGCATCGAGGTGTTCGACAAGATCGCCACGCGCATCGAGCGCAGCGGCAGCGCGCAGTTTCACGAGGCGGCGGAGCTCATCAACGCGCGGCAGAAGCTCGTCAAGAGCGCTGTCGTCATGGCGAACGAACTGAAGGCCGCCGCGATTGTTTCCTACACGCGCCACGGCCACATGGCGCGCTACGCCGGCTGGATGCGCCCGCGCTATTCGCCCATCTACGCGATGTGCGACAACGAGCGTTCGGCGAACGAGCTCACGTTGAGCTGGGGCGTCACGCCCTTCGTCATGGAGTTTGATTTCATCCAGCCGCAGAACACGATTGAAAACGGCCTGAAAAAACTGCTCGCCGAAGGCCGCCTGAATCCGGGCGACACCGTGGTCATCATCGGCGCGATTTCCGTCGGCACGGAAATCGTGGACGCCGTGCAGATGCGGACAGTGTGAACCGGATTCAGCCGGAAAATCAAAACGCGCCGGCAGTTTTTGCCGGCGCGTTTTTCTGTGGCAGTTAAATTATTTTCCCAGCGCCGCCGCCGCGAGGTTGGTGATGTTCAAGACCGTGTTTGGAAACAAACCAATCCAGAAGATGCCCGCGAGGCAGGCCCAGATGGAAACCTTTGCCGGCGCGGACAGTTCAATCGGCGACAAATCTTCGGGATTTTTGCCCCAGTAAATCGTGCGGATGACGCCAAAATAATAATACATCGAGATGATCACGCCAATCAGCACCGTGAACGCGAGGCAATAGTAGCCGTGGTTGTGCGTGAGATGGGCGGTTTCAATCACCGCCTTGAGCAGCAGAAATTTTCCAAAGAATCCCGCCAGCGGCGGAATGCCCGCGAGCGAAACCATCGCGATGGTCAGCGTGGCGGCGAGCAGCGGCGAACGCTGGTTCAACCCGGCGAGACCGGAAATGTCCTCCGTCGCCAGATGGCGCATGACCAGCGTGATGACAAAAAATCCCGCCATCACCGTGAATACATAGCCGGCGAGATAATACATCAGCGCCGACTGGCCGCTCGCGCTCAAAGCCGCGACGCCGAGCAGCAGGTAGCCGGCGTGCGCAATGCTGGAATAACCGAGGAGACGTTTAAGATTGCGCTGCGGGATGGCGCAGAGATTGCCGTAGAGAATCGTGATGGCGGAGATGACGATGAGCAGATTCGCCCAATGCGCGGTCACACCCGGCACGGCAGTGAACAGCACGCGCAGCAGCAAAACAAAACCGGCGGCTTTGGAGCCGATGGCGAGAAACGCGGTCGTCGGCGTCGGCGCACCTTGATAAACGTCCGGCGCCCAGATTTGAAACGGAAACGCGGCGATCTTGAAACCGAGTCCGACCAAAACCAGCAGCACACCGAGCAAAAAGATTTGGCTGTCGGCAAACTGCGGCGCGACGGCGGCAAGCTTGGTGAAATTGAGTTCGCCGGTCGTTCCCCAAATCAGCGCGATGCCAAACACCATGAACGACGACGAGAGGGCACCAAGAATCAGATATTTCACGCCAGCTTCGAGCGACTGAAGTTTGCTGCGTTGAAAACTGACCAGCACGTAAAAGGTGATCGTGATGAGCTCGATGGAGACGAACAGCATCGTGAAGTCGTTGGACGACGCGGCAAACAGCATTCCCGCCAGCGCGAACAGGATGAGCGAATAATATTCCGCCACGCTGCCCTCGGCGAGTTTGTCAGAAAATTCCGCGGCCATGAACAGAACGAGAATCGCCGCGACGATGAACAGTTGTTTGAAGAACAGGGACAGCGCGTCGTTGACGAACATACCGCCGAAGGCAGTGCCGAATTGACCGCAGCTACCGTTGCCGCTCAAGCTCGTGACCAGCAACACGCCCAAGGCCGCGATGGCGGCGTAACCGATGAAACGACGGCGCTCGGCGGGCACAAACAGATCCGCCAGCATCAGCACGAGGCCGAGGCCGATCACCGAAATCTCCAGCATTATCAGGGACGAATTCATTTATTTTTGTGCAATAAAATTTGCCGTGGACGCTCTCGTCGCGCTGACCGCAACAGCGTTGCCGGTTGCCGCCGCGACAATTTTCTGCGCGTCAGGATTGATTTTTTCGGTCAGCAATTTTGGCCAGAAACCGAACACCAGCAAACTCGCCAGTAAGATTGCGTAAGGCAATTTGCGCCAGAAATTCGCATCGGAGAGGGAGCTCCATTTTTCCGGTAGCGGACCGTGCAAAACATTGCGGATAGCGCGCGTCATGTAGATGCCGCCGATGACCAACGCGCCCCACAGTGCGATGATTGTGATAGCTGGGAAAGTTTTCCAAGCGCCGAAGAACACCGTGGCTTCACCGACGAAATTCGCGAAGCCGGGCAAACCGCAGCCAGCCATTGCGGCCATTAACAACGCTGTGCCAATGAACGGTAACTTGCGGCAGAGTCCGCCGAGTTCGCTGATTTGCAGCGTGCCAGTCTGCTTGTAGATGTAACCGCTCAACGCGAAGGTCAGCGCCGCGAGGAAGCCGTGCGCGATCATGATGAGCACTGCACCGGTCACACCGATGAGGTTCAGGCTGGCTATGCCAAGGAAAATAAAGCCCATGTGCGCCACGCTGGAATTACCGATGAGCATATTCAAATCGCGTTGGCGCATCGCTACCCAGCCGACATACAAAATGTTCCCAACGCAGAGCCACGCGATGATGTGCGCCCAGCTTTGCGCAGCCTGCGGCAACAACGGCAGCGCGATGCGGATCAAACCGTAGAGACCAAATTTTTTCAGCACGCCGGCATGAAGCATGGCGGTTGGCGAAGGTGCGACGCCGTAGCCGAGCGGTGCCCAGGAATGAAACGGCCAGAGTGAAACCAGAATGCCGAAACCGAACAGCAGCAGCGGGAAGATGAAATTCTGCGCGTTGACGGCGAGCGGATTCGCTTTGGCGTGTTCGATGATTTTCGGGATGTCGAACGTGCTCGCGCCGGATTGCAGATAGAGCGCGATGAGGCCGATGAGCGCGATGAGCGCGCCGATGCTCAAATAGAGCGTGATCTGGAACGTCGCGTAGTTCTTTTTTTCGCCTCGGCCCCAGACCCCGATCATGATGAACGTCGGCACCAGCGCAAGTTCGTGCAGAAAATAAAAGAAGAACAAGTCGAGCGACGCGAACGCGCCGAGGATGCCGCCGGTCATCACGAGCAACAGGATGTAAAATTCCTTTTCGCGCGTCTGGATTTCCCACGAGCAAAGCGCGGCGGCGAAGGCGACGATTGCACCCATCAAAATCAGGCCGACGTTCAAGCCGTCCACACCGACATGATAGCTGATGCCGAGCGATTCGACCCACGGGATTTGCTGCTCGAACTGGAAACCGTTCGCGCCGGGCACGAACTGCGCGAACATCTTCACCGCCAGCACCGCCGAGATGAGCGTGGCCAGCACCGCGATGGCGCGAATGATGACGCGGTAATTGCGCGGCACGACGACGAGCGCCAACGCCGCCAGCAGCGGCCAACCTGCGATGTAAGTTAAAATGGACATCTAAATTTCGATTTACAAACTATGATCAGCCGGTTTTTTACCGCGTTGAATATTATCCAACGCTCCTTTAACAAATTCTTGATGCTTCACTTCTCTCTTGTCTCGTTCTTGAGCGGATTCAGCGTGGCTCTCAAGTGTCTCTCGAAGTTCTGAAGCACTTTTTTGCTGACTCTCTCCAAGACTTCCGATTTCCGATCGAACAGCTTGAAGGCCAGAGTCCAAAGAGTATTGCAAATCAGAAATTGAACTGACGATGTCATTCCGCAATCCTGTGATTGCTTCCTGCATATTGCGAAATCCAGCAACTATGGCGCGCGTGGTTTTCCGTTGTTCGTAAATTGATGCAAATTGAAAATCTCGATTTGCAACGTCAATTGCCTGTGTCAACCTTTGCACAATTCCGTTGGCGTTCGGAACGTCAGCACTCTTCACTGGAAACGCCGGAAATGTATGTTCTCGACCTTCAAGCTGACCATAATATTCCTTGGCCGAAGCTTGGATGGAACGAGCGCGATTGTTTATTTTTTTTAACAACTCCAATACTTCTTCGATAGAATCCCAGAAAGATACATAGGCTTTCTCCACAAATAATTGTTCTGCCCGACTCATAACTCGTGTTGTGTCTTCAAACAAACTTTGCAGCGATTGAAGGCTTGATTCTTGTTCTACATAAATGACATTTAATTTTCCGGAAACTGCAACCGCTGTGGAATTTTCTTTTGACTGTTCCGACTGGCGAATAGAACACAGCCGTTCAGATGCCACTTCGCGCAATTTTTTGCGAAATAATTTATTTATGATGATCCACTCAAAAAGCTTTAGCGAAAGCGCGGGGATTACTATGACCCCCGCACACATCAAAAGGACATTGAACGGAGTTAAATAAACATCTGGGTCTGGGTCTGATATAAGTTTTAGGCGAACCATTAACTTTACCGCGCCGCAAATAATTACAACGGCTAAAAACAATGAACCGCATGCAATTCCCAATGAAGCACCTTTGAGGGCGCTTACACCTGGGGATTTATTCGCTTTTGCCACATCTTCAGGAATCGTGAGATTCTCCGAATATTCGCGTTGGGGAATCACCCTTGGCTTAATTTGATATGACGTTGGGGATGGCATAATCAATTTTATTTTCCCAAAACGAAATAGAGCAACAGCGCCACGCCGAGCACGAACAGGAAGGCGTAGGTCTGAAGGTTGCCGGTTTGCGCGAGGCGCAGCGCGCGTCCGCTCAAATCCGTGCCGCCGCGAATCGCACCGATGATCGCGCCTTCCAAAATCCAGCGGTCAATCCAGTCGGCCACAGCGGCGAGAAAATCATGCGCGCGGATGAACGTGGCTTCGTAAAGTTCGTCGAAATAAAATTTATTCTTCATCGCCGTCGCCAAGCCGCCGAGCTTGGCCGGCAGCGGATCTTTGTCGCCATTTTTGTAAAGCGCGAACGCGAGGAAAATTCCGGCGAGCGCAACGCCGATGCCGATCAACATCGGGACGGGCGTTTTCAGCGGTTCGAGCAACTGCTGTATGAGCGAAAGCGCTTCGTGTTCCGTGGCAAATTGCGAGCCGTAGTTGTTCGTGATGCCGATGAAGCCGCCGACGGTTGCGAAGATGGCCAAAATCACCAGCGGCGCGGTGATGATCAGAGGTGATTCGTGCGCGTGCTTGGCGTGGTCGGTTTTTTCCTTGCCGAAGAAAACGACGAAGAACAAACGGAAGGTGTAGAACGCGGTCAACCCGGCAACGAACACAGCAACGGCGAACAGCAAATAATTTTTCTGCTCCAGGCATTGCGCGAGAATCGAATCCTTCGAATAAAAACCGGCGAACGGCGGAATACCGCTCAAGGCCAACGCGCCGATGAAAAAAGTCCAAAACGTGACGGGCATTTTCTTTTTCAGTCCGCCCATGTGCCAGATGTCCTGCTCGTGATGCATGCCGATGATGACGGAGCCGGCAGCGAGGAACAGCAGCGCTTTGAAAAAGGCGTGCGTGGTCAAATGAAACATCGCGGGCGTGGGGCCGTTCAAGCCGACCGTCATCACCATGTAGCCGAGTTGCGAGAGCGTCGAATAGGCGATGATGCGCTTGATGTCGTTTTGCTGGACGGCCATGAGCGCGGCGAGCAGCGCGGTGAAACCGCCGATGTAGGAAATGACGTGGAGCGATTCGGCGTTGAACAAAAACAGCGTGCGGCAAAGCATATAAACGCCGGCGGCCACCATCGTCGCGGCGTGAATCAAGGCGGACACGGGCGTCGGGCCTTCCATCGCGTCGGGCAACCAGACGTGTAGCGGGAATTGCGCGGACTTGCCCATCGCGCCGCAGAAAATCAGCAGGCCGGCAATTGTTGCCATGCCCGAGACGTTAAGCGCAAACGTGCTCATTGAAAGCGCGGTGAAATTCAGTGAACCGAGCAGGCTCCAAACCATCAGGATGCCGGCAAGAAAACCGAAGTCACCGAGACGATTCGTGATGAAGGCTTTTTTCGCGGCATCGCCGGCGCTGGGTTTTTCAAACCAGAAACCGATGAGCAGGTAGCTGGACACACCGACGAGTTCCCAGAAAATGAACATCATCAGAAAATTGTTCGCCAGCACGATGCCGAGCATTGAAAAGGTGAACAGGCTCATGAACGCGAAGAACCTAGCCATACTGCGGTCTTCGTGCATGTAGCCGAAGGAATAAATGTGGATCGCGCCGCCGACGCCGGTGACGACCAGGAGCATCATCATGCTCAAGGCGTCGAGCTTGAGGCCGAAGTCCACGTTCAAGCCGCCGATGGTGAGCCAGTTGACGGAGGTTTCGCCGCTGTAATGAATTCCGTTGGCATTGACGAACAGGCAGGTCATCACGAAGCCCGCCGCGACGGCGCCAATGGAGATTAGGCTGCTGACGGTTTTGCTCCGCAGAGTAAAAAGCGTGATCACCACCACTGACAGCAGCGGCAGGAACAAAATCAGCCAAGGTAAATTTTCGTATTTCATCCGTCAGAGTTTCATCGAGGTCAAATCTTCAACGTGCGCGGACTGGCGTTTCCGGTAGAGCGCCACGATGAGCGCGAGGCCGACCGCCACTTCCGCCGCCGCCACGGTGATGATGAAAAACACCAGCACCTGGCCGTCGAGCTTGTTGTTGAACCGCGAAAAGGAAACGAGCGCGAGGTTGGCCGCGTTGAGCATCAGCTCCAGCGACATGTAAATCACCAGCAGGTTGCGGCGCATGATGACGCCGAGCATCCCCAGGCTGAACAGCATGAAGCTCACGAACAAATAATGATGGAGGCCGACGTGCATGTTATTCGAGTTTCTTTTTGCTCAATAGAATCACGCCGACCATCGCCACGAGCAGCAGCACCGAGACTATTTCAAACGGCAGCGTGTATTGCGTGAACAAAAGTTTGCCGAGCGCGTAGGTTTCGCCTTCGAGCGTGGGTTCGGCGGTGGCGGGTTTGATTGACGCGAGCGATTTGACAAAGATGCTGACGACGATGCCGACGGAAACCAATCCGGCTGCGAGGCCGAAGAATTTTATTTTGCGGCGCTGTTCTTCCTTCAAGTCGAGCAGCATGATGACGAAAATGAACAACACGATGACCGCGCCGGCGTAAACCAAGATTTGCACCGCCGCGAGAAAAAACGCGTGCAGCAGCAGGAACAAACCGGACATCGAGATGATCGTCAGCACGAGAAACATCGCGCTTGTCACCGGATTGCGGCTGAACGGATTCGCCACGACGAGCACGGCACACAGCAGCGTCAACGCCCCGAAAACGTAAAACAAAACGTCTTCCACCGCGCCGCCGCTGATCAAGTTGTTGATTTGTTCCATTGCTGATTAGAGCTTCACCGGGAAACTTTCCTGCGCCTTCGCTTCGTCCAGTTTCAATTTCCATTTCTGGATGCCGCCGACTTCACCGCCGAGCGACAGGAGCTTTTCTTTGTTGTAAATCATCTCGCTGCGGCTCAGGCCAGTCAGGGAATAATCCTGCTGCAGGAAAATCGCTTCTTCCGGGCAGACTTCCTGACAAAAGCCACAGAAAATGCAACGAAGCATGTTGATCTCGAATTCCGCCGGCATTTTTTCGGCATTCGTGCGATCGGCTTTCTGTCCGTTTTGGCCAGGCGGCGTGATGCGGATGGCTTTCGGCGGACAGACAAATTCGCAGAGCTGGCAGGAAACGCATTTCGTGTTGTTGTCCTGATCTTTGACCAGATACGGCGCACCGCGATAACCGGTCGGCAGCGTCCATTTCTGCTCGGGATATTCCATCGTCACGACTTTGCCGAGAAACAACGTGTTGTAGGCATGTTTGAGCGTGACTTTCAATCCGCCGACAATGGCCGGCAGATAAAGCTTTTCCCAAAACGTCAGGACTTTGCGATTTACAACAACGGGCATATCAACTCCTCATCCACAGCCAGACGGCCGTGATTAAAATGTTTACCAATGCGAGCGGCAAAAAACGTCGCCAGCCCAAATCCATCAACTGGTCATAACGGAAACGCGGGAACATCCAGCGAACCCAGATGAAAACAACCATGAAAAACAACATCTTCGCGATGAACACCAAAATGTGGGCGATGCCCATGCCAAGCGAGGTCGCAGCGTGATCCAATCCCCAGAACGGCAGTGTCCAGCCGCCGAAAAACAGCGTCACCATCATCGCCGAGGATGAAACCATGTTGGAATATTCCGCGAGGAAAAACAGCGCGAACTTCATCGAGCCATATTCCGTGTGGTAGCCGCCGACCAGTTCGGTTTCCGCTTCCGGCAAATCGAACGGCGTGCGGTTCGTTTCCGCGAACGATGCAACCATGAAAATAATGAATGAAATCGGGGCATACACGACCATCCAGCCGTTCGTCGCCTGCCAGCCGATGATCTGGCTCAAATTCAAATTGCCGACGATGAGCAGCACCGGAATGACCGACATGCCCATCGAAATCTCATACGAGATCATCTGCGCGCTCGAACGGATGCCGCCGAACATCGGATACTTGGAGTTCGCCGCGTAGCCCGCCAGCACGATGCCATAAACGCCCATCGAGACGATGCCGAACGTATAGAGAATGCCGACGTTCAAATCCGCGATGACCATTTTCTGCGCGCCGATGTTCGAGCCGAACGGAATAACCGCGACTGTCAACATCGCCGGAATCACCGAAACAGCAGGCGCGAGAAAGAAATAAATTTTCTTCACGCCCGCCGGGGTGAAATCTTCCTTCACCAAAAATTTCAAACCATCCGCGAGCGGCTGGAAAATTCCCAGCCGGGTTAAAAATTGTCCGCCGGGAATATATTTCACGAACGGCGGCGCGGTGCGGTTCGGACCGACGCGATCTTGAATCCACGCGGAAATCTTGCGCTCGGCCAGCACGGAGTAGGCGACAATGCCCTGCACCACGCCGACAACGACAGCGATCTTGACCAAGCTGAAGATGATGAAATTCCAGTCCATTTTAGATTTGCACCGTCACGCCGGTGTCTCCGAGTGCTTGCCACGTCAGGCCGTTGAACGCCGGCACTTCCTTCGCCATTTGGTTGAACAACCCTTCGATGGTCACAAAACCATTCTGGCCGGTGACATTGTGGACGAGGTCGTGCAAAAATTCCCATTCGGCGCGCGCGTCGCCGGGGGCTTCCACGGCCTTCATGAATTTCTGGACGCGACCTTTGCCGCTGGTGAACGTGCCGCGTTTTTCCGCATGCGCCGCGCCGGGCAAAACATAATGCGCCAGCTTCGTGGTCTCGTTCGGCAAAATGTCGCTGACGATCAGCGTGTCGAGCTTCGCTAGCAATTCCGCGGTGATGCCGTGTTCGTCCACGACCTCGCTGATGGTTTCGCGTTCACGCAATTTTTCATTGCTGACCGCGCGCTTGACGATGTTTTCGCCAAAAACGATGAGCGTCTTGATTTTTCCGCTGGCGATGCCGTCGGAAATTTTCACCAGATTGATGCCCATCTCGGTGAAGCAAATGCCGGTGAGCCGCGCGCCGTTGGTGTTCGGATTTTTGTCCGCGCTGACGAGGATTTTGTCCGCCTTGCCGTCGCGCGGAATCGAATCACTGATCGCGCCGAGCTTCGCCTTCAATTTTGAAATCAGCCAAAGTTCTTCGTTTGTCTGTCGCGCCGAAGCAATGACGGCCACGGAACCTGCCGGCGCTTTCTTGAGCTTGTCGGAAATTTCGTTGAGCGCCGCCATCCAGGTGGATTTCTGACCGCGCACCAAAACGTCTTTCAAACGGTCGGCGCGACCGATCCACTTGTAATTCAAGCGGCCGGCGTCGCACATCCATGAGGCGTTGACCGCATCGTTGTCGCGCGGCGTGTAGCGGTAAATCTTTTCTTCGCGCGAACCAATGAGGATGTTACAGCCCGTCGCGCAGCTCGTGCAAACGCTTTTGGTTTCCTTGAGGAACCACGCGCGCATCTGGAAGCGAAAATCTTTCGACGTCAATGCGCCGACCGGACACACATCCACGGTGTTCAGCGTGTAATTGTTGTCGAACGGCATTCCGGGGAACGTCGCGATCGTGTTATAGCTGCCGCGATTGATGATGCCGAGCGCGTCATCGCCCGCGATGTCGCGCGTGAAACGGATGCAACGCGTGCAGAGAATGCAGCGCTCCGCATCGAGCATAATGCGCGGCCCGAGATCAACGGCTTTCGGCTTGTGAACCTTCGCCTCAACGAAACGGCTCTCGCTCTGGCCATAGTCCACGGAATATTCCTGCAACTTACATTCGCCCGCTTGGTCACAGATCGGGCAGTCGAGCGGATGGTTGATGAGCAGCGATTCGAGGACGCCTTCGCGCATCTGCTTCACCGCCGGCGTCTTTGTGTAAATTTCCATTCCTGGCGAGATCGGCGTCGCGCAGGAAATCGCCGGACGCGGCGACTTGGCGATCTTGAACGAGCCGTCGGGATTGATCACTGGCTTGCGGTCGGGACCAAGCGCGGGCGTGCCG
>Ga0316226_1003165_pt1 | contig 14450 bp, 11 predicted proteins | sample TBH18017metaG_FD_206009 | JGI IMG/M metagenome (GOLD analysis project Ga0316226, IMG submission 206009) | Freshwater microbial communities from Trout Bog Lake, Wisconsin, USA - TBH18017 | ecosystem: Environmental > Aquatic > Freshwater > Lake > Hypolimnion/Profundal zone | place: USA: Wisconsin... | reverse complement strand
GCTGCTCCGCTCGCCGCTGGCCCGCGACGGCGTGCTCAAGGACTGCGCGTGTTGCGACACCAGCCTCTTGGTCGCCGCCGGCGACAGCATCCATTCGAGCGTGACGCGCGGCGCCAGGCCGCCGCTGTCGCAGCGCAGGGCGGCCACGCTTGACTTGTGAAAGCGCAGGGGCTGTTCGGTCAGACTGCCCAGCAACACCCGCGCCAGGTTGGAGATCGAGGGCAGATGCCCCACGACCAGCACGTTTTCCGCCTGCTCGGAGACAATCGCCTTCCAGATGGCCTCGCCGCTCTTTTCGGGCTCCAGCACGTCGAGCTTCTTGACCTCCACCTTGGCGCTCATGGCCTCGAGCACATGCTGGGCGCTCTTGCGCGCGCGGAGCAGCGGACTGGCCAGGACCAGATCCAGCGTCACATCCAGCCGCTTCAGCAGCCGGCCGACCCGTTCGGCCTGTCGCTGCCCCTTTTCGGTCAGGGGTCTGTCGGCGTCATGATCGACCCCCGCTTCGGCAAGATCGACCGCTTCGGCATGGCGCATCAGATAGAGGTTCATGGACTCTCCGATGGGAATCAGCGTCCGGGGTTTACCAGGGCGTTCGGGTCCTTGTCGCGGTCCCGGCCATCCGGGGTGAGGAGGCCCGATGACGCGGGCGTGCTGGCGCCATGCGCCGGGGATACGGACGGCGTGCCGGCGCTGCGGTCCGCGCGGAAGGAGCGCGGCTGCACATCCATGGCCGGCGCGACGGCCGGCGCAACGGCTGGCACGGCAGCCGGTGTGCGGCTGGCAGGGAAAGACCGTTCGGTCGTCGGTGTCGTGGGTGCGACGACCGGTGTGTTCGCGCTGCGGTCCGCGCGGAAGGAGCGCGGCTGGGCATCCACGGTTGGCGCAACGGCCGGTGCAGCCGCCGGCGTGTAGCTGGCGGGTCGCGCGCGTTCCGTGGGCAGGCTGGATGGAAGCACCACGGGTGTGACGGCAGGCGTGTGAATTGTTGTTGGTTCGGTCTCGCGTACGCCCGGCACAGGCGTCTCCGCGTGGGTCGTGATGTGGCCATGGTTGACGCGGCTGGGAGAAATCAGGTCGTCAGAAGCCGCCGGGTGTGTGGAACCGGCGGCGGGCATGGTGGCTGCCGGGGTTGCTTCGATCTGCGGGGCTCGCTTGGTCGGAAGGGGTGTGCCCGGGGCTGACGGCGTGGCGGTGCGCACGCCGGTCGCAGGCTGTGTGGGTGTCATTGCGGACGCGGGGCGCACCGGCGTGATCGGCGACGCATGCCAGGACTCGACGACCGGGTGGGTGTATTCGGCCGGCGCGGCAGCCGGTTCGCCGTGCGGCGCAGCCCGGGGCGAGACGTCGGAACGGCCGGGTGTGGCATCCGCGCGATGCATGTCAGGGTTACGGGCGGGGGTGTCGGCATGCATGGCCGGTGCGGTCCGGTCGCCGCCAACGGCTGCGAGCGGCCTTTCCGCATGCGCGGGAGCGGGCGGCGACACGATGTGCAACGGGCGCACCGGCTGGCGCGTTTCGCGGGCGATCCAGTCGCGGTCGGGGCCTGCCAGATGAACGCGCCGATCCTGCGCGTTCCACGCCACGGCGCCGCCGACAAAGGTGCTGCCGCGATAGGCCATCTCCACGCGGTCCGGCGTCAGCGCGGCGGCGAAGATGTTGCGGTCGCCGAAGTGGGTTGCGGACACAAAGGTGTAGCTTCGCGCCGAGAGGCCGACGCGGACGTCAAAGCGATCGTCGCCGCCGAACTCAATCCCGATACCGGCCCGGAAATGGGCCGTAGGCGGCAGCGGCGCCCAGCCGCAGAGCGCGTCGGTGTGGCGCCAACTCACCCAGGCAGGCGCCCAGACCGTGTCCGGGAGCCAGACCCAGCGGTAGTGGTTGAGGAAGCACCAGCGGCCATAATGGAAAGGCGCCCAGCCCCAGGAGTAATCGGACTGCCAGTACCAGCCGCAATCGGTCGACACCCAGTGGCCGGCATGGCAGTAGGGCCGCCAGGCGGTGTCCGCCAGTGTCACCGAGGGCTGCCAGACGTGGCCATAGCCCGGCACATCAACCCAGAAGCCGTAGGGTGTCAGGGGGGCATAGAAATCACCCACCTGCTGCACGACCATGGCGGGCTGCTGCTCGCCCGCTGTTTCCAGCACGGGAACCGTGGTCACGGTGGCTGGTTGGGCAACGGTCTGCGATTGCATCGCGGGCTGCGCGATGGGCAGCTCTGAAACCAGCGGCTGCGCCTGACCGGCAGAGGCAGCCGCGCTTGGCGCGGAGAGCGGCGACTCCGCCGTTGGTATGGCCGGCGCGGATGCGGATGACGATGGTTCGGCGGGATCCGGCTGGCCGGCGGCGGCCAGCGCCTGCTTGCGAGCCAGGTCCGCCTTGGCCAGTTCCACCATGTGATCGGGTGTGACGCCCAGATCCTGCAGGGTCTTCAAAGCCTGGTCATTGCCCGCTTGGTTGGCGGTGGAGGGCGCGTTGGCGTCGGGCTTGCAGCCGGACAAGGCCAGCAACAGGAAACAGACAAAACACAAGACGGACTTCACGATGCAATCTCCTTCATGGGGGAAACGCGAAAAGCATAGCACATTTCCCGCCGGCCACACACCACCTGCCGCCGGTGAACTTTGAAACCGCAGATGCGCAGATGCACACAGATCAACGTGGATGGTCGCATCGCAATCAATACGTTGCAGCGCAAAACCATGTTCACCGGATAGAGCAAAGCCGTTTCTGTCGCAAAACCGTGCCAATCAGCGTTCATCAGCTTTGATCTGCGGTTCAACTGCTCTTTCCAGGGTGAATCGCGGCCTGTCCCGGGGCGCCAACGTTTTTTGGGCGTGCCAGGCGGCGCATGAGCGGCTAGACTTCCGCCCTCATGCACGCCAAAATCCCCCGCATTACCGTTAACGGCCAGCCCATTCCACCCGAGGCGGTGGAGTTTGAACTCGGCAGACTGGTCAGGTTTTACAGTCAGCACATGCCCGAAGAGCAGGTGCGTGCCCAGCTCGATGCGCTGCGGCAGAAGGCCGTTGAGCAGACGATCGGCGTGCGGCTGCTGATGGAGGAGGCCGAGCGCCTGGCGATCACCGTGTCGGACGCGGAAGTCGATGAGCGCCTGGCCAAGATGCGGGAGGAAGCCGGCGGACCGGCCAAGTTTGCGGGCCTGCTGCAGCGGCAGAAGATGGACGAAGCGTCGCTGCGCGCCCAGATCACGCACGGGCGCCGCCTGGACAAGCTGATTGAGCAAATCGCGGCTGACGTGCCCGAACCGACCGAAGCCGAGATGCGCGAGCACTTCGAGGCGCACAAGGAAGAGTACACCCGCGTGGAGCGGGTGCAGGCACAGCACATCCTGGTCAAGCCGGCCGAGAACACCGAGGCGGCCAAGAGCGCGGCCCGCGCCAAGCTGGATGAGATCCGCAAGCGGGTCGAGGCGGGCGAGTCCTTCGCCGGCGAGGCGGCGGCCCATTCCGAGTGTCCGAGCGGCCGGCAGGCGGGCGGCAGCCTCGGCTGGTTCAGCCGGGGCATGATGGTGGCGCCGTTTGACAACGCGGTCTTCGACATGCAGGTCGACCAGCTCAGCGCCATCGTTGAGACGCCGTTCGGCTACCACCTGATCCAGAAGACCGGTCACGAGCCGGCGGCGCCGGCGGACTACGGCGAAGCACATGACAGCATCCGCGATTTTCTGCGTCATGCTTCGCGCGGCGCCGCGCTGACCGAGCACGTGGCGGGGCTGAGGGCCAAGGCCAAGATCGAGATCGCCTGATTGGCCGGAGGGCCTGCCGCCACCGGCAACACCAGTGGCGGTTGATCATCGACCGAGGCGGCGCAAGACAGCGTCGGGCATGGAGCGGCCGTCGGCGAGCGTCGGCGTGCGGCGCGGCCGCCAGCCCTTGCGGCGTCCATAGACGGTGATCAGATAGCCCCGGGCGAAGAAGGCGGGCGCATCCAGCACGCGCGCCAGCAGGTAGAGCCAGCGGAGTCGCCTGACATCGGGCGGGTCCTGGCGGCGGCGATCGGTCCACTGCCACACCATCTGGACCCAGAAGCGGCAGAACGAGCGGTATCCGAGCCAGTCGAAACCGGTCTTGAGCAAGTCGAACAACGCGCCTTCCGAATAGCGGCCGCCCGTTCCCGCCACCTGCTGCTGGCGATTCAGCAGATAGGCCAGACCCACGGGATGGGCGTACTCGACCGTCAGGATCAGATAGCCGGGCGCCTTCAGGACGCGGTGGTATTCGCGGATCAGCGCGGTGTCCGCATCCGCGTCGCCGGAGAGACTGCCCAACGCCACAACGACCACGTCAAACTGCTTGTCCTCGAACGGCAGCTCGCCCTGTGGATCCAGCATCGGCACGTCGGTTTGCAGGGCGGCAGCCAGGCGGTCGCGCACGGAGGCATCGATCGCCGCGCTGGTCCAGTATCCGCCGCCGGCGCGCAGCCGTTTGCAGGCCTGCACGGAGCGGAAGCCGATATCCAGACAGGCATGCCCTTCGGGATGCAGGCTGTCCAAGATGCGTCGCACGGCGTCCAGTTCCAGGCGCAGCGGCAACGAACAGGCTTGACGGAAGGCATCGCCTGCCAGTGGGTCCGCGGGAATGGGAGTCTCCATGGTTTTGACCGGTCCAGTTCCGCGTAAAGCGCAGAACATGGGCTACCTTATCAGCCTGACAGCGGCGAAGCAAGGTTGCGGCGTTCAGGACACTTCGCCGATGGGGCGGCCATACCAGTCGCGCAGACGTGCGCGCAGTTCGTCCGTGAGACCGTCGAAGCTCAACACCACATTGCGCATGCCGCGCCACGCGGTCACCTCGAGCCAGGGGCCGAAGAGCGCGGGCATCTGCACCGGACGCTGCGGATCGTCCAGTTCGATCTCCGCCACCACCAGGCCGGCGTAGGGGCCGTCGTAGACATCGATCTCCCACGTGTCGCCGTTGATGCGCGTCACGTGCCGCTGTTTGGTGATCTCGCGGCCAATGCCGTACAGCCGCTGGATGTCGGTATAGAGGCCCGGGACCACGGGATACTCCGTCTCCATGACGTCCATGCCGGTGCCGATCTTGTGGGTCTCGATGCAACTCACGGCGCCGCTGTGCCGATCTTCGATGCGGCGGAAGCGGATGGCATAATAACGTGCCGGATCACGGGCGGTGTAGAACTGCCGGATGCCGAAGACCTGCGCGTCCGGCAGAGCCGCCGGCAGGCGCTGCAGCAGGAAGCGGCGCTCGGCCTCGCGCTTGACGCAACCGGCGGTGTTCATGGCCAGGGCTCCGCGGCCAGACACCGGATGGCGGCGGCGGTTTGCTCGGCGTCGCGCGGGTCGGCTGTCTCGCGCGGCGTGTGGTTGCCGGTGGTGGCGATCAGCAGCGGCAGCACCGGGCAGGCCAGGCCCTGATGCGGGAAGGCGCGCGCATCGGTGCCGCTGAAATCGTAGGCCTCGGTTTGCAGGGGGATGCCGTCGGCCGCCAGCCTGCCGCGCACCCAGTCGCGCCGCGCAGGCGAGAGCAGGACCGAGGCATCGCTGAGCGTGAGCACCGGTCCGCCGCCCGGCGCCACCCGCTGTTCGGGCGCGGCATAGGTGGCATCCAGCACGATCACGGCGTCCGGCTGCACGTGCCGCGCCAACACGGGTGCGCCGAAGCCGCCCAGTTCCTCGGCGGCCGTCGCGCCCAGGACGATGCGAAAGGGTGTGCGCCATGCGGCCAGCGAGGAGGCCAGTTCGGCCAGCAGCCAGCAGCCGAGGCGGTTGTCGAGAAACGGCGCGGCCAGGAGGTCGCCGCGGATGGCTTCGTCGGCGGGCGGGGCGAAGCAGACCCGGTCGCCGGGCTCCAGGTCGTCTGGCAGGCGCGCACCGCGCGAGACCGGAGCGCACCAGTAATCGCAGGATCCGCCCTTCTTACGCCGGCCGATCACAACCGGCGTGCGTCCGCTACGCGTCTTGAGCACGCCCGGCGTGCGGGCCGAGGTGCAGGCGGGATAGCCCAGCCGCACCAGGCCGGCTGCGCCCGGGCGGACGGCATCGCCGATGCGTCGGTCCACGATGAAGCCGGGGGAGTCCATGTGCGCGGTCACGAGCAGCACGGGCCGGCGGCTGCCGGCGGCGGAGGGGAGCGCGGCGATCACCGCCTGGTCGCCCAGGCGCGTGATGCGCAGACCGGCCGCGCGCCACCGGCGCTCCAGCACGGCCCGCACTTCGCCTTCGTCGCCCGGCGTGGCGTGGCAGGCAAGCAGTTCCGCAAGCGTGTTGCGCGCGAGCACGGATCAGCCCTGCCCGACGTCGATCGCGGTGCGGTAGTAGGAGAGGAAGCAGGCGATGATGTCCGGCCCCTTGACCAGTTCAATGGTGTTGGCCTGACCGGCGCCCTTGAAATAGCTTTCGGCCTTGACGAGTCGCTGACCCTTGCGCAGCCTGACTTCGGCATAGGGCACGATGCCGGCCGGCAGCGAGCGCGCCATCACGCGGAAGGAGATCTCCTCGGTGTCGCCGTTGCTGACGGTCAAGGCCGATGAGATTGTGGTTTCACGCACCGAGACTTTGCGGTCGTGGCGGCCAAGCTCATCGGCCAGTTCCTTCAGCGCTGGCGTGACGACGGTCGCCAGAAACTCCGAGAAGCGCGCATTCTCGACCTCGGCGCGCGTGGCCTTGGTGCGCCCATCCATGATTTTGCCCAGTTCCGCACGCCAGTCTGCGCCCATGATCGCCATCCTTCAAGCCGAGCCAGGGCCGCGCATCCGCATCATGCGACGACGGCCAAACGGCGTCCGCTTACGGAAGACAATCTAGCACGAATGCAGGCTGGTTTTCAACTTCAGGATGAGATGCGCTGCGGCCGCTTCAGAAATCGCCCCAGACAACCTGTCCCTGGCAAAGCCCCGGAAAAACATTTCGTCAAGGCGGGGGTCAACCTCGTGACGATTCGTGATCTCCTGGGGCACATGTGCATCACGAGCACGCAGGTCTACTTGCACACCACGGCAGAGGACCTGCGTTCCGCGGCCATGAAACACCCGGTGGAGTCTTTGATCAACCGAATCGAGGACCTGCTGCCATGCGGCAAGATCCCGTTCCAGTGGGCACCAGGTGAACGGCGGATCGCATCGGGTTGAGGACCTCTCGCGCACATCACGCGCACACGGCGCGTGCACAAGGCGTTGACATGATAGACCGAACGGTTTATAGAAACCGCGTGGGTGAGGCTTGTACTCAGCACGCCGGAAATCGCGCTTGCTGACGGATAGCGGCATGAACGCACAAGCACGAACAACGAAACCGGGTCAATTCGGGTTGCGAACCCGGATTCACCGCCTCCGAACTGCCTGTCGCTCTCGGTTTCAACTTCGACTGCCCCAGCTTCCTTTTTTTTCGGGATGCAAATACCGAACTAAATACGACTACGACGCGGTCTTCCTCGCCTTGGTCGGGCGGATCGGGCTGCTTCGTTGCAGGAACGATCTGTCAGGCCGGTGACCATGCCGGTACCGTACATCCAGGTTGCACCCGTCGCAAGCAATCTCTGCCGCCGTGGAAGGGCGATGAAGCTTTCCGCGATATGTACATCTTGCGACGTGACCCTAATGCCGCTGCCTGGAACAGCAATGTGTATAAATTGCGACGTGACCCTAATGCCGCCATATGCCGCTGCTTGCGACGTGACCCTAATGCCGCTGCCTGGAACAGCAATGTGTATAAATTGCGACGTGACCCTAATGCCGCCATCATTAATGATGCAAATTGGAAGCATGGGGATTTTCGCGACGTAGCCTATTTCTTTAACTATAAGTTGTATAACGACATCGTCGAGAAAGGCGATCTGCCATGAAGCAAGCACTGTGTGCAATAGTCGTGGTGGTTATGAAAGCCGCTCTTGGGTATGGTTCTGAAGCAGATTTTTGGGTGAGAGTAACCGACGACGATGGAACTCCCGTCTCCAATGCCACCGTAGGCGCAACGTACGAAAGAGGTGGATGGAGTGCGAGCCCACCGGCTTTTGGCTCAATTGGTGCCGTGACGGACACTAATGGCATTTGTGAGCTTCGGGGCAACTGCAACGGGGAATTGGTGTGGGGGGTCAAGAAGGAGGGATACTACGCCACTCGCAACCTGGAACTGGCGTTTGCAGGTGTGTTGTTAGGCCACCTTCAGCCGTGGGGCGCGCATCAGGCCGGGACGTGGCACTGTGGCTTGGCCGGCACCACTGCGGGTTGACCCAGACCGAATTGGGTGCGGCGGCAGGTGGAATATCCTACCCGGCTGTCGGTCACGCCGTCCGCCAGATTGAGCGAAAGCGCCAAACCGATCCTGCGCTTGCCCGCTTGGTCACACGCCTGGAACAGCAATGTGTATAACTTGCGACGTGACCCTAATGCCGGCCCTGACCCTAATGCCGGCCTTGACCCTAATGCCGGCCTTCTCGACCCGCCGGGCCAGATCCGCCTCAACACAGTCTGAGCCTCCCGGCTGTACGCACTCCAGACCGAAGCCACCACACACAAATCCGACCCCTGCCTGACGCACTTCGCCGAACGTGCGGCGTTACCATGCGCCCACAAACTCTCCCAGCCGCCCTTCCGCCGTCCCACCAACCACCCTCCTCGGGAAGAGGCTGCCGTTTTCTGAACGACTGCGTTTCAACCGTAGCCGACGCCCCGGATGTCATGGTATAGTAACGTGTCCGTTTTACGAGGTCATCACGCATGCATCCCTATCGCACCCATACCTGTAACGCCCTGCGCGCCGAGCACGCCGGACAGACCGTCAAGCTCTCCGGCTGGATCTTCCGCAAGCGCGACCATGGCGGCATCCTGTTCATCGACCTGCGCGACCACTATGGCCAGACGCAGATTGTCGTGCACCCCAGCCGCTCGTTCTTCGAGACCCTGACCCACCTGAAGCTGGAAAGCGTGGTCATGTTCGAAGGGCCGGTGACGCTGCGCGAAGCCTCCACCATCAACCGCGACCTGCCCACGGGTGAGGTCGAGGTGGTGGCCGACGCCTGCGAGTTGCTTTCAGTGGCCGATCAGACGCCGCTCTATCTGGCGGGCGAGGAAGAGGATGTGTCGGAGGACGTGCGCCTCAAGTACCGCTTCATCGACCTGCGCCGCGCCGGCCTGCATGCCAATATCGTGCTGCGCTCGCGCGTCATCGCCCACCTGCGCCGCCGCATGACCGAGCTCGGTTTCAACGAGTATCAGACGCCGATCCTGACGGCCAGTTCGCCCGAAGGCGCGCGCGACTACCTGGTGCCCAGCCGCGTCCATCCCGGCAAGTTCTACGCGCTGCCGCAGGCGCCGCAGCAGTTCAAGCAGCTGCTGATGGTGGCCGGTTTCGACCGCTATTTCCAGATCGCGCCCTGCTTCCGTGATGAGGATGCGCGCGCAGACCGCTCGCCCGGCGAGTTCTACCAGCTCGACATGGAGATGTCTTTCGTCACCCAGGACGACGTCTTCCAGGTGGTCGAGGACGTGCTCCACAGCACCTTCTCCACCTTTGGCAAGCAGACCACGGACTCCGTGCCCTGGCGCCGCATTCCCTACCGCGAGGCGCTGCTGAAGTACGGCACTGACAAGCCGGACCTGCGCATCCCGATCGAGATCTGCGACGTGACGGAGCTCTTCCGCACCTCCGGCTTCAACGCCTTCGCCGGCGCGATCAAGGCGGGCTGCGTCGTGCGCGCCATCCCCGTGCGCGGCATCAAGACCCAGCCGCGCAGCTTCTTCGACAAGCTGGTGGAGCACGCCAAGTCGATCGGCTCCAAAGGCTTGGCCTATCTCATCTGGGACGGCGCGCAGATTAAGGGGCCGATCCAGAAGTTCCTCAAGCCCGAGGAACTGGCGGCCCTGGCCGCCGGCAGCGCCATGCAGGACGGCGATGTGCTCTTCTTCGTCTGCGACGAGGTGGGCAAGGCGGCGAAGATTGCCGGTGAACTGCGCGCCAAGCTGGGCCGCGATCTCGACCTGATCGAGAAGGGCGTCTTCCGCTTCTGCTGGATCGTCGACTTCCCCATGTACGAGCGCGACCCGGAGACCAACGCCATCGGCTTCTCGCACAATCCCTTCTCCATGCCGCAGGGCGGTTTGGAGGCGCTGGAGCAGAAGGATCCGCTGGATATCCTGGCCTACCAGTATGACGTGGTCTGCAACGGCGTGGAGCTCTCGAGCGGCGCCATCCGCAACCACCGTCCCGACGTGATGTACAAGGCCTTCGCGATCGCCGGCTATCCGCAGTCGGACGTCGAGGCGCGCTTCGGCGGCCTGCTGAACGCCTTCAAGTATGGCGCCCCGCCGCATGGCGGCATTGCCCCCGGCGTCGACCGCATCGTGATGCTGCTGGCCGGCGCGGAGAACATCCGCGAAGTGATCGCCTTCCCGATGAACCAGAAGGCCCAGGACCTGATGATGGGCGCGCCGGCCGAGGTGACTGAAAAGCAGTTGCGCGAACTGCATATTCAGTTGCGCGGACAGATCGGCGCGGCCGCAGGTGCGGCGCCGCGCAGCGGCGCTCCGGCCGCCGGCGTCACCGCGCCCGCGTGAGCCGGCGATTCTGGCGGGCGGGACGAGCGCGACGCCGATGATGGATCACCTGGTCAATCAGCTGGATCATTTGGGCCACTGGGGCTATCTGGTCTTCTTTGCCATCGTCTTCATGGAATGCCAGGCGCTCGTCGGGCTGGTCATGCCGGGCGAGAGTCTCGTGCTGTTGGGCGGCTTTCTGGCCTCGCAGGATCTCTTTCGCCTGCCGTACCTGATGGTTGTCATCGCCCTGGCGGCCATCCTGGGTGACAGTTTCAGCTACGAGTTGGGCCGGCGTCTGGGACGGGACTGGCTGTTGAAGCACGGACACCGGGTCCGCCTGACTCCGGCGCACTTGGAGCGGGTCGAGCGGTTTCTCATGCGACACGGCGGCAAGTCCGTCCTGATCGGCCATTTCATGCACATCATGCGGGCGCTGTTGCCGTTCGTGGCCGGCGCCTCCCGCATGTCCTACTGGCGTTTTCTGGCCTATAACGGGGCCGGGTGCATCATCTGGACCGTGCTCTTCTCCCTGGTCGGCTACTTTGTGGGCGAAAGCTGGTCTCTGGTTGCGCATTGGATCGGGCGCATCGGCGCGGCCTTGGCCACCGTCGTTTTGCTGTCGGTTGCATGCGGCTGGCTGTGGCGCCGCGCGCGCAGAAAGTCTTGAGGCTGACACGTGAGCACAGGCGATGAAAGTGATCACCCCGACGTCGTCGGACGGCTGCGTGGGCTGCGTGCCCAGATGGAGGCCCGCGGCCTGGCGGCCTACGTGCTGCCCACCGCCGACCCCCATCTGAGCGAGTACGTGCCGCCGCGCTGGCAGACGCGCGCCTGGTTTTCCGGCTTCACCGGCTCGGCCGGCACGCTGGTCGTCACGCGCGATACGGCCGGCCTCTGGACCGACGGCCGCTATGAGATCCAGGCCGAGCAGCAACTGGCGGGATCGGGCATCGCGCTCTTCCGCGTCTCAGCCCCCGGTTGCCCGAAGGTCGAGGAGTGGCTGCGCGACACGCTGCCCGCCGGTAGCTGCGTGGGCGGCGATGGAGCCCAGTTTTCCGTGACGCTGGCCGCCGCCCTGCGCGCCGCGCTCGAGCCCAGGCAGATCATCCTTCGGCTGGATGGCGCGCCGGTCGATACGGTCTGGCGCAACCGGCCAGCTCTGGAGACGCGCGAACTCTTCCTGCATGACATCCGTTTCTGCGGTCGCGATACCAGCGCCAAGCTGCGCGACCTGCGCGCGCAGCTCGCGGCGCGGCAGGTGGATGCCTACATGCTGAGCGCGCTGGACGACGTGGCCTGGCTGCTGAACGTGCGCGGACGCGACCTGACCCATACGCCGGTGGGCACCGCTTTCTTCCTGCTGACGCGAGGCCAGGCGGTTTGCTTCCTGGCCCTCGACTGCTGTCCCGACACGGTGCGCGCCGAGCTGGCGCGACACGGCGTATCGTGCGCACCCTATGGCGATGTCTGGCGCGCCGTTGGCGCGCTGCCCGCCGGCGCGACCGTGCTGTACGATCCGCAGCGCACCAGCGCCCGCCTGCGCGCGGCGCTGCCTGCCGCCTGCCGCGCCGTCGAGGATGCCGATCCCGTGCAGCGGCTCAAGGCCGTCAAGAATGGCGTCGAACTGGATAACATGCGGCATGCCATCCTGCGCGACTGCGCCGCCTTCGCCCGCTTCCAGTGCTGGGTGTCGCGCGCCGTGGCCGCCGGCGGCACGGTCACCGAGCTTTCGGCAGCCGCCCGGCTCGAAGCGCTGCGCCGTCCTGACGGGCGCTACTTGGGGCCCAGCTTCGAGACCATCGCCGCCTATGGTCCGCACGCCGCCATGATGCACTACGGGGCCACGCCCGAGACCGACGCGCGGCTGGAGCCGCACGGCCTGCTGCTGGTTGATGCCGGCGGACAGTATCTCGACGGCACCACCGACCTGACCCGCACGATTCCGCTGGGGGTGCTGCCCGACCAGGCGCGCCGGGAGTACACCCGCGTGCTGCAGGGTCATGTCGGCCTGGCGCGCGCGCGCTGGCTGCGCGGGGCCACCGGCACCCAGCTCGACATCCTGGCGCGCGGGCCGCTGGCGCAGGATGGCCTCGACTACCGCTGCGGCACGGGGCACGGCGTCGGCTTCTGCCTGTGCGTGCATGAGGGCCCTCAGGCCATCGCCAACCGCGCCAATCCCGTGGCGCTCGAGCCCGGCATGATCCTGACCAATGAGCCGGGGGTCTATCGCGCGGGCGTGCACGGCATCCGCATCGAGAACATGATGGCGGTGCGCGAGTGGCAGAGCAACGCGTGCGGGCGTTTCCTGGAGTTCGAGACGCTCTCCCGCTGCCCGTTCGATCTGCGGCCGGTGGTGCCCGGGTTGTTGACGCCGGTTGAACGCGAATGGCTGGATGCCTACCAGGCCGATACGCGGCGGCAGTTGGCGCCGTTGGTCGATGACGAAACGCGCGTCTGGCTGGACGAGATCTGTGCCTGGCCGGCGTGCTAGTCGCACGGGGTGCCGTTGGATAGGGTCAGTCGCAGCGCGAACGAAGCGAAGAAGCGTGTGACGAAGATGTTGCGCGCGGAGGGGATGAATGACCGCGGACGGCGGCGGAGCGCCATCCCTACCTGGGATGGACCCAGCAGGGTAGGGCGTGCCGCTCCGCGGCCGCCGAATCCTGCGCGCCGCTTCGATTTCGTCCCGATCGTGCTGGGGCGGCATGCCGCCGCCGTCTGCCGCGCAGCCGAAGGCCGATTGACTTCATAACGGGCGCAGGCCTACGATGCACCATGACTTGGCGACGACATCGCCGCCGGACCCGAAGCATCGGCGCAGGTCGCAGGAGGGCGCAAGTCGCGCAAGACTCAATAATCGTACAAAGAAGAACCTTTGCACGATTAGGGACATTGGTGATTTCTGCGTACGATTACACGGTCGGCCAGTAAGGCTCCAAAGGACGTTGGTCAACGGAAGAGAAGAAGATGAATAAGACGATCCTTGCGTGCGCCTTTTGCGCGGTCGCCTTGCTGTTCCAGGCTGCAGGCGCAGAAGACAGTTCACTTCGTGCTTTGCTTCACCTGGACGCCTACGGTCGAAAGGTCGAAATCAGTGTGAACGGAAAACGGCTCACGGAGATCGCGGGCGGTTCTTCGCAGACGGTTCAACTCTTTCACGTCGACAGTCCTGACAAAGCTAAGTTCCTTGACAACCTGAAGAGCCTGTTTTGTCTCAAGGCAGGGACCAACACAATTGAGATCGCCTACGAACCTGCCCAAGGGAGCGTTCAATGGCAGATGGACGTTAACATTCGTGTCGCGCACGAAAGGCCTGATGGCAAGATAAAGGCGGAAGACTCTCCTGTGTTCGAGAAGATGATTGATCCTTCGGACAGGGAAGGCGGGTTCACAGGTCTCTTCTATCTTGGCGGCCGAACCGCTGACAAGGCGCCGATACACGAAGTTCAACAAGCCGCTGGTGCGCGACAACTGTCCGCGCCGGATCGGTGACAGAACGGCGGGGACGGTGAGGAAAGCGGCGACACAGCGTCATGGTTCGGCAAAGGCAGGCTATGGGAAACACCATTTCATCGAGACCGGAAGACGGCAACCCCATGAAGATCTGGGATGTGCCCAAGCTGTGGGAACTGGCCAGGGAACTGCCCATGCTGTCGGTGGAGATCGAAACGCTGGGCGAACTGGACCGTGTCGCCTGGTATGGCGCGGATCAACACGCCGGACGGCTGACGGTGAGACAGGTGGTCGAACACGCCAAGCGGATCGACCAGGCCGACCTCTCACAGCCGATCCTGCTATCGGCTGAGGGGAAGATGCTGGATGGATTTCATCGTCTGGCGAAGGCGCTGAAGCTTGGGCTCACCCATCTTCCCGCCAAGCGATTTACTGTTGATCCAGCTCCGATTCGCACGGTCGACATGCCGGATTACATCCTC
>Ga0316226_1003149_pt1 | contig 14503 bp, 16 predicted proteins | sample TBH18017metaG_FD_206009 | JGI IMG/M metagenome (GOLD analysis project Ga0316226, IMG submission 206009) | Freshwater microbial communities from Trout Bog Lake, Wisconsin, USA - TBH18017 | ecosystem: Environmental > Aquatic > Freshwater > Lake > Hypolimnion/Profundal zone | place: USA: Wisconsin... | reverse complement strand
TGCCGGGGAAGCACGTCTATCCCGTAGGCGTTCTTCGTCATCGTTGACCCGGCGAGCGGGGTCAGGTTGTTGGCACCGGATAGGAGGATGGGTGGTTTCGCGCTCATTTATGAGAAAGATTTATGATGGCAGGAAGAGCACAAACTGCCGCACACAGCAAACGTGCGTGTGCCTCATGGGCGCGAAGTGCTTCTTCCCATGTAATGCGATAAATAGGCTTATCCATTGTTCCAAGCCTCCATGAGTTGAGCAATCCGCGACATGGCTTGATCGGGTGATGCCGTCCCGGCTGCGACAGCTTTAATTTTAGCGTCTTGAATTTCTGCCTGCGCTCGAGAAGCGTTTGCGCGGTGCTGCATCTCTGTTTCTGCAGGGAGTCCGGTCAGCATGTTCGTGCCTCCTTTTATCCGGCGCGACGTGTCTCTCTCCACGCCGCTGATGTAGTTATTTTCTTCCAAATGTTCCATCCGGCGATTCACGCGTTCTGCCCGCTGACGCTCGATCCGCATTTCTCTTCTGACCTGGTATTCAGACTTCACGTTTCCGCCTGGAGTGACGAACCGCGCCCTGACTTGAGCTTTTGCGTCTAAGTTTCCCTGCGCTTGAAGCTGCTTTGCGAGCTCGATGTTCCCGTCGCGCATCGCTTGGACGATGGCGGCCTCGTTCGTGGCCCGTCGCTGGGTATATTCAGCGGCGGCGGGAAGCCCGCGGAAAATGAACTCTTGCGCGTCGTTCTGGACTTTTACGGACTTCGCGGCGGCTTCGTTGCTGCGTGCGATGTCGCGTTCCCACTTGGCTTTTTCCTCCGTGGCTTTAGTCAGCGCGTCAGCGGCGGCTTTTGCTTTCGCTTGTAACCCCACGTCGGTTGGGTCCAATTGCAGATTTTGATCTGCTGCGGTTTTTGCAGCGAGTGCCGCGCTGATGTTGCCGGTCATTTTCCCGCGCTGTTCCTCTTGCGAAGACCTTCCCCGCCACAAACGGCTTCCGATCGCTGAAATCCGAGAAGATGCCGAGCCGGCATCTGTGTCGGTCTCCGAAATTGTTCTGGTCTTTAAAAATTCTTCGAGCGCCCTCTGTTCGCGGGCGAGAGCAACCCCGCGCTCTTCTTTTTCGATGCGGGATTTCGCAAGTGAGAAAAGGGTCTGCGAAAGCTCAACTTGCTTGCGGAGCGCGTTTTCCTGTCTGTCAGCAGCGCTGCCTCGCAGGTTGGCAATCTGCATGTCGGTCTGGCTTGTTCGTGACCGGACTTCCTCCTCGTGCTCGGCGACTTTTAGCGCGGCCTCTGCTGCCGCAACAACCGTCTCGGCGGTTTTCTTCTCTTCATCTGTCCCGGCATTTGCAACAAGCCCCTTGGCGGTGGACAGCTTCGCCTGCGCGAGTTGCACGTTGTCGGTCTTCCCGGCGTCGCGGCCGACGATGTAGGATTCCGCAAACGATCCGGATCGGGTAATCCTTGCAGATTCGGCCGCGCGACGAATTTCGGCCTCTTTCAAGTCTCGCTCTTCGGTGAGCGACTGCACTTGGCCGGCGGCCCCATTTCCCTTGTCGCGGGCCTTGTCGATCTTCTCGGCGTATTCGGCTTGGAGAGCCATCACGTCGGCCTCTTCTTTCGATCCAGTGACCCGCTCGCGCACGATCGAGGTGATCTCTTTTTGCTTTTTGCCGAGCCTTTCGAGAGAAGCCATCTCTTCCTGCCGGAGCTGCGCATCTCGCTTGGCGGTTGCCCCGCTACCGATCCTCCCTGTTTCGAGGGTATCAGAAACCCCGATCTTTGCTGCATCGAGCCAATCTTTTGTTCCTTGGAATGCCTCGCCTTTGTGGCGGTCCTGGTCGAATATATTTTTCCGCCTTTCGCGGATATCTGATAGGTTTTCTTCAATGTCGCCCATCGAAACGTTCGCAACGCCCGGGCGGTTCCTCTTGCCGATCTTTTCAATCGCGAGGTCTAAAGCGCCGGCCGCTTGATGGGCATCGTAAGCGGCCTTCCCGAATGCTGCTAGCGCGGTGACGGCCGCCATAATTCCGCCGCCGGATTTTACCGCCGACCCGATCTTTCCCAAAGTATCCCCGAATGCAGACGAGATGCCGGTTGCCTTGGAAAACTCCGACGCGATGTCTTTGACGCCTGCGGTGATCTTGGCTTTTTCTTTGTCGAACTGCTTCGACATGCCGCCGGAGCTTCCGTTCGGATCTCCAAACTTGATCTTGTCGAACGTGGCCGTGATCTCGGCGGATGTTGCCTTTGCCTTTTTGAGCGTGTCGTTTAATACGGTGGCGAATCCCGTATTGTTTCCGCCGATTCCAAATTCGATTGGGTTGCTCATTGTAATCCTCCTGCGGGAGCGGTGATTGTCAGGCCCGGATATGATTTCGCGAAAGCGGCTAGGTCTTCAAGAACTCCGTTTTCAATGTTTTTCTGGAAATACATCATCCGGCCGGAAACGGCTTTATCGAGGATTCCCCTTCCGCCGATAGCTTTGATCGTCGGCTGATTGTTGCTGATCGATATCGAATACGAAGAGTCGCTTTTCACGCGGCTCGTATTGAAGTTCACGTTGAAATTCTGCGGCGTTTTTCTGACTTTTACGGGAGCCTTGATTTCTATCCCGAGCATCTCGGCCAACTTGAGCCATGATTGCTTGGACAGGTTCATATGCCCGATTCGGCTTTCGATGGACGCCAACCGTTGACGAGAAATCTCGTTCCAGAGCGCATTGGGGTAGCGGTTGGAGTATTTGTATTTTTTATAGCCTACTGCCGGCTCTGTCCCTCGAAACTTACGCTTTGGAGTGAACCCGGTATTATGTGTTCCCCATTCCCTAGACCTTGCATTTTGGATGATCTTTTCCTCGGTCGCGGATGGGGTTGAGGAAACGCACTTGCTGAGAATCTTCCCCATCTCGAAATCGACAACGCGGGGGATTGCCGCCCCGCTTGTTTGGGCGAGTCCTTGGATGATCAGGTTCATATCCGTGATCGAGCATGTGGAATTTATCGTCATTACTTTCTGAGCTTGGCGAGAATCCGGCTCTTTCTGGCCCGGTTCCCTATAATCCGGCGGCATGTCCAACCTTCGGAGACGAGCCGCGCGTGGTGGAGCATGTTTGCCACGGTCACGCGGGTATTCCAGAGGTAGTCGCTGATGCTCATGTTCAGTTCTTTTGCCGCCGAGAACGCTTGCCAGCCGGTTTCGGGAGGGAGGTCGCTTCGCTTTTTTTTTGTGGGGTGCCGTAGTCGGGCGGGGTGGCCGAGATTTCGGTTGCGGCTTCGAGCTTCAGTTCGTTGTTTACGATCTGGAACGCCTGCTCGATGTCTTCCGGCGTGGCCGTGTCGCAAATCCCGAGCGCCTTCATGCGGAAGAGCCCGAGGTTGTGCCAGACGAGCGGGACGATCCGCGCGGCCAGGTCGTCTTCCATTGATGCGGCAGGGATGCGGGCCGCCACGTTTCCGTTGCGGTCAAGGACATCCTGCTCTCCCCGGATGTGGATCAGGATGAACGCGAGAACACGATAAAGCCGCGTGTCCTCGTCGGAGAGCGCCATGTGATACAAAGCCTTGCTGCCGGGGGTAAACGGCCACAGCGGGCGACCTTGGAAGAATGCCGGGGGTCTGGTGAACTCTTTGTCCAGCGTCCGCTTGATAGAGTCTTCGTCTTCGGGGTTAAAGTCGGGGTCGTTGCTCATATCGTGCCTAGAATGTCGAGGGTTTTTGAGATTTGCTCATCGCTAGCCTTTTCTGAAATAAACGCCATGCGCCCGCATTCGGGGTCAATCGGGCCATCGGTGAATTTTAGCGAGGTCTCGAGGTCTGGGTGACGAGCCAGATCCACGAGGATCTTGCGGACTTCCAGCACCCGTCGCATGACGGCGACCGTGCGCTCTTGGAAGTCGGGCTCGTTGAAGTTGTCGAACTCCTGCTTGATCCGGTCGAGGTCGGATTTCTTAATCTTGCGGAAGACGTAGTTCGGCTTGTCGAGCCGAAGGAGCGGGAAGCCAGACGCCATGAGCACGGACGCAAAGAAGATATCGCGGGTCGTGAATCCGGCCTTGTCGAGCGATGCGGCCGGCATAATTCGCCCGTGCCAGGCTTTTGTGAGCCAATCCCTACGGTCGAGGACCGCCCGCATTGCCACAAGCGGGTGGTTCGGGAACTCGCGCTCGAACTGCCCTCGGTTGCGCCAGCATTTGTCGATTTCGAGCGAGTTGTGGAACGCCCCGCAGAACTCTTCTTCCCCATCGCGCTGGAACCAGAACGTCACAACCTTGCCGGGGCCGTTCTCGTCTCTGACAATCGTCACCGGCTGCTCGGTCTTGACTGCGATCCTCAACCCGCCAAGACATGCGGCGAGGTTGGTGTTGTTTGTGCTGAATCGGGCGTCGCCCGTTTGGAGGCTCATAGAATGCGGTTGGTAGAGTTAAATCTCTCGGATCATGCGTTCAGCCACTGCTTTGCCGTAACGCTCTGCCTGCGGAGCTGTTCGGGAGAGTGGGCGATGTTTTTGGAGATCGTGTAGATCAGCGCCGTGTTGCTGCCGCTGACGTTGTTGGCGAGAGTGAGGGCGACGCCGGGGGAAGCCGCACAGATGCCGTTGCTGCCGGTCGAGATCACCTCGACGCTGTAGTCATTGACGAAATCGTGGGCGACATGGCCGACGGTGTAGCCTAAGCTCGCATCATAAACGTCGATCCATTTCGAGTTTTGGTTTGCGGAAAACGATTGGATGATGCCGCCGGTTTCGGCGGTCATAAGGAAAGTTGCTCCTGAGAGCCCGAGGAGGATGGGTGAGGTGGCGGCCATAACAAATATGGCCGGGTGTCAAATTCCGTCAGCCAGCCAGCAGTCGGGCTGCCACGACGCGCTTGCGGATCGTGTCGGAAACGAACTGGGTCGGCTGCTCGCCGTCGAGGATCACGCCGTAATTCCCTTGCGCCTGGGCAAATGCCAGCGCGGATCGGATTTTCTGCACGATCCGGTCGAGGTCTTCCGCATTGTCGGCGGGATATTTGAAATAGACTTCGATCGCCACGGTCAGGTTGAAGAGGCCGGCGCCGGGGGTTAGCTCTTTGCCGACGGTAGCGACGACGGCCATCCGCGGGAGCTTCTGTTTCCCGTCTTCGTTCTGCTTCTTCGGGAACAGTGCCCGGAGCGACTTGTCGGAGACGAGCTCGGAAATGATCTGGGCCTCGGCCCGTTCCTTAAGTGTCATGCTGGCGGGGTCGGAGGTCATTGGCCTTCTCCTTGGGTTGCGAGCCGGATGTCGGGGTCTGCCACGTCGAACGAAATGGATTTGACGACGAAGGTTTTCCCGGCCAGTTCGATCTTGTCTCCTTGCTTGAACGTGCGGCCGGAGGGCATGTCGCTTTTCAGCACGGTGAATGATGGGTTTTCGCCATCAACTACTCCACCATTGGCGAGCATTTCGAGGGAAATGCCACTGCCCTGCATTGCGCGGATTTTCTTGCCGCGCCAAGTGATCAGAACTCCCGCGTCCCCCATCGCCTCATTAAGCCCGTCAGCAACATCGTCTGCCCATGCCATATCAGTAAGTTCCTTCGATTGGATATTTGGCGCTGCCCTCGTGCTGGGCCGTGATTCGCTGGTCAACCATGATCTTGATTCCGTGGGCACGGCAGAGGTCGCAAAAGGCGAAATCCTCACTGTTTCCGCCGGGAAGTGTTTTCCAGAACACCCATTGATCCCGCCCGGTCTCCGCGCATGTGATCTTTTCGACGTGCGGCTTCAAAGTCTCGAATACAGACCTGTGGACGCGCATGAATCCACGTGCGACGCGGGCGACTTCCACCAGGTCAGGTCCGTCTTTCTTGAACGGATGATCTTCGGTCAGGCTGACAACCGGGAAGATCAGGCCAGGGCATTTCTTCGGGTAGAGACCAAAGACGAGCGGGAGGTCGTGGGAGAGGAGCCGGCGGAGGTGGTCGGGGGTGAATACCACGTCGGTGTCGATGACAACCATCTCGTCACAGTCTGATTCCAAAAACACCTGCGTGCTGATGTTACAGGCCCCGCAGGGATACGGATAGCTGATGCTTTGAAAGGTGACTTCGTAATCCCGCAAGACTGATTGTGCGGCAATAGCGAGGGAGAATGCGTAGGATGTCCGCGACAGACCCATGCCATTGTCGATAATCGGAAGGAATAGCTTTTTCATAGAATGGACCGGCAATGCCGGCGGGTTATGCCTTGTCGAAAAGCTCGCGGAACTGCTCTGGCGTGCCGTCCCAGAATTTCGTTTCGTTTTTCGCGTGGTGCGTCTTGTGCGCCCGCACTGCGGAATCCGGGAGGACTTTCAGAGCAAACTCCTCCCCGGTAGGGAGGTATTTGTATTTCCCAGAGTATTCGCCCAAGTCTTCAGGTTTCGGCGGATTCGCGCGGCGGGCTTCCACCTCCGCGCGAATCTGATCGTCAGACTTTTCCGCCTTGGCTGCGTAGGATGCTTTAGCCATAGCCGGATTAAGCGTATTGGGTCGTGATCAGCGTCCCGGCGTTCGCGTTGGCGATATACGGGGCTTTGCTAGTCTTCGCGCGGATGATGTTGCTCTCGGTCTTCTCTTCCCGGTAGCTGTCCACGCCGTAACCGTCCTTCGGGGTATAGGCATCCCAGAAGGCATTGACTCCGACGCCCTGGATGGTCGAGATCCCGTCCACGTTCGTGGAGGCGCTGACTCCGGTTGCGCCAACCCAGACGTAAGTGTTGTTCCAAACACGGCTCATCACCGGAGTTGCACCGTCGGCTGCGCTGTTGTAGATCGAGGAACCGATCAGAACTTGGCGGATGCCGAGGTCTGCGAACGCGAGCTGCAGGTTGCTTTCGTTGACTTCGAAGCCCTTGCCGAGCTGGGAGACAACGTAGTTCTTCAGAAGCGTGCTCTGCCGGATGCGGTTGAAGGCCTGGCGGGAAAGAACGATTGTGTCGAAGATTTCCGCTTTGTCGTATCCGCGCTCGGTGGCGGCGATCACGTCGCCGACGAAATCAATCGTTGCGAGGTTTGCGCTGGTGTAGGCGACAATGCTGTTTGTGCCGGCCCCGAAGTTCGTCGCGTTCTGAATGGCCAGCGCGGTGAGGTATTCGGTCGTGAGTTCCACGGCCTCGACGCCCTGCTGCGAGAAGATCGCTTCGAGGGAGAGATAATCGGCGTAGTCCATTTCGGACTCGTCGGGGATCTGGATCTCGCGCTTGCGGATCGCTACGGTGAACGAGCTGTCGTCCAGCGTGGCGGTCATGCGTTCGACGTTCGCTCCGGGAGCCGTCAAAAAGAAGTCGTCCATGATGCGGGCGAGCTGCATGTTGGCGACTTTCGCCTTGACGAGGTGGACCGTGCGCTTGTTCACCGGAAGACTCGGGAGAATCTTCGAGTGGATGTTGAGCTTGTTGATCCCCTGTCCCTCGCGAACGACTGCGGCGAGTTCTTGGCGGGGGAGGGCTGTTGCGTTTGAGTAGGCGGGCATGGTGGTTGGTCCTGGTTAAAATTAAGCTGTGGTCGAGAGTTCGATGACGGCCAGCGCGTTGGCAGCGCCAACTTGCAGCCATTTGCCGATAAGAACGGCGTTGGTCGAGGTCTTGGAAACCTGGCCGGAAGCTGCGGAATACGCCGCATCACCGACTGCGGTAGCTTCGCTGGCCTGCACGGGGACAGAGCCGCCGGAAGCGATGGGAACTGCCGTCCCTGTGCCGCTGGCGGCAATCGCTTGGGCCGTGATGTAGTCGCCCTGCACACCGATTGCGGAAGCGGCCACGAGCCCGGACGAGTTGAGGGTCACGCGGATTCCGCGCCCGATGGCGACGTTAGTCGCCGTGACAGTCCGGAGAACCGGGACATTGAGAGTTGCAGTGTTTGTTGCCATGGTGGTGGGTAGGTGAGAGGGTTAGATCAGGCCGGACTTGCGGGCCTCGTTGTAAATTTCGGGTTTGTCTTTTGCCAAACGGAAGATCGCGGTCTCGCGGTCCTTGGCTCCGGCCGAGAGCTGTGTCGAGATGGCTGCCTCGAATTTCGACTTGTCGGTTTCGACAACGAATCCGGCCCCGCTGCCGGGTGCGCGTTTAATGCCGATCTCGGCGGTGAACTTAGTGATCTTCTCGTCGGCGATCTTGGATGCGAGGGCGGACAACTTCTCTTCGTCGGCTTTGCTCTTCTCTTCTTCGGCGAGCTTGGAGGCTTCGCCCGCTTTTTTCTTCTCTTCGTCCGTGGGCTCAGGAGCCGGGGCTGTCGCCTCTTCGAGCTTCTTCAGCCGGTCTTCGACCGAAGGCTGATTTTCTTGGATGGCTTCAACGATCGCGTCAATCGTGTTGTCGAGTTCATCGCCTTCCTCGAACTGGGCGAGTTTGGCGAACTGTTTGAGGGCTGTTTGGAGCTTGGGCATAATTTTGAAGAGTTGGCGTTTCCGTCTTGTTTTTGGCTTGGTGTCAAATTTGCGGGCGGAAAATAATCCGGTTTTATTTGCGGCCGGCCGGGGGACGAGGGCCACAGCGCCAACATCAGTGCAGCGGAAAAGTTTCCCTTTTCCGTCGGGGTTATCGACATGCGCGTTGTCGCATTCAATGGAGAGTCCGAATTCGCTGGAGAGTTTGGAGGCGATCTCCAGCACGCGGAGACGCATGGGGGAATGCTCGAGTAGTTCTGCGTCGGCTTTTACCTGGTCGCCTTCGATTCGGAAGTTGGAGAGGGAGCCCACGATCCCGTCGAATTCCGCATCGTGGCGGTCGATCAGCTTGACGTTTCCCCGGCGCTCGCAGGCGGCCAAGCATTGCTTCAATCCTTCCTCGTCAATCAGGATCCCGTGGCCGAGCGCCGGTCCAATGGAAAGGACAGATACGCCTTTGATTATTCCGGCATCGTGGTCAACGGTCCCTGTGGGGAGAACTTGAAAATATGTCAGACTCGCTTTCTTCACGAGAAAGCGGGGGTGTCAAAAAATCAGGGGGCAACCGGCTTCGTGACCGATGCCGAGGATGAGGGGATTTCCGCATCGCTGGCCGTTGGCAGTTTGGCCGTGACATCCGCGTTTGCCGGGTCTTGGCTCGGGTTGTCGCTGTTCGCGTAAATCTCATCCGGGAGCACGACTTGTTCTGGGTATCCCATCGCGGCGAGATCCTTCGTTGCCTCTGCGGCTGCGATCCGGCGCATGACAGCCTCGCCCTTGAGTATATTGATTTTTTTGCGGAAGCTCCCGCCCTGCATTGCCCATTCGCCCGTGCGGGTGGATAGGCCGGAGCGGACTTCCCTGATTGATATATCGCTCTCCCGCTGGATGTCGGCGGTCGGCGGTGGTGGGAACATCCAGAATCCGTTACGGAAATTCTTGTGCCGGGAAATCAGCCCGCGCTCCATCGCGTCGGCGAGCGCAATCGTGCGGATGCGGTTCAAGTTCGGCGTGAGTATGTCATTGCGGATCCTCTCGAATTCACGGTTGGCAACATGGGCCACGAGGCGGGCCGCGACGCCGCCTGCTTCGCTGACATCCACGAGGAACCCATAAGGAAGGTTGAGCCCCTGGCAATCCTCAAGGTCGAGGGTCTTGATGAATCCTTGGAATGTTGGGCTCGGGCGGTTGTGCTGCACCACTTCGAACCGCTCGCCCACTCCCATGTATTCCTGCACGCCGCTGTCTTTGTGCTGGATGAAGGAAACGTTGCCGTCGGTGTCGGTCTGCGTGTTGTCGTAGTCGAACTCGTCGGCTCGGCCGCGCTGGGTGTAGGTGATGACGCCGCGCGTGGAGATGTCTTTGACGATCACTTTTTCGTATCCGAGAATCTCGAATTTATCTCGGATGTTCTGGATGCTGGTCTCGTAGGCGGTGATTCCCCGCACGCTGGCGCGGAGTGGGTCGTAAAAGAAAATCCCGTCGTGCGCCGGCACAAACTGCGGGTCAGAATACTGGAAGTCTGCCAGCCGGTCATAGACTTCGTATCCCGTGCGTCGTGGGCCGTCCATGTAAACGCCTTGGATGTAGTTCGGGCGGTTGATGAATGCGAACAGCTCGCCAATCTGGTCGGCTTCCACGAGTTGGAGCTTCAAGGCGCCTTCTTCATCCCTGCAGAAAACAAGAAGGCTGTCCCGGTCGCGGGTCATTCCGACAAGCGCGAGCTGAATCAGCCGGGTGAGCGTGTGCTCGCCGCCGATGTGGGCGGTGGCGTTGAAAAATTCCATGTAAGCATGGATCTCGGAATCCATTCCGGCGTCTCCGGTCTCGGGCTCATAGGAAAGAGTTCCGGCGCCGTAGAGCTGCACTTTGCGCAAGTGGCCTTTGACGAATCCCACATTCTCGGAAAGGTCGCGGGCCTCGAACATCAATCGAACGGCGTCTCTGGAGATCAAGGCGCTGTTCGGATGTGGCCCGCGAAAGGCTAACTCCCGGTCGAGCGATGCGCGGGCGGCCCGGTAGCGGAATTGGGTCAGGTCGTTTCGGGCGACCATGCGCGACTTGGCGTATCGGGGGGCGAATGTCTCGAAAAACCCGTCGAGCTTCGTCGCGAGCCAGTTCGGCTTGACTGAGGCGGGGGAGATTTTCACTGGTAGTATGGGAGTTCGGACGAGCTTCGGCGGGAGAAATTGCCCTTGACGCGCCGCACGACGGGCATCGAGCCGGCCGAGAGTTGCCGGAGCCGGTAGTTGCATTCGGCAAGGACTTGATCCACCGGCATCGTAAACTGCTTTCCGCCTCCTTTGCCTTCCCCGGACCAGCTCATCACGGTCTTGCCCTCGGCAAGCATTGCGGCGGCTTTGGCATGGATTGCCGTAACCTGCTCGAGCGTGAAAAATTCAAATAATCCGGATGGAAGAGCCACGCTTTTGACATGGTGTCAAAAAATCTGGTGGTTGCAGGGGCGAGATTTGAACTCGCGATCTCCGCGTTATGAGCGCGGCGAGATAACCAACTTCTCCACCCTGGCAATTTTCGCCCGCCGTGGATCGCGCGGGCAGCGGGGCGGCTGCCCGGTATGAACGCCTCCCGGCAAAATCAGGCGGGAGGGCTTACTCGCTCGGCTCTCACGGCTTACCCTTGGTTTGGCGGTGGTGTCAAAAACCAGTTTTTTTATGGAGTCGCTTAAAAATTTCGGGGAATCTGTTCCTGATAGACATTTCCCCGAATGCGTTACACGAAACATAATCCACCATCGCATCGATTTCTTGTTCTGTGAAAAAATGCATCAGCCGATTTTTGGCCGCTGCTCCTGAGGGTGTCGTTATTTCGTAAATCTTGCCGGTCCCTGTAGGTCTATGAAAGCAAGTTCCATTTTCCTCAATGTCGATTTCGCGCTGTGTTTTAATGAACATGGTTTTTCAATTTTAAAATCTGATCATCCACTGCTCGGCCTCAAATATCTCGTGAGAATCATTTCTCCCTCTCGAACGTGTGCCCCAGACAGCCGCCGATGCCGGCCATGACGTTGAGCATACAGAGCGCGTCCCGGTAGTGGTCGGGGCGCTTGCCGATGCGGATCCACTTTGAAACCTTCCGGCCGGTCTCCTTGTTTTCCTTCATCACTTTCTGGTTGGCCCGCATCTGCGGCCAGAATCCGGTCGGCTTCTGCGTGGCGGGGTCGAGGTAGGCCGCGAAGTCTTCGATATCGCCTGGGACTTTGTAGGCCAGCGGCCCTCCCATGAGTTTCTGTGCGTGAAGGTCGTGGAAATAATCGTTGCTCCATGATGCCCGCCAGCAGGCATCTTTGACGCCTCCAATCCGTTCGGGCCTGCTCCACGGCTGGTAAAAAACCTGCCTCCCTTTCGTGTGCGGCCAATCCTTCCGGTCGCTCCCCAAGAGTTCAAGCCAATCGAATTTGCTGCAAATCGCGTTCACGTCGGGCGTATTGTCCGCACAGTCGATCCCGACGCGCCGGCCGCTGATGCCGAGTTCGATCTGCTTTGCGCGGAGGTCGTCGGCTGAGTTCAAGCGGCCGGCCCAGAGGATCTTTGGCACGCCGGTTTTGCTGAATGCGGCTGCCGCGGCGACGAAATACTTGCCGTCGAGTTCCTGGTAGTCAGCCACGAGGAAACGCTGGTATTCGTCTTCCCAAGGAAATCCGGCGGGAAGTCCGGGAAAGCGGTCGTTGTTCTCAACGATCACGAAGTCCGACGGTGGCGCGTCTGACTTGAACCCGCTGAATCGGTGTTCGGTTTCCTCCCAGAACTCGGCAAAATCTTTTTGGATCAGGATCTTCAGCTTTTCCAAGTCGCCGAGCCGCTTCGCCACATTTGCCAGCTTCCACCGCAACGCGCGTTCGCCCCAAGGAACATAGTAAAGCGCGTATCCGTGAACGTGGAATCCGGCGTGCTTTGGCAATGCGCGGTCGTTGGTTGGGACGTAGATCGAATTCTGCGCGAGCTGGCGGCGAATTTCAACCTTATCGGGGAACTCCGTCCCGCAAGGGCCGGGGCATTTGTAGCGGGCGCTTTCAACAATCGCTTTTTCGTCAATCTCGCCCTCGGGAGTCTCTGCGTTTTCCCAACATAGATTGGAATGCTTCCACGGCGCAACATGCCCGCACTCCGGGCAGACCATCGAGAACTCGCGCCGGTCGGTCCGCGTCCACGCCTCTTCAAGTTCGGAAAGAACAATCTCCCCGTTTCGCTCAACAAATCGCGTGCCGCCTTGGCTCACGATCACAACGCGCTGGTTCCACCGGTCATGGGTGCGGGCGCGGGCTTCGCCAATAAAGCCGTGAGGCATCATCCAGGCTTCATCGAGGAAAACATATCGGACAGATTTTCTTTGAAGCGCCTTCCATTTGGCCGAGCTGCAATAGAGGGTCATGTGGGGAAAGGCGATAAACCCGCGCTTGCGCTTATTTCGCGGGAGCCCGCGAATCATCCGGCGCAACTTGTCGATTCCGTCAATGATCGGGATCAGCCGTTCCTCCCAATAGGCGTCGGCTTCAACGTCGTTTTGTAAAGTGAGAAGTATTCCGCCGGGGTCGGTATCAATCGCGCGGGCAATTGAAACATCAAACACGGTCGTTTTTCCCGCTCCGGTCGGCATGATCAAAACAATCTCCTTGAATCGGTTGTCTGGAATCAAGTTTATCGGATCGCGTAGCCAAGGAGTTGCCGAAACATCAAACTGGCTTGACCTTGCCGACTGTGGAGGTCTCACGAATTCCGCTCCCCACTCGCAGGCTGGGCGGCGGTCTTCCGGTTCCCATGCAGCCGCGTAAGAATCAATCAGTGCCTCCGCGCTCATGGCTTGGCGTAGATTTTCGAGAGGGCGTCATTGAGGGATTTGCATATCGAATCGTTCAAGGTTGATACCCGTCTTTCCATTTCGGCGGCCGGCAGTCCTTCCCATTTCGGAACATCGGCCTTGAATCGCAGGAGTTCGGATCTGGTTGCCGCTCCGATCCGCATCCCCTGTTCTCGTAGGAGGTCGTTGTGCGTGTAGGTTCCCCGTTCCACCTCGTTCTGGAATTCCAGCTTTTCGCACTGGGCTAGGAGGCGGCGGCATTCGAGAGAGGACTTCTCATCACCTCCAAGTGCGTCCCGGTTTTCTTCCAACCACGGGCGAAGTTCCGAGATGCACACGCTCCCGTTGGACCGAAAGCCTGGGGCTCCGTTTTTCTTTGCCCGCTTCAAGTCCACCGGAGAGCAATCCATCATTGCCGCGGCAGCCGAGATGGATGCTGCCATGAGCCCGCCTTTGACTCTTTCGGGGGCCTCTTTCGTGGCGGCTTTGAGCATGTCGCTTTTCCGTTTGGTCGGGACTCCTCCGGCTGCCACTTTGTCCACAATGTTTTTGATCGTTGCCGCGTGGATCTCCTCGGCCTGCTTCGGGGTGATGCGGACGCGGGTTTTCATGGGATCAGTTTGGCGATCCATTCCCGGTGGAAGTCGTAAAGTTCAACATCATGGACGGCGGTGATTTGCTCGATGTTGTCACTGCTCCGAAGGTTCGCGCTTGTTTCGATCACGAGTCCGCAATCGAATAGCGCAACTTTCGCGTGGTTTCGCGCTTTCGCGATTTTCCATTTTCGCCCGATTGCGGCCTGTTCCATCGCGGCCATGATCGGCTTGTTCACGTTCGCGAAATAGTCGGAGATGAGAAAATCCAGTTGGCGGATTCGTCCGTCGTCAATCGCGAGCTTGAGCGCGCACACGTTGCCAACGCTCAGGCTCAATGTCGCGAGCGTGAGCGTCTTCGGTTTTATGGCCGTGCAAAGTTGGATCAGGAGTTCACAGAAAACGAAGTTTCCCGGCGTCACCGCGTGGAGTTGGCTGCCGGGTTCAAGTTCTGAGATCGCAGCGCAGAGTGCCGCGGCATTTTCTGCTTTGATCAGCATCCGACGCGCGGCCCGCTTTCGCGCGTTCAGCGCGTCGTAGACTTTTCGGACGATGTGTTTCGGAGCAACTTCGAAAGCAAAATCAGCGGGCCGGCGAAGTCTTGAAAAAGAATCCTCCAGACTTGTTTGGCGCTGTGTTTTTTTGCTCATATCGGTGGGTGATTTCGAATTTTGCAGCTTTTTATACAAAACCTCATCGTCTTCGCGGGCACT
>Ga0316226_1003141_pt1 | contig 14539 bp, 11 predicted proteins | sample TBH18017metaG_FD_206009 | JGI IMG/M metagenome (GOLD analysis project Ga0316226, IMG submission 206009) | Freshwater microbial communities from Trout Bog Lake, Wisconsin, USA - TBH18017 | ecosystem: Environmental > Aquatic > Freshwater > Lake > Hypolimnion/Profundal zone | place: USA: Wisconsin... | reverse complement strand
GTTCCGGCAGAAGTTCAGGAAGTCGGTCAGGTTGGGGATGTCCACCTTGACCCCGGAGGGCACGACGTTGGTGAGCACCACCCGCTTTTTCAGTTCGCCGCTGGCCTCCAGGGAGAAGACGAACCAAGCGAACCGGTCGGCTTCCGAGGACAGGTTGACCGAGACCGTCCGGGTCTCGAAGAACAGCTGGGGCCGGGTCTCGGTGTCCTGGATGATCTTCCAGTCGGGGAAATGGCCGCGCCGGACGAAGGCTTCCTTGAGCTCCTCCAGGGTGTGCTGGATCGTAAATTGAACTTCCACCTGGACATCCATGACGGGACCCTCCACCCGGTTTCATCGGCAGGCTGGCTCAAAGCTATGAGTTCAGGACATAATGACCCTTTGCGGGGTAAGCCATGCCCACGGCACTGTTCTCGGTCTATGACAAGAAGGGCCTTCTGCCCCTGGCCGAGGGCTTGAAGGCGCTGGGCTGGGAGCTGCTGGCCACCGGCGGGACCCTCAAGGCGCTCCGGGAGGCCGGCGTGGCGGTCCAGGAGGTGGCCGAATACACCGGGGCGCCGGAGGCCTTCGGCGGCCGGGTCAAGACCCTGCATCCGCGCATCCACGGCGGCCTGCTGTTCCGCCGGGACGCGCCCGAACACGTGGCCGACGCCGTTCGCCTGGGCATCGATCCGATCGACCTGGTCGTGGTGAACCTGTACCCGTTCGAGGCGACCATCGCCCGGCCCGGGGCGACCCCGGAGGAGTGCGTCGAGCAGATCGACATCGGCGGCCCCAGCATGCTGCGCTCGGCCGCCAAGAACCACGCCTCGGTCACCGTGCTCACCGATCCGGAGCAGTACCCGGGCTTCCTGGCCAAGCTGGTCCAGGGCACCTGGTCGCTGGAGGACCGGAAGGCCTGCGCCCTGGCCGCCTTCCAGCGCACCTCCCGCTACGATTCGGCCATCAGCGCCTGGCTGGCGGCCGCCACCGGCGCGCCTGCGGGCGACCAGGAGGCCCTGCCCGAACGCCTGAGCATCGGCCTCGAAGCCAGCCACTCCCTGCGCTACGGCGAGAATCCGCACCAGCTGGCGGGGTTCTACGTGCAGCCCGGCGCCAGCTCGGAAGGCTTCTCCGCCTGCCGGCAGATCCAGGGCAAGGAATTGAGCTTCAACAACCTGCTGGACGTGGACGCGGCGGCGCGCTCGGTGTTCCAGTTCGCCGCGCCGTCCGTGGTCATCGTCAAGCACAACAACCCCTGCGGCGTGGGCCGGGGCACCCATGTGCTGGAGGCCTTCCACCGGGCCCAGGCCGGGGACCCGGTGGCCGCCTTCGGCGGGACGGTCGCGTTCAACCGTCCGGTGGGGCTGGAAGTGGCCCAGGCCATGGTCCAGACCTTCTGGGAAGTGATCCTGGCCCCGGGCTTTTCCCCGGAGGCCCTGGCCCTGTTCTCCACCCGCAAGCAGGTGCGGATCCTCGAGACCCCCGCGGTCTGGCCGGTCTCGGCCCACGGCCTGGACCTGCGCACCATCGGCGGCGGGTTCCTGCTGCAGCGGCCGGACACCCTCCAGACGCCCGTGGAGCAGTGGCAGGTGAAGGCCACCGGCCGTGGGCCCTGGCCGCTGGTGGAGGACATGATCCTGGCCGACACCGTGGCCAAGGCCGTGAAATCCAACGCCATCGTCCTGGTGAAGGACGGCGGCACCGTCGGCATCGGCGCGGGCCAGATGAGCCGGGTGGACTCGGTGGAGATCGCCTGCCGCAAGGCCGGGGACCGGGCCCGGGGCGCCATCCTGGGGTCCGACGCCTTCTTCCCCTTCGCCGACGGCCTGGAACTGGCGGCCCGCAACGGCGTGACCGCCTTCATCGAACCGGGCGGCTCGCTGCGCGACAAGGAAGTGATCGAGGCCGCCCAGAAACTGGGTGTCTGGCTGTTCTTCACCGGCACCCGGCATTTCCGCCATTAGGTTTCTGTTACGTTCTAGCGTGTCCTCCTCTTTGAAAGCCGACCTCATGAAAACTTCCGAGCTCCGCCAGCGCTTCCTGGACTACTTCGCCGCCCACGGCCACCGGGTGGTCGCCTCCAGTTCCGTGGTGGGCCCGGCCGACGACCCCACCGTGATGTGGACCAACGCCGGCATGGTGCAGTTCAAGGACGTGTTCCTCGGCAAGGAGAAGCGCGACTACACCCGCGCCGTCACCGCCCAGAAGTGCCTGCGCGCCGGCGGCAAGCACAACGACCTGGACCAGGTGGGCTTCACCGCGCGCCACCACACCTTCTTCGAGATGCTCGGCAACTTCAGCTTCGGCGACTATTTCAAGGCCGACGCCATCCGCTACGCCTGGGAGTTCGTCACCGGTCCGCAGGAGCAGGGCAACCTGGCGCTTGATCCCAGCCGGCTCTGGGTGACGGTGTTCGAGGGCACCGAGGCCGTGCCCGCCGACGCCGAGGCCGAGGAGATGTGGATCAAGGCCGGCGTGCCCCGGAACCGGGTGGTGCGCTGCGGTTCGGACAACTTCTGGCAGATGGGCGACACCGGCCCGTGCGGCCCGTGCAGCGAGATCCACTACGACCGGGGCGCCCACTACGCCGGCGACGCCACCCCCAACGGCGAAGGCGACCGGGTCATGGAGATCTGGAACCTGGTGTTCATGCAGTACGACCGCGAGGCCAACGGCACCATGAAGCCGCTGCCCAGGCCCAGCATCGACACCGGCATGGGCCTGGAACGGGTCGCCTCGATCCTCCAGGGGGTCGACAGCAACTACGAGATCGACCTGTTCCGGCCGATCTTCGAGGCGATCTGGAAGAAGGCGGACGTCGAGCCCGCGCTGCGGTCGGAAACCACCAACCGCACCGCCTCCCAGGTCATCGCCGACCACATCCGCGCCGCCACCTTCATGATCTACGACGCCGTGGTGCCCTCCAATGAAGGCCGCGGCTACGTCCTGCGCAAGATCATCCGCCGCGCCCTGCGTTTCGGCCGCAAGCTGGGGATCCCGGGCCGGTTCTTCGCCGACCTGGCCCCTTCGGTGTTCCAGGCCATGGGCGACGCCTACCCGGAGCTGGAAGCCGAACTGAACCGCATCATGAAGGTCCTGGCCCGGGAGGAGGGGCAGTTCAGCCTCACCCTGACCGCCGGTCTCAAGCAGCTGGAAGCGCTCGATGTGTCTTCGGGCGCCCTGCCCGGCGAGGAGATCTTCAAGCTCTACGACACCTTCGGCTTCCCGGTGGACCTGGTGGAGGACTGGTGCCGGGAGCGCGGCCTGAAATGCGACCTGGCCGGCTTCCAGACCGAGCTGGCCGAGCAGAAGGCCAAGAGCCGGCAGGCCCAGAAGGTCCATGACATCCGCCTGGGCGGCGACCTGGCGGCGCTGGCCGACATGCGCGCCACGGCCTTCCTGGGCTACGAGGTCACCGACGCCCAGGGCAAGGTGGTCGCCCTGTTCGACCAGGCCCAGAAGCGGGTGAAGGAGCTGTCCGGCCAGGGCTTCGTGCTGCTGGACCACACCCCGTTCTACGCCCAGAGCGGCGGCCAGGTGGGCGACACCGGCACCCTCAGGGCCGAGGGCCTGCTGGCCCAGGTCACCGACACCACCGCCCCCGCGCCGCGGCGCCACCTGCACCACGTGACCGTCTCCGGCGCGCGCCCCCTGCGCGAAGGGGAGACCGTGCAGGCTTCGGTGGACCCGGAACGCCGGGCCCGGATCCGGGCCCACCATACCGCCACCCACCTGATCCACGCCGCGCTGCGGGAGGTCCTGGGCACCCACGTCAAGCAGGCCGGATCGGTGGTGGACGCCGACCGGCTGCGCTTCGACTTCAACCACTTCGCCCCGCTGGAGGCCGAACAGGTGGCCGAGGTGGAGCGCCTGGTGAACGAGCAGACCCTGCGGGCGTTCCGCACCACCAGCCAGCAGATGCCCATCGAGGAGGCCCTGGCCGCCGGCGCCATGGCGCTGTTCGGCGAGAAGTACGGGGACCAGGTCCGGGTGGTTTCGGTGCCCGGGTTCTCCCGGGAGCTGTGCGGCGGCACCCACGTGGCCAACACCGGCGAGATCGGCCTGGTCAAGATCGTGGGCGAAGGCGCCGTGGCCGCCGGCGTGCGCCGGCTGGAGGCGGTGGCGGGCGCCGCCGCCCTGGGCCGGCTGCAGGAGGACGAGCATCTGCTGGCCGCCCTCAGCCGGCAGGCCAACTCGCCCCGGGAAAAGCTGGCCGGCCTGCTCGCGAGCAAGGAAAGCCGGATCCAGCACCTGGAAAAGGAACTGAAGGAAGCCAAGCTCAAGGCCGCCAGTGGCGGCGGCTCGGCCGAGCAGGTGGAGACGGTGAACGGCCTGACCCTGGTCACCATGACCGTGGACGGCATCGACGTCGCCGCCTTGCGGGAGATGATGGACCAGTGCCGGACCCGCCACCGCAGCGCGGTGATCGCCCTGGCCTCCCGGCTGGCCCCGGACAGCCTGGCCATCCTGGTGAGCGTCGGCCTCGACCTCACCGCCCGGGCCGACGCCGGGGCCCTGCTCAAGACCATGGTGCCCTTCGTGGGCGGCCGGGGCGGCGGCAAGAAGGAGCTGGCCCAGGGCGGCGGCACCAGGCCAGAGGGCCTGCCTGAAGCCTTCGCCGCCTTGAAGGCAGCGCTCTAACGCATCATCCCCATGTAGGCGCTCCAGATGGCCGGCCCGTAGAACACCACCACGGGCGTCGCCATGGCCAGGGCGCAGCCGAACGGCAGCATGGTCTGGCCGCGGGCCTTGCGGGTCACCAGCATGGGCAGGCCCACGGCGCTGCCCAGCAGGGAGCCGCCGAACAGGATCCCCAGCATCGGCGCCCAGCCCCAGAAGGCGCCGATCCAGGCCAGCATCTTGAAATCGCCCATGCCGATGCCGTCGGTCTTGCGGATCAGGCGGTAGACCAGGTTGAGCCCGGCCGGCACGCCATAGCCCACCGCCAGCCCCAGCAGGCTGGACAGCAGGGACACCGGCTGGCCCAGCAGGGACCACGCCGGGGCCGGCTGGAGGCCGTTGGCGAAGGTCTCCACCCGCAGCAGGGTCAGCCCGGGGGCCCAGATGGACGTGAGGTGCATGGGCCAGACCAGCTGGGGCAGGGTGAACATGACCCCGAGCGCCATGAGCGGGAACTGCACCGCGTCGGGCAGGATGAAGGCGGTGAGGTCGGTGAAGAACAGCACGATGAGGGCGTAGCCGCAGATCACTCCCTTGGCCCAGATCAGCGTGCCGAACGGGAAGACCCAGACCGATCCCGCCAGCAGCAGCCCCGCCAGCAGCTCCACCAGCGGGTAGCGCACCGGGATGCGCCAGCCGCAGGAGGCGCAGCGGCCCCGCAGCCAGACCCAGCTCAGCAGCGGAATGTTGTGCCAGGGGCGGATCCGGGCCTTGCAGCCCGGACAGTGGCTGGGCTTGGTCACCACGTTGCGCTCGGCCGGGTCCTCCTGGGGCAGGCGGTGGATCAGCACATTGGCGAACGATCCCAGGATGAGCCCGAACGGGGCGAGGAACACGGACAGCAGCCAGGTGGGAAAATCGAAGGTGGGCATCACGAAAGCATAGCGGACTTGCCCATCGGTCCGCCGGGATCCCTTATAATCACCGGGGAGAACCCCATGAAAGCATACCTGTCGGCAGCGATCCTCTGTCTGGCCCTTCCCGCCGCGGCGCAGGGGGCGCCCAAGCCCAAGGTGCAGATCGATACCAGCTACGGTCCCTTCGTGGTGGAACTGGAGCCGCAGCTGGCGCCCAAGACCGTCGCCAATTTCCTGCGCTACGTGGAGGAAGGCTTCTACACCGACACCATCTTCCACCGGGTGATCGAGGGCTTCATGGTGCAGGGCGGCGGGCTGCTGAAGGACCTGTCGGAAAAGCCGACCCACGAGCCGGTCTTCAACGAGGCCCGGCTGACCTTCGCCGCCGGCCTCAAGAACACCCGGGGCACCATGGCCATGGCCCGCACTGATGCTCCGCACAGCTCCACCGCCCAGTTCTACATCAACACCGCGGACAACGCTTCTCTGGACCCCACGGGCGAGACCGACGCCGGCTACGGCTACTGCGCGTTCGCCCGGGTGGTCTCGGGCATGGCGGTGGTGGACAAGATCGAGAAGGTCCATACCGTCTGGTTCCACGGCATGCCCAATGTCCCGGAGTACCCGGTGCGGATCAAGTCCGCGCAGGTGATGCCCTGAGTGCCTAAGGCTGGCCATTCCGGGTACCGGATGGGAGGATGAAAGCTGATGTCTTCCGGCGCGGCCCGAACTGCGGTCCGCCCTTCCAGGAGTGGTGCAATGGCTCAATTCGACCTCATCGTCATCGGTTCGGGACCGGGCGGCTACATCGCGGCCATCCGGGGAGCGCAGCTGGGTCTGGCCACGGCCATCGTGGAGAAGGACCCCGCCGGGCTGGGCGGCACCTGCCTGCGGCGCGGCTGCATCCCGGCCAAGGCCTGGCTGGAGACCTCGCACCGCTTCGGCCACATGCCTGACCTGGCCGAGTTCGGCATCGCCGGGGTGGACATCTCGCAGATGCGCGCCGACCTGGCGGCCATCGTCAAGCGCAAGAACCGCATCGTGCTGAAGAACGGCAAGGGCGTGGAATTCCTGATGAAGAAGAACAAGGTCACGGTGCTCAAGGGCAGCGGCAAGCTCCTGGGCGCGGGCAAGGTCGAGGTGACCGGCGAAGCCGTCGAGGTCCACGAAGCCAGGAAGATCATCCTGGCCACCGGCTCGGTGCCGAAGGAGATGCCCGGGATGGCCACGGACGGGGTGCGGGTGCTGAACAGCGACCACATCCTGGATCTGACCGTGCTGCCCAGCCACCTGGTGATCCTGGGCGCGGGCGCGATCGGGGTGGAATTCGCCTCGGTGTTCGCCCGCCTGGGTTCCAAGGTGACCCTGGTGGAACTCATGGACCGGCTGCTGCCCATCGAGGACGCCGCCATGGGCGAGGAGCTGGCCAAGATCCTGGCCAAGCAGCATAAGATGGACATCCGGGTGAAGACCAAGATCACCGCCATCGAGCGCTTCGAGGACAAGGTGGTCTGCACCCTGGAAGGGGACAAGCCCGGCGTGCTGGAGTGTTCCCACCTGCTGGTGGCCGTGGGCCGCGGCCCGGTCACCGCCGGGGTCGGCCTGGAGGCGACCCGGGCCGTGGTCGACCGGGGCTTCGTCGGCATCGACCCGTTCCTGCGCACGGCCGAGCCGGGCCTGTACGCCATCGGCGACATCGTCCGCACCCCGATGCTGGCGCACGTCGCCTCGGACGAGGGCATCGTCGCCGCCGAGCATGCCGCCGGCGAATTGGGCAAGGACGCGCATCCCCACGCCATCCGCTACGACCGGGTGCCCAGCTGCACCTATTGCGACCCCGAAGTCGGCTGCGTCGGGCTCACCGAGGCCCAGGCCCGGGAGCAGGGCCACGATGTGGAAATCGGCCTGTTCCCGTTCATGCCGCTGGCCAAGGCGAACATCATCGGCGAGCCGTACGGCTTCATCAAGCTCGTGGCCGACAAGAAGTTCGGCGAGATCCTGGGCATCCACATCATCGGCCCGAAGGCCACCGAGCTGGTGGCCTCCAGCCTGGCCCTGCTGGCCGGCGAGTTCACCGTGGACGAACTGATCGGCACCATGTACCCGCACCCGACCCTGAACGAGGCCTTCCCCGAGGCTGCGCGGGCCGTCTACGGCAGGGCGCTGAACGCCTGACCGCCTAGTTGTTGAGGGCCCCGGCGTCGATCCAGCTCTTGAGCAGGGTCAGATTGGCCGCGGAAGGGGTGTGGTGTCCGTTGGTCGTCAGCTGGATCACCAGGGCGCTGCCCGCCGAATTGCCCGGGATGACCCGGGTTCCCGAAATCGTCGTGGCCGGAACGTTCACCAGGTTGCTGAAGGCGCTGCCGGCACTGAGCACCAGGCCCGCCGGCGCGCCGGAGCCGCTATGGCAGCTGGTGCAGGACGGCGTGAAGATCGCCGCCTGGACCTGGGTCAGGGTGGCCGCCGTCGCGGCGGGGTTCACCGTGATGGTGCGGGTCGGCGCATTGGGATCGGCCAGGCCATGGGAATCCGTGGCGGTGAAGGTGACGGTGAAGGTCCCGGCGGCGGCGTAGGTGTGGGCGCCCGGCGCCAGCGCCGTGGAAGTGGTGCCGTCGCCGAACGTCCACAGCACGGTGACCGGGTCGCCATTGGGATCCGAGGCGGTTCCGGTGAAGCTGACTGACTGGCCTGCGGTGATGGTGACGTTGCCGGCGGGGGCGGTGATGACCCCGGCGGGCGGCGCGTTCGCGGTGACCGGCAGGACGGTGATGGTGCGGGTGGGTGGATTCGGATCGGCCAGCCCATGGGAATCCGTGGCGGTGAGGGTGACGGTGAAGGTCCCGGCGGCGGCATAGCTGTGGGCGCCCGGCGCCAGGGCGGCGGAGGTGGTGCCGTCGCCGAATTTCCACAGCACGGTGACCACGTCGCCATCGGGATCCGAGGCGGTGCCGGTGAACGTGACGGACTGCCCGGCGGTGATGCTGACGTTGCCGGCGGGGGCGGTGATCGTTCCGGACGGGGACTGGAGCCCCGCCGCGGGCGCCTGGACCACGATGGTCCGGCTGGGCGGGCTCGGGTCGGCCGTGCCGTCCGGATCCGTGGTGGTCATGGTCACGGTATAGGTGCCTGGGGTGGCGTAGCTGTGGCTGGGGGGCGCCAGCGCGGTCGAAGTGGTGCCGTCGCCGAAATTCCAGAGCACGGAGACCGGATCGCCGTCGGGATCCGTGGCGGTGGCGGTGAAGGCGACCGGCTGCCCGGCCTGGACGGTCACGTCGGCGGCCGGAACGGTGATGGTCCCCTTGGGCGTCACCGCCGGGGTCGGGGCTGGGGTCGGAGACGTTGCCTGTCCACCGGAATGGCTGCTGCAGCTGGAACAAACGAGGAAAACGAGAGAAGCGCCTGCAATGCAGACCAGGGACCGCAACGACTTGGCCATGAAACCTCCTCCACGATCAGGGCCCCGGCGAACAGCCGTTTGATCGCTGGATCTGTGGGTAGGATTGCCCGGAATTCGACTGCCTCCTCCCACGGGCGGTCGGTAGGATCGGTTAGAAAATATTAGATTCCGCAAATTTGATTTTGTTACAAGCTCGAGCCAAGGCTACAGCCCCATCTGTTGGCTGAGCAGCTCCGAGAAGGCCGCGTCCAGGCTGTACGGCTTCACCAGGATCTGGGACACGCCGTTGCGGTGGGCGGCAAGCACGATGGCGGCGGAGGCCTCCTCCACCGCCAGGATGACCGGGGGCAGGTCCGCGAAGGTGCCGCGCAGATGGGTGACGAACTGGAGCGCGTCCAGGGAGCTGAGGTTGCCGTCGATGAGGAGGAGGGCCAGGTTGGGCTGCTGCAGGTATTCCAGGAATTCCTGACGGGCGTGGCTCACCAGCACCCGCCCGTAGCCCTCTTCCTGGAGGTATTCCTTCATGAGGTCGGCTAAGGCCGGGCTGGGAGCCAGAGCCACCACGGCCCGGGAGCGCTTCTTCAGCCGGAGCAGGGCATCGTTCTTGTGCGGCGCGGCGGGTTCCGGCGGGTTGCCGGCGGCCTCGGCGGCGGGCGGAGCGGGGCTGGGCTGGGGCTCGGCCTGGGCCGGTTCCTTCGGGGCGGCCTTGGCCTCGGGAGGCGGTTCAGGCGGACGGCTGGGCTCCGGAGGTTCCGCGGCCGGCGCTTCGACCTTGCGCCGGTTCTTGGGCGGGAGCACCGAGGGCACCGGGCCGCGCAGGGCCGAGGCGATGTCCGATCGGGGCGTATCGAAGGCCAGGCCCATGGTCAGGCCCCCGGCCGAGGTGTCCAGGAACACGGCCCGCCCGGTGAGTTCCATCACGGCGGGGCATTTGGGGGCCTTGTTCAGCTTGATCAGCATGAACGGCTGGCCCGGCGGCACCAGGGCGACGCCCAGGGGCAGCCGCTTCTCGCCCTTGAGGTTCATCGCCTTCTCCACCCGGATCCGGGCGCCCCCCTCGGACAGGTTCTCCACCACCCCGGTGATCCCGACCCCGTCGAAGATGCCGGTGAGGGCCGTGATGGTGGTGCCTTCCTTGGGGTTCAGGCGGGCCCTGGGCTGGCTCCGGCGCTCCTTGATCTCCAGCGTGTCCGGAATGGGCACCAGCACGAGGTTGCCGCGCTTCTCGGCGATGCTGCCGGACCCGCAGAGGCGCAAGCCTTCCTGGAGGAAGATGAATTCGACCTTGGCGCCCTTGTCGGCGGCCAGACTCAGCTGGGTCTGGAAGGTGATCAGCCCCTCGCCTTCGTCGATGGCCTGGAGGGTGGCGGAAACCTCGGCTTTCCGGGGGCCCACCAGGGTGAACCCGGTCCGGGTGCGCTGGGCGTCCTCCAGGTAGGCGAGGGTCTGTTCGGAGGCGTTGCCGGTGTCCTTCTTGTCCTTCCCGAACCCGAAGATGGCCATGTTCCCTCTCGAAAACCTATTAAATGCTGGGTGATCTGATTATTGCACGCAACCCAAGGTTTTTCCCTAACGCTTCATACTGCCCGGACACCTGGAAGGTGATGGTAATCTCGTTGCCTATGGATGATCCACGCCTTCGCTGCTTCCTGCTCGCCCACCAGGGCCCCCACGATCAAGAAGATGATATCGAAGAGCATCTTGCCGAGCTGGAAGAATTGGCCAAGGCGTGCGATCTCCAGCCGGTCGGGCGCCAGCGGCTGCGCCGGGCCACGGTGGAGGCGCGCCTGTTCTACGGCAAGGGCCAGCTGGAAAGCGTCAGCGATGAAGCCAAGCGCCAGGGGGCGCGCCTGCTGATCTGCGACAACGACCTGTCCGGCGGGCAGATCCGCAACATCGAAAAGGCCACGGGCATGGACTGCCTGGACCGCACCGGGCTCATCCTGGCCATCTTCGAGCAGCGCGCCCAGACCCGGGAGGCCAAGGCCCAGGTGGAGCTGGCGCGCTACGAATACGAGCTGCCCCGGCTCAAGGGGGCCTGGACCCATCTGGAACGGCAGGTGGGCGGGGTTGGCGTCCGGGGCGGCGCGGGCGAGACCCAGATCGAGGTGGACCGGCGCATGACCCGGCTGCGCATCAGCCAGCTCAAGCGCGAGCTGGAGCACCTGCAGCGGGTCCGGGACACCCAGCGCCAGGGCCGCTCGCCCAAGGTGCCCCGGGTCTGCCTGGTGGGCTACACCAACGCCGGCAAGACCAGCATCCTGCGGGCGCTGACCGGGGAGGGAGAACCCCGGGACATGCTGTTCGCCACCCTGGACACCACCACCCGCAAGGCCTGGCTGGGCCACGATCCCGAGTCCCTGGAACCCCGGCACGCCCTGGTTTCCGACACGGTGGGCTTCATCCGCAAGCTGCCGCACCAGCTGGTGGCGGCGTTCCGCTCCACCCTGGGCGAGGTCCGCACCGCCGACGCCCTCCTGGTGGTGGCCGATGCCAGCAGCCCGGAACTGGAGGAGCACCTCAAGGTGGTGGGCGCCACCCTCAAGGAGCTGGGCTGCGGCGAGCACTCGCGGCTCCTGGTGCTCAACCAGGTGGACCGGATCACCCGCCCGCGCAGGCTCGATCTCAAGCGGCTCCACCCGGACGCGGTCCAGACCTGCGCCCTGACCCGCGACGGCGCCGACGAGATCCGCCGCTGGCTGCTGGAGCTGATCCCCGGCGTGCCCGCGCCAAGGGTGGAGGAGGACTGGGAAATCTAGCCCAGCAGCGCGTGGAGGGCCGGAATCAGGTCCTCGTAGGGCGCGCGCTTTTCATGGATGTAGATGGCATCGATGGCCTCGGCCACGGCCTCGATATGGGCGTCGCGCCGGTCGGCGATCAGGATGACCGGGGTATCCAGGAGGAGCTCATGCCGATGCAGGGCTTCCAGGATCATCTGGCCGAAGTGGCCGCCCACTTTCACGTCCAGCAGGAGCAGGTCGAACCGGTAGGACCGGGCCAGGTTCTGGGCCTCCAGGTAGGATGTCGCCTCGAACACCTGCTTGAAATCGTCCTCGCGCATGCTCTGGGCCAGGGACACGCCGCCCTCGCTGGCCGCCGAAATGATCAGGATGCGCTTGACCGCCTTGCGGATCCGCATGACCGCGGTCACTTCGGGCCGGGGCGGTTTCGCCGGGGCCGGAGCGAGAGGCGCGGCGGGCAGGGCCACCACTTCGGGCGCCTTGGCCGCGGCCTTGACCGGCACCGGGGCTCCCGCCTGGTCGGCGATATCGGTCTTGCGGTGCTTCTGCGGGAAGGCCTGGCCGAAGGTGGTGGGGAACCTCCGGGCGAGGATCCGCTCGATGTTCTTCCGGTCGGTTTCCTTCAGGCCGGTGAGCAGGAAGCCGACGGAATGGCTGTCCGCACCGGTCCGCACATGGGCGACCAGGCCGCCGCACTGGATGGTCGGGGTGAAGGGCAGGCCGCTGATGCAGACCGCCGCGAAGCTGTCGCCGCGCTTCAGGGGCAGCGTCTCCCCCTGCGGGTCGCTCAGCTCGTCCAGGGCCACCTGCATCCCCTGCAGGCTGAGGTCCATCAGCCTGCCGACCAGGAACCGGCCCCCCAGGAAGGGGGGGGAGACCCTTTCGCAGGCGAACACCTCGATCTTGTCGGCCCGGCTGAACTCGGCCCGGAACCGCTCGCGCCGCTCGCCCTGGCCGAGCGTGATGGGGATCTTGAACACCCCGGTGGCGACCACCCGGGTGTTGGCGGTGAACCGCCTGGAATCCAGCATGAATGCGACGTGAAGCTGCTGATCCTGGGGCAGCGCCGGGGTCTGGGCGGTGGTGAAGGTGTCCCGGCCAACCCGCGCGATGGTGGTTTCGAAGGGCAGCGCGTCCGACTGGGAGACCCAGAGCTGGACCGGGGTCTTCTTCAGCACCAGCTCATCCAGGTAGGCCCGGATGGTGTTGCCGTCGCGCAGTTCGTTTTTAAGCCCCAGATTGCCCATGCCGCCTTTCCCTGACAGTCTTGATAGAATAATCGGCACGTTGCCCGAAGTTCAGCAGCAGTTCTCGGCGCGGGGCAGGGCCATGATCCCCGCAGCCAGGGCCAGGGCCAGCAGCAGGCGCAGGCCCATGAGCTGGCGCGAGATGCCGTGGGCCCTCTGGTAGGCCTTGCGGTCGGGATGGTCCGGTGCGAAGGTCTCCACCGGGCCGTCCATGCGGGCCCGGATGGTGCGCAGCTTGGGCGAGATGATGAAGCCGCTGGTGAAGCACATGAGCAGCGCCAGCACGGCCGCGGCGCCCCACAGGCGCATGGGGCCGAGCACGTCGGGGTCGCGCAGCTCCATCATCCAGCGGGCGCCCTGCACCAGGAGGATGGCCGCGCCGAACGCGACCCATGCGGCCAGGTCCAGCCGCGCCACGACCTTGCCGGCGATCAGGCCGGCCAGGTCGCGGCTCGGCAGGATGCTGAACAGCAGGGGGGCCATGAGGAGGGCAAAACCGAGCACCATGCCGGCCCAGAGGAGCAGCAGGACGGCGGCGGCGACATCAAGCCGGGCGAGGGATTTGCGGGTCATGCGGGTGTCACCATTCGTTGTAGGGGATCTGGTTCTCCCCCAGGTCCGTGGACCCGCTGCGGATGCGGAAGATGCCCACCTCGGCGTCGGGGTTGTCCGGGTCGGGCGCTTCGAATTCCGTCGTCCAGGTGTCCTTGGATTGGGTCATGGGATCCACCGGAATGTCGCGCAGGTACTTCTGTTCGCGCAACTGGCCGATGGAGGTGGGGTACTTGCCCCGGTCGGCCTGGTACTGCTCCAGGCTGTGGTTGAGCTGGAACAGGTCCTCCTTGAGCACCGCCTCCCGGGCGGCCTTGGTATGCCTGCGGTAGCCGACGATGCCGACCGTGGCGAGCATGGCCAGGATGGTCATGACGGTGAGAAGTTCAATGAGGGTGAAGCCGAACTGGCGACGCCGACGTGGCTGGGAAATGGGCATAACAGCACCTTACCAGGAGGATACGGCAAAAGGCCCGACGGTTCACGCCGGGCCTTTGCTATTTATTCATCATGGAAAACCTCAAGCAAGGCTTGTGGCCGCGACCTTTTCCCGGGTGTAGAACTCCAGGAGGTCGCCTTCGTGCAGGCCGGTGAAACCGTCCAGCTCGATGCCGCAATCCAGGCCGTTCTTCACTTCATGGACATCGTCCTTGAAGCGCTTGAGGGTCTTGATGTCGCCTTCCCAGAGCGTGTCCGGACCGCGCTTGACCCGGGCCTTATAGCCCTTCTGGACCTTGCCCTCGGTGACGAAGGAACCGCCGATGACGGACTTGTTGACCTTGAAGATCTGCCGGACTTCCGCCTGGCCCTGGACGGTCTCCTTCTCGATCGCGTCCAGCAGGCCGACCATGGCCGCGGCGATCTCCTCGGTGACCTTGTAGATGATGGTGTGGAAGCGGATGTCCACGCCCTCTTCCTGGGCCAGTTCCTCGGCCTTGCGCTCGGCCTTGGCGCTGAAGGCGATGATGGTGGCGTGCGAAGCCTCCGCCAGCAGCACGTCGTTCTCGGTCACGGTGCCGGCGGCGGCGTGGATGATCCGCACCCTTACCTTCTCGGTCGAAAGCCGCTCGAGGCTGCCCACCA
>Ga0316226_1003134_pt1 | contig 14553 bp, 15 predicted proteins | sample TBH18017metaG_FD_206009 | JGI IMG/M metagenome (GOLD analysis project Ga0316226, IMG submission 206009) | Freshwater microbial communities from Trout Bog Lake, Wisconsin, USA - TBH18017 | ecosystem: Environmental > Aquatic > Freshwater > Lake > Hypolimnion/Profundal zone | place: USA: Wisconsin... | reverse complement strand
CCAAGGAAGCGCTCTACCCCTGAGCTACACTGGCAAACTTGAGCGGGAGACGGGACTCAAACCCGCGACCCTCAGCTTGGAAGGCTAATGCTCTATCAACTGAGCTACTCCCGCTTATTCCCCCCTTTTAGGTTTGCCATTAAACTTCCCGAAAAGAGATTGGTGGGGAGAGCAGGATTCGAACCTACGAAGGCGTACGCCAGCAGATTTACAGTCTGCCCCAGTTGGCCGCTTTGGTATCTCCCCATATTGCATTTCAATTCCTAAAAGAACAGACCATTTTAAAGAATCGTGCCTCAAAAATGGTCTGCAAATTTAAACTATTTTTTTTTCTTAAAAGCTAATTAAATTACTTTTTTAAAAATTATTTGGATTTGACTTTCATTTTATATTTATCTAGCTGTTTGCGAAGCGCATCCACTGCCAGATCAACAGCCTCTTCGAAGGTTTTAGCCTGTTTTTTTGCAAATAAATATTCATTTGCCGGGACAGATAGTTTAATTTCAGCCACTTTATTCTCCTGATCTTCGTCTTTTTCGAGTTTAAGAATCACTTCTGACCCTATAACTCCTTCAAAAAAAAGATCAAGTTTGTTGATTCGCTTTTCGCAAAAGTCGATCAGCTTCTGGTCGGCTTTGAAATGAACACTCTGTACTTTTACGTCCATAATTTTTCCTCCTTTAATTTAAGCTCTTGGATGAGCCTGTTTGTAGACCTTTTTTAACTGTTCGAACGAAGTATGCGTGTAAACTTGCGTTGCTGCAAGATTTGCATGCCCAAGCAACTCTTTGATGGCATTCAAATCTGCTCCTCTGTTCAGCAAATGTGTCGCATAACTGTGTCTTAAAATATGCGGACTCTTTTTATCAATTGTTGTTACAAGTGATAACTGTCTTTTAACAATTCGGTAGATTAATTTGTTGTAGGCTGGTTCACCACTTCCGGTTAGAAAAAGAATGTTTTCAGAGAAAGGGAATAGCTCATTTCTCAGTGCGATGTAATCCTTCAAAGTGGTTGAAATTTCAAGCGGGAAAGGGACCAGACGTTCCTTATTCCTTTTCCCGTTTACTTTCACAACTTTCTCGCTCAGGTTTAGATCTGAAAATCGGATACCCACCAATTCGGACAACCGGATTCCTGTTCCATAGAAAAGCGAAACCACCGCTTTATCCCGAATTCCTTCAAAATCATCGGTAAAAAACGGTCCGTCAAGAAGCTGGTTAATCTCTTTCTCCTGAACAAATTCGGGTAATTTTTTCGCCATCTTTGGCATTGTCACCTGTTCTGTTGGATTTTTGACAATGACCCCTTCCCGCATAAGAAACTTATAAAAAGTTTTAAGTGTGGAAAGCTTTCGGTTTACACTTCTGGCTAAAGTACCATGATTCATTAAGGAAATTACCCATTCACGAATCAAATGATAATCGGCCTCTTCTACATGAAAATCCTCAACCAGTTTCTTTCCAAATAAAACAAATTGGCCGAGGTCATTCTCGTAGGCGGTGATGGTGTGAGTTGAATACCGCTTTTCGTATTTGAGGTAACTAAGAAAAAGTTCCAGATTCATTATTTCAGGCGAGAATGATTTTCGCACTCAAGATACGAAAAAAATACCGTTTCACCTAAAAAAAAAATTTCGGATAGGTTTATTCTTCTGACCGCTGTAAATCTTCAATATAGATCGCCTTTTTGATCTCAGTACGGCGGGTTATTGATGGTTTTTCAAAAGCCTGACGATTGCGAAGCTCTTTTACAACTCCTGTTTTTTCAATTTTTCTTTTGAAGCGCTTCAAAGCCCGCTCAATGTTTTCGCCGTCTTTAACTGGAATAACAATCATACAATTCTTTGTTTTGTTTTTATTAAGATTATTCAATATTTCGGTCGGCAAAGCTATGAATTTTATATTACTAATCAAACTATAAGACTAAAAAATATTATAAATCTGATGCAAAGAATGAACCGCTGAATTATTGAGAAAACTTCAGATAGGGTATTAGCCTGGTTAAAGAATCAGCGGATACTGCGGATGAAAGATCCTCCGGAGATAAAAACTTCCCCCGTTTATCCCTTAATCTGACTAACTTACGCGCTGTTTGATATCCGATATATGGATGATGGCCCAGTTCCTGAACCGTCGAAAAATTGATATTAAACTTCTTAAGTAAAGAGGGATCAACACTCAGGCAAGCTATCGCTGGTGGCAAATTCTCCCTATTCAATCCATAAACCTCTTTTAGTTGGGTAACAGCATAGAATCCCCCAAGAAGTCTTCTGTAACGGATAATCCTGGAGGCCAAAACAGGACCAATACCTCTGATCAGCACTAATTTGGTTGAATCAGTGCTGTTTAATTCCAAATTGATCTCTTCGGGTTTTCCTTTCCGGGCATAGGCAGAATGAAAAATTGTATCTCCTTTAAACCTTTCCGGTGATTTGGTGACGAGGGTTTCAACTGCCGGTTTAAAATTTGTGACTGTTTTTTCCGGAATTAGGATGAAAGAATCCATTTGCTCAAACAATTGGGAAGTCATCCCGAAAATTCTCCTTATTCCTGTTTTATCTTTAAATCTTCCCCCTTTTTCAAGGTATTTAACCCAGTTGACAACAAGGTTTAACGGTAAACCCATATCAACCAGCGAGACAGAATCTATCCGGTTAGGATCGAATGCAACCAAATTTAGTCTCTTTGGACTGGGATTCTTATTTTCTATTTTTGATAAATAGGTGTTAATCTCGGCTTCCCACTTTGAGAAGTCTGTCTGATCGCCATGAAAAAACAAAGGAATTATCAGACCCGCTAAAATCAATAGAAAGATGACCGAAAGCAAAGCAATTATTCCGGTTCGTTCGGTCCTGGAGAAACTAAAAAGTTCACGAATCCACCTGTTTTTCATCCGATAATCGTTTGATTTTAAAGAATCTTTAAAATCAAATATAATCAATTAAAATCAGAAAGGGTAACCGATTGCAAAAGCCAGATTGAAATTACTTTTAGTGAAAAACTGATTTGCCGGAATCCATCGTAATCCCTCATTAAGGGAAGGATCATGCAGTTTGAACCCCATATCCACCCGGATAATGACAAATGAAAAATTATATCTTAAACCGGCTCCGGGACCAATTGCTATCTCTTTATAAAATCTTGAAAATGCGAATTCAGCTCCCGGACGATTGTCTTTTAACGACCAGATATTACCCATATCAACAAACAGAGCGCCTTCCATGGGACCGATCATTGCAAAACGGTATTCAGCATTTGCTTCAAGTTTAATATCCCCAGCCTCATTAGGGAATTCGCTGGCACCTAATTTATAAGACCCGGGACCAAGGGTTCTCACCGGCCAGGCCCTGATTCCATTGGCACCTCCCGTAAAGTATTTTCTTTCGAATGGAACCTGATCGGAATTGCCAAAAGGTATCGCGATTCCGGAAAAAGTCCGGAATACAAACCGGTTATATTTATCTATAACAAATCCTTTGCGGTATTCCAGATCAGTTTTAAAATACTGGGCAAATGGAGTTCCAAGAAAATTATAGGTCCTATTTCCCTGTAAATCACTCGGATGAAGACTACGGTTAAAAAGCTTACTCCCTTCATATATTAAAGTTCCGGCAGTTTCAAAAGATGCCCTTAAGTAACTATAATTTGACTGTTTCTGAATATTTTGGGTGTTGCGGGTGAAAATGTAATTCCAGGCTGAAATAGTATGATCGGTATAGGAGCTTTTAATATAGAGATTCTCAATCTGGGATATAAAAGTAGAATCATAGGCAAACATTTTGACCACATTGAGATCGACCAGATTGAACCTATGAGTTATATATTCAGAAGATTTCCACTGATATCCCAGACTAGCCCGGATAACTGTCCGGGTATAGTCAGGACTGCGCTGGTAATTATAGGAAAGGCTCATTAGCGTTTGTGGTGTTGCAAAACGGAAAAAAGCGGCCGGTTTTAATGGAGCCAGAAACTTGGGCAATGTGACCTTTGTCTCGATGCCGGTCTGAAACGAATGAAAAGTCGTTATGGAATCACCCGCTCCATATTTTTGCTTCTCTGTAGCACCCGTTAGAACGACATCAAGCAGCTCTCCACCTCTAAAGACATTTTTATGCTGATAACCCAGATTACCAGCAACTCCAAAGTTTCCCAGGGAGTTGGTCCCTTCAGCAGAGACGGAATAAGACTGCAGGACAGATGGTGTAAGTTGGATAATACAATCGAGTGTGGGATTACCCTCAGGATCTTTTTTATTCGTTTCAAGAAACCGGATGTTGATCAGTTTAAATAAACGTAAAGAAAAAAGATCATTGTAAGTTCTTTCAACAAGATGAACGCTATAGTATTTCTTGTCTGCAATATGATTCACATTCAGAAGCATTTCGGGGCGATACTTCAGCTTCCCATTTGAAATAAAGTATTGATTCCCAATTTTAACTGTATCGTTTTTCGTCTCTTTTATGTCACTTTTATGGTCGGCCGATGCTTGTTGCTTTTGAGACTCATAATCAGTATAAAAATAAAAATTCCTGAAAGTGTATTTTTGATGATCTCTTTCCACTATTTCATCCGGGTCATCCGAAATATTCTCCTTCGCAACGACCAGCTTCAGTTTTACACTCTTTGGACCTTTGAGTGTGTCAGCTTCAAAATATATCTCGCTTTTATTGGCCCTGAAAAACCCGTTATTTTGAAAATTATTCAATATCCTTTTCCCCTCATCAGCCAAAACATCGGTATCGAAACGACCATTCAATTTAATCAGAGTCTTTAAAGAATCCCGATTGCTTAATTCTCTCAGGCCCTTATCTTTGATCTCCGTCTGGTAAAGCTTGATCAAATGCGGAGTACTGGTTAAAATCTTATAATAAACCTCTGCCTTCTTATTCTTTTTTAATACTACCGTGTCAGTAACTCTAGCCTGATAATACCCTTTATTATGCATGTACCTGGTAAATTCAACCTTTGACCGTTCGGTGAGGTCCGGGCTATAAATCACAGGAGCTTCCCCTATTCTTTTAAACAGGTCATCTTCCTTTTTAGGGTTGGAAAGGTTGTATAAGCCGAGATGAAAGCGCCAAAAACCAAATATTCTGGTGTTGGGCTTCTGTTTCAGATAAGTTTTTAATTCAATTTTATCAATAAACTTATTGTCCACCAAAATTTGAGATTTCACCAATAAGTACTGATTATCAGGAACATTTTTAGTTGTCCTGCAAGAAGACAACATTACAGCTGCCAAAGCAACCACCATCATCCCTACCTGATATTTAACCCGAATTCCCAAATTTATTCTCCTTTTAAAACTTAAACAAAGATAATTAACCTGACAAATTAAAAATGGATTATTTTTGGGTTGTTCCAAATCATTAAATCCGTGTTGTCAAAAAATAAAATAAAACTGATCAGGTCTCTCGATTTGAAAAAAAACAGGTTAGCAACCGGTCTGTTTGCTGCTGAGGGGAAAAAACTTGTATTAGACCTGCTTCAATCAGATTATGATGTTGCAGAGGTTTATTGTACAAGTAATATTGGTGCTGAATTAACGGTTTACAAACCCAATCTAAACATTGAAATAACTGATAAGCAAGAGCTTGCAAAGATAAGTTTTTTAAAAACAGTACCCGAAATTATTGCCTTGTGCAGGATTCCCAAATCGGAGATCAGTTGGGATGAAATCTGCAAGAATCTAACGTTGGTTTTGGATGAAATTCAGGATCCCGGTAATCTTGGAACCATTGTTCGGCTTGCCGACTGGTTTGGAATCAGAAATATAATCTGCTCAGAAAACTGCGCCGATATCTATAATCCCAAAGTAGTGCAAGCCACAATGGGGGCCTTGACAAGGGTGAAAATTCACTATGTTTCTTTAACCGGATTCCTTGAACAGGCAATAATGCTAACTATTCCCATTTACGGTGCTTTTCTGGAGGGGGAAAACCTTTATCAGTGTGAACTGACTGAAAATGGCCTGATTGTAATGGGAAACGAAGGGAATGGGATCTCAGAAATTATTGCTCAATCGATATCCAGGAAGATCAATATTCCCTCATTTCCACCCGGTGATCTTACCTCCGAATCATTAAATGTTGCGGTAGCTACATCGGTAATCTGCGCCGAGTTTCGAAGAAGGGTTATTTGTAAAGGATAGCCAGGCTTTCTGCTACCCGCTCACCATCCACTGCGGACGAAATAATACCTCCAGAATAACCCGATCCTTCACCGCAGGGAAAAAGTCTTTTAATCTGAACATGTTCAAGAGATTGCATATCCCGAGGGATTCTCACAGGCGAAGAAGTCCGAGATTCAACACCCAGTACGACTGCTTCATTGGTCAGGTATCCCCTGGTTTTCCGTCCAATCTGTTTAAATCCTTCCTGTAATGAGGTTCCAATAATGCGTGGCAACCATTGGTTAAGCGGGGATTCAATCAGCCCCGGCAGGTAGGAAGAAGCGGGCAGATTCGCACTTATCCGGCCGGTCACAAAATCGTTTAAACGCTGTGCAGGGGCAAATAATGTATCTCCTGCCATACTAAAACATTGTTTTTCAATCTCTTCCTGAAAGGTAAGGCCTGCAAATACTTCATCCGATTTTTTGCCTACCGGAAGATCACCTGGTCTTATTTCGACGACCATTCCGGAATTTGCAAAGCGACCTCCCCTGTCTGAGGGTGACATGCCGTTTAATACGAGCTCACCGGGAGCCGTGGCTGCGGGAACAATCATTCCGCCAGGACACATGCAAAAGGAATAAACGCCGCGATCATTGACCTGTTCCACAAACGAATAGGCAGCAGCTGGCAAATAGGCTCCCCTGCTGGTTCCATGATACTGAATCCTGTCGATCAACTCCTGCGGATGCTCAACCCTCACCCCCACAGCAAATGGTTTCGCTTCGAGCAAAATATTATTCCTGTGAAGCATAGTATAAATATCCCGTGAGGAGTGACCTGTTGCCAGAATTATCGAAACACCCTCAAAAGCCCTTCCGTTGAGCAGAACCACCCCTTTGGCCTCCTGATTATGAATGATAAGATTAGCCACCCGTGAATTAAAGTGGATCTCTCCTCCGGCATTTAGAATGGTATTGCGAATGGCAACAATGACCCGCGGTAAAACATTTGTCCCGATATGGGGATGAGCATCAACCAAAATTTCATCCTGAGCACCATGAAAATTCAAAACTTCGAGAATTTTGCGTATGTCACCTTTTTTCTTTGACCTGGTATATAGCTTGCCGTCAGAAAATGTGCCGGCTCCCCCTTCACCGAATCCATAATTGGAATCCGGATTTACAATTTGTTCACCATGAATGGCGGCGATATCCCGCTTTCGTTCACTGACCATCTTTCCCCGCTCAAAAATAACCGGTTTCAGACCAAGTTCAATCAGATGAAGTGCCGCAAACAATCCGGCAGGACCGGCACCTACGATCAGTACCTGGGGACTTCGTGAAACGTCAGGATATGAAAATTGGGCTTTATCTGTAATGGGCAACTCCTCATCAATATACACCTTGACACCCAGGTTAAAACGGATATTCGAATTCCGCGCATCAACAGACTTGCGCACGACCAACAGTTGATTGATACGGGAACTATCAATTCCCAGATTATCAGACACAACCATTTTCAGCTTTGAACTGTCATGCGCCTGGGCTGGGGATACCACCAAATTAAGTTCTCTGATCATTCAAAGTAAAAAATCAATGTGAATATATTTGAATTTAACTCCTTAAAGATATAACCATAAATAGGTAAAGGTGCCGTAGTATCATGCCTGATGAGGTTAGTTAATCCGTATGAGAAGCGAAATTCGGCGGTAAAACGAAAATATTCCAGATATGAGTCTAGTCCAAGCGCCACTTCAGCATAACTCCCGGTCTTGTTCAGGTGAACCACACTTTCAGATATCCGCTTGTTTTCCAAATCGATCCGGTAAGCAACACCCGAATAAATGTAAGGTCTTAAATTATGGTGACGAAAACCTTTATATCTGAATCCCAAAGGCAGATCGATGTAGGCCGATGGTGTAGAAAGATAGGTAAGTGTATCTGATCCTGATCCAATTTGACCACCTGCAAGCGGATCAACATTTACACCAACATATTTCAACCGTTTGTTTCCCAGTGACATCCCGGGTGTGAAACGAAGGTCAAAATCCCTGCTTACCCTTAAGTTTATAACTCCGCCTACCGTGAATCCCGGCATCGGTTTGTCATTCTTGACGCCAGGAGAGGATTTGCCTCCATATAATTGGATCGTCTGATTTAGTAATGTCTGATTTTGATTGTTCTTAAAGATAGGATTTTCAGAAACACTGTTATAGTTGGTCATCCTGTAATCCATCGTATTAAGCCCGAGGTAGAAGCCAAAATGGAATTTTCGGTCATCGAAGTGAGTAAGGTTCTCAAAATTTTTAAGCTGACCAAAGGTGCGAATAGATCCAGCGACCAGCAGTAAAAGGAATAAGGCGTATTTTAGTTTGCAAATTCTCAACTCAATTCAGATTTAATTCCTGTGTAAATGGTAGCAACGCCAAAGGTTTGCCTGTATTGGCAGGTTTCCTTGAAACCGCTGCTTTTTAATATTGCCAGAAACTGCCCTCCATCCGGAAACTGTTCAACCGATTCAGGAAGGTAGCGGTAGGCAGAATTGTCTTTTGAAAATAACCGGCCAAAGAACGGAAGAATATAGAAAGAATAGAAACCATAAAACTGCTTCACAGGAAAAACGGATGGTTTGGAAAATTCGAGAATGCAAACAATTCCGCCGGGTTTTAAAACACGATAGAGTTCCCTAAGCCCTTCGGACAGATTTTCGAAATTCCGTACTCCAAAGGCCACCGTAACGGCTTCGAAATAATTATCCTTAAAGCCAAGCTCTTCAGCATCCCCTTTCCGGAGAGTAATCCGATCTGCAACGCCAAGCGCTTCAATCTTGACCCGTCCATAGCTTAGCATCTCTTCTGAAATATCAACTCCAACTATTTCACATGCGCCAGTTTTGAGCGATTCAATCGCAAAATCGCCTGTACCGGTAGCTACATCGAGAATATTGGACGGGCTGCGTTTTATGAGCAGCCGGATGGCTTTTCTTCGCCAGATTTTATCAATTCCGAAAGATAGGAAGTGATTAAGGAAGTCATACTTTGGTGCGATATTATCGAACATCTCAGCCACTTGTTCTTTTTTCCCTTTGGCTGAATTATTATAAGGTGTTACTACTGACATCCCGGTTAATCTAAGTATTCTCCCACGATTCCCTTGTCGACAAATCCCAATGACTGATCATCGATTCTTATTTCCCCCTTTGTAACGTGGCCAAGGGTAATGACAGGAATATTATGATCATATAAGAAATCGACAAATTCATCCTCCCTCTCCTCTTCCACCGAGAATACGATGCGTCCCATTCCTTCGCCGAAAAGAAAAGCATCTGATCGGATTTCGGCATCCGTGGTAATGTCAAATCCCAATTCATGAGGTAAAGCATCGCGCAAAAGGGTAAAAAACAGTCCGCCTATTCCCACAGGGCTTGCCGAAACCACTAAATTATTCTTAATCAATTCTTTCGTTGCAGTCATTAACTTACTTTCAAATGAAAGGTTAAAGTGCATCAGCGGCGAATTTTTGATTTCATGAAAATGGTCCAGATATTCCGAAGCATTAATATCGTTAAAAGAACGTCCGATCATCAGAATATTGTGACCTTTTTTCTTCAGACTTGGTGTCATAACCTGATCCCGGCTTTTGATTTTTCCAACCAGGCTTACAGTCAATGTGGGAGGTACAGCCCCTTCACTGTTCACTTTGTCATAAAATATTTTCCAATTTGGGAATTGAAGGTTAAATACGGTTGCAGCAGCATTTAGTCCAAGTCTTGCAGCCATCACCATCTCTTCGGCAATTGGACTGGCAAAATCCACATTGTTCAGATAGGCACTCATTGCAACAGGCTCAGCACCATAACAGACCAGCCTTCTGACTGCCTTAGCCACAATAATCTGTGCAGCCACAAATGGGTCTACTGCCAGTCGTTTATAATCTGCATAAATGGTCTGTGAAAACAGCTTTCCATCCTCATCTATCTGAAAGATTCCGGCACCACTCAGATCATCTTTCCCAACTTGTTTGGAATCGATGGCTGCAGACGCAAATTCACTGAATATATTTACCGGAGATAAATGGGGAATCGCAATCATTGAATAGATTACATTTCGCAAATCATCCGGTTCTGATACCTGATCTATCGTGAACACTTTCGTTTCCGTTTCAGACATGACTATTTCAATTAATTAAAATCAAGACAAATTTAATGGTTTATATTGAATGAGACATTATCCTCCTATTTATAATGATCATTTTTATTATTTTAGCCAACCAAATATTTATATTTAATGAGAAAATTAGCATTAATCACAGGGGCTACTTCCGGCATAGGAAAAGCTACTGCTCAAATACTTGCATCAAATGGATATGATCTGATCATTACCGGGCGACGCGAGGAATTACTGCATGAACTATCAGAAAATCTTATCAACGATACAGGTGCCGGTGTACTTTCACTCTGTTTTGACGTCAGGGATTTGACTCAGGTGGAAAAGGCAATTGATTCCCTCACCGGGAGATGGTCGGATATTGATTTGCTAATCAATAATGCCGGTCTTGCAGTTGGCATTGAGCCTGTTCATGAAGGGGTAATCGACGACTGGGAAAGGATGATTGATACAAATATTAAGGGATTGCTTTACCTCTCACGGATTATTTCGCCAAGAATGGTTGCCAGGGAGTCTGGCCATATTATCAATGTCTCATCCGTAGCCGGGCACGAAATTTACCCTAACGGAGCGGCCTATTGCGGAACCAAGCATGCAGTTAAAGCAATAACCAAAGCGATGCGGATGGAACTGGTACCATTTGGAGTTAAGGTCAGCTCTATTAGTCCGGGGATGGTTGATACCGAGTTTTCACTGGTTCGGTTTAAAGGAAACCAGCTCCGTGCTGACAATGTGTATAAAGGGCTTACACCTCTTTATGCAGCTGATATTGCAGAAGCTATTCTTTTTATGGTCACCCGGCCGCCTCATGTAAATATAGAGGACCTGGCTATCATGTCTACTGATCAGGGTAGTACGCGCGACTATCGCAGGAGGTGAATTAACACCCGTTCCATCAGGGGAATGGAATAAAAAATTACCTTTGTTTAATTAAAGTCAACAATTTCAAACTAAAAAAATCTCCAGTGAAGATTGAAGTATCCAACGGCGAAATCACCGATAAACTGACAATTATTGAAATCAAGATAGCACGAATCAAGGATCCTGTGAAGTTGGATAATCTGCAAAAGGAATACCAGATTCTCAATAGTGCTGTAATTTCAATTATTGATAAAGCTCATCCGTTATACAGCGAATTATATAGTATAAATAGTCAACTTTGGGACATTGAAGATCGTATTCGGGATCTTGAACGGTTGAAAGATTTTGGTGATGAGTTTATTCAAACTGCCAGGGCTGTCTATTTTATCAATGACAAAAGGTCTGAAGTAAAGCGAGCCATCAATGAACTGACCGGGTCAAACCTTACCGAAGAAAAAAGTTATGAAAAGTATTAATAACAAGGATCTGAAATGAAGTTTCGATGCTTATTAAGCCGGTTACCAGCCGCAAATTGCCGGTAACATTAACTATCAGAGAATAAAAATAGAATTTGTTCGTATTACCTGTCAAAGAGTATAAAATAAGGATGAAAAAGATAATCGCATTCAGATTCTCAGCGATGGGAGACGTTTCTTTAACCGTTCCTGTGATCAAAGGGGTTCTGGAGGAAAATCCGGATCTCGAAATTACCTTTGTTACCCGGGAATTCTTCGCTCCTTTTTTCCATAGTATTCCCAGACTTAACCTCGTTTTTCCTGATTTTAAAGGAAGACATAAAGGAATTTTTGGACTATTCAGACTTTATAGGGATCTTCAGAAATCAGGGCCTTTTGAATCTGTGGTAGATCTTCATGGAGTTATCCGGACCAAAATCCTGTCGTATCTTTTTAAAATTTCCGGTATTCCGGGTTTTTCAATTGACAAAGGGAGAAAAGAGAAGAGATTCCTGATCAAATCAAGGTATATCCGGGCATTAAAACACACTACCGTAAGATATCTTGAAACTTTTGCGGCTGCAGGATTTAAGGGACAGGTTGGGAAAGCACCTTTTATTAAGGTGGCCGAAAAGTCATTAGTGAATGCCTACCGGTTTCTGGAAAAAGTTCATCCAACGAGTGATAGAATCAGGATTGCTCTTGCGCCATTTGCCACCCACCAGCCAAAAATCTGGGGAATTCAGAATTTCAGGGAATTGATTACACTGATCAATGCTGACTATGAGGTTGATTTTTTCCTTTTTGGAGGGGGAAAAGAGGAGATTAATTTATTGAAGGAATTTCAGAGCTATAGTCCGAATATTTACCTGGCAGCCGGTGAAATGGAACTTTCAGAAGAGCTTGCTCTGATGAGTACGCTGGATCTGATGATTTCGATGGATTCCTCCAATATGCATCTCGCGTCGCTGTCGGGGGTTCCGACCGTTTCAATCTGGGGAGGAACGCATCCCGCCTTTGGCTTTTGGGCACTGGGACAGCCGACTGAATATCATCTGCAAACTCCGGCTTCTTCGCTAAAATGCCGTCCTTGCTCGGTCTTCGGAGATAAACCATGTATTTATCCGACACCCCGGTGCATGGAGATGGTAAAACCACAGGATGTTTTTGAAAAACTGGTAAAATTAAAGCTGCTTAAAAAAAGGGCAACGAAGGTGGTTATTTAGGGTGTTTTCTTTTCAATCCGAAAATTGAACGGATCATTTTTTTGAATTTACCGCGTCTTCGACGGCTTGCTTTGTTTTGCCGGTCGTATTCAATGAGAATTTTCATCGCTTTACCTTCATCTTTATGACATAAAGCCGCATACTCGGCAGCCAGTAATTCGAGCGTTTGCCGGTCTGTGTCAAGTTGCCGGAAATTGAAAAGACCCCGTTCAAAACTTATCGGGCCAAAACTCATCCGGTTGAGATCGACGATCTGGAAATCATACTGATTATCTTTTTTGCAAATCAGGGTATTTCCGGGCGAATAATCGAGATGAAAAATATCATTCAGATGTAGCTTATCATAAGTAAACTGAACCCATTGTCGTAAGATGGTATCGTGATCTGCAACCTGATAATTCAAAACCTCCCTAAGCGTGAATTCATATTTGTAATGAACTGATATATAATAACTTTCTTTGAGCCCCCACCCTTCCAGACATTCTACATATCCCACTGCGGCCGGGGTTGAGATTCCCAATGAGCAAAATTTTCTGGCATACCTGAAAGAACGGGCAGCTTTGGAGCCTCTTAAATAGACATAAACAAACCGGTTCACCAGATTTGGGATTTTAAAGGCCTTCACATTTAACTGGTAATTCCCAACATTGAAAACCTTAACTTCGTTTCTTGACTTAAAAATCGTTTCTCCCTGGATTGGGAAGTTTAAATGTAACTGACTGATCCACTGTTCTAAATCCCCAAATTCAGGGGCAACTCTATATTTTATCTTTATACTCATCTTCTCAATTTTGGGGATTCACTGGTTCATAAAACCTTGTTGTGTTAATACGTCAAGTAACATATTTGAAAAAGTTCTGTTATCGTTTCCCGTATACCTGATATCTGTAAATACCTGGGCCAGTGTTTCCTTATTGTTCTCCGCCACAAACTTCAGGTTGTCAGTTCGAACTTCCTTCTCCTGATATGCCGCGTTGATATCGTCTTGGGTATAATCCTTGTAGAACTCATGATGAACAATGGTTTGAAGGGGGAGCCTGTCGACCTGCTCAGGATCCTCATCGGGCCAGCCAATTGTTAATGTCGTTACCGGAACAACGCCTTTTGGAAGTTTAAGAATATCAATAATTTTCGCAGCAAGGTAAGTGGTGGTTCCCAGGTAACAAACTCCGAGTCCAAGACTCTCGGCTGCAATGGTCACATTTTGGGCCACCAGTAGGGCATCGATTGCTGCGGTTACAAAAGAAAGAAAATTGTCATAACCCGGAACAGCATTGTTGAGTAAGCACCACTTATTAAACCGGTTAAAATCGGCACAGAACGTGAGGACCAATGGGGCATTCACAACCATCGGCTGGTTAAAATGACATGGAGCCAACGCCTTTTTATTTGCTTCATCCATAGTCACGATAATGCTGTATAATTGCATATTACCGGTCGTAGATGCCCTGCAGCCCGCCTGCAATATCATTTCGGTGGTTGCATCTGGGATCGGTAAACTTTTATACCTCCTTATCGTCCTGTGTGACAATAATTGTTCTATCATTTTTTGTTATTTGGATCCTGCAAAGATAGGAAACCATTAGCTTAAACCGTTAACCATTTTGAAATGGAGAAACCATTATTAAATTTGCAGCATGAAATAGCCATGATCGCTAATCTCAAATTTAAATGAATATTTCTTCATGGCTATTCCATTTGGCCTCTAAAAATCAAAATATCCTCAAAT
>Ga0316226_1003120_pt1 | contig 14579 bp, 12 predicted proteins | sample TBH18017metaG_FD_206009 | JGI IMG/M metagenome (GOLD analysis project Ga0316226, IMG submission 206009) | Freshwater microbial communities from Trout Bog Lake, Wisconsin, USA - TBH18017 | ecosystem: Environmental > Aquatic > Freshwater > Lake > Hypolimnion/Profundal zone | place: USA: Wisconsin... | reverse complement strand
CCTTCGCCAACCCCCGGACCAGGAGCGGTCCCTGCGCCAGATCGGCAAAGGAAAGAATCTCGGCATGCAACGCACGTGCCAGTTCGATGAAATCCTGCCGCGGCGACTCGCTTTCCCGGTGCATCCGGTCAAAAACGGCTTTCGCGTCGGACGTCACCAAAATAAACCGTCTTCCTTCTTCAACATTCATTCGATCACGGTCCCAAATAGTAGCCATTTTGCCGTGTGTCCTTTTGTTTTGCCAGCGTATTCGCGATTCGCCGGAATGTCTTTGCGCCACGCCGAACCGGGCTTTCATGTTGAACCAGGCTTTCACAACTATTCAGCTTGTCAATCCGCACCGGAAATCGTACGCTATGCTAACGTTAATTGAGCAGAAGGGCATTGTGTACTGCGTGGAACAAGGAAAGCGGCGGGGCGGGATGAAAAATAGCAAGAAACTGGGTCTGGTATTGTTGCTGGTTGGCATGGCCATGGCTAGCACGGCGTTCGCCGATGCTGGCGGCGGCAACGATTCAAAAGGCTCCGACAACGGCAAGGGCAATGGCGGCCAAAACAATGGAAACGGCAATGGCGACGGGGCGCCTGCGGCACCGGAACCCGGCATCGCGCTGATGGTGACCGCGGGGGTCATGCTGGGTGGCGGCTATCTTGTGCTGCGTCGCCGTCAGGCGGGCCGCAAATCCGCCTCGTGAGCAATCCATCGCCACAAACGCAAGTCCCATGGTTTTCCATACCAGCGGGGCTGGCGTGGTTGACCGTGATTGCGCTTTTTGCGCCCATCATTTCCTGGCTGGTACAGACGTGGACTAGTTCCGTTTATGATGCGCATGGCGCATTGGTTCCTTTGCTGGCGGGCAGCATGGTTTTAACCCAGCGCCGCGCGCTTGCCAGCGCCCCCCGCGCACCGGACAATGCCGGCCTGGCGCTGACCGGCGCCGGGCTCGTCATTCTGCTGCTGGCCCTGTTGATGAATTTCAACCTGATGGGCGGAGTGGCGCTCGTTGTGGTCGTGACTGGAATGGCCTGGAGCCTCTGGGGGCGCACCGTGGTGCGGCTGCTGGCCTATCCCCTTGGCATGCTATTCTTGATGCTGCCGCTCAACTACCCGCTGGAAATTGCGATCGGATTCCGGTTGCGGTTGCTGGCGACGAAATTAAGCTCCCTGCTGCTGGGTTGGCTGGGGCTTCCCATCGAGGTGCACGGCACCATTATCTCCACCTCACGTTTTGCGGTCGCCATCGAGAGCCCCTGCTCCGGCCTGAAGACTCTTTCCGCCCTGCTGCTGGCCGGATTGGTGCTGGCTTACTTTCTGCACCGCCGCTGGTGGGAGCGCGGCCTGATCGCCCTGCTGGTTTTTCCGGTGGCGCTGGTGGCCAATGCCATTCGCAATACGACCATCATCCTGATCGGCCATAACTACGGCAGAGCGGCGGCCATGGGATGGCTGCATGAATTCTCGGGGATGGCGACCTTTCTGCTGGCCGTCCTGATCCTGATCCTCACTTCGGAGATCCTCCTGTGGCGCCGAAAACTTGCCTCCGCCTGATCCTGCTGCTGGCCGTCGCGCTGGCGCTTCGCGTGGCGATCACACATCGCAGCGTGAGCCTGGTTGCCGGCTATTCGGTGGACAAACTGCCCACGCAATTGGCATCCCACCCGGGGGTGGACCTGCCGCTGACGCGGTTTGAAGTGGAACTGCTCGCGCCGGATGGCGGACATATCGTTCAACGCAGCTATGGCAGCGGCGAGCGCATCCTCTGGCTGGCCGCCGTGGGGAGCCGCAACAATTGGCGCGTGCAGCATCCGCCGCAAATCTGCTACACGGCCCAGGGATGGCGCATCGAGGAGCAGTCCACACGCATTCTGCGCGACACGCATGCGCGCGCCTACGATGTCCAGCACATGATTGTGAGCAGGGATGGCGTTCGCCGCATCGTGTACTACTTCTACACCGACGGAAATCACTGGACGTCCTCCTACATCCTGCGCGTGCTGTATGCCTTTCTCGACCAGGCCATCTCCGCGAAATCCGTCACCTGGAGCCTGATCCAGATTTCCACACCGCTGTCTTCCACAGACGCCGAAGCGCGGGTGTCTGCCGCCTGCCTGGAACTGTTCGACAGGGCGGTCGGGAATGCGGAGCGCTAATTTTTTTCCTTTTCAACGTTCGCAAGATTTTCCAATATGCGTTGTGTTCGGACAAATTCGCAGAAAGAAACACCATGAAACGCTTCGCACGAAAAAATTTGTGGCCCGCGCTGATCCTCGGATTGAGCTTTGCGAGCACAGCTCTGGCAGTGCCGGTTTCGCCTGGCGATAACGGCCCGCCTGCCGCGCCGGAACCCGGCCTGATTCTCATGGTTGTGGCGGGATTGGTGCTGGGAGGCGGGTATATTTTGCTGCGTCGCCGCCTTGCCCGCAAAGCGTCCAACTAGCCCATCGCCGGCATCATCCTGCTGTCTGCAGGCGTCTGCGTGAAACCCGCTCGTTCACAGCAGGCTTTGATAGATTTCGAGCAGTTTGTCGGCTTGCCTGCGGCTGTCATAATCAGCTTCGGCGCGTGCGCGTCCGAGGCTTGCCAGTCGCTGGCGTTCCTGCGGTTCATCCAGCAGCTTCCGCATGGCAGCCGCCAGGGCGAGGAAGTCGGAAGGCGGGACAAGCAGGGCGGCATCTCCCACCACTTCAGGAATCGAGCCGTGCTGCGTGGTGATGATCGGCGTGCCGGAGGCCAGCGCCTCGGTCAGCACATACCCAAACTGCTCCAGCCAGCCGGGTCGCGCCGTGGAGGCGAGCAGAAAGACATCGCTCAAGTTGTAGGCGGCGGGCATTTCCTCGTACGCAAAGCGTGTAAAGACCACGCGCTCCGACAGGCCGATGCGATCCGCCAGGGAACGCAGTCCCCTCTCCTCCGGACCGGAACCTGCGAACACCAGCTTCAGCGGTCGCTCCGGAACTTCCAACGTCAGCCGCTTGAAGGCATGCAGGATGTCGTAGACGCCTTTTTCCCAGCGCAGGGCGGCCACGGAGGTAAAAACAAAATCGTCCGGCGTCAGCCCCAGCCTCGTCCGTTCGGCGGCGGGTTTGGCGCGGGGCTGAAAGCGTTCCAGATCGATGCCCGGGGACCAGACGCGGATTTTTGCGGGGTCCGCGCCTTCGACTTCCAGGCAGCGCGCCGCGCGCGGCGTCATGGCCAGAAACAAATCTGCCTGGCGCAGCACTTCGTACTTCATGCGCCGCTTGGCCGGAAAACGCTCGGCGGCATACGGACGATTCTCCCAGACCGTCACCACCAGTCTGGTTCCGTAGCGCTGCCGGGCGCGCAGCGCCTGCCAGGAGAACGCATTGAAGGTTTCCATGGTGTGGGCGATGTCACATCCGGCCAGCGCCTGCTCCAGGCCGAACTGGTAGTAATCCATGCCATTCGTGGCCTGCAGAAAGAGGTTGAAATAAAACGCCAGCTTGCGGCTCACCCAGGCGAAGGGATCGTCAATGCAGCGCAGGTTCCTGACCGGCACGCGCAGGGTATTCACGGGAAAGCGGTTGCTGCGGATGTGGTAAGCCTCGAGTTCCACCCGTCCCAGCAGTTGCTCGATGGTCTGCATCTCGAACTGCGAGAGATACGCGCCGCGAATCAGACCGACTTTCATAGTGTTCGCTCCCGTCGAGTGGGCATTATGACAGCACGCGCGGAGGTGCTCAGACCCATCGCCACTGCCGGTCACGGGATCGTTGCAACGACGCGAAAACCAAAATCGTGACACTGGAGGGATTCGGAGGTGCCGCGGCTGCCGTAATAGTAGCGATATGCCGCTCGGCAGAAAGCCGCCCCATAGGACCAGCTCCCGCCGCGCAGCACGCGAAAGGCCCCCGAGGGCGGGCCAACAGGGTCAACCACCGTGTCGGATGGGTAGGGTCCGTACCAGTCCAGACACCACTCCCACACATTGCCATGCATGTCGTACAACCCCCAGGCATTGGGCAGATAGGAACCCACCAGCGCCGTAGCCGCGCTCGGCGCGCACCCCTGCCGCAGAAAGAGACGGCTGTTGGACCAATAGCGCCCGAGCGTGTCCAGCCGCTGATCGCTGTCGACGCTGGTCAGGTTGTATCCGGAGTTCAATGCCGTGATGGTCCCCGCGCGGCAGGCATATTCCCACTGTGCCTCGGTCGGCAGATCGAAAATCATCGAACGCATTTTGCGCCGCATTTTGCCCATGAACGAGGATCGGTCCACCGTGTTGGTTTCCGGCCATAACGCCCCGTCGCTCGCACCGCGAACATCGGCAAAGCTGACCTGATCCACCGGCCGGCCGGCATAGTACGTTTCATTATTGAAATAACTGGGCCGGTCGCCCATCACCAGTTCCCACTGCCGTTGCGTGACGGGAAACACGCCCAGATAGAACGCCTTGGTGAGGATTACCGCATGCGGAATCTCGTCGACGGTCCGCCCGATCTCCTCCTGCGGCGAGCCCATCAGAAACCCATTGCTTGCAGCCGGAATATAGCGGAACACCATGCGGGTTGTCTTGAACGCGTCGGTCCATCCGCCTTCCGGGACGGCGTTGAGATAGCTCACCGCGTAACGCGAGGTCGACGACCCCCCGGAAATGTCGATGATCATGTAAATGCCGTTGGTCAGTATTTCGGGCTGGGCTGCTGCGGCCGGCGACACAGAAGATGCCACGGCATCCGTCCCATTGGTCACCGGCATCGCCGGACCCTCCGCCACCGTCCGCAGGGCCAGTCCCAAGACCATCACAATCAGCATGTTCTTCATTGTCGCTCCTTTTTCTTGCCGTCCGCGACCGGCAAGGCGTGTCATTCCCGGGCAAACGGCTTCACGACCTGCGACTCATGATACCACACGCGGCTTCATTATGGCAGGCGGCGGCGCAACTTCCGTTCCGGCGGGCACGTCGCCGGTGACGATGCTCCCGGGCTGGATGGTGGCGCCAGCGCCGATGGTGACGCCCTTGAGAATCATGGCGCGCGCGCCAATGCGCACATGGTCGCCGATCGTAACCGGTCGGTTGACCACCGGACGGTTGCCTGCGCCGTGCAGATCGGTATCCATCACCAGCACATCCCACCCCAGATAGCAGTGTTGCCCGATGGTAACGCGCGTCCAGGCAATCAGTTCCACACCGGCGTCGAGCACCGTATGGTCGCCAATGGAGAGTTCGCCGCCCTTGTGCGACCAGAGCCGCACGCCCGCCGCAAGAAACACACGGCCCAGCGTCAACCGCCCGCCCTCGTTATGAATGCAGGGCGCGGGGCTTCCGGAGCCGAACCGGGCCTGCGCGATGTCAACGCCCGCGCGGTCCCCCTTGAAACGGCAGTGACCGGTGGCCTGACACAGCGCGTCGGGAAGCAGCGGGAAAAGTTCGTTGTCGATCATGACACCACCTTTGCGGGCGTACCGGCCAGGGTTGATCCGGCGGGAAAATCCCCCTGGACGACGCTTCCCGCAGCCACAATGCAACCACGGCCCAGCCGGGTGCCGCCGAGAATCACGGCCCGGCATCCGACCCAGACCTCGTCCTCCAACCACACCGGCGCAAAAGTTCGCGGCGCATCGAATCCGGCCCAGTCGGTAATCGTGCAATCCCACGAAACCATGCACCGCGCTCCCAGCTTCACTTCGCGCGCGGCAAAAATGCGCGTGCGCCGGTTGACAAACGATTCGTCGCCGATTGCAATGCGACCCGTCTGGCGACAGTGCAGCCGGACACCGGGATAAAGCCCCACATGCCCCAGTTCGATGCAGCCGCGGCCGGGACGCACATCCGGCATGGGCCATCCGCGCAACCACGCCACGGGGCCCGTGCCGCAGCGGCAACCCGGCAGCCATGCGCCGAACAGATACGCCAGCGGGGAATACCGTCGCTCGCCGGAGCGCAGGATGCGCCACAAAGCTGTCAGGCGATTTGCGTTCATCGTAAAAGGCAATTGGTTCGCAACTGTCCTACCAAACGGCTAGCGCAAGTTGTGAAATAGTGTAGCCGCTGAAAATCCGGACACGAAGGGAAGATGAAGGGATCGCAAAGGGCACGAAGCCGGGTATTGACGCCGCCTGTTGGCGGCGATAAACACCCACACACCTTCGTGTTCTTCGTGCATACTTCCCTCTCCTTCGTGTCCGAATGCGACCTCGTTTAGTGGCTATACGATTACTGAACTTGCTCTAAACCCGGCAGGCGTCCAGGGCCGCATTCAGCTTCCCGCCGATCACGGACCAGTCAAAGTGCTGCCGCACGAATTCCAGTCCGTTGTTTGCCAGTTTCGCAGCCAGCGCGTCATCCGTCAAGACACGGACAACCGCGCGTGCAAACGTTTCGGGATCGTCGGCCAGCAACAGGTCCCGGCCGTCGATGGCCGGGATTCCCTCGGCGCCCAGGCGCGTGGAAACCACCGGAACGCCTGCGGCCATGGCCTCGACAACCTTGAAACGCGTTCCCCCGCCCATGCGCAACGGCACGACAAACACCGAGGCGTCCCACATGAACGGCCGCACGTCCGCAACATAGCCCGTGACGTTCACACGGGCCGACTGGCATGCCAGCAGGGACGGCGGCGGGTTGCCGCCCACCACGGTCAGGCCAAAACCAGGGCGCACGGCGCAAATCCGTGCCTGCATTTCGCGCAGGAAATAGAGCACCCCGTCCTCATTGGGAAAATAATGCGTTGCGCCGACAAACACGGCCTTGTCCGGCTGGCGCGCGCCGGGTGGACGCGCAAAATGGTCGCAATCCACGCCATTGGTGATCACCGCTGTTCGCACGTCCGGCGCATGCCGTCGCAGCAGTTCGCCATCGCGATCGGACGTCACGAGCGTCAGCGCGGCGCGGCGCGCAGCCGAAACCTCTTCGCGGCGAAACTTGGCGGCTTCCCGGCGGTTGTAGAAACGGCGCAACCAGCCGCCCTCGCGCGCAGCCATGCGATCAAGCACGTCGAACTCTACATTATGCTCATCCAGCGCCAACGTGATACCCGCGGGAAACCGGAAACCGGCCATCTGGGAAAATTCGACCAGGATCAGGTCGATCCGCTGCTCACGCGCCACCCGGTCGATCGCCGCCTGCATGGCGCGGCTGTAGTGAAAGCGCCATTGAAACGATTGCGCGGAAAACAGCGACAGGGCCTGCTGCCGGCGTTTGCGGGCGACCTCGCGACGCACCAGGGTCACGCTCCGGCAGAAGGGTTCGACGCCCCTGGGATCGCCGGCGCCGCCGTCTTCGCAGTAGCTGAGCAGATGCACCTGGTGACAATGGGCAAGCTGGCGGATCAAATGATAGATCCGCACGGACCCGCCGAAATGGGGGGGGTACGGAATATAGGGCGTCAGGACGAGAATATTCATTTTGCCAGCTCAGTGTAAGCCTGTTCGATTGCCCGCGCCATGGTCTGGATGGAAAAGCGATCCACCACCGTCTGGCGCGCGGCGGCGCCGATTGTTGACCGCAGTTCCGGCCGGCGCACAAGCTCCAGCAGGATTTCCGCCAGTTTTTGCGCATCCTGCGGCGGGAAAAGAAAGCCGTCGCAGCCGTGGGTGATGATCTCCGGAATGCCGCCCGCGGCGGCGCCGACAGCCACCTTGCCGCAGGCCATGGCCTCGGTCACCACCAGCCCGAAGGCCTCGCGCCAGGCGGCGTTGACCAGCACATCCAGCCCAGCGTACACCCCTGCCATGTCGGAACGAAATCCCGCGAAAACGACACGTTGCGACAGGTCATGTTCCGACACGAAGCGCTTCAGTTGCGGAATGTAGTCGCCGTTTTCGCTGAAAATCGAGTCGTCGCCGACAATCACAAACCGCGCCCGCGGTTCCGCGCGCGCGACGATTGCCGCGGCGCGCAGGAACGTCTCCTGGCCCTTGTCCGGCGCCAGGCGGCTCGTGATACCGATCAGCACATCGTCCACCGTGGCGCCCATTTCCCCGCGAAAGCCGGATGTCAGCCCGGGGTGAAACTGCTGCGTGTCAATGCCGTTGTACACCACCCGGATGCGCGCCATGGCCGGGCCGAGATGGTCGACGAAATCCCGCCGCATTTCGGCGGAGTTGGCGACAAGGAGCGCGGCGCGGGCGAGTGCATGGCGGTTGTTCGGATAGTCGATGTAGTTGTTGTGGATATGGTAAAGGTACGGTATCCGTGTCAACCGGTGCAGCAGCAGCGTCAACAGCAAGGACCGCTTTTTATCGGAGGTGTGAATTACCTGGATGCGGACGCGCCGGCAGCGATAGGCGAGAAGGATTGCCGAGAAGACGAGCGGCACGAGGGTCAGCGCGTCCATCACGCGCCCGCGCCATCCGCTGCACCATTTCACGGACTTGGTGCCGGCTTCCATCTTCCAGCGCGTGACCTCCGGAATCGACTCGAACAGGGGCCGCAGAACGCCGTGACCCAGAAAGGCCAGATGGACGTCGAAGCGGGCGCGGTCAAACGTGCGCAGCAGCAGCAGATGCGCCTGCGCCACGCCGCCCATGGCGTCGTTGGTGTCCAGCAGCAGGATTCGGGTTCGTTCCGCCATCGTTTCGCTTTCCATCATCTCCTGCCGGCGACAATGGCGGCTGCCCGCGCCTCATACACCCTCCGCGTCCTTCATCCAAAGATGTCCCCGATTGGTTAATTACAGTGTATCTGTCTCCTTGGTCGCGTGCAAGTCGCTGCTTGCGATCGCTGCGGACAGACAGGTGCAATACGCGGAACACTGTTTTGCCATCCCCGGTGGCCGTACCAATGCCGCTCGTCTACCAGCAAATGGCATTGTCGATTGGAGCATAAAATCCGTTGCGCCGAGGGGGGCTTTGGGCGTAGCATTCGCGGTTTTGACGGAGGAAATCTAGCAGCCTGGAATGCTTGCGGGTGCAGGCAGGCCGGTAAGGTACAAGAGCATGAACGCATTTTCGCGGGCGCGTTTCCAAGCACCGATCGCTGCGTGGATGAGGAGCCTCCGTCCTGCCCTGTTCCGCCGCCCGCGTCGCGAGGTGCGTCCCTCGCCCACCGAACCCCTGGCAGCTCCCGCGGACCATTGGCCGGTTGCTCACGATTTTCTCGCGCAGGCGGCCCGCGACGGGTCGCGTGCCGCGCTGGTGGATTCCCGGCAGATACTGACCTACGCGCAACTGGAGCAATGCAGCCGCCGGCTCGGCGCGGAGATCCTGCGCACGGCATCTTCCGCGTCCCGTGTCGTTGCGATACACGGGCGCCGGAACGCCGGCCTCGTCGTCGCCATGCTGGGCGCGTCGCGGGCCGGTTTCACATTCGCGGTGCTCGATGCCGCGTATCCTCCCGAGCGCCTGCGCCAGATGGCCGCGCTGATCCACCCGGCGCTGATCGTCGGCGACGACGAGGCGGATCCGCGCTGGCGCGAAGTCTTTGCCGGCGTGAATACGCCCTTTCTCGGCATCGACTCGGGCGGAGAGGTGCTGTGTGCCTCCGCGGCCGCGCTGGAGAGTCCGCTGGACCATGCACCCGCCAAAATCGCGTATCTGTTGTTCACCTCGGGCACCACGGGGAAGCCCAAGTGCATCGCCACGCCGCATGCGCCCATCCGGCATTTTACCGCCTGGTACGCCGAAACGTTCCGCCCCGGCGTCGACGACCGGTTCTCGCTCCTGTCCGGACTTGGCCACGACCCCGTGTTGCGTGATATCTTTGTCCCCCTCAGCGTCGGTGCCACGCTGTACATTCCGGACCAGGCCGCAATCACCAGCCCCTGCGCGCTGTTTGAATGGGTGCGCGCCAGCCGCATCTCATTCCTGCACGGCACGCCGCCGCTGTTCCGAATCCTGTGCGCCGGCGCGCAGGAGCGCGACAGCCGAGTCGAGTCCCTGCGCTACATCTTTTCCGGCGGCGACCAGTTGCCGACCAAACTCGTCCGGCAAATCCACAAAGCGGCACCTCTTGCGCAGGTTGTCAATTTCTACGGCGCGACCGAAACGCCACAGGCGATGGCATTCCACTGTGTGCGCCACGGAGAGACCAACATCATTCCGGTTGGCCGGGGTATCCGGGACGTTCAGTTGCTGGTGCTGACCGAATCCCTTGCGCTGGCGGCCGTGGGTGAACGGGGCCAGATCGGCATTCGCACGCGGCATCTGGCCGCCGGCTACTGGGAGGATCCCGAGGCCACGGCGCAACGGTTCGTACCGTCGCCGTTCAGCCGCGATCCGGAGGACCGGATCTATCTGACGGGCGATTACGGCCAATACCGGCCTGACGGCGAAGTTGTGCTGCTTGGCCGCGCCGATGACCAGGTCAAGATCCGCGGGTTCCGTGTCGAACTGGCCGAGGTCAACAGCGCCGTCGAAAACCTGCCGCTGACGCAGGGCGCGGTCGTGCAGGCGCAGACCACGGCGGCGGGCGAGAAGATTCTCGTGGCGTACGTAGCCGTTGACCCGATCTGCCACGACGCGGCGCGGGCGGAACTGGACCGGCTGCTGCCGGAACGCCTGCCGTCATACATGCTTCCATCCCAGGTGATCTGGCTGGACCAGCTTCCGCTGCTGCCCAACGGCAAGACCGACCGGGCGGCGCTGGAGACCTTGTGGCAGGCACGGCAGGCCGAGATTCTGCGCCTGCTACCGGCAGATGACGCAGATGACAACGAAACCGAATCGCGATTGACCCGCGAATGGTGCCGGATCCTGGGGATGCCTCGACTGGACCGGAATCGCTCCTTTGCCGAACTGGGCGGCGACTCCATTTCGTTCATCCAGGCCTCTCTGGCCGTGCGGGCGCTCATCGGCCATTTGCCGGAAGACTGGTCGCAGATTTCGCTGTCAACGCTGGCGGCGCGCCGCGCGCAGAACCAGTGCACGTGGTTCCCTCTGGATACCGCCATCCTCGTTCGTGCCTTGTCGATCGTCCTGATCGTTCTTGGCCACATCACGCCGTATGACATTTCGGGAGCCTACACCGCGCTCTTTATGCTCGCGGGGGTGAATTTTGCAAACTATTTGTGCCCCGCGATTCTTTTGGAGAACGGCATTCGGCCCATCCTGCGGTTCCTGCTCCGCCTGGCGGTTCCCACGCTTCTCGCGATCGCCTGGAAAAACTGGGAGTTCCTGCCGGACCGATGGTGGGCGTTCCTGATGATTTCCAATTACCTGCCGATCGCTTCATGCCGGTTGGCCGGCTTCTGGTTCATGGACGTCCTGTTTCAGATTTTCGCCATCCTTGCGGTTCTTTTCTCCTTCCGGGTCACGCGCCGGGCCATTGCCACGGATCCATTCCGCTTCGCGGTCGGAGCCACCGTTGTGGCCATGGGCACCGGCATGGCGATCCATCTGACTTGGCATCCGTCGCCGGACATCTACAAGAACTGGATTCCGCATCGGCACCTATGGACGGTTTTCTTTGGCATGGCCATGTTGTATGCGAACACCTGGAAGCCGAAGCTGATCTTGGTTGGGCTGCTGCTGGTCGGCACGGCACTGGGGGTCGTGCCGGCGCTGTCGTTGTTCCTGGCGTGTGTTCTTCTGTACGTAAAGCGCGTTCCGGTTCCGGCGTTCCTGGTTCCGGCGCTGGCCGCCATCGCCGCCACCTCGTTGTTCATCTATGTGACGCACGGGCAGTTGTCGGTGCTGCTCTACGCCAAGCTGATGGGAGCGTCCGTCGCCCTTGACCCGAGCGGGTCGATCCAGTTGCACAGCGTGACCGGTCTGCGCGGCATGGCGTTATCGACCGTGCTTGTCGCCATGGGCGTGCTCATCGGCATGGCATACAACTGGCTCAACGTGCGCGTCCTGCGCGCCATCCGCAGTCGAACCGCCGACGAGGTTCTCGACGGCCCCAACATTTGAACCGCCGTCCCGACCGGTCGAACGCATGCGCACCCCGCGTTGACACAAAGTAATAATCGTCTCACCGCCCCAATACGTATGCCGGTCGGTCTCGAGTAGCGAAGCCGATCCAGCCCCGTAGGCCCAGGGGTCTGAATTCACAAGCAGGCTGCTGCGCAACAGCAGAAAGAATCAACCGCGATCGGAATGGCATCCCTGTTCTGCAACGCCGACGGATGCCGGAAGCATTCGCCCCGGCAACGCATCGGGCGCGTTTCATGCCGTCGCCAGCTCGCCATAGATCTGCTCAATGGCCCTGACCTGCTTCTGGACGCTGAAGCATTCCAGCACCGTCTGGCGCGCAGCATCGCCGATGCGCTGGCGCAAGTCCGGCTGGCGGACAAGCTCGAGCAGAATTTCCGCGAGCCGTTGTTCATCGCGCGCGGGAAACAGGAAGCCATTCCGGCCATGCGTGATGATTTCCGGAACGCCGCCCACTTCCGCGCACACGGCCGGTTTGGCGCACGCCATGCCCTCGACGACCACCAGTCCGAAGGCTTCGCGCCAGGAGGCGTTGACGACCATGTCCAGCCCGCGCGTGAGTGACGCCACGTCGTGGCGGAAGCCCAGGAAGCTCACGCGATTGGCCAGCGCGCCTTCATTGGCCAGGCGCCGCAGCTGCGGCGCATAACCGGCGTTGTCGCAAAAGATGGCGTCGTCGCCAATGATGACGAACCGTGTGCGCGGCTCCTCGGCCGCAACGCGTGCAGCCGCCTGCAGAAACGTTTCCTGCCCCTTGTCCGGCGCCAGGCGCCCGATGATGCCGATGAGCACGTCATCCGGCGCCGCCCCGATTTCACGCCGCAGCCGGTCATCCGGGGCCGGAAAAAAATGGTTCGTGTCCACGCCGTTGTAGACCAGCCGGATGCATTCCATGGGGGGGCCCAGATGCGCGATGAATTCCTGCCGCGCCGCGCGGGAATTGGCAATGATCATGGCGGCCTTCCGCAAGGCGATCCGGTTGGCCGGATAATCCACAAACTGGGAATGGATATGGTAGAGATACGGCAGCCCGGTCAGGCGGTGCAGCAACAGGGTCAGCAGCAGCGAACGCTTCTTGTCCGAGGTGTGGATCACCTGGATGCCGGCGCGGCGGCAGAGGAACGAAAGGCGCACCGCCGAAAAGACCAGCGGCACAATGGTCAGCGCATCCACCAGACGTCCCCGCCACCCGCCGCACCATTTCGAGGACTTGGTGCCGACCTCGATCGTCCACAGCGTCGTTTCCGGCACAGCCCGGTAATTGGACAGCAGTGAGCCGTGGCCAAGGCAGGCCAGGTGCACGTCGATTTGCGCGCGATCCAGCGTGCGCAGCAGCAGCAAATGCGCGGTCACCACGCCGCCGCCGGCATCGTTGGTGTCCAGCAGGAGAATCTTGATCTTTTCCGCCATGCGCCCCCCTTGAATCACATCTGGACAATGCAAATCCGCACCGCCCGCGTCTATTGTTTCCGCGCCCGCCGAAGCGTCTGGATGCGGCCAATCCGGCTCCTGGTTGCGCTCTTGACCGCCTTCCACGATCCTTTCACATTTCCGTGGAGCAGGCTCGCCAACCGGCAGAAATAATAGGCGAGTTGCAGCGTCCGTTTCCGTTGGCTCCAGTGGCAGGTCTTGCAAAGCGCGAACGGCGCCGGCTTGAGCGAAAGCACATCCGGGTCATCGACGTGCCCGAGTTTCCCCAGCGCCTCCATGTCCATGCAGCACGAATTCACGGATCCATCCCAGAGAATCACGACGTTCTGATTGCACACAAACGGTTCGCAGCCCACACCGCGCCGGTCAACGAGCCACTTTTCGAAAAACAACTCCGGATGCCTGCCGGATGTGCCGGCAAAGTCGTGCTCGAACACATCGCTCACGCCGTCCAGCAGATCCAAGCCCTTGCAGTTCCGGACAGCCTGCGCCGCAACCCCGGGGCTGTGGGCGGAAATGGTCAGTTTCGTCAGCCCGGCGTCCTTCAGCTTCACGGCCATCTCGCGCGTCAGCAGCACGCCGTTGGTCGAAAAAACCACGTCCCGCATCCGGTCCCGGGCCATGCGCACATATTCGCACAAATCCGGATGCAACAGCGGTTCGCCGAAATTGTGCAGCCGGATCCAGTCCTGGCCTATTTGCCGATGCAGCTGCAGGCACTTCGCAAACGTCTCCCGCGACATCAGCCCCAGCTGCCGTTTCGAGGCCGAATGCGGGCAGTAGGAACAACGCAGATTGCAAAAGCTGCAGACTTCGACTTGATAAATGCCCTTCATACAGTCACGCTTCCTTATCGCCAGGCGTAATCCCGTTGTCAACGGCGAAAGATTCCCTTGCGCAGGGCATGCACCACATGCGCCGCATCCTCGCGTGGCAGCACGCCGAACCACACCGCCAGCGGCAGATAGAAGGCCGCGCCGGCACCGACCAGCAACACCAGATTCTGCTCGCCCCACGCGCGAAGCAAAACCACCATGGCCGCACCCAGCGCGCAGCCTTTCAGGCCGACCAGCACGTTGCGGCGGGTAAAGATTCCCGGGGGCATGAGCCACAGCGCGCCCACCATCATCAGCGCCTCGGTCAGCAACGTGGCGGCCGAGGCGCCGATGCCGCCGTTGCCCCACAACCGTGTCGTCAGGGGGATGGCCCACAGGTTGACCAGAGGGTTGAAGACCGCGGCCAGAACCGCCATGGCGGCCCAAGCCCTTTCCCTGCCGCGGGCGATCAGCACCGTGCCGAGCACCATGTCCACGCA
>Ga0316226_1003119_pt1 | contig 14585 bp, 10 predicted proteins | sample TBH18017metaG_FD_206009 | JGI IMG/M metagenome (GOLD analysis project Ga0316226, IMG submission 206009) | Freshwater microbial communities from Trout Bog Lake, Wisconsin, USA - TBH18017 | ecosystem: Environmental > Aquatic > Freshwater > Lake > Hypolimnion/Profundal zone | place: USA: Wisconsin... | reverse complement strand
GACGCTCTTAATCAATCCTGGAGATTCATCTGCTTGACCCCGTTTTCGTGTTTTTTGTGGTTTTCCAAAAAAACAGGGGGTTTTTCAGCGGAATCAATGAGTACGGTTTGACCCCAATGACCAATGATCCAATGACGCAATCTGGTGGAGCACCACCCTTTCCCCCTTTATCTGTAAAGCAAACCGACAAGTTCCGCTTGATGCTTAAGTTGTTGCAAATCAATAACTTGTACGGCACGGCGGAGATTCGGCTGTCGGAATCCATTACATGCGGAGCCAGGCGATTGGGATAAACTGTGCGGCGCGCACGCGATTCAATCTGTTACAACTTGTTGCTAATGAATAGTTTAAATTGCATCCGAGTAGGATGTCTCGATTTAAGGCGGGGGTGGCGTGGAAGTTGCTCCATGTTGGGCCGGATACTGGCATGGCCAGTGTCCTTTGAACACACAAATCAAATTACAACCAAGACAGTTGTTGATCTTATGAATAAGCATGCATTCCCCCTTCTGCAGGTCGCTGCCGCAGTCATTCTGACTCCAATCTCGATTTTCGCCGGAACGACGACGGTGATATGGGACAACCTGCCGGACTTGGGGACTTACTCGACCCCCTCCACGCCGACTTTAGATGGATACAATTTCTATGACGGCGACAGTACGTTCGGAGATGTCGGTCCGAATGATGGCAGCCACAGCACACTCCAGTATTACTTGCCGGGGAATCCGTTGCTGGGTGGCTTTGCGGCTTACAATGCCTGGGGCGACACTCCGATCCGGGTGGAGTCTCTGGCTCCGACCGCCAGTGATGCATTTACATTCTCCGGCTATTTTTCGAGCCAGTACAATCTCGGGCCGGGGGCGGCGGAGGTGCTGGTTGAAGGCTTCACCGGGACGAGCTCGACGCCGTCGTTCACCACAACTTTCACCCTCCCTTCAGACGGTTCATGGGTTAATGAGAGCTTTACCACCGACGGATATTACGACAAGTTCCTTTTCAGTCCCGAGGACACGAACGGCGATCCTTCCGCTTTCGTGAACGGCTATATCGAGATGGATGACGTTACGTTGACCACGGCGCCTGACGCCGGTTCCACTGCTCTGCTTCTGGGAATCGGATTCGGCGGAATCGCGTATCTGCGCCGCAAGCTGGCGTAATCGCAACCGAACAGTTTGAATCGCGAGCGGTCGGCAGTGCCGGCCGCTCTTTGCTTGAGGCCATGCCTCCTTCTCAATAAGCGCCATCCGGATCAGTCCTGGAAAATTGGTACTCATCCGTTGGGCGGGTTGAAAAAATAGAAATAGAAATAGAAATAGGGGTCAAACCGAAAAATAGGGGTCAAACCGTACTATTGGCTTGTTTATGTTCCTTTCTCCATTGATACAATGCCGCGTTGAGTGTTTGGCGCGTGCCCATGTGCAAGCATCTGGATGTTCTCGATATTTGTATTTTAGCTTTGGACACGGTGAAGCCAGACTTTGGCGGACAAGGGTGCGCAGAGAAAGACAACTCTTATTTATGAATGTCTGATCATGCGCTTCCTTTTTTTAAAGCGTTTCCTTATAGCTACATATCATTGATATTTAAGAGCTTGCGAACAGAATCCCATATTTCCACTCTGCGCACTCTGCGTCTCTGCGCGAAAAAATGCTTTTCATTTGCATTCCCATTGAAATATGGTATCGTGTCATTGTGAAAGGCGCCCCGCGCCCGTTCCTTGACATTTTGCAGGGGGAAAATGGGCTGGCGGCCCGGCAGGCTGGCCCCGCCGTTGCGCGGCGCAAAGCGCAACGGCGCGGGCCTGCCTTCCGTCGTATACAGGCGTGGCGGGCTTCTCCATTGGCCCCATTCGTCCTATGGGTCCCCTTTGTCCTTTTCTTCAAAACCGGGGAAGGCGTGTTTCGCCGTCAGAACAGCCCTCAAGAAACACGCCAATACACGCTTAAACACGGCCAAACACGGCCAAACACGCTTTGCGCTTTTTTTGCGGAAAAGGCGTCGAACCGGACAAAAACCTCGGATCGCCCTCTTTTTGCCTTAACTTTAGCCTTTAGCCTTCGCGTTTAGCCGTGTTCCAGTTGCGCCGAAAACACGCCAAAACATGCCAAAACACGCCTAAACACGGTGAAACACGCCTAAACACGGCTAAACACGCTTTGCGCATTTTTTCGGAAAACGACGGCTCCCCAGGCCGGAATGGCGTTTCTTTCACTCCAACTTTCCGCGGATGATGGTGATGGAGCCGATGGGAAGGGTGTAGACGCCGCCGGGGTCCGGGGTGAGGAACGTGTTTTTGTTCTCGGCGGGGGTGTTGCAGTACTGCACGAGGGCGACAAGTCCCGTGAAGGGATGTTGCGCGTGGTTCGCATCGGTGATGTCAAGGCGTATCGAATGGGCGGCGTTCAGGTCGTGGTTGATGAGCATGAAGGACCAGTTCCCATCGGGGCGATGCGCGGCGTAGGAGGTGATGACGTTGCGCCCGGCGGCGTCCACAAGGCCGGCTGAGGCGGGGAAGATTTGATTTGCCCCGGCACCATGTTGCAACCATTCCAGGTTGATGAGGTGCGCGGAGGTGAACGGGGTGTATTCCGGCGTTCCATAGGCCCCGCCGCCGGGAGGGCCGTCATTCCCGCCGCGGCGGCCACCGGCGCCATTGTTTATTTGCTGCCTGTAAAACGCCGCGCCTCCGTGTTCAAAGAACGCGCCAAACGCGTCGCATTCCCAGATGGCGCCGCCCGTGACGCCCATGTAACCCCTCCTGTTTCCGCCGGCGGTCATGGCGCTCTCCGAGATAATCAGCGGCACGTTCCGGGGGACGCCGTCGTCACGCCACATTTGGAGGACGTGTTTCATGATCCCCGGTTCCCTGTAAAGGCAGTCCCAGTCTTCGATGGAGAACGGATAGTGTTCAAACGACATGAAGGAGAGGTCTCTAAGATGTCCGTGGGTTTTGAGGTAATCCACGAACCGGCCCATCCAGGAAGTCCGGCCCTGGCTGTCCGGCCAAAGGGTGATGTCTTTGTTGACGCCTTCAAAAACCGGGCCGCCGAGCCTGGCGCCGGGAGTGAGCTTGTGGATGGCGTCCGCCCATTGGCAATAGAGCGCGGCGTAATCTTCGGGCATGGTGTGCTTGCCGTCGCATTCCTCGCCCATTTCAATCCCCACCACCGGGTAACCGCGCTTGTAGATATAGGCAACCTCATTGGCCGCGTCGTCGGGCGTGCCATAAATCACGGTGCATGGAACCAGGGCGGGGTGGCCCAGGGTCAATCCGCTGGTGAAAAAACTGTCCATGCCGTTGTATTCGTCGCGTCCGCCTTTGATGAGATTGCCGGTTTCGTGCCAGGGGTCTATGGAAGATGCGCAGAATGAGCCGTCGGCATCTTCCGCCGATCCTGGAAAGGCTCCGCCGTGGCGCCGGCGTTCCACCGAAGGCCCCGGTTCGACGCCATTCGTTGGATAGACGATGGAATAGGTTCCGCCGGCATCCATCGTTCCGACTGAGAGCGTCTGGAGCGCGTAGCCGACGCAGTTCCGAATGTCCTGCGCGCCATGCGTATCGGGAGTATTGGAGGATTTCGACATCAAAACGCGGACGAACCGGACGGTCATCGGGGCCTCGCAAAGTTTAAGATGCACGTCGCCGCCCGCGCCGTTGCTCACCGCGCCCGAAGGGAAAACTTTCCATGTGCCTTTAGGCCCCGTGTCCCAGTCCAGCGCGTTATTATCGCCGACCCAGTATTCCACGACATAAGTGACGGCATGGGGATTGGCCCATTGGATGTGAATGGCGTCCACGGGCCGGGCCGCGCCCATGTCTATGACGACCCATTGGGGGTGGAGGGCGTCGCTTTCGCCGGTGAACTGGCTGGCAAGGTAAGGATTGCTCTTCCAATAGCCTTGAAAACCGGCCACCAAGGGATCATCGCCGCTGGTCATGAAATCGCGATGGGGCAGGGAATAGGAGTAGCCGTAGCGGATTGGTTCGCCGAGGCTGGCGCTGCCGGTGAAATAACCGCGTTTGCCGGACGGATCGCTCCACGCGCCGTTTTCGTTCCAGTGCCATGCGGCCAGCCGCAACTCGCTGTTGTTGCGCATGGTAATGGAACCCCAGCCCAGGTTTTTGACCCCTTGAACCGTTTCAGGTTTGTTGAGATGGTCCACCTGTCTCTTTGACAAGACATCCATCCACGCCCCCGTGGCCGTGTCGGGATGGATCGTGTTTAGGACGTGCTCCGGGGTGACGTCAATATGAACCGTGACCGGCTGGGGAGCGGTTTGGGCCTGAACCTGGAAGAGAGAGCCGCAGAACGCCATGCCGAGAGTGGCGACGGCCATGAGGGGTACCCTTCGATGGAATAAATGCATCATCATGACACCCGGATTTTGGCCTTTCATCGCGAAAACATCAAACACGAATGCGGAGAAAAGAAGCGCCCCGCGTTTCAAACTGGTTGACGCCTGGTGAAGTTCTGGCAATTTAGGGCCGTGCCAGTTCAGATGCGCCGTGAATTTGGCGGAGCGATTGGCTGTCTGGCGCGCCGGCGCAAGAAAGTGAAACATAGGCTTTGAATGTGAAAACTGATTTTTCTGTTTTTACCGTTGATTCCGCCATGATGGTCTCGCTGGGCGAATTGGAACGGCAGTTGAAAAACGCGTTGCAGCCGGTTTTCGCGCCTCATGGCATTGATATTTTGCATCCGCAACATTTTGTCACCATCGTGCGCGGCGACACTTACGCCCGGAGCGCCGGCGACAGGCGCGAATCCAGGATTGAAATCCTGATTAAAGGCGAGCCTGGAGTTGGCGGTCCCGCCGCCCTGTTTGGAAGCCGTGGTTTGGGCTGGCTTGACACGCTCGAATATGTCCTGCTCCAAGTGGGCGCGCGAAGCCTCTCGTGGAAGCGCAAAGGCAAACATGCCGAGGTTTCGATCAACGGGAAAACCGTGGGCCGAATCGAGCTTGGATGGTGGTTGGAACACACCCACATCGGCACTGGACGCGTATGGTTTGACGGGAAGCCATTTTGCCAAATTGCGCTGCCTTTCCGCCGTCCGACTTCGCCCCAAACACGCAATTGCACGGGGCGTTTCACGTTTGCGGAGGACCAAAAGGCGATCAAGTTCCTGATATGTCCCATGGACGCGGATAGTTCCCAGGGAGCCATGAAATCGGAGGCCGGCGCCCAGCCTCACGCCAATTGGCGGACGCACACAACGATCTTCGATCCCTCGGACGAAGCCTGGCTGACCCACTTCTCCAACGACCAGCGGATGCTGCTGCTCGCCCTGGCGGTCTGGCCCTGGGCGATTTACAAGTGATGGGGAAACGACATCCCGCCGTTGTCCATCATTTTAGGATATGCCCGGACCCATTCCATTGCTTCAGCAGGCGGTGAAGGAGTTTCAAGCGGGAAGACACGCCGAGGCGGCGGCGTTATGCGAACAGGTCATCCGGCGCGAACCGCGCCATGTTCTGGCGTTGAATTTTCTGGCGCTGGTCGAACAGCAGCGCGGACGCCTCGAACAGGCCCTGTCGTGGATTCAGCGGGCGATCCAATTTTCACCGTCCAACGCGGAAGCGCGGAGGACGGCCGGAAGCATCCTGCTGGCGATGGGAAGACACGCCGAGGCGGCCGAGGCGACGCGCCAGGCGGCGGCGCTCCAGCCGGATTTGCCGGGAGTTCACGCGCAGCTTGGGGCGGCCCTGACCAAGTTGGAACGGGGCGAGGAGGCGATGGCCAGCCTGGAAATGGCGCTCCGGCGGGAGGCGCATCCCGATGCCGATCTGCTCAACACCGTGGCCGCCGCTTTGGAGCAATGTTGTGATTTTGTCCGCGCCGAAGAGTTCGCCCGGCGGGCTTTGCAGTTGCAGCCGGGTTCCAAAGCGGCCTTCAACAGCCTGGGCAACGCCCTTCTCGGCCAGGGCAGGCCGGGGGAAGCCGCGCGGGCCTTTGACCAGGCGCTGGCCCTCCAAGCCGGCGATGCCAACGCCCGTTACAACAGGTCTCTGGCGCTGCTGGCGTCCGGCGATTTTCTTCGCGGCTGGGCGGAATACGAATGGCGTTGGAGCAGGCCCGACGCGCCCGCCAAACGTCCGCAATTCAAGGAACCGGCCTGGGATGGGCGGGACATCCGGGGTCAAACGATTTTGCTGTACGCGGAGCAAGGGCTGGGCGACGTCATCCATTTCATCCGTTATGTTCCGTTAGTCGCGGAGCGCGGGGCGAAGGTCGTGCTGGTCTGTCCCGCCGCGTTGCACGCGCTGGCGCGCCATGTTCAGGGCGTGGATAAACTGATGGGTTCGGAAGAGGCGCTCCCGCGATTTGACACCCACGCCGCTTTGATGAGTTTGCCGCACCTGCTGAAAACGACGCTGGAAAATGTGCCGGCCCATGTTCCCTACCTCCCGATCCCGCCGGCTGAAACATTTCCGTTGAGCGCGGGGGCGGCGGGAAGTTTGAAAGTGGGCCTCGTTTGGTCCGGCGGCGACCGTTACCGGAAGAACCGGATGCGTTCGACCTCCCTGGAGTCGTTTCTTCCGCTGTTGCGCGTGCCGGGCATTCGTTTCTTCAGCCTTCAGTGCGGTCCGCGGGCGGCGGACTTGAAGGCATTGCCGGCGGACGCGCAGGTGGAGGATTTGGGCGGCCGGCTGCGCGATTTCTCGGATACCGCGGCGGCCATGGGACAAATGGACCTGGTGATTTCCGTTTGCACCTCGACTTTGCATCTGGCCGGGGCGCTGGCGCGCCCCGCGTGGGGAGTGCTGGCTTATGCTCCCTGCTGGCGTTGGATGCTGGAACGGCCGGACAGCCCGTGGTATCCCACCATGCGCCTGTTTCGCCAGCCCAAACCGGGGGATTGGCCCGGAGTGATCGCGCAAGTGGAAGCGGCTCTGCGGGACTTTGCGCGCGGGAAAGATGACAGGGCGTCCGGACAGGCGGCGCCGGGGGTTCGCGCATCAAGCCCGCTTTACTACGCCGGGGAGCCAGGCGACGGATTTGGCTGGGGAGTCTGCAACCGGCATTTGCTGGGGGAATTGTCAAAATTGACGGAAACACGCCGTTTAAGCAGGAGCGATCCGATGTTCCAAAGCCGGGAGCTGCCCGGAGATTTGTTCACGCCGTTGCAAGGGAGTGATTTCACCCCATGCAGCATGGCGCGGGGGCGCCGGAATTTGGGCTACGTTTTTTTTGAAAATGAGCTGACGCCGGCATCGGTGGAGAACGCGCGCCGGTTCGACGTGGTCTTTGCCGGTTCAAGCTGGTGCCTGGAACGGTTGCGGGAAAAAGGGATTACCCAAGGGGCCTTGTTGATTCAAGGGGTGGACGGGAACGTGTTTCATCCGCGGGCGGCCGGGAAAGACGGGCGGTTCGCGCTTTTTTCCGGCGGGAAATTCGAGTTGCGCAAGGGGCAGGACCTGGTGCTCAGGGCGTTCGCCGCGCTCAGCCAAAAACACCCGGATATGATATTATTGACAGCCTGGCGCAACCCGTGGCCGGCCTCGATGGAGACGATGAGGGCGTCGCCGCACATCCGGTTCGAGTTGTCCGGCCGCGACTGGGCGGAGCAAATGGAACATCTTTATCGCATCAACGGGATTGACCCCAAGAGAGTGATAACGATGGCGGTCCAGACCCCGGAACAGATGGCGCGGGCCTATGGAATGTCCGACCTTGGACTGTTTCCCAATCGCTGCGAAGGCGGAACCAATCTGGTTCTCATGGAATACATGGCGTGCGGAAAACCCGCCATCGTCACGGATGCCACCGGGCACAAGGATATATGCCGCGCGGACAATGCCTTCCTGCTCAAGCGTCTGCGGCCTCTGGCAATCCGCGACGAAAAAGGACAGTTGGCGGCGCGGTGGGTGGAACCTTCGCTGGATGAAATCATCGCCGCCGTGGAATACGCCCGGGAGCATCAAGCCGAGGCGCAAGCGCGCGGGGAAGCGGCCGCGAAAGAGATGAAACAATGGCCCTGGAAACGAGCGGCGGAAACCATCGTCTCGACTTTGGAGAGGATATAAAGAATCGGTTTGCTCCCGGACAAGGAACGCGTAGAGTACACGCCATGCTGCAAACTTTGGAAAGTTGCGGAGCGCGGGAAGCCGCCTCTTCCTTTCCAGCGCAATACTTGAGGGCCTTCGGCTTCATGCTCCTTTCCAGGACGCTGGACGAGAAAATGGCCGTGCTGTACCGGGCGGGAAAAATCCATGGCGGAGTTTTTCTCGGACGGGGCCAGGAGGCGTTGAGCGTTTCGCTGGGAATGGCGCTGCGCAAGGGGGACATTTTCGCCCCGTTGATCCGCGACGGCGCCGGACGCCTGGCGTTCGGCGAACCGGTGCTGGACGCGGTGCGCACCTATCTCGGCTCGGCGCTTGGCCCGATGCGCGGACGCGATGGCAACGTGCATCGGGGCCGTCCGCTGGAAGGACTGTTGCCGATGATCAGCCATTTGGGGGCGATGATTTCGGTGGTCAACGGCGCGTTGATGGCGCGGCGGTTCAAGAAAATGGAAGGCTGCGTGGGCGCGGCCTCCATCGGAGACGGGGCGACTTCCACGGGGGCGTTTCACGAGGCGCTCAACCAGGCGGCGGTGGAACGGCTTCCGTTGGTGCTGGTCGTCGCCAATAATCAATACGCCTATTCCACGCCCAACCATCGCCAATTTGCCTGCGAAGACCTGATGGACAAGGCCGCCGGTTACGGCGTTTCGGCGCGCCATGTGGATGGCACCGATCTGGAGGATTGCCTGCGCGTTCTGGACATGGCGGTGGCGCAGACGCGGGCGGGCGGAGGGCCGCAATTGGTGGTCGGACGCCTGCTCAGGCTTTGCGGCCACGGCGAGCATGACGACGCCCATTACATTGACGCGGAACTGAAAAAATCCCCGCTGGGGCGCGATTGTCTGAAGGTTGCGGAGGAGCGATTGCTGCGCGAAGGCTGGGCGGGCGCGGAAGCCATTGGCGCGATGCGTCAACAGGCCGCGCAGAAGGTGGATGAGGCGGTGGCCACCGTGCAACGCGAGCCGGCGCCCGATCCTTACAAGGAAAACTGGTGCGCGCTCAAGTGCAGCCATTTAAGCGAGGTGTTTGAGGTCCCGGTGCCCGCCACGCAGCCATGAGCATCACCTATTTGGAAGCCATTCGGGAAGCGCAGGCCAGGGCATTGGCCGAGGACCCGCGCGTATTTATTTACGGACAGGATGTTGGCGCATTCGGGGGCGCGTTCAAGGCGACCAAGAATCTGGCGCGGGAATTTCCCGGCCGCGTGCTTGACGCGCCGATCAGCGAGGACGCGATAGTCGGGGCGGCGATTGGGGCGGCCATTGAAGGGATGAGGCCGATCGTCGAAATGCAATTCGCGGATTTTTCCACGCCGGGTTTCAATCAAATCGTCAACCACGCGGCGACGCTTTACTGGCGGACGCGGGTGCCGTGCCCGATCACCATCCGGCTGCCGTCTGGGGGGACTTCCGGGGGCGGGCCGTTTCACAGCCAGAGCATGGAGTCGCTTTACGCGCATTATCCGGGATTGATTGTGATGACGCCGGCGACGGTGGAGGACGCGTACAGCATGTTGCTGGAAGCGGTGGCGATAGACGATCCGGTGATTTTTTGCGAACACAAGCGGCTTTACTACCACCTCAAAGCGCCCGCCCTTCCCACCGAGGCCATGCCCGCCGGCAAAGCCCGCATAGCGCGTGCCGGACGCGATTTGACCATCGTGACTTACAGCGCGATGCTCCAGGACGCGCTGGCCGCCGCGGAGGAGCTGGCTGCGGAAGGTTCGGAAATTGAGGTCGTGGACCTCCGCACCATCAAACCATTGGACACTGACACGGTGATGGCATCGGTGGCGCGGACCGGGCGGCTCCTGTGCGTGGGGGAATCGTTTCCGTGGGGCGGGGTGACGGCGGAAGTCGTGGCGCGGGTGGCGGCGGAAGGGTTCGGTTTGCTGGACGCGCCGCCGCAGCGTCTCAACGCCAAGGACACGCCCATTCCCTACCATCCCAATCTTTGGCTGGTGCATCGCCCGACGGCTCAGAGCGTGTGCGCCGCCGCGCGGAATCTGCTGCATACGTAACATGAAACAAATGCCGATCATCATGCCGCAATTAGGCGAGTCCATCGCCGAGGCGACCATCGTCCATTATCTTGTCAATCCGGGAGACACGGTCGCCGCCGGCCAGGATGTCATCGAAGTGGAGACCAACAAGGCGACGATGAACGTGGCCGCGCCGTGCGGTGGAAAAATTGCCGGCATCACGGCCAGGCTCAATGAAAGCTACCCGGTCGGCGCGGTTCTGGGCCACATTGAACTGTCGGCCGAGGAAGCGCTACGGCAGGGTTTGGAAACGCAGGCGGCAAGCCCGGGGCCTTCGTCCGGCCATGACGCGGAAAGCCCGGCATCCGAAGCCAGGCAGGCGGTGCAACCGATGGTGAGGGGATTGCCGGTGCCGGCGCACGCATCGGGCGCCAGTTACATGTCCCCGCGAATGAAGGCGCGGATGAATGAGTTGGGCCTGCACGCGGCGGACCTGGCCGGCCTGGCCGGCAGCGGCGCGGCGGGGCGCGTGACCATCCAGGATTTTGAAAAATTTCTCGCCCATCTCGAAACAAGCAAATTAAGCCACGCCTCCAGCATGCGCGTGGCCGTGGCCGACGCGATGAGACGGAGTTGGACGCGGCCCCTGGCGACGGTGGCGCTGCCGTGCCCGCTGGAGGCGATGCTGGCGCACCGGAAGGTGAGCCGTCCGAAGATCGGCCCCGCGCTTTACGCTCTGCGCGCCCTGGCTCTGGCCCTGGCCGAAAACAGCGCGCCCGCCGGGCGGCTGGTCGGAAATAAAATCGTCCATCCGCGGTCCATTGACATGGGGTTCGCGGTGGAAGCGGAGGAGGGGGTGCTGGTGCCGGTTTTGCGGGACGTGGACGCGCGGCCGCTGGCCACGCTGGTGGAACGTTACAACCAACTGGTGGAACTGGCGCGGCAACGCCGGTTGCCGACGGAAGCCACCGGCGGCTCCATCGCGACGGTGACCAATTTCGGAACCTTTGGTTTGACTTGGGCGACGCCCATTCCGCTGCCGGAACAAACCCTGGTCCTGGGCCTGGGCGCGGGCCGGAAAGTCCCTTTCTGGGACGAGAAAAAGGGCCAATTCACGCCCGTGATGGAGTGCAACCTGACCCTGAGCTTCGATCATCGCGTGCTGGACGGCGGCGCAGCCGGGCGGCTGCTGGGGCGCGTGGCCTCGTGGCTGCAAACGCCGGAGAAACTCTGAACCGCCGCCTTATTTCTTCGCCATGCGCGCGGCTTCCTTCAGCGCGGCCTTGGTGGCGGCTTGAAGCTCGTCCAATTTCGGCTGGAGCTCGTCTTTGTCCGCGCGCAACATGCGGTCAATGAATAAAACGCCGTTCAGATGGTCCAGTTCATGTTGAATGGCACGCGCCAGAAGGCCGCGGCAACTGAACTCAATTTCCTTCCCCCTCTGATTGAGGGCATGGACTTCGACCAGGCCGGGGCGGGTGATATCAGCGAAAATTTCCGGGAAACTCAGGCAGCCTTCCGGACCCACCACCGCTTCGCCCGTGGCTTTGACACGAGGGTTGATGAGGACCACGGGCATGAAGGCGTCCACGTCGGACGGCTGGCCGTTGATTTGCAGAGTGGAGGGCCGGGTGTTGGCGCCCCGGACGTCCAGCACAGTCAACTGCAAAGCGCGCCCAACCTGCTGGGCGGCCAGGCCGATGCCTTTGGAGGCCATCATGGTTTCGATCATGTCCACGATGAGATTGCGGATTTCGGGCGTGATTTTCTCCACGGGCAGGCCTTTTTGCCGCAAGGCGGGATGGCCGTATTTGACAACTTCAAGAATCATGGTTTGGCCGGGGGTTCCGTCATCATGGCCGCGATTTGCGGGATGGATGGGCTGAGGGCGGTGCGGACATAATAGCCGCTGGTGGTGACGCCGGCCAGGAGGCTCATCCGGTTGTCCAGACCGAGCAGCCGTCCGAGGCAAAAGCCGGAGTTGAAATGGTCGCCCGCCCCCGTCGTGATGAGCGGTTTGGGCGTGAACGGCCCCCGCATCTTGTCCACCTTGCCCCGGCTGACGGCCAGCGCGCAGGAAACGGGGTGGACGAGCAGCGTGCCCGCTTTGATGCGAGCGGCCAGAAGCAAACTCAATTCCGCCAGCGCATCCGGCGTTGAGGCGGCGGGTTTCAGGCCAAACACTGCGGCGATCTCGTGGGCTTCCTTTTCGTTCAGGCCCAGGATCACGTCGAAATACTCTTCAAACCGTCCGATCAAATCGAGGGCGCGCAAAATGTCTTCGCGCGTGCGTTTTTCCGGGTCGGCCAGATCAAAGAAAAGGAGACGGCGAGGGCCTTTCATGGCCGGGCAAATTTCGCGCAGGATGGACTCCCAGACGTTGCTCATATACGGGAGCATGGTCCAGTTGACAAAGCCCGCCAGATGGGCGTTGCCGAACTTTTCGGCGAAGCGCTCGCGCCCGAAGCGGGCGAGGATGTTCTCCCACGTGACCTGCTTGAGGGAGGAGTGTTTGCCAAGCATGATCTTGCCGTCCTCAAACTCCAGAGCGTCGGTTGTGCCGGGATCGGCGATGCTGTGGACCTCGGCCCGCCGGGCGAAATCCTGGAAAACCGGATGCAGGTTGGGATAGCCGAGGATGCCGAGATAAGTCACCTTGAGCCCGAAACTGGCGAGGGCGTTGGCCATGATAGGGCCGTTGCCGCCGAGTTTGGTGACCTGGTTGACCAGTTCGATGTTGGTGCTTTTGCCGGCGGCGGCGGCCAGACGGGCGGCCAGTTGCGCGATGGTGGGAAGGCGCTGATAGACTTCGGCGCTTTCGCGCTTGTCCACCACGTGCAGAATCTCATCAACGAAACCATCCAGGCCGACGAAGGCGCTCAAGAGCGCTGCGCGGTCCTGGCGGGCCAGCAATGTTTGCGCGCACTGGGCGCGGACTTCTTGTGTATCCGTGTTTTGCATTGATTTTTAATCCATTTGAATTCCCGCCACCCTTAAAATCCGTTCCAAGTCGTCGTCGCTGAAAAACTTGATTTCAATCGCGCCCCTGCCTTGATGGTAGCGGAGGGCGACCTTGGTGCCGAATCGTTCCTGAATTTTGTTTTGCACGGCCGCGACGTGGGCGTCCTGTTCTCCCAAATCGGGCGATGTTCTCCGCCCGTTTTTTCCACCCGCCGTTTTTTGCAGGACGGCAACCAGCGCCTCAGTCTGGCGGACATTGAGGGATTTTTTCAGGACGCGCTCGGCGGCCAGTTCCTGTTCCTGCGGGGAAACCAAACCGAGAATGACCTTTGCATGGCCGACCGAGAGACGTCCATCCCGGACATACGCCTGCAACGGCGGCGTCAGCTTCAATAGGCGGAGGGAGTTGGCGACAACGGCGCGGCTTTTGCCGACCTTGAGCGCGGCCTGTTCCTGGGTCAATTGAAACGGCCCGGTCAACTGGGCGTAACCCTGCGCCTCTTCGATGGCGTTGAGGTTCTCGCGCTGAAGGTTTTCGATCAGGGCCATCTCCAGGACCGCGCGATCATCGGCCTCTCGGACGATGACCGGCACGTCGGCCATGCCGGCCATTTGCGCCGCCCGCCAGCGCCGCTCGCCGGCGATGATTTCAAAGTCTTGGCCCCGCGCCCGGACGATCAGGGGCTGGACAATTCCCTGCTCCTTGATGGAGTCGGCCAGTTCCCGAAGGGATTCGGGGGAAAAATCCTTGCGCGGCTGCAACGGGCAGGGGCGAACCCGCGCCACCGGCGCGCGCCGGACCTGCTCGCCGGCATCGGCGGCCGGGGGCGGCGGCGCCTGAAACACATTCCCTGCCGGAGCCTGGGAACCTGCGCCGCCGAGCAAGGCGCTGAGTCCGCGCCCTAATACGGGTTTAGCCATAAGCCGGAAATTAACGGCAAACGTCCCTGCGTGAAAGCGAAAAGTACGACCACCCAAAAAATGACGGATGAGAAAGGATCGAAAAATGAGCGAGACGGCGCGAGAAGCGGTCCTTTCCGCAAAAGGACACAAGCCCTGCCTGCCATTTCACCAAAAACAGCGAAGAACTCCTGACAGATAGGGTTATACCCCATAGTTGCGAGCCGCGCGTTGCGGTAATTTAACCTCCATGAACAAGTCGCTTTCACTGCATAATACCCCCATCCTCAATGTCTGGATATGGCTCGTTGACTTGGCGGCGGCCATGCTGTTCCCGCATCCCAGTCCATGGCGGCGGGGTGGTTGCGTCACGGCAGACAGCAGTCAATCAAGGAACGGCCAGCCGTTTCACGGGAAAAAATAGAAAATGGCGGATGTTAATGGCATTGTCATATTCAGCGCCTCGCCCTGCTGAAACAGAATGATATTCTAATGTCATTCACAGATAAACGCCCCAATGGGTGACCCCTGCGCGAAAGGCGCATAAACAGTGATCTGGCGTCTTGATCCTACATTCCGCACTCCGGCGATGCATCTTTTGGTAGCCGTTTCTCAGGCAGCCAAGCTACCTGTAGATAGCGGCGTCAATTTCCAGCAATTGGAGCAAGGTCTGCTG
>Ga0316226_1003116_pt1 | contig 14594 bp, 15 predicted proteins | sample TBH18017metaG_FD_206009 | JGI IMG/M metagenome (GOLD analysis project Ga0316226, IMG submission 206009) | Freshwater microbial communities from Trout Bog Lake, Wisconsin, USA - TBH18017 | ecosystem: Environmental > Aquatic > Freshwater > Lake > Hypolimnion/Profundal zone | place: USA: Wisconsin... | reverse complement strand
TCTCGCCGGGACGCACGTCCTTGGTTAGACTCATACTATAGCGTGGATCATGAGCTTGTGCCTTGGTGGCAACAACTCCGCTGGCATCTTCGTTGTGTTTTTTACGGCCAGCACAGTGAGCTCGTTGACTGAAACCTTTGGGGTGCGAGCAGTCAATACTGTGCTTGTATTTTTTACTCCACTTTTCGTTTAAGGGATCAAACAGCTCGTAGATGTTCATTTCAGTACGCTTCTCAACATCCAGCTGTGCTTGCGATGTGCATCTATGCGTTCTGCTAGGAAGTTGCTAAAGCCATGTTCACCTGCTTCTTCTGCACGATCGTAAACCATCTTCAACAAGATAACCATTTTGTCGCTGTCTTCCAATAGCATTTGAACCATAGTACCATCGGGGATAACTTCAGTCTGATCATCAACACGAGTTAGAACAGTCAGTTTGCTCAAACTACCAGGAGCATAGCAGTCCATGGCACGTAGTTTTTCAGCAAAGTCATCTATGATACCATAGACTTCTTCATAGATTGTGCCAAACAATTGATGGAATTGTTGAAAGTGTACACCTTCTACGTTCCAGTGAAATTCGTGTGCTTTTAGATAAAAGCTGAATTCACTAGCAAATGCAATACGTGCGGCCTGTTGTAGTTCTGTTAATTCGTTCATAATAGTATTTATAGTATGTCGTATCCGGCCTTACGCATAGCATACAGGCGGCTTTCCATGACATCTTCGTCAGTTGTGTCTGTGGTTTTGTCTGCCTGGCGCAAACGTTGTGCTAGTTTGACCAAATCAACTGGCTCGTGACGTTGTTGTTCACGTGCTTTTTGGCCAACACGTTTGACCATGGCTTGGTATTTGTCATCGTAATCAACTTCGTCGTCGTCCATCTCAGCTAGACCTTGCTTATGAATGAATCCACGACTATTTTGTGGAACATTTGTGGTGCAAAACTTGCCGCATACTTTGCCAGTTTTGTCAGTAGCGTGATGAGTCCACTCTAGATCATTTTTTGATTTAATAACATTCAACCCTTGCGATTTTGCGTCATCTGTCCAAGATTTCAAATCTCGGTGCAACACTCTGCCTTCCGCCACACCTTGCTCTCGAACTTTTTTTACAGGTTTTCTTGGAATATCACGCACTAGACTATGTTTGCCATTAAAATGCCATCCTGGGAAATATTTGCCTGCTGACTGAAAGAAACGCTGATACATGGCTTCTTGTCTCTCTCCGGCACCCTGCATGATAATTTCATCAATCTCTGTGTTATATTCAGTGATGAATTTACGAATAGCATTGATTACAGTGGAGTATATTAAGAATTGATTTTTATTTCGAGCAGTTAAATCAGTATTGATTTCATCACCAAAACTATATTCGTCTTGTTCTTCTCTTACTCCAAACGCTACATTCACTGCGTTCCAGTTTTGTTTTTTACCAAAAGCCGGAGCGCTTTTTACAGTGAAGTTTATTAGGTATTTGTCTTTGCCAGACTTAAACTTCATAACTTTGTAGGTGACTTGTTTGCGGTCATTGATGTTTACAGAGTTTTTTGGTTCTTTGACTTTGAGACTTGTGTTTGCTAATTCTTCTAAAGAGCCTTCTGTCACACTTTTCTTGTATACATTGTGAGATGCAACATATCTACCAGTTCCATCAATCATCTCATAATAGTAATTGGGATTTTTAGCTACCAGCCCTTTAAACATTTCTGCTGCTTCGTGAGCATTGTCTAAGACATCTACAGTGACCCAGTCACGGCCACGAATTTGAACGCCATGTTTATTACCATGTTCATCTGTTCCGGGGCCATACCCTTTGTTCATCTGAATTGTATATGGAGCTTTTGAGGGTCTTTTTGGTAGTGGCTCACCATCAGTAAGTACCAGGGCCCAACTTGTTATTGCTGGATCTCGGAACACGTCTGACAAATAGTCTTGCACTTCTACAATATCTTCTTCTACAAACTGATTTGGTAGAACTCCCGTTTTAGCAGCTTGTTTTGCTAACCATTCTGTAACACCATCTTCGCCACGAGTTGCCAGCTTGGTTTTTTGAGTAGGGGTTAATTTTTGTAATGTCTTTGTACAAAAATCTAATGCAGCTCTATAACCCACATTGCCTGAATCTAAGTCAGTTACTGGAGCATTATCATATTGAGCGTTTCCAGTTTTCTGAACTGCTGCAGGGCTGTCTACACGATCGCCTAAACTGGTATTCATAAATTTTAGAAAGTTTGGATCACCGGCTTCCGCTACACCTTGCTTTTGTGACTGTAGTTCTTTTAATCTTGTTTGTAGTTCTTTAATTTTCTTGTCATGTGAACCAGTTGTATTCCAATCCTTGAGTTGAAGGATTCTGTCTTTGATTCGTTTGATTTGCGAATCTACATTGGAGCCTTCCGCTACACCTTGTGGTACTGCCAACAACTGTTCAGCATCATATCCTGCCAACTGACCAACATTGCGAATCTCAAATGGCTCTTCATCCATTTCATGGAACGCAAATATTCTATCACCCTGTGCAAGTCTGCGTTCAGCATCCATTATAGACACCACTTGTTCGCCAACATTTTCCAAGTCAGGAATGTCATTGTAATCTTCATCAAAGCCATGTATGGGACTGGTGCTGTCATTGTTGTCTGAGCCACCGGGGCCAGCAATGTCTTCGTTGTTGGCTCCAAACATTAGGCCACTGAAGTCTTCATTGACGTATTCATGTACTACTTCAATCTTGGATTCTGTTACAGCAGGCTTGCGTCCGCTGCCAAATATATCGTATACGTTCATTTTGGTTGGCCTTGGTTCTGTTGTCCTAATTGTGGACTTTGAGGTGTTTGAGCGCCAGCAGGTGCATTGGTACCTATGTCCTGCTGTGCTTGTTTGACTTTTTGTTGTTTCATTTGATCCATAGTGTCGGCCTTGCTGATAACTTGTTTTAGTTGCGCCGCAGTCTGTGGATTTTGTAGTGCTTTGCTGGCTGCAACTGCCAATGGGCCCAACTGTTTCATGTCCTGTGCTGGCAACTCTTGATTGCTTTTGGTATCCAGCTTGTTCATAACGTCTTGGAACTTGACCTTGTTTAGCGGCTGTGCTGCACCTTGACTGTTTAGTGTAGGAGCAAGATTGTTGGTGCTTTTCTGTATCTGTGCTTGATCTATTTTGGCCTGTTGTGCAGCTGGATCAGGATTCTGTGCGCTGGCGCCTTGTGGTGCTTGACTTGCTGCACCGTAGCCGCCTACACCACCATATTCGTTGAGTTGTGGCTGTTGGTTAAGTTCTGAAACTTTAGCACGGATCATAGCAATTAGTTTTTTGTGTGTACCGCTTAGAGCACGATTGCGTTCAATAAAGTCCAAGATGTGATTTGTTTCTGCTGCATAACGAGCACGCCACTCAGGTGTTCGTGCTGTGGTAATGTCTTTGACATTGTCAAGTCTGTCAGCCAGTTTGATCACCAGCGCATAGCTGCTCATTGCAGCCATTTTGTGTGCTAGGTAGTTGGCCTTGCCCACACGTTTGATTTCTTCTGGATCACTAGTCAATTCCATTACTAGGCTTGCAACTAGTCCGCCAAATAGGTCATGCAGGATTTCCTGTGTGGTATCAGTGTCTTCTATGGTATCGTGTAGATAAGCGGCACTGATCAGTGCTTCTAGATTGTGTGACTGTTTAAACTGTCTGATGTGATTAGCTACACGCACAGGATGGCTGATGTAGGGATCTCCGCCACTGCGTTTTTGTCCAGCATGTGCCTTGGCAGCATAGGCCAGTGCTTCTTCTTCGCCTTCATTGGTACCTGATCCAATGGGACTTGGTGTATGTGTATCACCTTGGTTTGCAGCACCTGGCTCAGGCTGATAAGCACCGTATTCATCTTCTTTGAATTCGGCCCACTCACGCATCAATTGATGTGCGTTGGTACGAGGATTTTCTACCAAAGCCTTTTCTAAGTCGCGGATGATGCTTTCTTCAGCCGACCCACCAACCATTTTGTTCTTGGCTTGACTGGCTTTGTCAGTACCTTTCCAGTAGCCAGGAAACTTTGGACCCGTCGGCTTCTTAGCATCGCTCTTCATGCTTTCGTTAATTTGGTCCAAGCGACTTAGAATATCTTTCATGCTCATCGCTTGATTACGCTTTCTTTTTTGGCTTTAGTCTTTTTAAATGGACTGTTTTTTTGGCTGTAGCTGCCACCGAATAGGCTACCTACATTGCTGCCTTTGCCTACTCCGGGTACACTGGCAACACTGCCTGCGCCCATGCCGCCGGCAAACTCTACCAGCTTGCTTTCATACATGGCAGCATAGTCTGGAGGTTCGTTGCCATCATCGCGGATAGGATGTGCTTCGTCACTGTAGTTGCCTTGTGGCATTCTTTGCGCCACACCTTGCTTTAATCTTTTAACAGCATAATCAATCAAACTGTTTTCTTCATCAGGACCAATTCCTTCATACCCATAGTCAAATAGATAATCTTCATATGCATCGTTTAATGCATCAATTACTTTTTCTCTATCAACTTGTTTTAGTTGCGGGTGTCTTTTTAGTGCCATTGCATACCAGTCGCCACCTGAGCCTTCCGCCACACCTTGCTCACGCAAACTTCTATCTTGACGATATTCATTGTGCAAGTCTTTCAACCACTCAATGGCTTCTTCTCTGCTGCTAATACTGTCAGCACCGTTGTCTGCATCATAATGGAAACAGCCCCACCCGTGTGCGTCTTGATAAATCTCGCCCACTGGCTTGCCGTTCTTGGACTTGATTACTTCTGCGTTAGGGTAGACTGTATCATTAGAGCCTTCCGCCACACCTTGTTCGCCTTTGATAGAAAAAGGTTTCATTCCCATTTTCTGTCTAAGCACATTGATTTCTTGTATGGTTCTGAACTCACCATCTTGACATTTCAAACGCATAGGTTCATTCTCGTCCCACGATGTGAATTTTCCGCGTTTGTTTATTGCCGGGGTAGCACTAGCACGGCCATCCAATCCTTCCGCCACACCTTGCTCTTTAGGTTTCGCCCAGCCTTTATCTTCTTTTTCCTTTTGGCTCATACCCTTTGTTGGAGGTTGTGCTGCCTTCTTCTTCATACGCTGTGCGAATTGTTTATCACTTTCTTCCGCCACACCTTGTTGACTAAAGTTATAATCTATACCAAACTCTTGTTTGATTTGTTGTTTTATTTTTCTTGGATCGCCAGCAATAACTTTTTGTTTACCAGTAGATTTATCAGTGATAACGACCTGAAGTGAGCCGGGATATGACTGATCTTTCTTTTGTGTTATTGTAAAGTTCTCAGAGCCTTCCGCCACACCTAGATTGGTATTTTTGCCAATTTGAATATTTGCACCACTTTGTCTTAGATATTTTATTAAGTTTTTTCTAATTTCTTTTAGATCAGTTAATCCACTATCTAATAAATTGTCAACTAGTTCAACAGCCAACTGTTGATCTACATCATCAACTAAATTAAATTCTTTAATAAAGTGATTTCCTATTTTGATTGCCTGTGAGCTGTAGGTGCCAGTACTGTTGTAATCACCTTGCTCAAACATACCAGATTTGCCATGGTGCATTTCTTTTTCGCTGATCAAATACTGCATAACGCTGGTCAACATGCCTTTGGCAGCGCCCATCTTTTCTGCTACCCATTCAGGAATATCATCGTCGGCGCTGATGTTTTTGTTTAGATATACTGCCACACGGTGTATGGTGTGTAGGCTGTTTTTAAATGTAGAACCATCGTGATGTGGTTCACCAATAAATTCTTCTTCCATGCCCATTGCTAGTGCTTCGTCCATGCCTTTTTCAGCTTTCATCTTAGCAATGGCATCACGCTGTGCTTTCAAGTAGCGATCTTGATCAGCTTGAAATCTACGTTGATCTGGGTGCATGGGATCTACTGCCTCTGGATCGTATCTTGAACTAGCGCCACGTGCAATCACAGGCTTGTGTTTTGGTGCAGGAGCGCCATATTCTTTGTCCATGTCATAGACTGTGCCCTCTGACATTGCTTGATCTATATTGTGTACTTCATTCAGTTTCATATCAAATTATCCAGTTTGTTATATTTATATTAAACAAAAAAGGTGTTGCCCGGAATAGCACCACCGTTTACAGTTACATCCTTTGTGTAGAACACACCCTCGGGGGTGCATTCGCGTACTTCTACAGTATGTGCGCCGGGCCCTAGATCTACTTCTATATGCTCTCTAATGAACACTTCGTGACAGGGCCAAGACCAGGTGCGTTCAGTTAACAGATCACCGTCAACAGATACCCGGTAGGCATGACTACCATCGCTGCGGGTGCAATATACGTCCACAGTCAATGCAGTTATGGCCATTATAGTATTCCTGCAGATTCTGCCAGTTGGTCTAGCTGTGCGAGTACATCTTGATCTTCGTCAACTTTGTTGGGCAAACTCTTGTATGATTGTTTCTTGTCAGCATGATGAAACTCTCGAGCAACATTTTGATTGATACCAACCTTCTTGGCAAATTTAGGATTATGTGCTGCTGCGGCCATAGTTCGGAACTGCGCCTTGCTAACCGACTTTTCGTCAACAGTTTCTTCCGCCACACCTTGCTGACTCTGCGCCACTGCTACATAAGCAGGTCCAGTATAACCATCTGGATACATATGAAAGTGTTGAATAGTTCTATGCCAACCTTCTAACAACTCGTACCCTTGTGGTGTTTGTATTAGTATAACAGGTTCTTTTCTAATACCACCTTGTTGTTGTGCTAACGCGGCTTGAGTGGCGTGTCTTTCTTTATCTCTAGGAACATTTAATCCCATGTCACTATGTCCGCCAGCACGACCTATCAATCGTTTTTTGGACATTGGCTCAAACATATCCATGGTAAACTTCATACTTGGCACAAGCTGCCATTTAGAATTAGTTGTTAAACCTGCATTTTTTAATTTTTCCATAACACCATTTTTAAGTGCGTCTGGTGGTAGATTACTAAAATCTCCTTTATTAGGAACTAACCAATCTTTGAGAATATAATCGGGCCAGGTAGGTAATAGACTTTTAACATATTGAAAGAGTCTATCTCTGTATTCAGTTATAGTGTTATTGCTTTCTGCCAAACCGCCGCCCAAATACTTGTCCAGTATTTGTCTAGCCACTGCTGGATTACGGGGATATAGGTCACTAATGATGGCATTCTTTTGTGCATCATCTGCCTGTGGCCACATGTTGCGAATCTGTGTGGCACTGGTTACTCCACTTGGACCTGCGTCGAACTGTACAGTTGGCAAGTAGGCCATATAACCATGCTGCGTCATTGGAGCAAGGTCACCTTTAGCATAGGGTTGTAGGTAGCTGGGTTCACCGTTCTTTTTAACGCCACCGGGTTTGGGTGGTTCATCACGATCTTTTTCGCTACGTGCAAAGATCAGTACAGTTGTGTTGGGGTCAAAGTTCTGTGTGATCTCACGGGCAACAAAGGGACTTTTAACCATTTGAAATGCACGCTCAGGAACGCCTGCTATAGCGGCTAATTTTTCTTTGTCCACAAAGGCAAACGGACGTTCTTTTTGATCGTCCGTTGCTGCATAAATGATTGTTGCGCCAGGAAAGGCTTTTTGTGCTGAGCGATATAGGCTCAAATGCCCGGGGTGAAAGGGGTGAAAACCGCCGGGGATAATCACCAGTGTTTGTTGCTGTGCTGCTTCAAATAATTCTGATATGAACATGATAATACGCCTATAGCGTATTTATGCTCATAGATATTCTAGCAACCAGAGATAGAACGGGTCTGTCCAAGTCAACTGCCAACAACCGTTCCAACCCAAGTTTATGCACTCACGTACTGTTCTGTTGTCGTATGTGGTATAAACGCTGAGATCTCGGGGGATTTGCTTTAGATCAATATCGTCAATTTCGACGCTTTCAATGTTCAACAACTGGTCTTTGACTATGTTGTTTTGTTCATCCAGCACAGTGTCTTGGTTGGTCTTGTTCAACAGCTCAACTGCCAAAGTTGCTGTAGCATCGTATTCAAAGTCAAACTCTATATGCTCGAGGGCACCTGCTGTGCCCTCTTTGACTACACGATCATTGGCCAGTACACGATACTGGGGCTGGTTGCCCCAGTATGTTCCGCTCAGGCCCAGGCGAACGTGTACTGTTTCCATCAGTTAGTGGCTGCTGCTGGTTGTCCAGCTTTGGCCATGGCCACTGCGTCTTGTAGTGCTGCCGGTACTCCGGCTGGCAGTCCGTGATCTTGTCCGGTGAACTGATTCTTGGCTTTGTCAATCACGTCCAGTTTGTTCAAGTCACCCTGGAATTCATAGTGTCCAATGTGGTTCAACAACACCTTTGAGTGTACCCAAATCTCGCCGCCCAGTTCTTGCCAACGACGGCAGAACAACCAGTCTTCGCTCAAGTAGTGTCCACGAGCATCAATCTTGCAATCAAAGATCGAATACATCATGGGCTCGTACTGTTTGCCTAGACCCACATCGTCTACATATTTGGTGTCAGGATGTGCTGCAATCAGTCGTTCGTAAACGCTGCGTCTGAAGATCAAGAAACCTGTGCCTGCTGTGTCAACAGTAAAGATATCGCCTTGAATCTTGGTTTCTGGCTTCAAGTTGATCACATAGTTGACTGGCAGGGCCTTCTTGGGATAGAGCCCTGCAATGACTTCTTTGTCGCAGGCCAACATCTGCAAGATTGATTCGGGTTGGAAACGAATGTCAGCATCAATGAACATAAAATGTGTTGCTGCGGGATTGGTCATCATCTTGGCCATCAAGTTGTTACGACCACGTGTGATCAAACTTTCGTTGACCATGGTGTCCAAGCTCCAGTTCAAGCCAGCTTGTTGAGCAAGCAAGATGAAACGTAGCAAACTGGTAACAGTTGGCTCACTCATCATACCGCCGTAACAGGGAATACCAATGTGCAAGTGGATCTTGCTGAAATCAAATGGTACGCCTTGTTGTGGCTGTTGTTGTGCTGCTTGTGCCTGTTTGGCCGCAGCGGCTTTGATCAATGCAACTGCATCGCTGGATTTCTTTTTGTCTGTCATGGGTTTCTTTCTTGAAAAGGTTATGCTTTATTGACTTCAACTACAACACCGGCGCCAAGTAGTTCTTCGGCTACTGATGCCAATGCTGCCATTGTATCTTCTGATACGATCTCGCTGTCAGTGACTGTATCTTCTGGTGTGTTTTTATGTAACTTGCTTACGGTGATAACAATCACTTCTTCTTGAATACGTGCCATTGGGCTCTCCTGGATATATGCTATTATTTATTTAGGCACTCAATGGGATGAATTTTTCCTACTATGCGTGGCTCTATCAAGGCCAACATGGTAGCAATACCCAAATCGTTTGCGTAAAAGTAAGCGCCCCATATACCTGAAAAGCCGGAGTTTAGCAAACGGAACGTACTGTCTGGAACACGTACTTCATCACCGTAGGCACGCAACTGCGTCCAAATGTTCCGTTTGGTGGCAAGATCATAGTTGCCATCACGCAGGAGCACCTTGTAACGGTGCGTGATGCCCTTGCCCATATAGATGGTACCTGCACGTAGTGCTGCCTCAGTACCCTCTGCTGGGCTAGTCACAGTACGCAAACCACTGTTGTACTTGAGCTGGCTCACTATGTCCTTGGCTTCGTCTTCGGTTTCAGTATACCACTGAAACCAATCGTATTCACCGCGTGTCTTGACTCGATTGCCCCAAAGATCTCTCACCGTTCTAAACTGTGACAGCACATCAGGATCGGCATCGGCCAGTCTCTTTTTGCCCTTATTGTGTGCCCATGGATCATACTTAAAAATGCCTATGCTAAAGGGTTGGTCTTTGACATTGTCTTGTATGAATTTGACATATCTGTGTAGGTCTTCAACGGACTTGTCATTGATCATGCTGGCACCTACAGCATCGTACTCCAAACGCCACAGGTAGCGTCCGAAGAACATTTTCTTAGTTGTCTCTTGCTTGACAGTGCCTATGTTATCCCAGAACGATGAATCCATTTTCGTCCACTTGGGGTTGAGGTGCTGCTTCGGGTGTGAATGTAAACTGCTCGTTCACATAGTCGATGGCCACTGTGGTGCCTGCACCAACACCTTCAAACAAGATCTTCTTGCTTAATGGTACTTTGATCAGCTCGTTGATCTTACGTGCCAAGGGACGTGCGCCCATTTTGGCATCATAGCCAACTGAGGCCAGTTGATCCACTGCTGCTTCGCTCAAACGCACACGAATGTTTTTGTCTGACAGCAAGTCGTTCAGTTCGTTGACAAACTTGGCCACAATCTTCTTGATGCTGAGTTGATCCAACCGGTTGAACTTGCAGATGGCATCAATACGATTACGGAACTCGGGCTTGAAGAAGTCTTTGACTGCCTTGTCATCTTCACCAGTTTTGGTAAGATCACGGCCAAAGCCAATGGCATTGCGTTCGCCGGCTGCTGCACCCAAGTTAGACGTCATGATGATGATGGCATTACGTGCATCTGCCTTCTTGCCATTGCTGCCGGTGACAACACCTTCGTCCATCAAACTCAACAACACGTTGCTGACGTCTGGGTGTGCTTTTTCAATCTCGTCAAACAAGATGATGCTGTTAGGGCTTTTTTCCAAGTCGCTGATCAGCAAGCCACCACCCAACTGTCCATCGTCGTAGCCCACATATCCAGGAGGCGCACCAATCAGCTTGGCCGCTGCATGTTTCTCTTGGTACTCGCTCATGTCGTAACGCACCAACTTCATGCCCAAGTTGTCTGCCAACAGTTTAGCCAGTTCAGTTTTACCTGTACCAGTTGGGCCCAAGAACAAGAAGCTGCCCACGGGCTTGTTGATTGACTTCAATCCAGCACGGCTAACATAGATCTTTTCCAACACGCCATCAACAACCGAATCCTGTCCATACAGTTTTGTTTTGATATTGATGTCCAAATTCTCAAGACTCTTGACTGCTTCACTGCCGATCTGTTCTGCTGGAATTTTAACTGCCTTGGCAATGGCTTCAACAATGTTGCCTTTGTCGCAGATCCAATCTGTCCGGTTGATTTTGAGTCGAGCACAGGCAGTATCAATCAAGTCAATGGCCTTGTCGGGCAGGCGTTTGTCGGCTTGGTAACGTACACTGAGGTCAACTGCTGCGTCAATGGCTTCGTCACTGATGATGCCCTTGTGGAATTCTTCAAAGTGTCCACGTAAGCCACGTAGGATGTCTTTGGCCACTGCTGGAGTAGGTTCATCAACGCCTAGTCGATAGAAGCGGCGCATTAATGCACGATCCTTCTCAAACGATTGGCTGTATTCTTCCCAAGTAGTTGACGCAATGACCTTGATTTGTCCTTTGCCCAAGGCCGGCTTGATCATGTTAGCAAAGTCCACGCTGCTTTGTGATCCAGTGCCTGCACCCTGCATCTGATGTGCTTCATCAATAAACAAGATACACTTGCCTTTGATGATAAGCGCTTTGATAACTTCTTTGAGCTTTTCTTCAAACTCGCCGCGATATTTACTTCCAGCCAGCAAGCTGCCAATGTCCAAGTTATAGACGGTATATTCTTTTAAGTATTCTGGCACTTCTGCCTTTGTAATCTTAAGTGCCAGGCCTTCTGCAATGGCAGTTTTACCCACGCCAGGATCACCCACCAGCAACACGTTGGATTTGTTGCGTTTGGCCAAGACTTGTGAAATCTCATCAATCTCGTATTCACGTCCAATGACAGGATCAATCTTGCCTGCTTCTGCTTGAGCGTTCAAGTCTGTACAGTATTCGTTCAATACTTCTGTGGCCTTTTGATCTGTTGCTGTTTTGCGCCCACGTGTGGGATTGTAGTGATCGTTGTAGTATTTGATCAGTTCATCACGATCTTCAATTCCGTATTTGAGCAAAAAGTAGGCAGCATGACTGCTGGTCTCTTGGCTGATACTGATTACCAGATCAATAACAGTTAGGCTACGGCGTGCGCTGAACAAGACCTGTGTCAGTGCGCGATTTAGTACCTGCTCCAGTCTGTGTGTTCTGCGTGGAGTAGTGGCATCGTTGCCAATTAGGTAGTTTTGTTTTGATAGGTATGTGTCAATATCCTGTGTCATACCAGCAACATCAACGCCATAATTGTCTAGCAATTTACCAAAAGGCTCGTAGGTTACAATACCGTAAAGTAAGTGCTCGAGAGTCACATACTCGTGATTGTAATACTTGGCCTTATTTGATGCCGAATCGATAATTACTTCGATTTCGGGGTTAGGTTGGATCATTTTATCTTCCAATTAGTGCCTCACAAATATTTATAGAGTTGATTTGATTTTGTTGACCAGTTCCAATTGCTCTTGTGTGAGATTTTTTGGAACTGTTATGTTTATTTTAACAATTAAATTGCCTCTTGTCGAGCCCTGCATTTGCCAAAGTCCCTGCTCTCGTATGCGTAGCATATTGCCCGGTTGTGTGCCTTGCGGCAAATTCACTACAAATTTACTACCATCAATGCCCTCAACTTCCACATCGCCACCAGTTATGGCAGTTAGGCAGTCCACTGTGGTCTGTGTTAGCACGTCCAACCCGTGTATTTCAAAATTGTCTTGTGGCCGTACAAACACATTGACATAAAGATCACCACGACTCAATGAATCAAAAAAGTTATCACCCAATCCTGAGTATTTGATCTGTGTACCAGTTTGGGCACCACGTGGTACCGTGATCTCTACTGTTTCTCTTGTGCCATTTGTGGTTTGTAAACTGACTGTATACTTTTGGTCCTGTAGTGTGCTGGCCAATGTGACAGGAACATCTGCACGTAGATCTTTGTTTCGTCGAGGTTGTGGTTGGCGCTGATGGAACGGAGATCCCCCAAAGTTGAAACCAAAGTTGCGTAGCATCTCTTCCATGCCCGGTGGCATGCCATCGTTCATGTCGTGTCCGTTGAAATTGAATCTCATGCCACCGGGATTGCGGCGTTCGTGATCATACTGCTCACGCTGTGCTGGATCGCTCAAGATACGATAGGCTGCTTCAATCTCTTGGAACTGGGCAGTGTCGCCGCCCTTGTCGGGATGATGTTGACTTGCCAACTTGCGATAGGCCCGTTTGATTTCTTCTGGTGTGGCACTTTCGCCTACACCCAGTGTATTGTAATGTGTCATACTATATCATCCGCAAAACTTAAGGCAAACATAACGGCAGGCTCTTCCCATTCAAATTGAAATATAGTCCATTCACTGTCGTAACTCTTGGTGCCACCGCGCCAATCAATGTAGTAGCGTTTGAAGTAGCTGTGATTACCTGTGGGATAATCATCACACCATTTCATCATCTCATTGATCTTCGGTGAGTTTTGCTTGACACGCACCTTGTATCTAAAGTCGGGATAGGGATTCCCGCCTCCACCATAAAATAATTCCATAGCTCATTATAAACGAAAAAACCGGGCGGAGTCAACCAGCCCGGTGTAACTAATTTGGTTAGATTAGATTACAGTGCAGGTAGCTGATTTGGTCAGCTCAGCCAAGTAATCATTGGCGGCGCCATCAATGCCTGAACCTTTGATGGTCACATTGAATGTACCATCAGTCAAGGGCAAGATTTTCATTGTGCCACTTACTGTACTACTACCCAAATCAAAACCGTTTGGGTAGTTGTCCACTGACAATGTAGTGTCTGCAAAACCTTCACTGTAGTAGGTAATGGTAACTGGATTACCTAATGTTACTGATGTTTCGCGTATGCTGATTTGTAATTCCATTTAAACTCCTGATGTTTTTTCTTTAGTTCTGCCGTATGCACTGACGCCAAGAATAGCACCAAAGGCCAAGTGGATCAAGCCACCGTTGCTCAGTGTTAGACTTTGCCAAGGCACATAGCCCATTTGCAATCCGAACATGCGTTCGATAACTGGCAAGAACATGCTCAACATGGGGAATACACAGAAGTCCATAAAACAGATCAACATGTATAACCAACCCATTGCAGGACGCCAGTATTTAGACATCCAGTGCTCTGGTTCGCCACCTGCTTGCGCCGCCATGATGCCGCCAAATGCGTTGGCTGCTTCTGCGGTGCTTTGCTGATTTTGCATACCACCGCCCATGCCTCCGCTCATGCCCCCGCCGAATCCACCCCCGCTTGACCCGAAGCCACCAGATGAGCCTCCAAATCCGCTTGAGCTAGACCCAAACGAACTCGCTCCAGTTGATGGTGTTGAACCAAAACCTGAGCTGGAGCTGCCGAAGCCTCCTGCTGGCGTAGAGCCAAATGTTGAAGCCCCGCTTGCGGAGCCGAACCCTGTTGTTGCTGTTGTGGCACTTCCAAACCCTCCTGTGGTTGCTGTACTAGCTGCTGGGCTACCAAATCCACTAGTTGAAGTTTGACCAGCAGGCAACGGAGCCGGAGCTACTGTTGTTGTTGCTGCTGTTGATTGATCATCTGGATCTAATTTTGGCATTGCTTTTTCCTTTTTTGTTCTTGTTTTCTTAGTTGCCATTAGACTGCTCCCGCTAGGGTAATCAGTCCGTTAATAATTGTATTTAAGCGTTCTTTGTTGGCCAGGTGCTCTACGTTCTGAATAACTGCAATTTGACGTTGCATGTCCTGCATGGTTTCTGCTG
>Ga0316226_1003112_pt1 | contig 14605 bp, 13 predicted proteins | sample TBH18017metaG_FD_206009 | JGI IMG/M metagenome (GOLD analysis project Ga0316226, IMG submission 206009) | Freshwater microbial communities from Trout Bog Lake, Wisconsin, USA - TBH18017 | ecosystem: Environmental > Aquatic > Freshwater > Lake > Hypolimnion/Profundal zone | place: USA: Wisconsin... | reverse complement strand
TGGGAGCGGGAAGCCCAGATCAAGGCCCTCAAGCGCCGAGCCATCGACCTCGTCCTGGATGCCGCCCGCGTGGAGGCAGCCCTGGCTGGGCAGGGTTACATCCTGGATGGCATGGCCCAGCCACGCTATGGCAAGGAGGCCCTCGTGGGCCTGAAGTTGCTCCAGGATGGCGTCCTTTACAAAAGTTTGATCATTCGCCTTCAGGGGGATGCGCCACTGCTTGATGCCCATGACGAGGCGCTCCAGGACTTCAAGGGCCGCAGCCGGGCATCCCTTCTGAGCAGGAGGACCAACCTCGGGGAGAAGGCCCAGGCTTGTCTGATGGAATGGCTGAAAGTCCAGAAGGAGGGCACCGAGGAGGTGGCCACCATCCCCGGCATCACCCTCACCTGGCTCCCTAAGCCTCCCGTTATCGACGGCATCCCCTTCCTCCCCCTCGACCAGGTCCACCCTTTCGAGAACGCCATCCCCCTCCTGGACCTGGAGGCAGCTGCCGGCGGCTTTGGCGAGGAGCAACCCCTTGCAACCGAGTTGGACCACCTCGGCCAAGCCCCCACCGGGGCGGCCTGGATAGCCCTGCCCCCCAGCCTAAAGCCCTCGCCCCGACTCTTCGCTGTGAAGGTCGTAGGGGAGTCCATGAACCGTAGGATCCCCAGCGGAGCCATGGTCGTGTTCCGGGCTGAACCCCAGGGCACCCGACAGGGCAAGGTGGTCCTGGCGAGGCTAAGTTCGGACAGCGACCCCGATACCGGCGGCAGGTTCACCGTGAAGGTCTACGACAGCAAGAAGGTCGATGCGGAGGATGGGACCTGGCAGCACCAAGCAGTTCGCCTCCTTCCCGACTCCCATGACCCGGCCTTCCAGCCCATCGTCCTCACCCAGGAGGACGGCCCCTCCAACGTCGTCATCCTGGCTGAGTTCGTCCAGGTGATCGATGAAGACAGGTCGCGGTAGGCCGTTGAACGATCATCCCGCCACCCTCTTGGCGGGGCCTGTTCAATCACAGAAAGCTTGAGAACTGGCCGATAGCAACAAACGAAAGCCACCTTAGCATGATGCACATCCGATCCAATACCAGGGCTCTCATCCTCAGGAAGCATGCGCTGGAACGCGCATGGCTAGCCCTGGTTGCCGCCATTGCCATGCTGGCCTTCACCTTCCTCATTACCCTGTTTACTGGGCACCTCAAGGATGCATTTCCCTCCCTGCTCATGGCCAGGCTCACGGATCCCGAGTCATGGAAAGCCAGGGCCTTTGTGGGCTGTTGCATCCTGGGCCTGTGTGTTCTTCGCAAACCCGGTCCATGGGTGAGACTTACGCGGCTTAGGCACCTTCCTCATTTCATCCCCCTTTGGTGGGTCGCTTTGACGGCAGGTTTCGTGTGGGCCGCCGCCATGTTCGCCGTCCCAGGCATGATGAGCCTAATGGGACTCCCACTCTGGATACGTACCGTGTCGCAGGGGTCCGGCTGGGTGTTGTTCTACATACCCGGCTTGGCGGCTCTGGGGCACCTGCTTTTCTGGTGCCATTGGAGCCTGTGCTCGATCGCAAGGACTGCCACTGAGCCCGACTCTTCTATGCTGAGCGAACAGCCCGAAGCCTGCGACGACCCAGATATAATGGAAAAGAAGCCATTGCTTCTCAGAGAGTCCGAAGCCTTTCTCGCCTGGGTCCGATCCGATCAGCCGGTCCGATCGATGCAAGACGATCGATTGGGCACGCGCTTGATGGCGATGCGGATCGCCCGTCTTCTGAGGACACCGAAGCTAACGACCCACGCCGTTGTCGGTGAATTGGGCTCAGGAAAAACAACGGTTGGGGTATTCCTTCCGGAGGTTCTGGACGCAGGCAAGGGCGGTCCACGGTTTCGGGTCATACAGATCGGGCTTTGGCCGTTCTTGAGCCCCGATGCGGCCATTTCTGGCATCCTCAACCGAATCCTGGATGCCTTGGACACTGAGGTCGGTGTTGGCCATCTCCGAATGATTCCAAAGCAATATTTGGAAATCCTGGGGGCATTTCCCGGCTTCTGGCAGGGCTTGGCCCGGTCGTTACAGGGTAACGAATCCGATCCAGCCAAGCTTTTGAAGGTGATCGATGATGTTGCAACAATGCTGAATATCCGACTTGTTGTTTGGATTGATGACCTGGAACGATTTGCAGGCTATGGCGGGCCCGGTGGCCAGGACCAGTGGCAAGACCTTGAACGGCTGTCGCCCATCCGGGCGTTGCTCCATGCCTTGGGAGAGCAAGTATCGACCACGGTGATCGTGGCCACGACGAGCCTGACCACTGGCTTTGATTGGAACAAGATCGCCCGCCACATCCATGAAATGCCGCTCCTCGCCCCTGAGTATTCTGGGCAAATTCTTGAAGCCTTCCGCAGCGAATGCCTTCAGGGATTCATTCATCCTGATGAAGCAAAGCCGTTGACACAGGACGCCCTGGCTCGTTCCTGGATTGACCCATCGCCCGGATCGCTCCAGAACGAGTTCGGGAAAGCCACGGTCAAAGGGACCTATCAGGAGCAGCGTGAAATCCTAGATGGGAACCTCGGGTTCATGTCCATCCAGCAGGCCATGTCCTTGATCTGTCGGACGCCCCGGTCCTTGAAACAGGCTCTACGGCGGGTGGAGGAGTTGTGGAGCCCAGCCCGATTGCGCGGCGAGATCCAGTTCGATCAGCTCCTGGCCATTTGCTTGCTCCGGGAAGGGTGCCCGCTAGGTTTTGCCGTCCTGCGGGATCACTGGTCCCGCATACAGTCCAGTGAGCGCCAGGGGGACCATCGGTTTTTCATGGCTCAACGCACCATGGAGGAAGTGCTTAAACAAGCAGGGGCGTCCAAGGAGGCCAGACATGCTGGTAGGCCTGGTGATGGCTTGGCAGCCATCATTTCAGGGCTGAGTACCAATCAGGACAGACCGGCAGTGCACTTCCTGGCCACCCTTCGGCAAGTGGGTCTGGACCAGGTTGCCGAAAAGTCCGTGCTTCAGGTCGCTGAATTCTTGTTGTCTGACCCCGAAAAAGCCGGCCCCCAGGGCTTTAAAAGCTCTGTTGCGCGGGGGGATTGTTATTGGAGGCTGTTCATCGATGAGGTGGCTCTACCCGCTGAGGCCCGGGATCAGTTGCTCATGAAGCAAGTCCTTCAAGCGTCAACCGAAGGACTTGCTGATTTGGTCGCGGCTGAAGCTTCGGGCTTGATGCTGCTGGACTTCGAGGCTGCCCTCAAGCCCAACTGGAACGGAGTCATGCCCGCCATTGTCCGGCGTCACGCGATGGCAACCGAATGGGGGATGCAGCGGTGGCACGACTCCTATCGATGGCCAAAAACCCTGGTCAAGATTCTGAGACAGGTTTATTTCGATAAGCGTATGGGCTGGGACTTCAGCGCCGAATTCGAGTTGTCGTTTCATTTGGCATTGGAATTGAATCCAGATCTGGCTGTGCAATTGGAATATCTCTTTCTCGATCAGAGTCGGCCGATCGACTGGTTCCTTGATGGTGCCACCAAGGGCTCAATGTCTTCACGGATGCGGGATTTGGTTCGGGACCATGTTGCTTCTCGAACGTATGATGGCCTTATCAAACTCAGCATACCTTTTGGGTTGAAACAGCTGTGCTTCGGATTGGATGACCGGCATGAAGCAAATAACCCTGACTTGGCCGAAATCCCGGACTGGTGCACCCCCCTCTTCCTGGACCTCCTTGCAAAGGCCGAGGCCGACAAGGAGGTGAGGCTCAGGATGATTCCTCAACTGGCCCATGTTCTGGTTGGGGGAACCCCCTATACCTTCCGCGCAGACCTTGCAGAGAGTTTGCTTGGTGGGACTGATCGACTCTTCGCGCTGGTAATCGCTGGTGAGGAGCCCAACATCGACATTGACCCTGTAATGGGAATTTTATTCAGAGAGGCCCGGTTGCCCGTCACAAGGACTCAGGAGTTCTCTATCGCTGCCGCTATTGAATAGCAAGGGCCAGCCACAATGTCACATCGCCAGAGCCCCGAAATTCATAAACCCGGATTCGGGCTGGTCAGTAAAACGAGTGAAGGATGTCGCAACAATTACGGTCACTACCCGCAGCGAAAAGACTCCGGTCAAATTCGCGCTGGAACGCCGTTCAACGCGCTCCTCCAATCCAGCAGATTTTCCCAAGAACCATCGTTGACAGGTCACCATGGGCAACCGTCACTCGAAATGGCACCTGCCCCTGGCCATCGATCCCAATAAGAACATCGCCAGAACATGGTTCCATCGCAAGCCTCCTCGGCAGCGAGTCTTCCTCGGGGTGCATCCGGACGATGTAGAGACCGTGGTCCACGATGCTCTCCCGCACCGAGCGGCAAGTATTCACCAACGCCCAGTCGCCTTGGAAAAGGGTGGGCGCCATCTCATGGCCTCTGACTTGGATGAAGAAAAGGTCTTCGGCCGTTCCGCCGTTGCATGCGCCAAGGGCCGCCTCGATCAATGAACGGGGCAACCCGAGGCATAGCGCGCTATCCCGAGGCGTGACGACTGTTCCATCTTCGCGAAACATCTCGGATTTCGGCAGCAATGGTCGCAGCACAAGGTCGGGAGCCACTGGGAGGCTGGGTGGAAGCGCAGGGAGCCACATTGGACCTTCGCCATCCAGTAGCCAGGTCGCGGAAACACGGTATAAGTTCTGCGCAAGCAGGCATGCCGTGCGCGAAACGGAAACCCTGCCTGACTCCCAGTAGCTGATAGCGCTCTTCGTGACGCCCAGCGGTTCCGCCATTGCTAGCCCGCTGAGGCCCAACTGGGTTCGAAAGGCGCGGAAGCGTCCGCCCGGGGTGGTCAGGGTCGTCATGTTGCCAATGGTAACAAAAAATTTGCTTGTTGCCAAAGAATGACGTAACTTGGATCAAGTTGCCAATGGCAACCTATAAAAATTACGTTGCCATTGGCAACCAAAGGAGCAAGAGATGCCGAAGAAGACGGGGATGAAAGTGGCCCGAAAGAAGACCGAAGCCATTTGGCAGGCTGACGCAGATGCCCTTGGCTGGGACCTCATAGAACGGGTCGATGGAACCTGGGGCAGTTACCGCCATCGGACGAAGCCGAATGGAAGCCCTTGCGGGCATGAGCAAACCATCGTGGCGACCACCATGCGCAAGGGGTCCTGCCGCTGCGGAGAGTGCGAATCCGCTGTGGCCCGCTGGCGTGCGGAAGCGGAGGCCCGTGGTTGGGGTCTCCTCGAACAGTTGGACGGAAACCGGGGTCGCTACCAGCACATCCTGAACGCGGCCGGGGCTGCCTGCGGGCACGAGCAGATCCTCTTCGCCGACAAAGTACGCAAGGGCAGCGTTCGCTGTGGGGGTTGCGAGGATCACCTCATTCGCTGGCGCAATGAGGCGGATGCGGCTGGCTGGGACTTCGTCGAAAAGCTGGATGGCCATAGTGCCAACTACCAGCACCGGCTCAAGCCCGATGGCGTTCCCTGCGGGCACCAGCAGGTCCTCCAGGCTGTCCATATCCGGTTGGGCTCCGCCCGCTGCGGAGGCTGTCAAACCCAGTTGAGTCGCTGGCGCTCGGCGGCGCTGGCTGTGGGCTGGGAACTCCTCGAAGTCCTGGAGGGGCTCCGAGGGAAGTATCGCCACCGGACCAGCCCCAACGGTTCGCCCTGCGGCCACGAACAGGAGGTGGCGGCGCAGGCCATGCGCAAGGGCGCTGTTCGCTGCAAGCGGTGTGGACCAGAGAAGAGGAGCGCAGCCACCGGGCTCGAACCGGGGCAGAGGGAAACTCCGTCCAGGCGCGGCACCCATTCCATCGATGCCAAGTGGTGCGCCGAGGCCGATGCGCAGGGTTGGGAATTTCTCAACCAGCTGACGGGTGCCAAGGCCAGCTACCGCCATCGGACCAGACGGGACGGGACGCTCTGCGGCCATGTGCAGGACTGCCAGGCCGCCAATATGCGCCTTGGCTCCGTCCGTTGCGGGGGCTGTGAATCCGCCCTGATCGGCTGGAGCCATGACGCTGACGCGAACGGTTGGCAGCTGGTCGAGCAGGTCGATTCCTCCTCCTATGCGCTCTTCCGTCACCGCCAGAGGGCAGACAACGCCGTCTGCGGCCACGAGCAGGTCATCCACGTCGGTGCCATGCGGAGCAAGCAGGTGCGTTGCGGCAACTGCGAATCGCATTTGATCGGCTGGCGGCTTGACGCTGAGCAGCAGGGCTGGGACCTTCTCGCCCAGATGGATAAGAGCCATGCCATCTACGGACATCGGGCCAAGGCGGACGGCTCCCCCTGTGGCCACGAGCAAATCCTGGTCGCGAGCAACATGCGGGATGGGCATGTTCGCTGTGAGGGGTGCGAGTCGCCCCTGATCGGGTGGCGGCGTCATGCGGATGAACGCGGCTGGGACCTCCTTGAGCAGACTGGCGTGAGCCGGGGGAGCTTTCGCCACCGGCTGAAGCCTGACGGCTCCTCTTGCGGCCATGTGCAGGAGGTCGACCCGGGGGCGATGCGAAGGGGGGATGTGCGCTGTGGGGGCTGCGGAGATGCCAATGTCTCTGCCCTGCATCAGGCGGTGCGGGCGCACCTGATGACGAAGGCCTGCGCCACCCTGGAGGTGAGCACGGAGGTGCGGCTTGGGCTCAAACCGTCCATGCTGCCGGACGGAAATGATGGAGTTGCCCGCGTGGACTTCCTGGTGGTGTCAGCCTTGGGCAGGCTGATCATTGAGGTGGACGGGGCCCAGCACTTCCTGGCTGCTTTCACGGGCGACGACAAGGACCTCCGGCACCAAATCTTCAGGGATGCGTTTGTTGAGGGGGAGGCCATGGCAGACGGGGATCTGGTGCTTCGATTCCACTCCAAGGAAGTGCATGCTGGGGTGCTTGCGGCCATCGATGCGGCCATGGCGGGGCAGCGGACTGACCATCGCCTGGTGGAGCACATGGGCCTCATGCCCAGCGATTTCCACAAGGAATTCTGGGTCTGGCGGGAAGAAGCCAAATGCGCTTATGCACATCGGGTGGGATTCCCCTGGGGCAGTACTCGGATTGCGGAATAGCGCCGCCCTGGCATGCAACTGATCAACGATCCTGCCGAATGCCCCTGAGACAGGAAACATGGAAGGCTACCAGTCGCCTGCTGGAAGCCAAAGTCAAAGCCTTGGCGCAAAAATCAAGACTGACAGGGCAGACAAGGCATCTATCCAACCTTCAAAAACGCCCTCTCGCGCCAAGCGGCCAGCGAGAGGGCGGTGCCCATCCAGGCGGAAAGACTTATTCTCCCATAGAAGTTTCCATGGCGTAGACACCAAGACCCATCTGGCAGTGGCAGCGCCGGTTTTGCTGCGCCTTGGCCCACCCGGGCCAGGCTCACTTTCCCATGGAGCAGCCCATTGAATACCTAAGGAATTCAATGGGCCTGGTGAGCATGGAGGATCCACCCTGCCCAGTTCTGCCACCCCCTGGTTCCACCGAGGCAAGGCCTATGGGGTGCCGGTGCCGACCCTATTACAGCTGCTTTTTTCACCAGGATGGTCAATCCTCGGGCGGTTCGGGCTTCTTCTTTTTTTCCTTCCTGGGCTTCTCGGTGGGCTTGACGGGCTTCTTCTCTTCGTCCTGCACCGCCCAGTAGACCTTCCCGGTACGGTGCATGGAGGGACCCCAGGCCAGTCGCTGCGTCTCATTCAGCCGCAAGGTGAACGAGGACAGCATAGTGGGAAACAGGTCAGCGTCCTCCGAGTTCAGGTCTCGGGCGGTGACGAGCAGCAGGGACGCGCCCTGGATCAGGATGGCTCCAGGCGCGGCAACGACCAGGGCCGCCTCGTTTCGCATCCGGGTCCCGTCCTCCCCAGCTGCCTCGACCACCGGCCACTGGATGAGCCACGTCCGGCCCCGGATCGTGGGGTTCCCCCCGTCCACATCCAGGCCCAGGCGGGTCCGGATGAGGGCCATGCCCTCCCTGTGTTTCCTGGCGGCATCCGCCATCCTGTCCATGGCGGAGGCCGCCGCGAAGGTCAAATCGTTGAGGGGCGCGATGGTCCGACCGGCACGGGACGCCTCCCACTCGGCCACCACCTCGGCCTCGACGCCCAGGTCCGCCCACATGACCTGCCCATCCAGGCCCAGGCGCGGACGTTTTTCCACCATGAGCGTTCGGGCGGAAATGGGTCCCCACTTGCAAAGCTGGGCTTCGGCGGCGCGGATCTTCTGGAGCGCCAGGGTCTCCTTCTCGCTCCAGCCCGACTCGGGCAGCTGCCCCAGATCCTCCAGATACTGATACCGTTCCCCGGCCCCAACGTTGGGGAGCGCATCATAGGCCCGCACGGCGGCGTTGCAGATGGCGATGGCGTCCCGCAGCCCCGGCCAGCGGTGCGAGTCGAGGGCACCCGGCACCGAGTAGGGGGTGGCGGCACTTTGCGCCAGGGAGAGGCTGTGGTCGAGGTCGTGATTGAGGCCAGCGCCAGCGTCCACCAGGAGCGCCGGAGTGGGGGCGAGGACCTCGGTGCCCATGTCCGCCTCTTGCGCCGGGGCTTGCGCGTCATCCCGCTCGGCGTACGCCTTGGTGGTCCCCCTGCCCGTGGCGCTGCTAGCGCCCTGGGAGCCTTGGCCGAGCGATGGCTGGAACATCTGCTGGAGCGGCAGCGGCCCGCCAGAGGCGGGATGCGAGTTGGGCCGCAAGGGCGTAGATGGATTGGAGGAGGGATAGTTTGGGCCGTTGGACATGATGTACCTCGGGGATGTGGGAGATGTGGGGGAGAGGGAGGGTGGCCGGTGCGATCCGGACGGCGGCGATCCGGGGGATCGAAGCGGGATGGAGGGTTGGAATTTTGGCCACCAAAAGGGCCGCAGGAGGCCCCAGGACAGGTGGAGCCAGCAATGGGATATCTCTGCTGGCCGAGTAGTCGAGGCCCTGGCCCTTGAGCCCTGCCAGTGAGAATTCCTTGTGTACATGGGACGCGATATCGTATCTCCCGTTGTAGCGGTACCCCAGGCCGCCGATCTTGGAGCCGTCCCTGCTCCAAATGATCTCCAGGCGCACACCGAGGGCGGCCAGTTCGTCGCGGAACTGGGGCAGGGTGACACCTGGCCGCAGGACCTGGCGCACCAGGCGGACCACCTCGTGATGCCAACCAGGCGCGGGGAGCGGTACGATCGCGGTGACGATTTCGCCGGCGATCGGCAGGGGGGGCAGAACGGGTTGACCCTTCGTATTCCCAACGCGGTGGAGGCCGTAATCCAACTCGGTTTGCCGCGAGATCTGCTGGCCCAGCCAGCGGTCATTCGTGCGATCGACGCGCTCGCCGGAATGGGTCACGGCGGAAACCACGCCATGCAGGTGCTGGGTGTGCCCGTCCATGTGCTCCGTCCACCGCGCTGGACAGTCGGCATAGCCGAGCTTGCCCATGGCCTCATGGGCGATCTGGGCCAGTTGGATGGGGCCGAGTTTCCGGTCTTCGTCGGAAAACGAGATGATCAGATGCACCACGTTTTTCTTGATCCCGGGGTTCAGGGCGGCGACTCGGCGGAACTCCTCCCGCCACTCCGCCAGGGACGCCCCTGCCGGTAGCGTCCCGGCGATCTCCCGAGCCGGTCCATCCGTGGTCAGCCAGCGGCCCATCCGTGCGCCGTATTGGAGGGCTTGCAGCGCATGCTGGCGGCTCAGGATTTGCAGGATCACGGCTGCACCAGTATCGCTGCCAGTGCAGCAACCAGCGTCCGCAGTTCCTCGGCGCTTTCCTGGTAGCGTTTCCAGCCCTCACGTTTTTGTTCGGCGGCTGCACGCCGCCATGCCGCCATGAGACGCACCGACTGGTTTAGGTTCACGCCGATTCTGCGCAACTGGCCGACGGTCTCCGAGTCGAGACGCGGAGGCAGGGCAGCGGGGAGGTCGCGTTTCAGCGCGGACCGGCGGATGAGTTCAGACACGCTGATGCCGCGTTCCCGGGCCGCAAGTTGGAGACGGTCATACTCGGACGGCTCGAAACGGACCGTCGCCACGGCGGTGCGGGTGGGGGAGACAGGGGGGTGGGTCATTGGTTTTCGCGCCTCCGGCGTAACGGGTCCAGGGCGGAGCCCGGCGAGGTTGCCACACGGGAGAGCGCGTTAGCGATCCCGGTGGCAAGGCTCCGACTACAACCTGCGTAAGCAGGTTGTAGTCGGAGGCGATACCTTGCGTCCATGCTCTCTTGTTTGCGAGCGCCCATATCCATAGAGATAATGCTGCGCACTATCCTGCACCATTGATAGATGGTAATTTGACGAGGATCTAGTCACTTGTCAATAGGCAAAAACCATTATACAACAAGGCATATTCAAGAATCATCTTTTCGGCACAGTCCCGTCATTTGGGGCCTTTAACGATGCTGAAATAGCACGAATTCCTAGCAAACAAAGCCAGTTGGAACCGTCACATGACCATAAACCCATGACCATGCCGTCATTAGGCACTTTTTGAGATATTGAATTAGTCCGAATCGTTGCATTCAGACGAATTCAAACCTGCATATTGGAAAACGGTCCGATCACCCAGACCGCGCCGCCCCAGCAACGGGCGACGAGCGCCCTGCATACGTAGGGACTCCCGAGGGAGGGGCGAGGTGGGCAAAAACGCCTCCTGAGCGTGCGAGAAAAGCGCTCGCACTGTCCTACCTGCGGACCCGCAACCTCGCAGCCCTGGAGCGGGTCCGCAGGGGAAGGGGCCTAGACCTCCTCTATGCCCAGCGACGGGGCTTTCGGGAATGGGGGATGACTGGGTTTGTTGGAGGACGCCTTGATGGGCTTCTGGATGGCCTTGGCGGTGGCCTTCAGGGTCTCTTTATTTTCCGCCGCAAGTGCCTTCGTCCGGAACTCCGGATGGGCCAGGAGTGCTTGTCGGTAATGGTTCAACGTCCTGACGAGTGAGGTCACCACCCACTGCGCGTTTTGGATCTCTCCCGCCGTCTACCTTTCGGCAATGGAGGTGCGCCACTTGGCCGCGTCCTAGGGGCTAAATGGGGGTGGGGCCAAGTTGCGTTCCGTTCCGAATTTAACGGCGCTTTCCGCAAGCTAGACGGCGGACGCGAAGGCCTCGGCTACGCAGCGCTTACGCCATCCTTACCCACCCCTTCCTTGTGGTAATTCGCACGCAAGAAATAGAACGTTTTTACCCTTCTCCCTGATCTGCATTTATGACCCCGTTGGCGTCATCCCCCATCAACAATATTGGTTCAGACGACACAACTCATATGGTTCCGTCAAGCCGTTCCGCTGCCCGGAGGAGTGCGGGAGAGGGAGGAGGCGGTACCAGGAGGGATTGGGGGCAGCGCCGGACGCGGAGACTCCCCCAGCGCAGTTAAGGAGATTAGACCCGGACCGGCCCCGTTCAGACGCCGCACCTTGTCTAGGCCCGCCTCTGGAAAGACCCCACCGGCCCGGGCAGGTGAGGCCGATGAACCGGACCCGGCCTCGAAAAACACTTGTCCATCCTGGACATGGGTGAGAAACAGCCTCGCCCCGGGGTGCTGAACCAAGGGCCCATCGCCCCAGCCGCCCAGGTAGGCCCATACCTCTAGTGACTCGACCACCTCCACGGCAAACCCAAGCTTCATGGACTCCATGACGTCCCCCTTGACCAATGATAGGCCGGCACTACGGTGGGCACTCCAAACCTGACCAGGGCGGCGGAGATTCCACACCTGCGGCACCCCCGGTCCGAGAATCCCGCTTGTGATAGTGTCATTTTTCGATGATACGCTGCTGCTGCCCTGTCCGATTCAGAGGCGGCAGGGAGGCGGGTTGCCTGTGGGCAGGACCGCCAGGTCCGGTGCGCCGTGGGGTCCTGTGGGGAGGTGGGGGCAGGCCCGCCAGGGCCGATGCGCCCCTGGCGCAGTCCACGGCTCTCCACGGGCACCGGTGCAGTCCACAGGCAATCCGCGCCCGCTGTGCCGCCGCTGCGTGTGTCGGCTACCATGGGCTCGGAGGCAAACAGATGCTAGGACTCAGTGCAGAAGCTATGGATGTGCTGGTCCAAGCGTCCACCGGCTGGTTCAGTTTCGCCGAGATGCTCGACACAGAGGGGCGCTGGGGCGGATATATGCCCACCATCGACGGTGAGGATGCTGCCTCCCGGCTGCTAGCAGACCTCTACGATGCAGCCCAGGAGCAGCGTGGCGACCCCCGGCGGGCGCGCCGAACCCAGGTGCCATTGCATCGAATTGAGGTCGATTTTCCCACTCCATCGATCATCCGAGAGATCCAATTGCGCCGTCCGGTGAGCCCGGATTGAGTATCAGGGATACTGGCGCATCAACCGGAGGCACACAGGAGCCGAACGAGGGCACTCACCTGTGGGGCGTCGCGCCCACCCGGGCGAGCATCAGCCTCCGGAACCACAGCACCCAAGGCAGAGCCTCCTGCGCCATGCCGGGGAAGCGTTGCTGCACGGCCCGCTCGACCTCCAGCACCGCCTCGCGGCCCAGGGCGACCTTGGCCAGTTCGACCAGGGCCTTCTCAGCCCGCGCCTGGGTGGTGACGAGCTCATTGTAGCCAGGGTCATCACCCTTCCTCGCCTTGACCTCGCATTCGGCCTTGGCGAAGGCCGCCAAAGCAGCATCGGCTCCAGGGAAAGCCCGGAAGGAAGGCGCGACCCGCTCCCAGGGGAACCCCTTGCAGGCCGAGTAGGTTGCGGCGGCTTTGGCTGCCGCCTCCGACTGCCGCTTCCTGGCCGCCGCCAGTAGGTCATGGTCCGGGGCACGCAGCAGGTGGACCAGGAGCCCCTTGGGCGTGGTCACGCCCCCCTTGGAGGCCCGAGCCGTGGCCGCTGCCAGGAGGTAGGGGGCCAAGTCGGTGCCCACCCCGGACCGGGCCATGCCCTGGACTGCCGCCATGGCACCACCAGGGTCCAGGTTCGCGGGTGCCAGGATGGCCTTCAGGGCTTCGGCTTCGGTCGGCAGGGCCGCCAGGGGTTCCGTGGGCAGCACAGGTTCGATGGGTGCAACCACCACCGGCAAAGGCGCAGCCCGAAAGGCGTCGGCGAAGTCCGGCTTGGTCAGCACCCTCAGTGCCCACGCCCTCGCGTCCATGACGTGGGTCAGAGTGAGGGCCTTCTCTCCAGCGGCCCGGAGGATCGCCAGGGCCTCGCTGGGAGTGAGGTGGGTCTTGCCCGCCAGGGTCATCAGGCTCCGCTGGTTCAGGGGTTTGCCACTCGGGATGGCTGCGGCGGTCGCTTGCAGCTCTTCCCATTCCTTGGCAGTCCAGGCATCAGGCACCCCAAGCAGTGCTTGTTCATGGTTGATGCTTCCAGAGTGCTTACTTTGAGAAGAACTCTTGGGGTTAGTAGTACTACCCAACGGAGAAATGCGATTTGCATGGTGGTGATGGAGCAGAAAGGCCTTCTCCGTGAAGCGAAAGGTAGCCGTCAGGGGGGCGTTCCCACCGTGGCGCCCTTCGACTGTCCTGACAACCAGGCCACCGCGCATCAGAACCGGCAGCGCCCGACTGACCTGAGACTGGTGGCAGAGGCCGACGAGGGCCAACTGATCCTGGGTGAAGTCGCGGTGGATCGGGTTTTTCTGGATCCAGGTCCGGACGCAGACCCGGGCAGCGCGTTTAACCCCAACGCCCCTGAGAGCCAGATCGAAGCCGGACGGAAGACCACGAGGATCGATCGGTTTTCTCGGCCTCGGCTTAGGGTTGGCAGAATTCCGACCAGGATCTATACTGCTGCTGCGGGTCGAATGGCCCGGTGCTGCGGATTTCATAGGGAATGTCCAGCGTGTCTAGCGCAAATGTCCTGGCAGCACGGTGGGTGTCGCGCCAACGACCCCCACCCAGTGGATTAAGAGAATTCCGGAGCACTGCTGCAGTGCCCTAGAAGTTGAAGCCCCCATCCCGAAAGGTCTGGGGGCTTTATAATTCAGGAGGCAGCCAAGTGCCTACGGGGCCGGCGGCGATGAAGGGAAGGCTCAGCAGCCACAACCTCGGGAACTCCACTCATACGGCGAACGACCAGAGGAAGGGCTTGCAGGACTTCCTCCAAATCGTAGTAATGGCGCCTACCTCCCGGCAGGAGCACGAACGGAAGCGATGCGAGGAGCACGCGATAGGTGTTGATGCCAATCCTCATCGGCAAAAGGGGGGTCAGGCGAGGCCAGAGTTGCCTCGCGTTGAGCAGTTGGCCGAGCGGTCCAACGGTTTTCGGGCAGGACTCCATGTAACCTCCATAGCCACAGTATCCAACGAATTGCCCTTTGTTGCAACTTTTTTAGGTAATATTGGTATCACTTTGCAATTCATGTGGTTTTTTTTGGGCTGTATAGGCGTATATGAACGAATCGGTATCAGGAAAGGTGTTAGTATTACCTCTGGTGCTTTCCCTTTGGCTTGTTTTTATGAGTAGGATATAGACATGCGACGTCCTGGAGACCGAGACCCCGGATTTCCTCAGCGCCTCCAGACGCTGGTGAATGCCGCCGGAAGCATTCGTGACCTAGCCAAAGAAACCGGAGTAGCTCCGAAAACCATTGGGGATTGGCTGAGGGGAGTGCGCACCCCTCACGCATCCACGCTGGTGAGGTTTGCCAAGGATGCCAATACAACCGTGGAATGGCTGCTGGAGGGAACGCCATTCGGCACCAACAGATCTCCCGATTTCA
>Ga0316226_1003110_pt1 | contig 14608 bp, 10 predicted proteins | sample TBH18017metaG_FD_206009 | JGI IMG/M metagenome (GOLD analysis project Ga0316226, IMG submission 206009) | Freshwater microbial communities from Trout Bog Lake, Wisconsin, USA - TBH18017 | ecosystem: Environmental > Aquatic > Freshwater > Lake > Hypolimnion/Profundal zone | place: USA: Wisconsin... | reverse complement strand
AACTCAATGCCGCTCGCGGGCTGGTCTGGGTCCCTTTGATTGGCCCGGAACGGGAGACTGGAAAGTCCTCAGAACCCGCCGACAGGGATGTCGGCGTTACGTGGCAGCAGACATCCTAGCCCGGCGAGGAGCCGGGCTTCCCAGCCTGGCGGGGAAGCGGCAACTGCCAACCAGAGCTTGTTGGAATTCTGCCACGCTGCACCCCCGTCCCACGCTGATTCCGGGCGGCAAGGATGCCGCCACGTCAGGCACGGATGCCTGACGCCACGCCGTAGCGACAGTCTTTCCAACCTGGCCGCCGACAAAATCCGCAGTGAGTTTGACTTGCGTCAATTCCTTCCAACCTTGCTCAGGTCATAGTATGCGCATGAGTGAAATGCCTTTGATCGCTGTTACCCGGGAAAAAATCCTGTCTCTGAGCGAGGAGACCAAGTTTGCCGCCAACGGCATCGTGAGCCGGACTCTGCTGCGCACGGGAAATATGCGCATGGTGTTGTTCGGCTTTGCCGAGGGCCAGGAGCTCACTGAACACACCTCCACGCAGTCGGCTGTGGTCCAGATTTTGTCTGGTGAATGCGAGTGTTCGCTGGCCGGCAAACCGCACCCGGTCAAAGCCGGCGACCTGATCTACCTGCCGCCAAACCTGCCGCACGCAATCAGTGCGACGAAGCAATTTTCGATGCTGCTGACACTATCCAAGCCAGAACCGGTTTCCGCCGATTCCGCCAAGCCATGAGCGACAACCTCGCCCCGCTGGTGCCCGGGAGAACTCGTGCAAGGGGCGCGTGCCATTTGCCACCGGCATGGGCGCCGGAGCGTTCTTGCCAGCGGATCACGATGAATGAAGTCGTCCCTGGCAGGACAGGCGTCCGCAGCGCTTAACCAACCACGAAGAAAAACATAGACAAAATGAATACATCAATCGAAACGATAATCGGCGCGGCGGAAACCGAACCGGCTTCGAAAGCGTTCACGCCACCCGCCCATGGATCGTCAAGGCATTATAAGACGATAGAAGACTGGACCGTTGGTTCCATTCAAAGGCAGGGTGACTGGACTCGAAACCACCCCCAAATCGGACCAATTGGTGCCCAGCCCAACCCCTGCGGCATCGGCCTGCACCAGCAGGTGTGGGTTGAGATACACCAGCGGCCAGGTGAGTTGCAGGGTGTTGCCGTTGCGTTGCCAGGCAACAGTAAATTCCGGTGGCAGCGTCACCAGCAACAGCGGCTGGTTCGTGATCACCGACTGCCAGCGTGATCCCAGCGAGACGTTAATTGATGGGGTGGTCAGCAGGAGACGCATGGAAAGCAGCCCGTCGTCGGCGGCCGCACTTTGGACGGCGGTGGTCAAATCCACCAGGATGGGCGTTCCCACGGCATAATTGGTCAGGTTCGCCACCACCGTGCCGTTCTCGGCCGGCTGGTTGTTCCAAGTAATGCCCGATTCCGTCCAATTGTCATTGACCAGGGTTTCAATGGCCAAACCCGGCACCGGCGTGCCTGCGGACACGGGCATCAGCCAAAGCATGGTTAGCGGGGTATTGGTCAGGCCACCCACATTAAACCGCACGTAAGCCTCCCGGTTGTAACTCGGATTCGGATCATCCTTCAGATCAAGGGTCAGGCTGGTGCCGAAATTATTGGTGGCATAACTGCCGCCGCGCACAAAGGCGTCCGCCACGGGCGACAGGGTTTGATTCACCGGCGCGCCACATACCTCCACCGAGCTGAGGCCTTCACCCTGGCCGTTCACGGCGCTCACCACATAGTAGCTGACCATTCCGGTCGGAGCCGCCACGTCGGTAAAGCTTGTGGCCGAAACGTTACTAGCCAGGGTGGTGTAGGGTCCGCCGCTGGTGAGGGTCCGCTTGACATGGTATCCCGTTGCCCCGGCTGCCGCCGACCAGCTCAAGTTCACTTGCTGATGGCCGCCCACAGCCTTCAGGCCGTTAGGAGGAAGCGGCAGAAGTATGCTGACCAGTGTGACTGTGGCCGCATTCGGCGAGGGCAGGTTGACGGATTGATCCAGCGCTTGGTAAGTAAAACTATCCAAACCAGTATAACCAGCGTCGGCCTGATAGCGGAACCCGTTGGTGGCTGTGGTGAGGGTGCCATGGGATGTCCGCACCGGCAGATTGGTCACCGCAAGGTGGCAATATTGGTTGAGGTCGGTATCGTTGGCCAGCAGGGTTTGGGCCGTAAATACCACGCTGCCATTCGTGCCAACTTGCAAGACATCGTTGACCGCCACGGGAGCAGCCAGCCGGTTCATGGTGCCTTGATAATAGGCTGCCGGGTTGTTCTGCGTGCGCCAGAGGGTCCATTTGTTGGAGATCGTGACGGCGGAATCGTTGACCAAGTCCGGCAGGTCCGTGCTGGTGCTGGGGCCGTTATTATCCGCATTTTCCAAAGACCAGCTTATCTGGTTGACGGTCTTCAAAGTCCAGGCAGTCCATGGGTTGCCGGCTGTCTGGTAGTTCAGAATCCGGGGCACGCCGTTGGAATTGGCGCTTTCCATGAATTCACCCACATAATAAGGGCAGACCAGATTCCCTGGCGGCAAGCTCCGTTCCGCCTGCAAGGGCCCGGAATAATCCGTGCCTTCCGACCAATAATCGTGTCCCGAAGCCACAACATTTTGCCAGCCGTAAGTGCGCATCAGATTGGTGCATCCCGGAATCGAATAAGTCTCCGCAATGATGCAGTGATCGGGATCATGCGTGCGAATCGTTTGATAGCAGGTGTTCCAAACCGTATTGAGATTGGGAGAGCCCGGGGATTCGTTCACCAAGTCATAGCCCAGAACCGTGGGATTGCCGGCGTAATGCGCCGCCATTCGACGCCAGGTCTCCACCAGCCGATCGGTATAGCCGTTGAAGTCATAAAGCAGACAATTCCCATTGGCATCCTTCAAACTCTCCCCTTCGGGGTTATGCTCGTCAAACACCACATACAGGTTACGGTTGGAACAGGCGTTGACCAACCAGTCAAGATGCTTGAAGATCACCGCATCCGCCTTCCACGGCACGTTGGTCAGGGCCACGGAAGCATTAGTTTGATACTCATAGAACATGGACCAGTGGATCGGACAACGCACCAGATTCATCCCGGCCCGCGCCACCAGGTCCAAATCCGCGCCGGTAATCCAATTCGACTGGTAGGTGTCCAGCAAGGCGTCGGTAGTCGCGGTGCCGAAACGGGAGAGGAGCAGGTTCACCTCGGGATCGCCTTGACCCGCATACGCAGGGTTGGTGGATTCATAAAACGCGGGACACATCCAGTTTTCCATTTCAAACCAGCCGCCCAGGTTGACGCCACGCAGCGGCACCACTTGGCCTGTTCCGCCGTGGTCGCAGAGATCACAGCCGTTGACCTTGAGAAAATTAGCCGGCAGCGTCGTCGCCGCAGCGGTGGGGATCAGAGCGGCGATGCCCGCGGCCGCGGCCAATGCAAGTTTGAAGCGCAAGTCCATTTGGTGATGCGGATAGATCGGGTTTCCGAGCTAGTGTTTGCCAGTAGGGGCAAAAGTCAAGGTTGGACTCATTAACTCGAAAACCGCCAATTCGCGCACTCAAATGGCATCACGCTCCTGGCGGCCGACGGCAAAATCAGCTTCCCACAGGCCGGTTTGGATGCGGATTCGCCAGCCATCGCGGAACAGATTGAACAAATCACCAAATGCAGCTAAATTGACCGGCGTTGAACATTGGCCACTGCACTCACAGCAATTACGAGATGATGCCGCCCTTGAACCAATTCAAACGCCTTGACGTGCGCGCAATGATCCAGCGCGGCGTGGAGCCATTCCCGGAAATCCACCAGCAGGTCCGCACGCTCGGTTCCGGCGAGGGATTGATTGTCGTTGCCCCGTTCCTGCCCTCGCCTTTGGTTGAAAAACTGGCCGGTGACGGCTTCGCCAGCAAGGTGGAGCGCGGCATGGGCAGCGACTGGCTGGTTTACTTTTGGCGCCAGCCAGCTTAAATAAGCCTATGTCAACGCTGACCGAACTCAAAACCTTTGCCATCACCAGCACGCTGCGGAGCTGCCAGCTTTTCACCGGCCTGCCGCAGCCGGATCTCGAGCACATCGCCGCCGTCACGGTCGTCAAGTCGTTGGAAAAGGGCGAGTATCTTTTCCACGAGGGCGACCCGGCGAGGGGATTTTACGTCGTGCAGCGCGGGGCGGTGAACATTCATCGCGTGACCGCCGCCGGCAAGGAGCAGGTCATCCACGTCTTCCGCACGGGCGACTCCTTCGCCGAAGTGGCTCTGGCCGCGCCGACGGGTTATCCCGCCGACGCCTGCGCCTTGGAAGACACCCAGGTTCTGTTAATCCAAAAGGACGGCATTCTGGCGCTGGTCCGGCGGCAGCCCGAACTGGCGCTGCGGATGCTCGGCTCCATGAGCTGCCATCTGCGCGTGCTCGTCGGGCAAATCGAGGATCTCACGGTCAAAGATGTCGAGACGCGCTTAGCCAACTGGCTGGTGAAGCGCTGCCCGAATCCGCAAGCCGAAGTGCCGGTGAGAATCGAGCTGACGACAAACAAGCGTGTGCTGGCGGCGGAACTCGGCACGGTCAGCGAAACCTTCTCCCGCACCCTGGCCAAATTCCGCGCCCAGAAGTTGATCACGGTCAAGGGCCGGGTCGTAACCGTGTTGTCGCCGGTGAAATTGCACACCCTGTTGCGGCGCAACTTGGGCGAATGATCCAGAGGCCGGCACCGGTCTATTGATTTGAAATGCGGAACATGGGAGTTGCAACCGGCGGGCATTGGATTTAATTGTCCGCATACCGAGGCCGGCGTGAAGGACATCGCGGACGGGCGCGAACGCATCCACCGCCCGTGAATTCTCGGACGACGGTTGGGAACCGGCGTGACGTATACAAGAAATCGCTCAAGTGCCGTTCTTGTCATCCTCGCACTCATCTGCATCAGCGCGGCATATTGAATTGCCGATTTCTGGATTGACCGGACAATCAGCCGCACAACCAGACCGGGGTTTGGGATCACCGCCGCGCAGGCAGCGCGAACGCCACCCAGGCGTCGCCGATGGGAGTGCCGAGGTGCTGCACGCCGGTGGCGGGGATGACCACGTATTGCCGGCCGTGCAACTCGTAAGTGGCCGGCGCGGCGCTGCCCGCAAACGGCAATGTCGCCGCCCACAGTTCCTGGCCGGTGGTCTTGTCAAACGCGCAGAACTTGTTGTCGCGCGTCCCGGACACAAACACCAGGCCGCCGGCGGTCACGATGGCCCCACCATAATTTTCCGTACCGGTGTGGCGCAATCCATCGGCAGCCAGCTCCGGATATTCCCCCAGCGGCACCTGCCAGGCCAGCTTGCCGGTATTCAAGTCAATGCAGTTCAGCGTGCCCCACGGCGGCTTGTTGGCGGGGTAGCCGTCTGGATCGTAAAAGCGCGGGTAGCCGGCAAAGCTGTACTTGGGTCGTTCCGTCTTGACGGTCAACGCCGGCGCGGGGCGGTCGCGCAGCATCAGATAATCCACCAGCACCTTCACGTCCGCCTCGCTCAATTGCGGGTTGGCAGGCATGGCGTTCTTGCCCTTGCGAATCTGCTGGATGACATCCTGATCGCGCAACCGATGGCGCAAGCCGCGCAATGGCGGCGTAACGCCGATGCCCAGGCGATTGACGCCGTGGCAGGCCGCGCAGGCGGTTTCAAAGACCTTCTGTCCCGGCGTCTTCGGCGCGTGGGGGTCATCGGGCGGATCATCATCGCGCAGCACCGTGATGGCCCAGCCGATGCGATTGGCGGTCACATACAGCCGGCCGGATTCCTGGTCAATGCACGCGCCGGTCCACTCCGCGCCGCCGTCCACATCGAAGAACAACGTTGGCCGGCCTTCCGCCAGAGGCTGAAACCAGCCGGTGCGCATGCCTTTGAAGCGGGATAGCGCATAATCATGTGCCTCCGGCGTGCGGTCGGTGAGGTCCGCTTCGGTGAACTCCAATTTGGAGAAAGGTTCGGGCAACTCCGGATCCGGCTGATAGGGCCAGGTTTGTTCGCCGGGCAGGGTGCTGGTCGGCGCGCGGCGCAAGCGGAATGGGAAAATGGGCTGGCCCGTCACGCGGTCGAGCAGGATGGTGTTCCCAATCTTGGTGGTCGCCGCCACCACATCCACCCGCCGGCCCGCGCGCGTGATGGTGGCCAGGTTTGGCGGAGCGGACATGTCCAGATCCCAGATGTCGTGGCGGACTTCCTGAAAATGCCAGAGCCGCCGGCCGGTGCGCGCATCGAGCGCAATCAGGCAGTTGCAAAATAAATCCTGCCCCCGATGGCGCACCCCATTGAAGTTCGGCTTAGGCCCGCCAGTGACAATGTAAGCAATGCCCCGGACATCATCCAAGGCCATGCCTGGCCAGTCGTTGGCCCCATAGCTCTCGGTCTTGTCCCAGGTGTCGTAACCAAATTCGCCCGGATGCGGCACGGTATGAAACGTCCAGAGCAATTGGCCGTTCGCCACATCGAATCCCCAGACATCTTTTTCAAAGCCCGGCACAACGATGATATTCTTGAAAATCGCCGGCGCGGCGGTGGCGGCGCCAAAAAAGGACTCGGCCACGCCTGGCAGCAGCACCTTGCCGTGCTCGCCAAAGCTCTCGACCGGTTTTCCGGTGGCGGGGTTGAGGGCATAAAGGAACCGGCCCGAGCAAAACAACACCCGTTCCCGGGCCCGGAAGCTGCCGGCCCAGTAGATTAATCCGCGAAACGCCGGCCGGCCTTCGGGCTTGAAACGCCACTCCTCCTGACCCGTGGTGGCGTTGACCGCCACCAAGGCATTGCCCGGCGTGGGTGTGAGCAGCAGGTCCCGCACGACGATGGGATTGCATTCAAGTGCGGGGCCGGTGTCCTGCGAATGGTAGGTCCAGGCGACTTGCAGATTCGTCACGTTGGCGCGATTGATTTGCGTCAAAGCGGAGTAACGGCGTCCGCCATTGTCGCCATGGGAGCGTTGCCAGGTGGTAAAAGTGTCGCGTTTCGCCAGACGTTCCGCCGGCGTGAGCTCATTCGTCTCGGCCGCCGGGATCACGGTGTACAGTGGCAAATTTGTCCGTGCCTGCGCATCCTCCACCGCCCAATAATCCGCAGGTGGAGTTGGTTCCGCGCCAATGGCGCAGAACGCCACAAGCAACAGGGGCGCGCAACCGCAGATCGAGGATTTCATGGCTTCGAGCTTAAGCCAACCGCGGCAAAAATCAAACTTTGCGGGAAATACCAACCGGGAAGCCAGCAAGCAGAAGCTGCGTGGACAGCCCTCAGGCCTTTGCCAGTTTTACGCGCGGCCTGATACGCGAATCAACAGTGATGCTCCCCCCAATCAAGGTGCAAATTTCAGATTTAGATGCCAAGTCAAAATCACAATCAGCGTCCAACCCGGTGCGGTCGCGAGCCGCATCCGAAATATTTCGCTCCTGACAGAGCTGATGATTGATGGCTGGCGGTGTGCTACGAAGCTTCCGCACCTACGGCGCTGCCCGATCGGGACCGCTGATTCACTCGTCACGCCTGGTTCAGCCTCCTCACGTCGGCGCCTACAAGGACTTCGGCTGGGCGCTGACGAATTCGTGGTGCAGCCGCGCGTAGGTGCCGTTCGCGCGCAGCAGGCTCTCGTGCGTGCCGCGCTCGACGATGCGGCCCTGGTCCAGCACCAGCACCAAATTGGCCTGGCGAATGGTGCTCAAACGATGCGCGACGATGAACGCGGTGCGTCCGCGCAGCAGAATATCGAGCGCCTTTTGCAGGCGGGCTTCGGTGACAGAATCAATGGCGCTGGTGGCCTCGTCCAGCACCACGATGCGGGGGTTGGCCAGCATGGCGCGCGCAAAGCAGACCAATTGCCGCTGGCCAAACGACAGCGACGTGCCGCGCTCGGCGACGCGCGTGCGCAGTTGCCGCGGCAGCGCCTCCAGCAGGTCGAGGCAATCCAGGGCGGCCAGTGTGGCGCGAACGTCGGCCTCGGTGGCCTCGGGGCGGGCGAGGCGGATATTGTCCAGCACGCTGCCGGAGAACAGGAAATTATTCTGCTGCACGCTGCCCATTTGCGAACGCAGCGAATGGCTGGTGACGGCGTTCAAATCCACATTGTCCACCAGCACGCGCCCGCGGCCGGGCAGATAAAATTTCTGGAGCAGGCCCACGAGCGTGGTTTTGCCGCTGCCGGTGTGGCCAACCAGCGCCACGGATTGGCCCGGCTCGGCCACGAACGAAATGTCCGCAAGCACGGGGCGTCCGGGTTTGTATTCAAAATGGACGGACTGAAACTCGACGCGGCCCTGGATCGCCGGCAACGTTTTGGCGGCGGCGGCGTCCTGCCAGTCGGGCGTCTGGTCCAACATGCGAAACAGTCGTTCGGCGCCGGCCATGGCCATGAGCGCCTGGTTCAATTGGTTGCCGATGACTTGCACGGGTTCAAAGAAGAGATTCGCAAGGAAGAAGAACATCACCAGGTCGCCGACATCCATGTGCAGCCAGCCCTGCCAGCGCAGGACGCCGAACGCGCCGAGCAGGGCCATGGCGCCGAGGAAAAGCTGGCTCTTCAATTGCAGCAGCGGCACGAACACCGCCGAGGCCTGCGCCACGCCGACGTTGTATTCGGCGTGCGTATTGATCAATTTACGAAAGAAATCCGCGTTGATGTCGTGCCGGACGAAAGCCTGCGTCACGCGGATGCCGCTGACGGATTCAGCGAGCGTGGAGGCGACGCGGCTCCAGGATTCCTGCACTTTGCGCAGGCGCCGGCCCATCTCGTGACGGTAATTTTCATTCACCAGCCAGATGATGGGGGCCATCAGCGCCATGAGTGAAAAGAGCTTCCAGTCGTACCAAACCATGAGCGCGGCGGAGGCGGCCATTTGCAATCCCTGCACGACCAGCACGAACACCACGTCCTGCACGCCGGCGCGCACGCTGTCAATGTCCGAGGTAAGGCGGCTGATGATGCGGCCGAATTTGGTCTGGTTGAAGAACGACATGGGCATGCCCATGAGCTTGGCAAAGAGCGCGGTGCGCATGTCGTGGACCACGGCCTCGCCCAATTCGAGCGCGAACCGCTGCCGGAAGTGAAAGCACACGATGGTGAAGATCGCCAGCGTGAAGTACGCCGCCGCGCACCAATAGATCTCCGCCTGGTTGCGGTGGGAAATCGGGCCGTTGATGGTGAAGCCAATCAGCCAGGCGAGGGCGGGGAGTTGCAAGCCGCGCGTGAAGGTGAGCGCGAAGAGCCAGTTGCGCTTGGCGGCGTAGGGTTTGGTATAGCGGAAAATCCGGCGGATAAGCGGCCATTGCAGCGGCGCCTTGTCCGCCTCGCGCTCCTCGTGCGGGTTGTAATAGGTGATGGCCTCGCGCGCGGAGTGAAGCGGTAGTGGCACAGGCAGCTTGCCTGTGTGTTCCTGGGTCCGCGATCTGCGTTCGAAAATCACGGGGAAATTTTACCACGTCACGCCTTCCCGCCGAATTTATTTTTGGTGACACTGCGAAGCAAATGAATCTGCCACCGCTCGTTCCTCCGAGCCGCGCCGGTTTCAACACCGGCGAGCACGTGGGGGAAAATTTCTCACGGATTACCGGGAGACAAGATTACCGGGAGACGGATTGGTGAACGGAGCGCGCCCGCTCACCGCAATCACAAATCCGCTTCGGTCAACCCGGCAATTTTCATCTGGTGTTTAAGCAGGCCGACTTTCAATGGTTGATTCCCGTGGACCGGAATCACGACGCGCTCTTACTGCCCCTGCTTGGCAAAAATGTGGTGACTGCCGTTGATACGTTTCAACACCCAGCCGTGTTTCTGGATGATGCGGACAAATTCTTTGCCGGAGATTTGCTTCATATGATGGCGGGAAAGTCAATTTGTCTGTATCCACGCACATTGATCCCCTGTGAAATCCGCTTAAACAGTCAACTCCAAGACCCTGTCATTAGCACTGGGTTCCATGACTTCGTCATCCACCGAGAGCCAGAGTTCAATGGCCTCGCGCAAATTTGCCTGCAGTTCGTCGAGCGTTTCGCCCTGAGTCAGGCAACCAGGCAAGGCCGGCACCTCCGCCCAGAAACCGCCTTCTTCCGCCGGATGAATGATGGCTTTCAATGTCATGCGGATAATTTAACGCAAATCCGGCACCACTCAAGGACACGTTTTCAACAACCGGCGAGCAGGTGGGGGGAAGTTGTGGCCGGTGTGGGAAAGCCGCCATAATAAAGCCGCTGAAATTCCTCGCCGAGCTTCTCGTGTTGCGAGTCCATCAGCTTGTTCCCGTCGGCGCGCAACTTCGCGCCGACGCGAGTGCCGGCGGATTTACTGCCGAGTGCGTGACATGGACTACCCGCCAGAGCGCGCACGTCCTCGGGCGCAGCAAGGTGCGAAAATGAAGAACGCTTGGTTTATCCGTGAGTCTCAGATATGCGGACGTTGCTGCGGCCGAGGACGGCCGCGCTCCGGCTCGGTCGTTTATCCCGCCGTCCTATCAGTATGCTGCCGCTCGACTCGGCTCGAAAACCATCCGAACCACTGGGCGACGATTGTGCCAGCCATGGCAATCGCTCCGCCAATGGCAGCGTCGAACTCTCCCTATGGCGCGAATATTTGTTTGCTTGAAACCCAGGATTATGCCGCACCTACGGTGCTTTGATTCCAGAATTTCGGGTGCTACAAATATTCCGCACCTACGGCGCTCGGACACAGACTCAGCAGACAATTGAATGGTTGTTTGGGCCACACCTCTCCATGAATCCCCGTAGCAGCCGACGTGAGGAGGCTCTAGCTTCCCCGATCGCAAATGGATTCCCCTCACTGCTGCGGGGACTGATCGGTCACAAATCCATGATCTGCAAGAGCGCGGTTTCGTGATACGGCCCAGGACGATGGACGAGTTCGTCATGCGAGCCGGACGCAGTGAGGCGGCCATTTTCCAACACCAGGACCAGATCGGCGCGGCGCAACAAACTCAACCGGCTGGACACGACGAACGTGGTGCGGCCGGCCATCGCCACCCGCAAGGCGGAGACGATTTCGTTTTCCGTCCGCGCATCCACCGAGGCCGTGGGATCGTCGAGGATTAGGATGGGCGGCTGCAAGAGCAGGGCGCGGGCGAGCGCGAGGCGCTGGCGCTGGCCGCCGGACAAATCCACGCCGGATTCGCCCAGCACGGTTTCGTAGCCGTGAGGCAAGTCGGTGATGAAGTCGTGCGCCGCCGCGATCCGGGCGGCGCGCTCAATCTGGTCCATCGTCGCGTGCGGATGGCCGAAGGCGATGTTGGCGGCGACGGTGTTGGAGAACAGAAAACTTTCCTGATAAACAATGCCAATTTGCCGCCGATAGGCGTCCAGGTCCAGGTCGCGGAGGTCTCTTCCATCCGCGAGAATGCGGCCCTGCTGCGGATCGTAAAAGCGCGGGATCAGTCCGAGCAAGGTGCTTTTGCCCGTGCCGGTCATGCCGAAGATACCCACCACGTGGCCGGGCTTGACGGTGAAGGAGACATTCGTGAGCGCCGCTTTCGGAGCGCCAGTCTGCGGCTGGCTTTGGGCTGGCGCGCTGCGACTGGCGGCCAATTCTTTGGCAGCGCGGCGATCGGGAGCTTTCGCGTCATCAGCTGGCTGCAAGCCGGCGCTTCGTTCAGACTCGTAGCTGAAGGTGACGTTTTCAAAGGTGATTCGGCCGGTGAGGCGGCCGGGCTTGATGGCATTGGGACGGCTTTCAACGTCGAGGGGCGTGTCCAGCACCTCATAAACGCGCCGCGCGGCGGCCAGACTTTGCTGCACGGAGTTGGCGATGGTGGAGATGTTGGCGACCTGTCCGGTGAATTGCTGGAGCAGGCCCGCGAAGACCACCAGTCCGCCGCCGAGCGCGATCTGGCCCTGAACATACAGCCAGCCGCCGTAGGCAAACAGGATGACGAGGCTCAACTGGGAGAGCATTTGTGTGCCCGGGGTGAAGATGGACAGATCCCAGAAAATTCTGCGCTGCTGCGAGGAGACCTGGTCGTTGGCCGCCTCAAACCGCCGGACTTGATGCGCCTCGGCGGCGAAGCCCTTCACCGTCTGCATGCCGCGCACGCTTTCGCTGAAGAGCAGGACCATGTCATCGGTCAGTTCGCGATTGCGCAAATAACCGGGACGCAGCCGCGCGGAATAATAATGCGCCAGCCCCCACAGCGGAAGCGACACCGACAGGCACGCCAGCGTGAGCGCGGGATGGATGCGCCACATGAAGAAGGCGTAGGTGACGAGCGTCAGGAGCATGTTCAAGCCCTGCAACAGCACGCCGTCCACGAATAGCCGCGTGTTTTGGACGTCGCCGGTCACGCGGTTGAAAATGGAGTTGGAACCGTGGAGGTCGAAAAAACTGAAGCTCAAGCGTTGCAGCTTGGCATAGAGCTGAGCGCGGAGGGCCGGCACGATTTCGCCCTGCGTGAGCCGCGCCGTGACCATGTTGTACGCGTAGGTAAGGGCAGCGCGGACGAGGGCCTGCGCCACGATGGCCAGCGCCAGCAGGGTGACGATTTGCAGGGCGGTCCAGCCGGCGGGGGGATGCCATCCCAGCGGATACACCGGCGGCGGCAGCGACGAATTCAGCGCGTGCCGGATGACGTCAATGACCAGCCCCAGCAATTGCAGGCCGGCAATGCCCAGCAACAACAGCACCAGGCTTAACAACATGGACCAGAGGCAGTTGGCGCGAAACCGCCAGGCCAGGGTCAGCAGCCGGCGAACCAGCATTCCGGTGGAATACCGTTGGTCGTCGGGAACTTTGCTGCCGATGGTGGCGGACATCTTCAGAACCGCTAAACATGGCGGATTGGGGGGCGATAATCGAATCAAATTTCCAAGCAGTTTGCATTCGCCAAGCATGGGCGTTCTTGCTAGCTTATGCACATGGCCAGACTTTTCCTAGGACTTGATTCCAGCACACAAAGCTTGAGCGCCGTGGTCATTGACCTCGACACGCGCAAGGTTGTCTATGAAAAATCGCTCAACTTTGATCAGGCGCTGCCTCAATTCAAGACGCGCAACGGCGTGCTGCCCAACCGCGACCCGCTCGTCAAACACAGCTCGCCGCGGCTCTGGGCCGCCGCGCTCGATTTGATCTTTGCCCAGATGAAACGCGACGGCGTGGCGCTGGATAAAATTCTCGCCATCAGCGGCAGCGGCCAGCAGCACGGCTCGGTTTATCTCACGGACAAGACCGAGGTGGCGCTGGCCAATCTGGATCCCCAAAAATCCCTGGAGGAAAATCTGGACGGTGTGTTCGCGCGCAAGACCTCACCCATCTGGATGGATTCCTCCACCGCGAAGGAGTGCCTGGAAATCCGCAAGAAATTGGGCGGCATCAAGTTCACCGCCTCGCGCACCGGCTCGGACACTTTCGAGCGCTTCACCGGCCCGCAGATCCGCAAGTTCTGCAAAACCGAGCCCAAGGCCTATGCCCAGACGGCGCACATCGCGCTCGTCAGTTCATTCATGGCCTCGCTGCTGGCGGGGAAAATTGCGCCGATTGATTTTGGCGACGGCGCGGGCATGAACCTCATGGACATCCGGCGAAAGAACTGGAATCACGATGCCCTCAAGGCCACGGCGCCGGGGCTGACGAAAAAATTGCCGCCGCTCGCGGAAGCAGGCAGCATCATCGGCCCGGTCAGCAATTATTTCGTCCAAAAATACGGGCTGAATCCCGAGGCCCGGGCCACCGTCTGGACGGGCGACAATCCGGCGAGCGTCATCGGCCTGGGGCTCATCAAACCCGGCCAGGTGGCCATCAGCCTGGGCACCAGCGACACCTTTTTTGGCACCATGGATAAATGCCAAACCGACGAAAGCGGCGAGGGCCACGTCTTCGGCTCGCCCGCCGGCGGCTACATGACGCTGATTTGTTTCAAAAACGGCTCGCTGGCCCGCGAAAAAATCCGCGAGCACTACAAAATTGCCGACTGGAAGAAGTTCGGCGAACTGGTGGCGCAAACGCCGCCTGGCAATCATGGCGGAATTTTGCTGCCGTGGTTCGAGGCGGAAATCGTCCCGCGCGTCAATCAGCCGGGCATTCACCGCTTCCAACTGGATGAAAAAGACGCGGCGGCGAACTGCCGCGCCATGTTTGAGGCGCAAATGCTTTCGATGCGGCTGCATTCGCAGTGGATGCAGGTGGCGCCGGCGAAAATCCTCGTCACGGGCGGCGCTTCCAACGACCGGGCGCTCTTGCAGGTACTGGCCGACGTGATGAATTGCCGCGTGGAGCGAATCGAAGTGGCCAAGAGCGCGGCGCTCGGCGCGGCCTTGCAGGCCGCGCACGGCTGGCTGGCCGCCGATGGACAAGCTGTGAAATGGGAAAAGCTGCTGACTGGCTTCACCGCCCCCGTGCCCGGCAGCGAAGTGCTTCCGAACAAGACGGCGACGAAAGTCTATGACCAGATGCTGGACCAATACGCCGCCTGCGAATACGAGGCGATGTCCATGCCGACCGCCTGATGGTTGGGGTTGGAGCGCCGGCCTCCGACCCGGCCAGTCGGCGCGCAATCGCATCCATCGAGCCGAGGCGGTGCTCGGCGCTCCGGTTCATGGAAAGCTCCAGCCCTGAAACCGTTCAAGCTCCAGGGC
>Ga0316226_1003106_pt1 | contig 14632 bp, 15 predicted proteins | sample TBH18017metaG_FD_206009 | JGI IMG/M metagenome (GOLD analysis project Ga0316226, IMG submission 206009) | Freshwater microbial communities from Trout Bog Lake, Wisconsin, USA - TBH18017 | ecosystem: Environmental > Aquatic > Freshwater > Lake > Hypolimnion/Profundal zone | place: USA: Wisconsin... | reverse complement strand
GCCGCCGGGTGAACGTCACCCTGGCCACTGGCCCGGCTCACGAAGTTGCGCCGTCCAGACGCCAGGCAGCGCGGCCCCCCTGTCCGCCATAGCCTCCGGCGTCGGCGGACGCCCCCCCGCGAGACGGGCGGCGCCCCTCCACCGAGCCGGACGCCGAGGACGGACGACCGTTCGGTGGAGCGGCGCCTTTAGTGAACGTCAGGCGCGTCTGGCCGCGGAACTCCGGGACGGCCCGCCTACACTTCGTTCCGGCTCCCGCTCCGCTTGCCGCCCCCTACGTTCCACCGCCACACGCGCGCACACCATGATTCTGCCGCGCCAGCTAAACTTCGCTTCGTTCCGGGGTGTCATGAAGGATGCTATCCGGCCCCAAGCCACAAGAGGCGTTATATGGGCTGCCGCCCCAGCACCGGCACCCGCTCCGCAGGACCCCCGGTGCCGGGTCCCCGCCGCCTCCCGCCTGCCCCGCCTTCCCATCCGGCGGCCCGGTTCAGCCTCATATAACGCCGTCTTGTGGCCAAGGGCCTATCGCGCCTGTCACGCGTCCTGCTCGGCTGCTCCCCGCGCCCCCAGGCCAGCCGGCAGGCCCCGCGCCAGTCGCTCCCGCATCCTTCACGCCACCCCGAGCACTCCGCTCCTTTTCTCGTTGATCTCGCGCGGCAGAAGACGAATCAGACCCCGGACCATCGCCGCCCTGCGGCGAGCGGACGGCCACCAGCCAGGGCGGCTTGATCTCGTGGCCGTCCGCTCTTTCCCCCGCTCAGTTGGCGCGGGCCTTCCCCGTCACCCAACCGAAAAGGGGAGAACATGTCACTTTGCTTTCAAGTCTTTTTTACCTGCCGTCCCCGAGGTCCATCCTCTCGCCCTCACCCGCCCGCTTTCCATCAGGGGGCAAAAAGGCGGTGCCCTCTAAAGACTACTCCCGCCTGCCGCCCTGATGCGCGGGCTTCAAAACGGGTGAAGGGCGAGAGGACGGACTGGGCGGCACGGTAGAAAAAAAAAGACTATGAAATCAAACATCACAGAAACTAAGGTTGAAGGGCTCCCGGTCCGGCCTATGCTGCCTGGTAGTCAAGACAGCGGCACCGTGCAAGCCGGTGCCAATTCCCCCGCACCCGCCCGCATACTCCCGTATGTGAACTACGCCGAGCGCGAGGCAAATCGCGCCCTGCCCACGGACAAGGTCCTTGATCTTCTCCGCCGTTGCATGCCTGCCCAGTACGACCTCGCCGAGGTTGTCGGCAAGTGGATCTGGATCACCTTCCCCGAGGCACCCGCCGAGCAGGTTCGCGGCCAGTTGTCGCAGCTTGGCTTCCATTGGAACAACGCCCGTAAATGTTGGCAACATCCCTGTAGCCAGTTCGCCACCGAAGGCAGCCACGAAGACCCCCGCCAGAAGTACGGCAGCCGCTTCGCCGCCGACCAAGTCGCCGCCTAACCATCCACCAAGGGCGCAGCCCCCAGCAGGTTGCGCCCGCTTCCCTCACTACTTATGAACATTCTCGCAGCCCGCAAATACCGCTCGCTCCGCCAAGGCCAACTCAGCCGCGACGAAGCCGAGACCCGCCGCCTGGCCTACGCCATCAAAGACCCCCGCAGCCCGTCCGCCGACTTTGACACCGCCGCCCGCGAAATGGCCGCCCTCATCGAGACCCCTTGCTGGCTTGTCCCCATCCCCGCCAGCGACGGCAGCACCCGCGCCAATGCCATCCTGGCCAGCATGATCGCCGGTTACCGGTCGCACGTGCAGGTTGCGCAGGCCCTACGCCGAACTCAGCCTATCGAGTCTCAGTGCTCGCGCCACCGCCGCAACCTCGCCGCGACCCCGCCCGACCAGCACCACCTTAAAGCCACCCTCTGGAGCCTTGGCACCCGCCAGATCTACTTTGTGGACAACGTCGCCACCAGTGGCAATACGCTACGCGCCGCCCATGCCGCAGTGCAGCGCGGCGCCGGCCTCGTCTTCGCCGACGCTGGCGGAAACACCACCGCACCGGGACAGCCTTGCCTCCTATAGCGCCCTTTTGCCGGGGGGCAGGCCGCGGACCTCGGTCCGTTGCGCGGCTCGACAATCAGCCTGCCCGTGCCTGCCCCCTGGCCGTCGGCTCGCAGGCCGGTCGCCCCGCCGAGCGGAACCGGGCCTAACGCCGGCCCGGACCCGCGCCAGAGGGCTAACGCCCTCTGGACTCCCTTCCCGCTCGCGCTGGCCTGGATGCTTCGCTCCCTTTCCGATTTTCGGAAAGGCATCAGGCTCGCCTTAGCTCGCGCCAATAATCGAGGTTCGCTCGCCCGCCGGCGGTTCTTTCGCTCGCGAACGGACGATCCTCCCGGATGCTCGCCCCCCTCCACCCCAAGGGACGCTGCGCCAAGCGCATCACCCCACAGGCTTTCCAATCCGCCCCGCAGCCGTTAGATTCCGCCGCATGTGTCAAATAGACCCAAGAATCATCAACACGTTTGGCATCGCCCTGAGCATCGTCGGCAGCGGCCTCTGGTTCTTCTTCGGTTGGCCACAACCCACCCACCAGCCGCCCACGGGCTCCATGCTCCTCCTGGATGTTCCTCCCGAAGAAGAAGCAGAAACCGCCCGCCAAACAGAACAAGTTGCCAAGACGCAAAAGCGCTACATTCGCATCTGCAAAGTGGCGTTGCTACTCCTTGCCCTTGGGTTCGTCTTTCAGATCTGGGCCACTTGGGCTCCCCCCATCAACACGTCGCTGCCCGCACCCGTTACACCCCCCTCAATTTCCCCACCCGCACCGTCCGCGCCTTAGTCGCGACCAGATACCGCAGCGCGTCGGCGGCATCATCCCCGCCGACGCCCTCCTCGTCCGCGTCCACCTTGAGCACATCCTCCGGCCGATTCGGGTCGTGCTGCAACGATGGCAGGCATTCCACCAGCCGGGCGCATCGAGCATGGACGAACAGCCGCGGCGCCACTCCTGCCTCCACATCCCCGAGCCGTTGCAACACCTCCGCCCACCCCCCGATCCGTTCCATGTTCGCCGCCCGCAACGTGATCCCCAGCCGCGCATATTGCGACGCCACAGTCGAACCGTCGCTCTGACGGCTGAAAACATCCGCGCCGGCCACGAACCGCCGCACCCGGTCCGGCGCCAACCCATGCCGCGCCAGCATCGCCTTCACCGCCGCCGCGTGCCGGTCCGGCAGCCACTTCCGGGCCGAATGTTCATCCACGACGAACAGGTTGCCGTCGCCGTCCAGGCACCCGAGCAGGACCACGGTGTAATGCGTGAACCCGTAATCCAGCGCGCAGAACCACTCCGCGCCCCGCCCATCATCGAACTGCTCCACGACATGCACGTCGCGCCGGAACATCGTGAAAAACTGCCCCGCCGCGATGTCCCACTCCCCATTCAGCCAGGCCGCCTTTTGCCATCCGCCCAGCCCCTCGAGAATCCGCCGATACTCCGGATTATTGAACCGGTTGTCATCCACCCGCGCCGGGATGAACCGCGTCTCCGATTCCTTGCCCTCCCGAAACGGCACGATGAATCGCGCCCGATACCACGCATGACCCACCCCGCCCGGGTTCGTCGTCGAATAAATCCGCGGCCGCCAATTCGCCTTGCTGGTCCGGCAACAGGTCGAAATGTCCGAGTGCTTCCGGCTCGACAACGTCGTCGCCTCTTCAATCCCGATGACGTCATATTCCAGCCCCAGGTAGGCATCAATGTCCTTCTCCGCCTGGAAATGCCCCGCCACAATCCGCGACCCGTTCGCAAACGTCAGCATCCCCCGATACCCGCTGAACTCGTGCCGCAACCCCGAGAAAACCCGCCGCCGCAGGTCCTCGAAGTGCTCCGTGTTCGCCTTTCCCACCTTCCGCAACAACAGGCACTTGAGCCCCGGCGCCCGCTGACAATCATCCGCCCCCATCTGCGCCAGCAACCAATGCGACTTCCCGCCGCCCCTGGCGCCCCCGTACCCGATGGCCGTTGGCCCGCCCGCCCGGTCACACAACCTGGCCGCCGCGGACGCCGCCAACTGCCGCGGCTGCAGGACCACGCCGGCCCGCACCAAATTCCCCATCAGGTCCGCCGGGCACCCCGCCACCCGCCCCGCCTCCAAATACCGCTCCAAATCAGTCACTTCGCACCCCCGTCGCCGATTCGCGCCGGCATTCCCTCGCCCTCCGGGAGAGGGCCAGGGTGAGGGCTCCCCGACACCTGCACATCCACCACGCATCCTTGCCGCGCCGTAGCTTCAGCAGAGGCGGGTCCATATATCTTCTTGAGCGCCACATCCAGCTCAACCCGGATGGCCCCGCCATCCTCCCCGGTCACCTCCGTCTTGTCCGTCGCCAGGCCCGACGCCAGCCGCCCCAACTTGCTCGCCACCTCCAACATCCGCGAAATGTCCGCCAGGTTCGCGTAGATCTTCTCCCGCGTCATGAACGCGCCCAACGCCCGTCTGGCCGCCTCGATGCACTTCCCGTGCATCTCCCATTCCTGCTCCCGTAGTTCCTGCTGTCGCTTAGCCCACTCCGCCGCCTTCCCCCGAGCCACCACCTCGACCGCTTCGCGCTCGACGGTGCCCAGGTAGGCGGTATGGGCATCCACCCGCCCAGGCCAGTCAAACCGCTGCGACCACCGCTCGACCAACCCGACACTTTTCCCTAACTTTCGCCCGACTGCCGCCAACGACCGTTCAGGCCCCATATTCAGGTAAACCGAGAACGCCGCGAACGCCTTCGCGCTTTCCTTTGGTTGCTGTTCAAATGCTTGTGCCATATTCAAACCTCAATTCCCGCCGCCGCTCGACCCACGGCACAGGGGACCCACACACACACGCCCTCTAAAGAGGGGGCGTGTGTGTGTCTCCTGTCTCCGGGCCACGACCCGCACACACGGCCCAAAATGCCCGTGTGTGCCTCTCGCCCTCCGCGCCCAGGTCATACCAGTTCCCCCTCCGCCTGCGGGAACCGCGCCAGCAGAATCCTCGGGCTCGTGCCCTTCCGCCGGACGGTCCAGAGAAACAAGCTTCCCTCCTGGACCAGATCCTCAATGAGCGGGTTGATGCGGTTCAGGGCAATTCCCGCCGCGTTCGCCTTGTCACGCAGCCCGTTCTTCGAAATCGCCTCACCCATCGGCACATGCGCCAGCACATCGGCCTTGCTCGGCACCCGCTTGGCAGCGGGCTCCCCTGGCACCTCGTCCGGGTCCGGCTCGCGCCAGTAAATCGCCCCCTCCTCTTTCGCATGAGCCACCAGCCTCGCAAAGGCGGGGGTTTCGCCGTCCGCCTCCTTCCACCGCAGCCGAGAACCCCGCTTGCCCGCGAAGAATTCAAACACCGAATGAGACCCTATGCTCCGCAACCCAACAACACAACGCGCCCAATTCGCCCACTCGATTGACCCGCTTCCAAGGTAGGCGAGATCTCCCGCCTTCCAATCTGGCTTCTCCTTGCCGGCGGCCGGTTTGTTGGTGTGATGGACAATCACGCACCCGCAACGGAACTCCCGCAGCAGCGGGTTGATCATGTTCCGCAGGAAGCCCCCGACATCCTTCTGCGAACTGCCGTCGCCGCCGAGGTAGGACAGCGCCGGGTCAATCCAAAGCAGATCCGCCGCATGCTTCTGCAAGAGTGGTCGCAGCACCTCCTGAACGAACGCAAATCCCGTCCGTCCATCTTCGCGCACGACGAGGACCATTTCACAGGCCCGCGCCTGCTCCTCGTCGGTCAGCCCCAAGCCGCGCATGACCCCATCCCGCATTTCCGCCAAATCGCCATCGTCGTTTTCAGCTTGCACGAGCAGCGACCTAAGCGCCCTGGCCGGCTTAATACCGAACGCTTCCCGCGCGAGCGCCCAGAGAATCATGGCCTGCATGGACACGGCGCTTTTGCCTACGCCAGTCGGCCCGACCAGCAACATGCCGCCGTCCCGACAGAGAAACCGGTATTTCAGCAGTTCGTCCGGGTCGTCAGCAGGTGGCAACGCCAGCTCACTCAGGCGCCTTGCCACCGGCGGGCTGGGCACCGGCCCATCCCCATCCCCCTCCACGGCCGCAGTTAGTTCCTTCATGTCCATTACAGGATGCTCCTTCCATCCGGCTTCGGATTCAGATACAGCAGGCGCTGAATCCCGTCGCCTGCCCCGCCAATCTCGCGGCGCGCCCCCGGCAGCCTCGACAGTCGCGACGGGTTCTTATTTTTCCCGTCCACGCCAAACCGCGCCAGGATCGCCAGCATTTCTGCCACGGTCGCGCGGTAATCGTCGGCATCCCGCGCATCCACCTTGATCCACGCATGGACCGACCGGCCCCCGCTGCTAATCACCGCCGCCACCGGCAACGGCAGCTTCGAAAACAGCGAAAGTTGAAGCTCCACCGACAGCCGATCGCTTTCGAGCAGGGCAAACCGAAACGCCGTCACGTTCACATCCGCCACCCCGCGCCCGTCCACCGGGTTCATCCGCAGCCAGGCCCCGCCCCGGCCGCTGTCCGTGCCGCTGCGCCGGAACCGCGCCCCCAGGGCGTCGCGCCCGAGAGTCAAACCCCGGCCTACCGGCCGCGCCTTCATCTCGCCGTTCTTTTCGGTCACAGCCTCAAAAGCCGTCACGAAATTGACCAACTCCCCCGGGCGGTATAACGCCTCAACCAGGGCCGCCCCATCGAAACGCGGATCGTCGCCCACCGTCACCGGACTAGCCCCGAACAACTCCGCCTCACCGCACCGGAAACCCTTGAGGAACCGCTCAGCCGCCACCCCAGGGCTTTCCGGCGTCGCCGTTGCCCCCTTGGGCGCCGCCAATCGCCTCTGAGGCCACGGCGCCACGCCAGCGCCCAGCAGGCAGCCCCGCGGCTCGCTATGGCTCGCCCTGCTCGCGGATTCAATCTTGTGTCGCAGTTCCCGCTCCGACCACGGCGGCACGCAACCCCCATTCCACTCTGTCAGCAGGGATAACGCTTCCGGCTGGCCCAAGGCGAACCCATGCACCAGGCAGGCCGCGACGTGGAAAGTGGCATTGTGTCCACCCTGCCCGCTGATGGCGGGAGGACATTTAGCGATATAGCGACGAGCCCGTTCTATGAGATCCAGAGGCATAGCTACACTCCGCCCCTCGGCCGCCCGCTGGCGTGAGACCCACCGCAACGCCAGCCCGGCTGCCCCGCAGGGCCGGGAACAATGCCTTAAGCCGCCGCCTGGACCGCCGCCGGCGCCAACGCTCGCCCATGCACCAGCCGCTTGCCGGCCAGGGCCGCCCGCACCATCTCGACATCGAAGAACACGAGATGGCCAATCCGAATATGGGGGATCGACTTCGCCTTCGTTTGCGTGCGCAGCCAGCGAAGACTTGGCCTGCACTCCGGCGCGAAGACCTGATCCAGCAGTTGTTCCGCGCTCACCAGTTTTCCTCTAACCGTCATGTCATTCATTGCTATTAGCTTTCGAGTCAATTCTCCGCAGGCGCCCGGCGCCCTCTGCGCCGATTCGGTCCGCCCGAGGCGGCCCTGCTCCGGCCTGCTTCGCAACGATATATGTATTGCATATCTGCATTAAACCGCATAGATATTTAATGCGTATATGCTATGTGTTCCCTAATGCGACCGTCACCGCAACGACATACCCTCGCCGTGCTCCGCACGTTGATCGGCCTGACCCAAAAGGAAATGGCCCAACTCCTTGATTGCTCGACCCCCACGATCCAGGCCATCGAACTCGGCAAACTCAAGCTCAGCCTCGACCTAGCGCAGCGGGTTCAGTTCCAAACTGGCGTGCATCCCGAATGGCTCCTCGCAGACGATACCTCCAAACCGCCCGTTTCCGGCCAGGACACCCCCTATACCAAAGCCACTTTCGACGAGATGCAGGCCGCGCTCATGTCACCCAAACGATCCGGCACCGGCACCCTCGTTGAGTTCTGGCGCGACCGCGGCATGTTCATGAAGAACGTCAAGCTCCTGGCCATCCTCTATGCCGAGGCGTACAAGCGCGGGAAGGTCCCCATCGTCTTTTACAAGTGCATCATGGCCACGAAGGAGCTTTTCGAGAAAGAGATCGGCGAGGACGAAAAGATCGAGGCGAAGCTCCAACCGCTGACCTATTCCACCATGGAGCCGGTTGACCTGTTCGAGCTCACCGAAGCGCTGGACCAGTTCGAGGCCGAGACCAACGAAGAACTCCGCCGCAAACTCCAGCACACGAAAGACCCCCTCCCGCCGTTCCTCGAAACGCTCGTGCCCGGCAACGCCAAAACCGCCGGCCGCCCCCGCCGGTCTGCCAAGAAAGGGACCCGATGAACCGCCGCCCCGGCCCCCAATCCGCGCCAGTCAACCGTATCCCGGCGCCCACCGAAGCCCGGCAGTCGGCCCGGCGCCGCGGAACGGCCCAGAACGATTTGCCAGATTTGCCAAATTATTTGCCAAACTCGGGTTTTTACCTGCTTGCCCATTCCAGGGGCTGCACGCGTTTGCACGCCGCGAACGCCGCGCCCAATCTCAGAAATAAGCGAAAAACCCCAATAAAACCGCGTATTTCTCGCGTTGACAACCACTTGTGTTTTGGGGATACTATTCCCGGTTGCCAGAGTAGCTCAGGGGTAGAGCAGAGGACTCATAAGCCTTTGGTCGGGGGTTCAATTCCCTCCTCTGGCACCACTTTTGTTATGGGGAACGGAGTTTTGGTATGCGTATGTTTCGATTGCTTCGCGGGTTAGTCTTCGGCGGTTTGGCGGCGTCCGCCCCATCCAGTTTGGTGTGCAACACCCAGGCGGCGGCGCCCGGCGTGGCCGAGGCGAACACGGCCTTTGCGTGCGACCTTTATGGGGGCCTCAAGGACGGCCAGGGGAACCTCTTTTTCTCGCCTTACAGCGTCTCGACCTGCCTGGGGATGACCTACGCCGGGGCGCGCGGGGAGACGGAGAAACAGATGGCGCGAGTGCTGCACTTTTCCGGGAACGCAGCGGAGACGCACGCCGCGTTAGGGCACTTGCAGCGGGAGGTGGCGGGGGCGGGGACCGGGCCCGGCCTTCAGTTGCGGATCGCCAATGGCCTGTGGGCGCAGGCGGGCCAGCCGTTCCGGGCGGAGTTTCTGAAAGTGGCGCAAGGCGATTACCAAGCCCGGCTGGAGCAGGCCGATTTCAAGACGGGAGCTGAGGTGGCGCGGAAGACCATCAACTGGTGGGTGGCTGCGCAGACGGAGGAGAGGATCCTGGACCTGCTGCCCGCGGGGAGCGTGGGGGCGTCGACGCGGATGGTGCTGGCGAACGCGATTTATTTCAAAGGCGCGTGGGCGAAGCCGTATGCCAAGAACGAGACCACGGTGCAACCGTTTCACCGGGAGACCGGGGGACAGGCGGAGGCGCCGCTGATGCACCACTTTGACGAGGTGGGGTATATGGAGAATGGCGACCTGCAAGCGGTGGAGTTGCCATATCGTGGCGGGCAACTGTCGATGGTGGTGCTGCTTCCGCGTCAGGCCAGCGGTTGTGGACGGCTGGAGAGCCAACTGACGCCAGGTTTCATCGCCCAATCCCTGGCCTCGATGAAGCGACAGCGAGTGGAGCTATTCCTGCCGCGGTTCAAACTGGAGTTTCAGTCCGAGTTGAAGGCGGCGCTGACGAGGCTCGGGATGTCGGATGCGTTTTCGCCGAGGTCGGATTTCTCCGGGATGGACGGTTCGCGGCTGCTGTATGTATCGGGGGTATACCACAAGGCCTGGGTAGAAGTGAGCGAGGAGGGGACCGAGGCGGCGGCTGCGACCGGGCTGGTGGTCAACATGCGGGCGATGGCCAGGCCGATCGCGGCGCCTCCGGTTTTCCGGGCGGATCATCCGTTCGTGTTTTTCATTCGTGAGGGGCAGTCGGGGAGCATCCTGTTTCTGGGGCGGCTAGCGGATCCGGGAAAGTAGGGGGACGATTCGGGTCAATCAGGGTATTACCGGGGTGGGGCAAAATCCCATGCTCGCGGGCACGATAAAGCGTTTAGTCGGCGTCGCCGGATTGCCACGGTCAGCGGCGGCGCAGACTGGAGAGGTAGCCCCAAGCCATGCCCATGCCCAGGCCGACCGTATGGGCGGTGTTGGCGACGGGCCCGAGCATCCGTGTGAAGCAGAGGAAGAACCAGAGGATCATCATGATGACGGTGGAGGGGTGAAGGTAGAGACCGGAGCCGGGATCGAAGCGGCCTCGGATCCAGATATAGCCCATCAAGCCATAGACGACCCCGGACATGCCGCCGAAATTGGGCCCGCTGGTATAGTACTGGGCCAGGTTGGAGCAGGCGGCAAAGGCGAGGACGAGGAGGGCGAGATGCCAGGGGGTTTGGCGGGCTTCGATCATGCTGCCGAGGTCTCGTAGCCACAGCATATTGCAGAGGATGTGGACGGGGCCGAAATGGATGAACATCGGGGTGATCAACCGCCAGAGTTCGCCTTGGCGGATTTCCGGCAACAGGGTCTGGTAATGGAATCCCCGCTGTGGATCGCTGATGAAGAGGCCAAGGATGGGTTCGAGGTTGGTGCCGAATTTGGAGAGGATGGCGACGATGACGCAAAGGACAATGAGGCTATAAGTGAGCAGGCCGAAGCCGTAGCCGGTGAGCGATCGGAACAGCTGGCGCCGGTCTTTCAGCCGGGTTCGATAGGCAGCCTCCTCTTTTTCTCGAGCCGCGCGGACTTTGGTGGCGCCGCGAGCCTCGGCTTGGTAGCGCGGGGAGGTCGGGTTTTTGCGGAAGGCCGCCAGCAAGGAAGTGGCCTGCTGGAGTTTGTCTTCGTCGGGGACCCAGACGGCCCAGCCGCTTTCCGGCTCGAATTCAAGGTGATTTTCGATCCCTTGAACGACCAGGAAATCGGAGAAAGTATGGGCGGAACTCTCACTCGCCAAATGACCAATCAAACGCATAGGGTTCAGGCTAACGTCAAGGATGGGGAATGCCAATGGCAGACCGCAGGGCAGACCGCAGGGCGGAAACGAGCTGGCGGGGTGGCGCCAGAGGCGGTAAGGTGGCATCCATGAAGCGATTCGTGCTCGTTGCGGTTCTGGTCTGCAGCCTGCCGGCGGCTTGGGCCCAGGAGGGGACTTACACGCTGGACGAACTGATGCAGTCAGCGCAGGACTGGGCGAAAGAGAATCTCGATGAGGACGTGCTGCGAGCCATCCAGGGGGCTGACCAGCAGAAGGTGCAACAATTTATGGAGGACATCCAGAAGCGGTTCCACGGCGAGTATGTGGTGGACCTGGCGGCGTTAAGGGAGACGGCCAAGGCCATTATTCCAGTGCTGGAAGGCTACGAAGAGACCGCCCCTTATGCGGCGTGGCTCAAGGCGCAGTTGGACTACCTGGAGGCAGCGGACCAGTTTCGCTTGCTGATCCCGCCGCCCAAAGTCGTGCCAGGGCAGCTCCCCCAGCGGGCGGCGAATCCAAGCCCGCAGTTGGAGCGGGAGGTTTGGGTTCGGTTGTTGTCGGAGAGGCCGTGGCCCGCCAACGCCAAGCCAATGGTGCCGCGGCTCAAGCCGATCTTCGTGGGGCAGAAAGTGCCGGCGGAGTTGGTGTGGATGGCCGAGGTGGAATCCTCGTTCGATCCGAAGGCGCGGAGTCCGGTCGGCGCTGCCGGCCTGTTTCAATTGATGCCGGCCACCGCTAAGCGGTATGGGCTGAGCCGGTGGCCGAGCGACCAACGGTTGCAACCGGAGGAGAACGCGCGGGCCGCGGCCCAATACCTGCACTACCTCCACGGGCGGTTCAAGGATTGGCGTCTGGCCCTGGCCTCCTACAACGCCGGCGAAGGCACCGTCCAGAAGTTGCTGGACAAGCAAAAGACGAAGTCATTCGAGGGCATCGCCAGCCACCTGCCTGCGGAGACCCAGATGTACGTTCCGCGGATCGACGCCACGATCCAGCGCCGGGAGGGAGTTAGGCTCCGAGATCTTTAAGGACCGGTTGAAAAGCGCCGACCGGGGAAGTTCCTGATGCGGTTGTCGAAGCACAGAGCGAAAGGCAGGATGAGAGCCTTGTCGCGTGGGCTGCCACGGTTCAGGGCGACGGTCAGCCTGAGGGAAACCGGCGCTCCGAGGCCGTTGCGTCTGGCCACGGCAGGGTCGGTTACTGCGCGGGGAACTGTCGGCTGAGGAGTTGCTCGATGAAGCTGGTGGAATAGACACCGCGCCGGAAGTTGGGGTCCTGCAGGATGGATTGCTGGAAGGCGATGGTGGTTTTGATGCCGGTAATCATGTATTCGGAGAGGGCCCGGCTCATGCGGTCCATGGCTTCGCGGCGGTCTTTCCCGAAGGTGATGAGCTTGCCGAGCATGGAATCGTAATAGGGGGGCATGGTGTAACCCGCGTAGGCATGGGTATCGACACGGACGCCGTGGCCGCCCGGTTGATAATACATCTCGATGCGGCCCGGGCTGGGGCGGAAATCGTCAAAGGGGTCCTCGGCATTGATGCGGCACTCGATGGCGTGCCCCTTCAACTGCACATCGCTCTGGGAGAGCCGGAGGGGTTCGCCCATGGCGAGCATAATCTGATAGCGGACCATATCGATGCCCGTTACCTCTTCGGTAACGGGATGCTCGACCTGGATGCGCTTGTTGACTTCGAGGAAGAAGAAATTTCCCGCTTGATCGACAATGAACTCGACGGTGCCGGCGTTGGTGTAGTTGGCTTCCTTGGCGATGCGGATGGCAGCCTTGCCCATCTTCTCCCGGAGCTTCTTATACTTGGGATTCTCCAACAGGGGCGAAGGGGATTCCTCGACCAGTTTTTGGTTGCGGCGCTGAATGGAGCAATCGCGCTCGCCCAAATGGATGATGTTGCCTCGGTTATCACCGAGGATCTGGAACTCGATATGGTGGGGGTTCTCGATGAACTTCTCGATGTAGACGCCGGAGTTGCCGAAGGCTTTTTCGGCCTCGGTACGGGCGGTGTGAAAGCCCTTGACCAGGGAGATGTCGTTATGGGCGACCCGCATCCCGCGGCCACCGCCGCCAGCGATCGCCTTGATCATGACCGGGTAGCCGATTTTCTTGGCTACCGCCAAGGCGTCTTGCTCGGTGTCGACAACGCCCTCGGAGCCGGGAGGGGTGGGTACGTCGGCTTTCTTGGCGAGGGCGCGGCTGACGGCCTTGTCCTCGAGGGCGCTCATGGCGCGCGAGTTGGGGCCGATAAAGCGGATGTTGCAACTTTCGCACACATCGGCGAAGTGCGCGTTTTCGGCCAGGAAACCGTAGCCCGGGTGGATAGCATCCACGTCGGTAATCTCGGCGGCACTGACGATGCGGTCGATGCGGAGATAACTCTCGCTGGCAGGCGATTTGCCGATGCAGATAGCCTCGTCGGCCATCTGAACATGCATCGAGTTGGCGTCCGCCTCGGAGTAGATCGCCACGGTGCGGACGTTCAACTCTTTGCAGGCGCGGATGATGCGAACGGCAATCTCGCCGCGGTTGGCGACCAAAATCTTCTCAAACATGAGGAAAAACGGTTTGGAATGCGGGATTAATTCGGCCTGATTTTGAAGAGGGGCTGGCCGAATTCGACGGGCTTGGCGTTCTCGACCATCACCTGGGTGATGACCCCCTTGGCTTCGGCCTTGATCTCGTTCATGACCTTCATGGCCTCGATGATGCAAACGACTGTCTCTGGGTTGACTTCGACGCCGACCTCGATATAGGGGGCGGACTCGGGGGAGGGGGAGCGGTAAAAGGTGCCGATCATGGGCGACTTGATATCGAGCTCGGGAATCCCCGGGGGAAGGGCTGGCGCAGCCACCGTGACGGCCGGCGGTGGCGCATTCATGGCTTGGGCGTAGTTGAGGGCGGCAGCTTCTTCGTAGTTTCCCACGCTTCCACCCCCGCCGCTCATGCCTCGCTTGAGCCGGATCTTGAAATCCTGCTTCTCGAGTTCAAACTCCGAGACGGAGTTCTTCTTCATCAGATCGATGATTGCCTTAATGTCTTTTAGGTCCACGGCTGTTTATCGTTAGAGTTGGTTCGCGGGCGGTTTAGGACACGATTACACCAAAGGAACAAAGCCTAACCATTGGATTAAACGGACGGTTACGTTCATTGGGAAGAAAGAATACGGCAAGAGGAGGGGAATGGTCAAGGGCTAAAAAACGGGGATCTCGACTAGCCAGGAGGCTTGGATGGGTGAGAAACGGGGTGGGATTTGGGGGTGGAGTAAGCGTTAACGTTAATAGCCGCGTCAACCGCCAAGGTGTAAGAATCCGCTCCGAAGCCCGCGATGACCCCACGACAGACCGGGGCGATCATCGAATGGTGCCTGAAGGTTTCGCGGGCGTGAATATTCGAGAGATGGATCTCAATGGTGGGGACCCCGACCGCCGAAATGGCGTCGCGCAGGGCGATGCTGGTGTGAGTATAGGCCGCGGCGTTCAAGACGATCACATCAAACTCGCCTTTGGCCTGTTGTACCCACTGGACCAACTCGCCCTCGAGGTTGGTTTGGCGAAACCCGATGTCGACTCCGCGAGTTTGAGCGAGACCTCGTACCTTCGATTCGATGTCCGCAAGCGTTGTTCGTCCGTAAACCTCAGGCTCACGTTGGCCCAGGAGATTCAGATTGGGACCGTTCAGGAACAGGATGCGCATTCAGGAGAGGCAACTTACCTGGCAGGCCCTCATTTGTCGAGGGCTTTTCCGGGGTG
>Ga0316226_1003105_pt1 | contig 14635 bp, 11 predicted proteins | sample TBH18017metaG_FD_206009 | JGI IMG/M metagenome (GOLD analysis project Ga0316226, IMG submission 206009) | Freshwater microbial communities from Trout Bog Lake, Wisconsin, USA - TBH18017 | ecosystem: Environmental > Aquatic > Freshwater > Lake > Hypolimnion/Profundal zone | place: USA: Wisconsin... | reverse complement strand
CCCTCCTACTCCTAATCCTGCTCTTAATCTTAATCCCTCCCATATTTTCAATTTGAATTTTCCCGTTTCAAATCTAAACTCTCCGCATGGCAGAAACACAACCTTCTCCGCTGGTCGGCGTCATCATGGGCAGCCAATCCGATTGGGAGACGATGCAACACGCCGCCAAACAATTGGCCGCCCTGCAAATCCCCCACGAAATCCAAGTCATCTCCGCGCATCGTGCTCCCGACCTGTTGTTTGAGTGGGCCTCCTCCGCCGCCTCGCGCGGCATCGAAGTCATCATCGCCGCCGCGGGCGGCGCGGCCCATCTCGCCGGGGTGACGGCCGCCAAGACCTGCCTGCCCGTCCTGGGCGTGCCGATGAATTCCCAATCCCTGCGCGGCATGGACTCCTTGCTGTCCATGGTGCAGATGCCCGCGGGCGTCCCCGTGGGAACTCTGGCCATCGGCAAACCGGGCGCGGTCAACGCCGCCCTCCTGGCCGCCGCCATTCTGGGCAACAAACACCCCTCCATCCGCCTCGCCTACGAGGAATTTCGCAAAAACCAGACCGCCCGCTGCCTGGCCAACCGCAACATCCAATAACACCCTCCCATGCATATCGTAAAAATCGGCGATTGTTACATCAACGTTGCCAACATCACCCACGCCGACTTTGAAACCACCGCGCACGGCCTGATGTGCACGGTCTATTTCAACTGTCAGGTCACCGACCGCAACGGCTGCAACGGCATCCAGGCCTGCAAAACCTTCACCACCACCGCCGCGCGCGACCTCAAAAGCTGGTTCGACCTTCACATCAATTCCATGGAACAGGCATCGTAGCCGTCAACCCGTGTCCCGATTCGCCACGGCGCATTCCTGGCTGATGCCTCGCGCCAACACCGATTTATGAGCCAAACAATTCCTCTTGACAGTAATTCGTCCCCGCCCCGCCCCGCTCCGGCGCAAACCGTGAACGTGCGGGTGGAAACCCTGCTTATTCCCACCTACATGCCCGCGCCGCCGGACAAAAATCCCATGTTCCTGGAAAAGCGCGTCTATCAGGGCAGCAGCGGCAAGGTCTATCCCCTGCCCTTCACGGATCGCATCGCCGAAAAACCGGTCCCCCGCCCCTGGAAGGCCGTCTGGATCGAAAACGAATTCGTCCGCGCCATGGTCTTGCCCGAAATCGGCGGCCGCATTCACGTCTTCCAGGACAAGACCAATGGCTACGACGCCATCTACAATCAATCCGTCATCAAACCCGCCCTCGTCGGCCTGGCAGGTCCGTGGATTTCCGGCGGCATCGAATTCAACTGGCCCCAACATCACCGCCCGGCCACCTTCCTCCCGGTGGACTTTCAAATCGAGGAACACCCCGACGGCTCAAAAACCATCTGGTGCGGCGACCACGATCCCATGTGCCGGATGAAGGGCCTGCACGGAGTTTGCCTTCATCCGGGCCGCTCTTTTCTCGAATTGAAAGTGCGCGTCAGCAATCGCACGCCCTTCACCCACACCTTCCTCTGGTGGGCGAATGTCGCCACCCGCGTGCACGAAGCCTACCAGAGCTTTTTCCCGCCGGATGTTTTTTATGTCGCCGACCACGCGCGGCGCTCCATGAGCGAGTACCCGCTCTGCAAGGGCCGTTATTACGGCGTCAACTATGCCGAGCGCGCGCGCCGGGGCGTTCCTATAAACGAAATCCCAAGCCAGTTTGTCCCCCCTCACTGCCGTCCGGATTCCAAAATCAAATCCCCCAATTCCGTTTCCGCAAACGGCGCGCCCAACGATTTGTCCTTCTACGCCAACATTCCTGTTCCCACCTCTTACATGTGCATGGGAAGCAAGGAGGATTTCTTTGGCGGCTACGATTATTTCGCCCAGGCCGGAATTGTTCATTACGCCAGCCACCACATCTCTCCGGGCAAAAAACAGTGGACCTGGGGCAACCACGAGTTCGGTTACGCCTGGGATCGCAACTTGACCGACCCCGACGACCGCGGCGAATTCGCCCCTTACATCGAAATCATGGCCGGCGTCTACACCGACAACCAGCCCGATTTCAGCTTCCTCCAGCCGGGTGAAGTCAAATCGTGGAGCCAATACTGGTATCCCATTCAAAAAATTGGCCCGGCTCAACGCGCCAACCTCGATGCCGCCGTCAGTTTGCGCGTGGCTCGGAACAAACTTCATCTCGGCGTCGCGGTTACGGGCAAACAACCCCGGGCCGTTGTCACCGTGACTGCCAAAGAAAAGCATCTGGCTCGAATCAAACGCGCGCTCTCGCCCGAAAACCCCCTTGTTGCGACAATCCGCATGCCCAAAGGGGTTGCCGAAACGGACTTGCTCATTCGGGTCACCGACCGCGCGGGACGCGACCTGATTTGTTATCAGCCCGGCCCCCGCGTCAAAAAAGAGGTTCCTCCCCCAGCCACCGAACCGCCCCTGCCGTCGGAAGTCCCCAGCGCGGACGAACTCTTCATCATCGGCCTCCACCTCGATCAATACCGCCACGCCACGCGTTCCCCTGTGCCCTACTGGCGCGAAGCCTTGCGCCGCGATCCATTGGATGCCCGTTGCAATCAGGCGATGGGTCTGTGGCGCCTCCGCCGCGGCGAATTCCACGATGCTGAAAAACATTTCCGAACCGCCATCGAACGGCTCATCTCTCGAAACCCAAATCCTTCCGATGGCGAAGCTTACTACCATCTGGGCCTGACCTTGTGCCATCTCGGACGCGAGGAAGAAGCTTGCGCCTCGTTCCACAAGGCCACATGGAACCAGGCTTGGGCCGGCGCAAGCTTTCTCGCTTTGGCGGAACTCGACTGCCGCCGCGCCAACTGGGAAGCCGCGCTGGAGCATCTCAACCGGTCTTTGCGGTTTAACGCTGACAACTGCAAGGCCCGAAATTTAAAAGTCCTCGTCCTGCGAAAGCTCGCCGCCGCCAAACGCGCCTTCCGCTCCGAAGCCGACGCCTTGCTTCGCGAGACCCTGGCCCTCGACCCGCTCGATGCCTGGGCGCGCCATCTCAACGGCTCCAATCTCCGTTGCGACTGGCAGACCCGGCTCGACATCGCCCTCGATTACTCACGGTCCCGCTTTTACTCCGACGCCATTCATATCCTGTCCCTCCCGGACGAACCGCCTCGTGGAAAACTCCCCCTGCCCACGCAAAGCCTCGGTGCTTTGCCCATGGTCCACTACACCCTCGGCTGGCTCCACGAACAGCGCGGCGATTCCAAAGCCGCGTTGGAGCACTTCAAACAAGCCGCGGCCCTGCCGCCGGACTACTGTTTCCCTTCGCGCCTCGAAGACATTTCGATCCTCTCCGCGGCCATGCGCGCCAACCCCGCCGACGCCCGCGCCCCCTATTACCTCGGCAACCTCCTCTATGACCGCCGCCGCCATGAGGAAGCCATCCGCCTCTGGGAGCGCGCCGCGAAGCTTGACCCGCGTTTCTCGATTGTCTGGCGCAACCTCGGCATTGGCTTCTTCAACATCCGCAAACAGCCCCTCAAGGCCCGTGCCGCCTATGACGCCGCCTTTAAAGCCAATCCCGCCGATGCCCGCCTCCTCTATGAGCGCGACCAGCTCTGGAAACGCCTCGGCGAAAAACCCGAAACACGCTTGCGCCAACTCGAAAAGCATCCCGCCCTCGTCCGCCAGCGCGACGACCTGAGCGTCGAACTTGCCACGCTTTACAACCAGGTTGGACGGCACGACAAAGCCGTCGAACTTCTGGCTGGCCGCCAGTTCCAGCCCTGGGAAGGCGGCGAAGGCGGCGCGCTCGGCCAGCACGTCCGCGCCTATCTGGCCTTGGGCCGGGCCGCCCTGGCAAAATCAAATTTTTCCAAAGCCTGTTCTCTCTTCGATTACGCCCTGGAGTCCCCGCGAAATCTCAACGAAGCCAAACACCTCCTCGCCAACCAAAGCGACATTCATTTTTGGCTTGGCTGCGCCCTGTCTCAACTCGGCGACAAATCCAAGGCCCGCCGGCACTGGCTCGCCGCCGCGAACTTCCGCGGCGATTTCCAGGAAATGAGCGTCCGCCCCTTCAGCGAGATGACTTGCTACTCCGCCTTGTCCCTGGAAAAACTCGGACGGCCCGCCCAAGCGAAAAAACTTTTCCGCGGCTTGCTGGCCTTTGCCCTCAAACTTCAAAAGTCCCCGGCAAAAATTGATTACTTCGCCACCTCCCTGCCCACCATGCTCTTGTTTGACGACGACTTGCAATTCCGGCAGGAAACCACCGCCCTGTTCCTGCAAGCGCAGTCGCATCTTGGCCTGGGCGGAAAGGCTGCGGCCAGATCGCTCCTTCAAACCGTGCTCCGCCGCGATCCCAACCACCCTCTGGCTGCTGATCTTTTCAGGGAACTGTAACCATCCATGCAAGACAATATCTATTGACAAACCGCCCGCCCCGGTTATCATGCGGCCATGTTCACTGAAACCGGTTTTTTTCACCGCTTGGGAAAAATCGGCGGCATGGCAAAATTATTCTCAGAGTGACAACCTTTTGTTAAAATATCTTATGAAAGTCGCAAAACTTGCGTGTTTATTTCATGGTGTAATTGGCGGAGCCTTTGCTCTGCTTGCTTCTGTTTCCGTTGTGTCCGCCCAAAGCGTTTTATACATCGCGCAGCCGGATTTTAACACCGTGCTGCCGGTTACGCTGTGGGCGTGGCAATCTTTTACCGTGAACCAGGAATCAACCATGACTTCATTCGCCTTTGAATGGAATAAGACGAGTAGTGATTTGAACGCGACGGCAAAGATGGAGTTGCTGTCGGGCGAAGGAACCGGCGGGTCTGTGCTCGCGACCGCGACGGGCAGCGTCAGTCCCGACCTGTCCGGCGGGCCTGGATACGGCTATGATATCTTCGCGGCTTCTTTTGGCGGCGTGGACTTGGCGCCCGGCCAATACACGGTCTATGTATCCAATCCAACGGGTTTCCTTCAATTCGTTGGCACCTCCTATGATTCTTACAGGGGTGGCCAATTTGTTGGCAACGCTTTGGGAGGTTCTTCTTATGACGCCGCTTTTTTCGCGTCTTCTTTTTACTCCCCGGCCATAGCTCCCGAACCAAGCTCCATCGCTCTGGCGATCACGGGTTTCGCGTCTTGGGGCTGCATGGGCGGATTCAACGCCCTGAAACGCCGCAGCCGCAAGCTTTCGAGTTGATCCCCACCCCTAACTTATTTGATTCCTCCACCCGTTGCGTGTTTCATGGAGGGGCATGAATGCCTTCAGACGAGTTTTTTTTAAATCCACGGCCGCCGTTGTTTTCACAGCGCTGATGGGGCCTGTTCCCTCAGTATTCTCAGATGCCGTGTCACAGTCCTCTTCGGACAACGGCGCGCCCGCGCCGAGCGCTTTGCAGCCCTGTGAAAAATTCAGCCTTCAAACCAAATCGTTCGCCGTCCCATTCCAAGTCGGCGGCGATGGCCGCCTTTATCAACGCCCCATCGGCGCCGGCGACGACGCCCAACCTCCCAAACGCGATGACGAGTCTTTCCCCCAGGCCGGCGACGGCTTCGTCTGGGAACCCGCCCTTCAAGTCACCCACGCCGACGGCAACACGTCCACAACGCTGCTGTATGTTGGAATGACACGCTCCAACGAAGCGCTTGGAATTGACTTGACTCAAATCAAGTTGCGCGACCCCGCGTATCCCCTGGAAGTCGTTCTCTTCTTCCGAACCCACTACGACCGGAATGTCATCGAGCAATGGGCCGAAATCCGTCATCACGAGCGCGGCCCCGTCATTCTGGAACGCGCCGCTTCCGCGTCGCTCCTCCTGTCCCCGACAAATCTCCATCTCACGCATTTCTTCGGCGACTGGGCCGATGAAATGCAGCCAACGACGGAGTTGCTGACTCCGGGAACGAAAGTGCTGGATTCAAAGCTCGGCGTCCGCGCGGATCAATGCCGCAATCCCTCCTTCATTCTTTCCCTCGACGGCCCCCCGGCGGAAACCAATGGCCGCGTGCTGGGCGGTTCGCTGGCGTGGACGGGCAGTTTCCAGTGCGAGTTTGATCACAATGGCCGGAATATCCGCGCATTGGCCGGCGTGAATCCATTTGCCTCCGCCTATCCCTTGAATCCGAACCAAACCTTCGCCACGCCCGTGATGATTTGGGTTTGGAGCGACAACGGCCTGGACGAAATGAGCCGCCAGCTCCACGATTGGGCCCGCGACTTCGGAATCCGCGACGGCCACAAAACCCGCCCCGTCCTGCTGAACAACTGGGAAGCCACGGGCTTCGATTTTGACTTCAACCGCATCGTCTCCCTCTACAATCCCGCAAAGGAAATCGGCGTTGAGTTGTTCCTCCTCGACGATGGCTGGTTCGGCAACCATTACCCGCGCGTGGATGACAAGGCCGGCCTCGGAGATTGGCAGCCGAATCACCGGCGCCTGCCCAACGGCCTCGCCCCGCTGGCCTCCGAAGCCGTCAAGCGCGGCCTCAAATTCGGCATTTGGATCGAGCCGGAAATGGTCAATCCCAAGAGTGATCTCTTCGAGAGTCATCCCGACTGGGTCATTCGCCAGCCAAAACGGGCATTGGAATTGCAACGCAACCAGCTCGTTCTCGACCTCACCCGTCCCGCCGTCCAGTCATTTGAATGGAACGTCATCCAGGACATCCTCAGCGTCCCCGGAATCACTTATGCCAAGTGGGACTGCAACCGCTACCTGACCCAGCCTGGCTCTTCCTGGCTCCCAAAAAATCGCCAGTCCTGTTTGTGGGTGGATTACGTGCGCGCCCTTTACGCGCTCATGGACAAAACCGCCAGGCGCTTCCCCGACACCGAAATGATGCTCTGTTCCGGCGGCGGCGGACGCGCCGATTACGGCGCCTTGAAATACTTCCACGAATTCTGGCCCAGCGACAACACAGACCCCGTCAGGCGCGTGGCCATGCAATGGGATTACTCTTATTTCTTCCCCCCCATGGCCATTGCCGGCCATGTGACGCATTGGGGAGATCGCCCCATCCACTTCGCCTGTGCCGTCGCCATGAGCGTCCGCTTTGGCATGGACCTCGACCTCGCCGATTTGCCCCCCGAAGACAAGGCCGTTTGCGCCGGGGCGATCCGCGCCTGTAAAAAAATTCGCGACGTCACCCAACTCGGAGATTTGCACCGCCTCGAAGACCCCCACTTGGGATCGCGCGGCGCGCTGAATTTTGTCGCCAAAGACCGGATGCGCGCCGTCGTTTTCGTCTTTCAACTCAAGGATGGCCAACCCCTCCCCGTGCGTCCGCGGGGGCTTAATCCAGCCGCCCATTACGCCGTCCACGAGCTGAACCCCGCCCCCGGCCGCCCCCCCTTGCCGCAAGAAGGCCGGTCGTTTGCGGGTGAAGAATGGATGCGGGACGGAATCACCCCCTCCTGCGCGAAACCCCTGGAAGCATGTATCATTGAATTTACAGCCGAAACAAATTAATCAAGTGTATGAACGCGCTTAACCAACCCTCGGAAACTTTCCATTCCAATCGCCGGCGGATGCTCAAGTGTTTGCTCGGAATCGGTGGCGTTGCCGCTGCCATCGGCCCCGGCGCCCATGCCGCCGGGACGGTAACCGGCAACGGCAGCGTGTCGGTCCGCGATTTCGGCGCGGTGGGAGATGGAGCCAAACTCGATACCCGGGCCTTGCAGGCCGCCATCGAAGCCTGTGCGCGCGCCGGGGGAGGCACGGTTTATTTTCCGCCAGGCCGCTATTTGAGCGGCACGTTGTTTCTGAAAAGCCACGTCACCCTCCATCTGGAAGGCGGCGCGGTCTTGCTTGGCAGCGCCAACCTCGCGGATTATCCCTCCGTCATTCCCGCCCTCCGCTCCTACACGGATGCTTACACCGAGCACAGCCTGATTTACGCCGAGAATTTGCAGCACGTTGGCTTTGAAGGACACGGGGTGATTGACGGTCAGGGCGCGGCGTTTGAAGGAGATTTCAAAAAACGCCCTTACCTCCTCCGCGTCATCGCCTGCCGCGAAGTGTCCATGCGCGGGCTGACCCTGGTCAATTCGCCAATGTGGGTCCAGCATTACCTCGCCTGCGAGGGTGTTTGCATTGACGGCATTCGCGTGGACAGCACCTGCAACGGAAACAACGATGGCATTGACATTGACGGCTGCGACCGCGTTCGCATTGCCAACTGTGACATCCGCAGCGGCGATGACTCGATTTGTCTCAAGGCCACGCTGGACCGGCCGTGCAAAAACGTCGTGGTCACCAATTGCGTCTTGAGCAGCCTCTGCAACGCCTTCAAGCTCGGCACCGAATCCAACGGCGGCTTCGAGAACATCGTGATGAGCAATTGCGCGATTCACGACACCAATCTGTCCGGTATCGCGCTGGAAATGGTGGATGGCGGCGTCCTGGATCGGGTGAGCATCTCCAACGTGACCATGCAAAACGTCAAAAGCGGCATCTTTATCCGCTTGGGCAACCGCGCGCGCCCATTTAAACTAGGCATGAAACCTGTCGGTATGGGCCGTTTGCGCCATGTTCGTATGAGTGACGTGCAGGCTGCGGGTGTGGATGCCTTCGGCTGCAGCATCACGGGCCTGGAAGGCTGCCCGGTCGAAGATGTGGCTCTGGATAATGTGTCCATCTCCTTCGCGGGCGGCGGCATCAAGTCAAAAGACTTGGCGGCCACCCCGGAGAAACCGGACGCCTACCCGGAGTATGACATGTTCGGCCCGCTGCCAGCCTATGGTTTTTTCTGCCGTCATGTCCGGGGGTTGCGGCTCAGTCGGATGCGGGTCGCGACGGCGCGCCCCGATGCCCGCCCTGGTCTTGTTTGCCAGGATGTTGGCGACCTGGAACTCTTCGGTTGGACAGCCCCGGCTGGCGAAAGTCCCGCCATTGTTTTTCACAAGGTCCAGAATGCGCTCGTGCATGGCTGTCAGGCCGCTTCCAAGACCGGCGTTTGGCTCAGGGTCGAGGGCGCCGATAACGCCGCCATCAAACTGGTCGCCAATGAGTTGTCCGAAGCGGCGCAAACCGTGGAGTTGGGCAACGGGGTGCCCCCGGATGCCGTGGCAGCCAAACCTCAACCATGAAATAGTATTTATGTCGGACAAAAACACGGAATGGACTAATGACGGGGAACTTTTTCGGCTCATGAAAGAGTGCCTCTATACGCCTGTCATCGGCGACATCCTCGACGAATTGGGCTGTTTCCATCAATTCCTCCCCCAGCCCATTCAGCCCTTGCTCCCTCCAATGAAGATCGCCGGACGGGCCATGCCCGTGTTGATGATGGATGTGTTTGGCCCGCAAAAAAAACCATTCGGCCTCTTGACCGAGGCCCTGGACCAGTTGCGCCCGGGTGAAGTCTATGTCGCCTCCGGCGGAGATATGCGATGCGCCTATTGGGGCGAAATCCTCACCGCCACCGCCCGCGCCCGAGGCGCCGTCGGCGCGGTGATCAACGGCTTTCACCGGGATACTCCCCAGGTGCTGGAGCAAAATTGGCCCGTCTTCAGTCGCGGACGCTTTGCCCAGGATTCTGGCGTCCGAACCAGGGTGGCCGACTTCCGTTGCGCCCTCGAAATGGGCGGCGCCAGGATTGAGCCGGACGATCTCATCTTCGGCGATTTGGACGGCGTCATCGTCATTCCCCGCAAACTCGAAAAAGAGGCCGTCGCCAAAGCCCTCGCCAAGGCGCGCCAGGAAAAGCTCGTCCGCAAGGAAATCGAAGCGGGAATGTCCAGCACCGCGGCTTTTAAGAAATATGGTATATTGTAAAGCGCCATGACCCAGGCTTTTTGCATCCATCAAGACGACAACGTTGCCACTCTGTTAAGCTCCACGGAACCGGGAGAAGTGATGATTTTCGGCGAAGTTTCCGCCCATGTCGTCGCGCGGGAATCCATTGCCGCCTTCCACAAGATCGCCCTTGCTCCAATCCCGCTGGGTGGACCTGTCATCAAATATGGCTGCGAGATCGGGCGCGCCACCCGCCCCGTCGAAGTCGGCGAATGGATTCATCTCCACAACCTCGCCAGCAACTACGACGCGCGCTCTTCCACCCTCGACCTTCACACCGGCCGGCCTGCGGATACCTCCGGCGCTTATGTCTGAGCCTCACGCATGGCAGGGCTGGCTTCGATCCGATGGCCGGAAAGGCGTTCGCAACCTTGTCCTCGTGGTTTACACCGTCGAGTGCGCCCAGTTTGTCGCGCAAGCCATTGCCCAAAACGAAGAAGACGTCCATGTGATCGGTTTCCCAGGATGCTACGACAATGCCTATGCCATCCGTCTCATGCTCGCTCTGGCCCGCCATCCCAACGTCGGCGCCATGTTGGCGGTCGGACTCGGATGCGAATACACCCAGGCATCGAGCCTCGCAGCCAGTGTGCGCCTTTCCGGCCGCCCCGCCGATAGCCTTCTCATCCAGGATGTCGGAGGCACCAGCCGCGCCATCGCCAGGGGTAAGGAAATCGCGCGCGCCATGCGGGAACGGATCAACCATGACGCGCCCAGGGTCCCCATGACTCTGGCCGACCTGGCCGTCGGCTGCGAATGCGGCGGCTCCGATGCCACTTCCGGCCTCGCGGGCAATCCCGTCGTCGGTCGTTTCTTTGATGGCCTGGTGGATGCCGGCGGAACCGCTGTTTTTGAGGAGACCGTGGAACAGATCGGGTTGAAAAAAATTTTACTCCAGCGCGCCGCCGATCAGGTGGCCCGGCGCCAGATTGAGGCCGCTTATGACAAGGCCGAAGCCTACTGCAAAAGTGTCCGCCAATGGTCCGCTTCTCCCGGAAATTTCGCAGGCGGCCTGACCACCATTGAGGAAAAAAGCCTCGGCGCCTTTGCCAAGAGCGGAAGCCGTCCCATCCAGGGTGTCATTCGTGTTTCCCAAAGGCCGCCGCGCCCGGGCTTGTGGCTGATGGATTCCGTCCCCGACGAACATTTCATGCAGTTTGGCTACACCAATCCGAACGATTCCGAAGGCATCATGGATTTGATTTCCAGCGGCGCGCAAATCGTGCTTTTTGTCACGGGACGCGGCAGCGTGATCGGCAGCCCAGTGGCCCCGCTGATCAAGATCACAGGCAATCAACACACCTTCGACCACATGAGCGAGGACATGGATTTTAACGCCGCCCCGGTGCTGACCCGCGCGCAAACGCTCGATGAGGCCGCAAAGAATCTTCTCGAACTCGTCGTCAAGGTCGCCTCCGGCCAGCCCGCGAAACCGGAAATGCTCGGCCATCGCGAATATTTCATCATGTATAAACACCAAAACACGCCGGGCCTCAACGCCGGTTGCCATGCCTGAAAACTTATGACACCCTCATCGTTCGGGTTCCCTGAAATTTATTCACTCCAGGGCGGGCACGCCTTGATCACCGGCGGCGGCACCGGCCTGGGATTGGCCATCGCGCGATGCTTTGTCGCCGCCGGCGCGCGCGTCACTATCGTGGGCCGTCGTCCCGAACCCCTCCGGGCCGCCTGCCAACAACTGGGTGCCAACGCCGCCTCCATCTCCGCCGACATCACCGATCCGGCGCGCGTGGCCGCCCTCGTGCCCGAGGCCGAACAAAAGCAGGGGCCTTTGACGATCCTCGTCAACAACGCGGGCATCCATTTGAAGAAGCCCGCCACGCTGACCACCGACGCGGAATTTCAGTCGGTCATTCAGACCCATCTCTTCGCCGCCTTTTCTCTCTCTCGCCTGGTTTCCAAAGGCATGTTGGAACGCCGGGGCGGCAGCATTCTTTTCACCGCCTCCATGACCTCCTTCATCGGCATGCCCCAAGTCGTCGCCTATTCCGCCGCCAAATCGGCTTATCTCGGTGTCGTCCGCGCGCTCGCCTCCGAATGGTCCAGCCAGGGCGTCCGCGTCAACGCCATCGCCCCAGGCTGGATTCAATCCGACATGCTCGAAAAAGCTCTGGCTGGCGACCCTGCCCGCCGCGCAAAAATCATCAGCCGCACACCGATGGGCTGCATGGGTGAACCGTGCGACGTCGGGTGGGCTGCCGTCTATCTTTGCTCCCCGGCTGCAAAATTTGTGACAGGCACCGTCCTGCCCATTGATGGCGGCGCAAGCATCGGTTTTTAATTAGGGACAACCATGAACGCCTCCAGAAGATCCTTTCTCAAAACCATGGCTGCAGCGGGCCTCGGCGTCGCGGCATCCGGTCCGGCGGGCGCGGTCGCGTCGGCGCTGCCGGAACCACGGCCCTCCAAACTGCCCCCGTGGCGCGGTTTCAACCTCCTCAATAAATTCAATGGCCGCAACGATCCCTTCCAAGAGCGCGATTTCCAGTGGCTCGCCGAATTGGGGTTTAATTTTGTCCGCCTCCCCATGGATTACCGCGCCTGGATTGAAAACGGCGACTGGACCAGGTTCCGCGAATCAACTCTCAAGGAGATTGACCAGGCGCTGGACTTGGGCGCGCGCCACGGCATCCATGTCTGCCTGAATTTCCACCGCGCCCCAGGCTATACGGTCGCCAAACCCGCCGAGGATAAATCGCTCTGGTCGGACGCTGAGGCATTGCGAGTCTGCGGTTTGCACTGGGCGCATTTCGCGGAGCGTTACAAGGGCGTCCCCAACAGCCGCCTCAGTTTCAACTTGTTCAACGAGCCGCCCAAACTCGAACCCCAAAACCACCGCCGCGTCGTCGCCAGCGTTTGCGACGCCATTCGACAACGCGACCCCGCCCGCTTGATCATCTGTGACGGACGCGACTGGGGCAACACCGCCCCGACGGAACTTGTCGGCTTGGGAGTAGCCGCGGCCACCCGCGGTTACGCGCCCATTCATGTTTCCCATTATCGCGCCAGTTGGATGAACGGCTCCGACCAATGGCCCGAGCCGACATGGCCCATCGAAGAAAACGGCGTTCACTGGGACAAACACACCCTTCAATCCCGCCAGATCGCCCCCTGGAAACGCCTCGAAGCCCAAGGCGTCGGCGTCATGGTCGGGGAATTTGGCGCTCACAACAAAACCCCGCATCCCGTCGTCCTCGCAAGGATGCGCGACTATGTGGATTTATGGACGGCCACCGGCTGGGGTTGGGCCATGTGGAATTTCACGGGATCCATGGGCGTCATGGACAGCGACCGCCCCGATGTCGCCTACGAAAACTGGCGCGGCCACAAATTAGATCGCCAGATGCTATCCCTCGCGCAAGGCCGCCCCACGCCCTGAGCGCCGCGGCATTGCATGACAACAAACACCCAGGCGCCAACATGCCTCAAATCCCGAAAATCGGTCCTATCCGTCCCATTGGTCCCATCTGTCCCTGTCTGACTTTGTTTTTTTTCATACTCCTAATCCTGCCCTTAATCGTAATCTCAAGGTCGCAAAATCACACCCTATCGCACTTTAATAACGAGTGCGGGAGCGGAAAGGGAGCGGGTCGGAACGGCAACACGGGACCCAATCTGTGGCCCCCCCTTCCCGATCCTCCATGAAGAACAAGTTTCCTCTTGGCGCGATGCCCGGACGGCGGCAAACTGCCGCCCTTAAATCATTTGCATGAATATTTTACGCCCCATCCCTCTTGTGGCCCTCTTTCTCGCCTCCGCCTGCTTCTCTTCCCAGGCCGCGCGCCTGGCTCCCGGCTGTCTCCGCTGCGAATACCAGGTGGACCCTCTCGCCGTGGATGAATCGTCCCCCCGTTTGTCCTGGATCGTCACTTCCAGCCGCCGCGGCGAATGCCAGACCGCCTGCCAAATCCTCGTTGCCAGTTCCGAGCGCAACCTCGCCCGCGATCTCGGCGACCTCTGGGACAGCGGACGCATCGAGGGCGCCGACACGATTGGCACGGTTTATCGCGGCAAACCCCTCCTCTCCGGCCAGTTTTGCCATTGGAAGGTCCGGGTTTGGGATTCCGACGGCAAACCATCCTCATGGAGCAAGCCGGCCGTGTGGGCGATGGGCTTGTTGCGCCAGGAGGATTGGCGCGGTGATTGGATCGGTTGCGACACAATGCGGGCGGAGAACACCATGCCCGCGGATTTTGGAGAGGCGAAATGGATTGGGGGGGCGAAAAATGGGCTGACAAATTTTTCCACGAACCCCTGCGTCTTTATGAGCAGCCTGACGTTGCCGAACCATGCCAAAATAGACGGCGCGGAGTTGCTGGTCGCGCCCGCGAAGCATGTTTCTTTCTACATCAACGGCGGCCAAATCTCCTTGCCCCGCTCCGGCGGCCCCGGCAACGCCCGGCATATAAATGTCGCTTCCTCTTTAAAGCCCGGCACGAATGCCGTGCGCGTGTCGGTGGATGACCCGGCCAACGGCACGAACGCTCTCCTGGTCAGGCTGACCGTCGTATCCGCCGGCAACGCTTACACCCTGATCTCCGACGCTTCGTGGCGCGCAACCCATGATGCCGGCGATGATTGGAGCGACCGTAAAATCGCCCCGTCGGAATGGCCGGCCGCCCAAGTCATCGGTCCCGCCGGATCCGCCCCGTGGGGCGAGTTGAGATACCCGGGCCTGTTCCTTCCCCCGCCGTCCTATCTGCGGAAGGAATTCGCCGTGTCGAAGCCTGTCCGTCGCGCCATGCTTTATGTCACCGCCCTCGGCCTGGCTGATTTTCACCTCAACGGACGCAGGGTCAGCGAAGACCGTTTCACGCCCGGTTGGACGGATTACACCAATCGCGTCTA
>Ga0316226_1003100_pt1 | contig 14658 bp, 8 predicted proteins | sample TBH18017metaG_FD_206009 | JGI IMG/M metagenome (GOLD analysis project Ga0316226, IMG submission 206009) | Freshwater microbial communities from Trout Bog Lake, Wisconsin, USA - TBH18017 | ecosystem: Environmental > Aquatic > Freshwater > Lake > Hypolimnion/Profundal zone | place: USA: Wisconsin... | reverse complement strand
CTTCTTTTACGAACCCAACGTCTGGGTCTTCTGCGACGGCACCCCACACGATGATGCCACGCTCCGCGATGACGACAACGCCAAGCGCCAGGCCATCATGAATGCCGGCGGCGAAGTGGTCGTCTGGTATTATCGCGACAGCTTGGAAGATCTGGTCGGCCGACGCGGCGACATCTTCCGCAAGGTCCGTGAATAGAATTCTGAATGCCCAACACCCTCACATCCCCCGGTCGCCTCGTCAGCTTGCGCGGACGCGAATGGGTGGTGCTGCCGTCCGATGATGCCGACGTTCTGCTCCTGAAACCTCTCGGCGGCTCAGAGGAGGAAATCACGGGCATCTACCGGCCGCTCGGGTTCAAGGATGATGAACCATCCGAAGCGGAGTTTCGCCCCCCCGGCAACCAGGACCTGGGCACGTTCTCCTCCGCCCGCCTGCTCCTCGAGTCAGCGCGTCTCGCCTTCCGGAATGGCGCCGGCCCATTCCGCTGCCTCGCCAAGCTCTCCTTCCGCCCCCGCGCCTACCAGATGGTGCCGCTCATCATGGCGCTGCGGCGCGAACCGGTCCGGTTGCTGGTGGCCGACGACGTGGGCATCGGCAAGACCGTAGAGGCGCTGCTCATCGTCCGCGAGTTGCTGGAGCGCCGGGTCATCCACCGCTTCGCCGTTCTCTGCCTACCCCATTTGTGCGACCAATGGCAGGAGGAGATCCGGGACAAGATCGGCATCGAGGCCGTGATCATCCGATCCAATACGCAGGCCCGACTCGACCGCGAGATTCATGGGGACGCCAGCGTCTTCCAACATTTCCCGTTTCAGGTGCTGAGTATTGACTACATCAAGAGCGATGCCCGCCGGGACGTATTCGTGAGCCAATGTCCCGAACTGGTGATTCTGGATGAAGCCCATACGGCCGCCCGTCCGAGCGGCGCCAGCCCCGGCCAGCAGCAGCGGCACGACCTCGTACGGCGCATCGCGGAGAAGGAGGGCCAGCACTTCGTCATGCTGACCGCCACACCCCACAGCGGCAAGGCCGAGGAGTTCCAATCTCTGCTTGGCCTGTTGCACCGCGATTTTGCCGGCATCGACCTGCCCTCCGCCGCGCCGGACGAACGCAAGCGCCTAGCCAGGCACTTCCTCCAAAGACGCCGCGGCGACGTTCTGAAATGGCTTGGGGAGGAGACGCCGTTTCCGCGCCGGGAGGCGGGCGAGATTTCCTACGAGCTCGGGCCTGGCTACGCCGCGTTCTTCGAGCAGGTGCTGGATTTCGCCCGCAAGCTGGTCACAGTCCAACCCGGCTCGGAGAGGGAGCAGCGCGTTCACTACTGGACCGCGCTGGGGTTGCTGCGGGGCATCATGTCGAGCCCGGCGGCCGGTGTGGAGATGTTGCGAAACCGCCTGGACGGCACCGGCAGCAGCGATGCCGACGCTATCCGAGAGGAGGAAAACCCCGTCCACGATGCGCCCGATGGCTTCCTGATCGACATCACCCCAAGCCAGACTATCGAACAGGCGGCTTGGAGCGATCCGCAGAAGCGCCAACTCGGCGCCTTTGCTCGCCAGTTGGATGCCCTCTCCGGCCCCAGGCAGGACGGCAAGCTCGAAGCGGCGGCCAAGACGCTCGCGGACTGGCTGCGGGAGGGGTTTCAACCGGTGGTTTTCTGCCGCTACCTGGCCACCGCGCGGTATGTCGGCGAACAACTCCGTCCGCTGCTGGCGGCGAGGTTCAAGGATTTGCGCGTCGAAGTCGTGACCAGCGAAGATCCCGACGACGTCCGCCGTCAGCGCGTGGCTGACCTTGGCAAGGCGCCACGCCGGTTGCTCGTGGCCACCGATTGCCTTTCCGAGGGCATTAACCTCCAGGAATCTTTCACCGCTGTCCTTCACTACGACTTGCCGTGGAACCCCAACCGCCTGGAACAGCGCGAAGGTCGTGTGGATCGCTTTGGGCAGACCGCCGAGAAAGTGAAGGCGTTCCTCCTCTTCGGCCGGGACAACCCGGTGGATGGCCTGGTGCTGGGAGTCATCCTGGAGAAGGTCCGCCAGATTCGCCGTGACCGCGGCATCACGGTCCCGTTCCCCGAGGACAGCCGCACCGTGCTCGATACGGTTGCCAAGGCCCTCCTTTTCAATCCCGACCGTCGGGTAAAGGCCCGCGTGGACAACCAACTTCGACTCGACCTCGATGATTTCGCGGAGGCCCGCGAAGCCGAAATCCGCATCACGCATAAGATCGAAGAAGCCGCCAAGCGGGAGGAGGCCACGCGATCCTTGTTCGCCCAGCACTCGGTCAAGGCGGAAGAACTGGAAACCGACCTCCGCGAAGCCGACGCCGCCATCGGCGATGTGGCCGCCGTCGAACGGTTCGTCACCGGCACGCTGACCGAGTTGCTCGGCGTGCAGATTGACCGCACCAAGACCGCCTGGCGTCTGCACACGGGGAATGTGCCGGCCGTGCTTCGCGTCCATCTTCCTGCCGAGGCGTTGGTCGATGTCAGCTTCCATTCCCCAACGCCTAAGAAACACCTCTACCTGGGACGCAACCACCCGTTCGTCGAATCGCTGTGCCAATTCGTCATGTCCCGAAGCCTCGCCCGCGAGCGCACGGGCGGCGCGGCCCGTGCCGCAGTGATGCGGTCCAGGGAGATCTCTACCAAGACCACGCTGCTGCTCTTCCGATGCCGCAATGTCATCGGCGAAAAGAATGGTCCGGCCCGCATCGTCGCCGAGGAGATGCTGGTTTGGGGTTATCGCGGTTCGCCCGTCGACCGCCAGTTCCTTTCCAGCGAGGAAGCCATACGTCTGCTCGACCTCGCGCGTCCGATCGGCGACCTCACGCCGCAGTCGCGTGAGAACTACCTCGACAACGAGTTGAAACTCATCACCCACCTCCGCGAGCAATTCGACGCCGTGGCCGAAACCCGCAGCAAACACCTGGTCGAAGCCCACGAACGTTTCAGCCGTTTCTTTCGCGCCGGTCGCTTCGAGGTGGTCTATCCGGTGCTGCCGATGGACATCCTCGGCCTCTACGTGCTGCTGCCGGAATCCCCAATAGCCTGATGCCATGCCCAAGAAACTTGCGTTAGTCAAATCCACTCCGGAGCCGGCCCCGCAACCGATCAGGCTGCTATCGGATGTTCGTGAGCTCATCCTGTCGGCGCGCGAAGGCGTGGCTCGTGCGGTCAACGCCAGCCTCGCGACCCTTTACTGGCAAATCGGCCATCGGGTCCGGACGGACATCCTCAAGGAGAAGCGGGCGGAGTACGGCGCGCAGATCGTGTCCACCCTGGCGGCCCAATTGGAATCGGAATTCGGCCGCGGCTTCGGCGCGCGGAGCCTCTTCCGAATGATCCGCTTTGCCGAGGTGTTTCCGGACCCCAAGATTGTGTCCGCACTGCGGACAGAATTGGGCTGGACCCATTTCCGCCAGATCATTGCCCTGGATGACCCGCTCAAGCGCGATTTCTATGCCGAGATGTGCCGGACCGAACGATGGAGCACCCGCACACTTGAGAAAAAGATCGGCTCTATGCTCTTTGAGCGCACGGCACTCTCGCGCAAACCCGCCAAACTGGCAGAGATGGAGATCAGGAATCTCCGCGAGGAGGACAAACTCACGCCCGACCTGGTTTTCCACGATCCCTATTTCCTCGACTTTCTCGGCCTGAAGGACACTTACGCGGAAAAGGACATCGAAGCCGCTATTCTTCGGGAAATGGAGGCGTTCATCCTCGAACTCGGCGTTGGGTTTGCGTTCCTGGCGCGGCAGAAGCGGATGCAGATTGGCCATAAAGACTACTACCTCGATCTGCTTTTCTATCACCGCAAACTCCGGCGGCTGATCGCCGTGGACCTAAAGCTCGATGAGTTCGAGGCGGCGGACAAAGGGCAGATGGAGCTTTATCTCAACTGGCTCAAAAAGCACGACCAGGCCCCTGGCGAAGCCGAACCGTTGGGCATCATCCTCTGCGCCGGCAAGGACCAGGAGCACGTCGAATTGCTGGAGATGGAAAAGAGCGGCATCCACGTTGCTGCCTATTTGACCGAAGTGCTCCCGAAGAAAGAACTCGAACGCAAACTCCACGACGCCGTCCGCCTGGCTCGCGCCCGTTTGGCGGAGCAAATCGAAGCTGAACAACAACGGCCTACTCCCCCAGGCGCACGACGGCCGAAAGCATGACTTTCCCGTCCATAAGAATCGAAGGCGCGATCCTCTCCGGCGAACTGCTGGGGAAGCTCGATGCCGCCGAGACGCCCGGGCAACGGCCCGCCGACTTTGGCTGCGATTCACCGGGACGGCTTAAGGATGACATCGTCCGGGCCTGGACCCATGCCCAGAACGCGTGGCGGATGCACCGCGACCGGCTCGCCGCGCCGCGCGCCTCCAAATCCGGCATCACCGAGACGCGCAACTTCATCGAAGGCGTTCTCGGCTTGCTCGGTTACGCCGAACTCGAATTCCAGCCCCAACCCGAACTCGTCGGCGACAAGCCATTCCGCATCTCCCATCGCCTCCGCAATCGCGGCGGTTTTGCGGTCCACGTCGTCGGCGCACGGGAGTCGCTCGACCGCAAGCCGGAGGCAGGGGCCGGCCCGCGTGCCAGTCCGCACGCTCATGTCCAGGAGTATCTCAACCTGACCGAGCACCTCTACGCCGTCGTCACGAACGGGCGCCTGCTCCGCCTGCTGCGCGATTCCACGCGGCTGGTGCGGCTTTCCTACGTCGAGTTCGACCTCGACCGGATGTTCGGTGAAGACCTGTTCGCCGACTTCGCCATTTTCTACCGGCTGCTGCACGTCTCACGTTTGCCCGCCACGCCGGCCCAATCGCCGGAATCGCTGCTGGAGCATTACCATCAGGACAGCCTCGCGTCCGGCGAACGCATCCGCGACGGCCTCAGCGGTGCAGTCAAGGATTCCATCCTCAAGTTCGCCGACGGCTTCCTGAATCATCCGAAGAACGACGCCCTCCGCCAACTTGCGACATCCGACCTCGATTTCGCCGCGCACCTCTACCAGCGGCTCCTGCGGCTGGTTTACCGACTGCTGTTCCTCATGGTGATCGAGGAGCGTGACCTCGTCTATGTCGCGGGGGCGGAAAAACGGAAACGCGACCTCTACTACGCTCTTTACAGTCTTGCGCGGTTGCGCCGCCTCGCCGAAAAGCGCCATCTCGCCGATGGCCGCCATCACGATTGCTGGGATGCCCTCCGCTCCACGTTCTGCCTGTTCGACGAATCCGCTGCCGGCCGTCCGCTCGGCATCGAGCCACTGGGCGGCGACCTTTTTGATTCCGGTGCCCTTGGCCCGCTCGCCAGCGTGGCGCTCGACAACGACACGCTGCTCGCCTGCCTCCGCAACCTCTCGTTGTTTCGCAACCCTGATACCGGGCAACTGATGCGCGTGAACTATGCGGCGCTCAATGTCGAGGAATTCGGCTCGGTCTATCAGGGCCTGCTCGAATTCGAGCCGCAAGTCGCGCTGGCCGACAATCGCTGGGCGTTCACGTTTGCCAAAGGCGACGAGAGATCCCGCACCGGCTCCCATTACACGCCGGACGAACTCGTCCAGCCGCTCATCAAACATTCGCTCGATTATCTCATTGCCGACAAACTGGCCGAGGCCAAGCGAATGGCTGGCGGCGAATGGCGAATGCTCCCCGAGCCGGGGCGTGCCGCTTTCACCGAGTATGCATATAAACACCATTCGCCCACCCCTGGCGAAGTCGCGCGGCTCTGGCCTTCAACCCCATTCGCCATTCGCTATTCGCTCCTCGGCGAGACAGCCTTGCTGTCGCTTCGCGTCGCCGACATCGCCTGCGGCAGCGGCCACATCCTGCTGGCCGCCGCCCGGCGAATCGGCACCGAACTCGCCATCCTCCGCACCGGCGACGATCAACCCAGCCCCGCCGCATTCCGCGAAGCGGTGCGCGATGTCATTCGCCACTGCATCTATGGCATGGACCTGAATCCGTTGGCGGTTGAACTATGCAAAGTGGCGCTCTGGCTCGAAGCCCATGTCCCCGGCTGGCCGCTGAGCTTCCTCGACCACCGCATCCATTGCGGCAACGCCATCGTCGGCCTGGCGCACCGCGCTGAACTCCAGCGCGGCGTTCCTGATGAAGCCTTCAAGACCCTGCCGGGCGACGACAAGGATCTCGCCGCCTCGCTCCGAAAACAGAACAAGGAGGAACGCAAGGGCCAGCAAGCCCTCAATTTCGCTGGCCAGGTGGAAGATGACATCCGCGCGCTGGACGAGGCTTGGCGCACCTTTGACCAAATGCCCGAGCGGAGCGCAACGGATTACTACACGCGCCGCACCGAATACGAGAAATTCCGCGGCAACGCCCGCCTTCAGAACCTCCGCCTGCTGGCCGACGCGCAGGTGGCGCAATTCTACCTGCCGAAAACGCCGGAGAATCGCGGCAAGCACGTCACGCACGACACCTTCAGCCGCTGGATGGAAGGGCTGAACCCGACGGGGCCAGGCATCGCCGCCGCGCTGACCTCCGCCCACCGCAAACGCTTCGGCCATTGGTTCATCGAGTTTTGGGATGTGGTGGACGCGGGCGGCTTCGACCTCATCATCGGCAATCCTCCATATCTTGGCGGCCAAGCGCTCAGCGGCACTTACGGCCACGCGTTCTGCGAATGGGTAAAATGGGAATTTGCACCCACTGGGCTCAGCGACCTCGTCGTGTTCTTTCTCCGCCGGATCTTCGACCTGCTACGGCCCGGGGGATTCGCCGCGCTCATCACCACGAACTCCATCAAAGATGGCGACGTCCGAGCAGACGGCTTGGAACACGTGATGAAACAAGGCGGCAACCTCGTTTTCGCCATGAGTGGAACGATTTGGCCGGGCGTCGCTAACCTCTATGTCTCGCTGTTCTCTCTCCACAAAGGTCCGTGGGAGGACAGGCGCCGCATCCTCGATGGGAAGGAAGTTCCCTTCATCAGCGCGTTTTTTGAAGGCTACGCGGAAACGGGACAACCGAGACAATTGTGGCTGCCCGGCCAGCCGAAGGTGTACCTCGGTTCATACTTTTTGGGAGAGGGTTTCCTGCTTCCGCACAATGAGGCGGAACGCATGATGAGCGCTAACCCCAGGTTGGCTGAGGTTCTCTTGCCGATCATCAATGGCGAGGAAGTGAATAGCAACCCACTTCAGACCCCAGGACGGTCCGCGATCTACTTTGCTGACTGGCCATTGGAGCGTGCGCAGGGTTATAGCGAAGCCTTCGAACGGGTAGTGCGTCTCGTGAAGCCCGAGCGCGAACGACATCCCGAAGAATCCGTTCGCAAACGATGGTGGCTTTTCAAGCGACCGAGCTGCGACCTGTACGGCCTCATTCGGCCTTTGACTCGGTGCTTCGCGCTGGCTAGAGTGACGAAGTATCTGAACTTCTCGGCATTCCAAACCTGCCATCTGTTCTCAGAGACCGTTTATGTTCTGCCCTCCGACCGTTGGAGCGACTTCGCCGTAGTGCAGAGCACGCTGCACGAAGTCTGGGCGCGCAAATACAGTGGCGCGCTGGAGACACGGCTGCGGTACTCGCCCACGGACTGTTTCCAGACCTTCCCGTTCCCACGCAACCCTGCGAGCGAGTCCGCGCTGGCCACCATTGGCGAGGCTTACCACGAACACCGCCGCGCATTGATGCGCGACCTTTGGCTCGGCCTCACCGGCCTCTATAACCTTTTCCACAATCCTAACCTGACGCCCGAACTCGTCACCGAGTCTCGGGGCGACCGCGCCACCATCACGGGCGAGGAGGGCTTAACCCGCCTCATGCACCTGCGGGACCTGCACCGCGAACTCGATCAAACCGTCCTGACAACCTACGGCTGGCATACGCAATCCGATTTCGGCCCAGCCGTGGCTTTGCACCACGACTTCCACCCGCTCGACTTCCTTCCCGAAAACGACCGCATTCGCCTGACCCTCCACCCCGTGGCCCGCCGCGAGGTCTTGGCCCGCCTGTTGAAGTTGAATCATCAGCGTGCGGCACAGGTACAGGAAGAAGCGCCAGCCGGAGATGTGGCCAAGCCAGGCAGGAAGGGGAAGGCCCAACAGCCATCCCTGCAATTCCCGACGACCGACTTGCCTCTTTTTCATGTCTTGCCCGCTGCGACCAGCAGGCCGACCAAGCCACCCGGCTTGCAGGAAGTGGTTGCCGGTTTCGATTTCTCGCTCCCATCGAGACGCCGACCACATATCAACACCTCGGCGGAAGTTTACATCACACTTATCCCGGCATTGGTCCAAGAGGCTGGCGGCAGGCTGGATTACGCCGAGCTTCTGGAGGCGATGACGTTCCTTGCCTCTCCCCCCTCCTCGGCTGGGTCGCTCCCGACGGGCGCCATTTCAGTCTTTGCAGCCTGGCGATCGGGTTTTCCCTCACCGCTGGTTGACCCGAGAGCGTTTCCAGCCGCGTTGCACGACCTGATCGTCATGCGCCATGCCCTGAACATTCGCCCGGAGGACAGCGGTTTTGTGATTTTCAACGGCATTCAATGGGCTGACATCACTTTTGACTGGACACTGTTTGACGCCAGAATGGCCTTGAGCCACGCAGCCACGGCGGGAGCTGCCTCGAAGCCCTGGCTCGATGCCATCCCGGGCGAAAGCCTCCGACGCTGGATAGCCGCATAAACCACCATGAAAACACCGGATCTTCCTTTTTCCTCCGTGCTGCCACCGGCAACCCGACGCGAACCTCGGCTATGGGTAAAGGAACTCGCGGTGTATCGAGAGTGGAAACCGGAAGCGCTCCAGCGGCGGATTTCGTTGCGGAGGGGCCTCAACATCATCTGGGCCGAACCGTCGGAGCAGGGAGCCGGCGGTCATGCCGCCGGAAAGACCACGTTTTGCCGCTTCCTCCGCTACCTGCTGGGAGATTCCAATTTCGGGAACGACACGTTCCGCGATGCGTTCAGGATCAAGTTCCCCAACGCGTGGGTGGCCGGCGAAGTTCACCTTGATGGCAAGGCGTGGCTGGTGGCGCGATTTGTCGGTGTCACGGGCAGCCCACATTGGAGCGCGCAGGGGGTGGAGTTCGACCGGCTGTTCGACGAGACAATCGAGCGGCGAACCTACGCGGATTTCTTTCGCGAGTTGCAAAAGGCGTTCATCCAGCCATTGCCCGTCGAGGTTTATCCGGGGTCGGGCAAGCAGGTTGACTGGGCGCACTTGCTCGCATGGTTGAGTCGTGATCAGGAAGCACGCTATGATCATGTCCTTGACTGGCGTTCGGGCTACGGTGGGGCTTCTTCCCTCGGCGACATTCACAACGCCGACCGCACTCTCCTGGTCCGGACGGTCCTGGGGCTGACCCAATCTGGTGAGCTTGAAGCGCGCCGGGATCACATGCGGATTCTCCGGGAGAAGGGGGAGTGCGACGCGCTGATCCCCAAGTTGAGTTTCGCCCGGGACCGCGCCGAGAAGGATTACCGGCGCGTAACGCAGGTGCTGGATGCCACTATCACCGAAAGCACGCTGGTGGTTGAGAAGGCAGGACTCGGAAAGGAAAAGACCCGGATCGCTGCACGGGTTCGGGAAATGGGGCAGCAAGATGGCGCCGGGGATTTACTGCCCGTGCAGAGAGATGAGAGGATCACGCAGATCGCTAGTCTGGCCAAGCGGTTGGACGACGTGAAGGCGGACGGGAAGAAAGCGGCACTTGCGTTGGACTTCCACGAAGGGCGCATAAGCCAGGAGGAATACCGCCAACAACTCGCGCAAATGCCGTTGCGCGCGGATCAATGTAGCGTTCCGTTGGATTTGGCCCTGGCCGAAGGCTGCAAGCTCGCCCAAGCCTTCCATCCCAACCGTCTTTCCGAGCATGTCCTTGACGGACTCAAATCCGCCCAAGGCCCTTTGCAGGCGCGCGTGGTCAGCTTCCAGCAGGAAGCGGGTCGCTTGACGCTGGAGCACGCCGAATCCGTCAAAGAAAGACAGCGGGTCGACAAGCAGATCACAGTTGCAAGGCAGCGGCATCAGGAGCAAATCCGGACGTTGGAAGAGGACCTGACCCTTCTCGGCCAAAAGCTCGATGCCACCTCCGACCTGCTGACGGTTACGCAGGAATTGGAGGGCGAACGGAAGAGATCTGAGCGTCTGCAAGGGGATCAGCGGAAGTCAACGGACTACCAGGAGAGCCTGCGGCAGAAGGCCACAGCAAGGCAGTCGGATTTGTCTGACATGTTCAGCGTATTGGCCGGACGGATTCTCGAATCAGACAACCGTGGTGTCGTTCGCTTCCTGGCGGAAGAGGTGAAACTGGAACTCGATTACAGCGACCTAACCAGCACGGCGTTGGCCACTTTGAAGATCCTGATTTTCGACCTCGCGGCTCTGCTCGCGTCCGCCCGAAACAGCCCCAACCATCCCGGTTTCTTGCTCCATGACAGCCCCCGTGAAGCGGACCTGACGGCCGCCATCTACCGCCGCATGTTCGACATCCCGAAGAACGAAGAATTCAGCGCTGCCGAAGCGCCGATACAGTACATCATCACAACAACCGAGCCGCCCCCGGAGCATCTGCGTCAATTTCCGTACCTGGTCCACCCGCCCTTTTCCTCGACGGAAAAGGAACGGCGTTTCCTGCGGGAGAACATCTGAAAGGTCATTATTTCCATAGAATCGGCTTCCCATAACTGGCGCGAGGGCGACCGAAGCGAGTATTTGGCCGTTTACCTGCTCTCCGCCTTTGGCAGTCCCTCGACAAAAGGACATCGGGTTCGGCGATTAATTGGAAACCAGGGTCGACGAGAACTTCTTCCCGGTTGACTTCTCAACGTAAGCGTCATCCATAGCACCGGTCGATCGGAACCGGTGAGAGTGGTAGACTGCGGAGAAAGGAGAGGCGTCAGAGCATAACGCTCTGGCGGTTACGCAGCGCGTTTCTGGGCCTGGCGGGCTTTGCACCACGCCTCCGGAGTCACCTCCGAGATCTGGTGATTGGTCATGAACGGCAGGCGCGTGAGCACATCCCGTAGATACGCATAGGGGTCCACTCCCCGCCGTCGGCAACTCTCGATGATCGTATAGATAATGGCGCCGCGCTGGCCAGCCTCGGCCTCCCCCACGAACAACCAGTTTTTCTTGTTATGCGCAGCTCCGCATAACAAGAATTATGCCGAGTTCCGGATTATGCGGAGTTGGGCGGTCGAGTTGGCATTGGGGCCACGGCGCGCGCAGCCCCAGCGCCAAGTACTTGGGATCCTCCAACTCAGCATAATCGCCGGGCTTCAAGGAAGCGGATCAGCGGGTCTTTCTTTGGAAACGAGGTCCTTCGGCTGCGGGGAGGATCGAGGGCGGCCAAGGTACGTCGTTTCATCTCCAGATCAGCCTCGACGTAGCCATGAGTTGTTTCGGGGCTTTCATGCCCGAGCCACAGGGAGATCAGTTCGTGCGCTACTCCGGACTGGAGGAGATGCATGGCGGTAGTATGCCGAATGATGTGAGGAGAGATTTTGATCCGGTGTAGCGACGGATCCACCCCTCGGGCGTGCCTCAAAACGACTTGGAGTTGGCACGCCACTCCCGAGCGGGTCAACGCCCGACCAAACCGATTGCAGATCAAAGGCGCATCGTCCGTCAGTCTGTTCTCCGCGATCCATCGCCGTAACGCGCGGACGGTTTCCAGCCAAAGAGGGACCGCGCGTTCCTTACGTCCTTTGCCGTGGAGCAGGACTTGGCGGCAATCGCCGGCGCGGACATCCCGAACTCGCACACCAGTGATTTCCGAGACTCGCGCTCCGGTGTTGTACAGGAGGAGAAGCAATAGGTGATTCCGCCTCCCCGTCCACGAGCCGTCCCCCGCCCGAAGAAGCGCAGCCATCTCGGGACGGGTGATGAAGCCCACCATCCGGCGGGCGTATCGCTTGCCGCGAATGGCCAGGACTCGCCGTGTTGGCTCGGGTAGGGTCGGTCCCAGCAGATCGCTTAAATAGCCGACGAAGGAGCGAATGGCCGCAAGTCGGGCGTTGCGACTACGCGATGAGTTTTGCCGCTCGGCTTCGAGGTGGCCGAGGAACGCGAGTACGGCGTCTGCGTTCAATACGCTCAGAGGCAGCGTCGAGGGCGAAGTTCGGCGTTTGCGGCACAGGAACCGGAGGAAGAGCCGGAACGTGTCTCGATACGCAGCCACAGTATTGGGGCTGAGATCCCGTTGCCCCACGAGGTGCTCGGTGAAGTAGCGAGGCAGGAGTTGGCCAAGATCAGGAGTCTTCATGGCGTGGGGTTTTGAAGTCTCTGGCCGCGGCGGCGAGCAACTCAGGGGTTGCGCTCAGGTACCAATAGGTATCGGTGACGCGGGCATGACCGAGGTACCGGGAGAGAACGGCAATCCGGCCGGCCGCGCGTCGGTGCGTGCGTTCCCATTTTTCGATGACGCGGCAGGCGAACGTATGCCGAAGGTCGTGGATTCGGACGGTGGCGCGATTCGATGTGGGCGTGATCGAACCAGCCAGTTGGCGAAAGGTGTGGTGGACGGTGGATCCAGACAGCGGCATGCCCCGCTCCGACACCAGGAAGAACGGTGAATGGGGCCAAAGGCGAAGTCGGCGAGCATGGTAGCGTTTGAGAGCCATCGCTGTTGATCGATGGAGCGGAACCAACCGCGTAATCCGGAACTTGCTTTCGCGGATCGTCAGCACCCGGTGGAGGAAGTCGACATCGGCCGCGCGCAACTTGAGCGCCTCTGAGATCCTAAGTCCGGTGGAGGCAATGAGCCCCACCAGCGTCGCAAAGGTATGGGGACGCAATACACCGGAAAGGCGGCTCGCCCGGCCCATCAACGTCTCGATTTGTTGCGCCGTGTAGATGTGAGGCGGGTTCCGGCGGTGCGCCGGGCCCAGGACGTGCCTTGGGGGAACCTCCGTTGACGGCTCAATCGCGGCGAGGTGCTTGGCAAACGTACGGAGGATCTCCAGGCGTCTGGCCTTGTAGAGCCGGCTGGCGCTGGAAGGCAGGGTTGCCCACTTCAATGCCAAACGTTTGGTCGGAGGACCTCGATGCCCGGAACGATCAGCAAATCGGGCGAAATCCAAGAGAAGTTCACCTTCGACGCGCAACGCGTAGCCCAATGCTCTCCTGCGATCCAGATACGCCCGCGCGCGAGCCAGCATGGTGGCTTTCATCGAATCCCTCCCGGCCAAGGAAGGACCGCCTGACGCAACTGCTCAAGATCCACCCGGGCGTAACGGGCTGTCGTATCAAGGCTCTGGTGGCCCAGGAGGTCGGCGACCTGCTTGATGTCTACGCCGGTCGAATGAAGGCGGGTCGCAAGGGTGTGCCGGAGGATGTGGATCTTGCCCGAGCGAATCCCCGCGCGCGCAAAAGCCCTTCTCATCGCTCCGCGGACGTGGTGAACCCGCATCGGGCTCCCGCGGAGCGCGCGGTGACGAACGAACAATGAGGCCGAGGAACCAGGCAACCGTCCCTGGCGCAGATAGCTCGAGACCGCCCGGGCAACCCCGGGTGTCCACGGCACGAGGCGTTCCTTGCGCTGTTTGGTCTGTCGAAGCCGGATGGCGCCGTGTTGGGCGTCAAGATCCTCCAATGTCAACGAAGCGACCTCCTGACAGCGCAAGCCCAAATCGGCCATCAGCATGGCGATTGCAAAGTCCCGGCGTCCAACCGCGGTGCTTCGATCAAAGGCGGACAACAACGCGCCGATCTCGGACCTCGACAGCACCACCGGCAAGGGGGTAAGCGGCCACGGCGCCGGATGCGACACTGAACCTGAAAGCTCCGAATCCACGCCGCCCTTGGCGGCCAAGAACCGCAGGAAATCGCGAACCGAAACGGCGAGAACGGCCGCGGAGGCAGGCTTGAGACGCCGCGCCGCCTGTTCGACGTAACGCGCCACGTCTCGTGGTCGGATCTTGGGCAAGCCCTCGGTCGACTTGCATCCCACCGCGGCAAGAAACTCTCGGGCATAGCGCCGCCGGTAGAGACGAGTGGCAGCGGCCAAACCGGCCACGTCCCGAAGATGACGGTCATACTTCTCAACCAGAAGCTCGCAATCGGAAAGTCGCGGAGGTGGCTTCGAGGCCAGCTTCCGATCCCGGAGGAAGCGTACCAAACAACCCAGGGACGCTCGGCATACTGTTCGGGTCGTAGCCGCGGGAATCGGGCAACGACAACGGCACAAGTGCCCGCCGACAAACCTATCGACTGAACGCTCGTCGATCTCGCGCACCGCGAGTCGATGTCTCCCGAGCCAGCGAGAGAAATGCTCGACGACTTGCGCGTAGGACTGAACGGTCGAGGCTGCGTAGCCGCGAGCCTGCAAATCCAGAGCGAACTGCTCCAGAATTATGCCCAGATGGCTGGAGGCCATCCGGCGTCGAACGAAGGGGCGAAGGAATATTTTTTGAATCATAGTGTTTGGCGCAAACCCATTGGGATTTCGCGCAAACACCACCATGCGTCAACCGTCCGCCGGTTGCCCAGAACAACTCCATCATCAGCAACTCGACCGCCCAACTCCGCATAATACGGAACTCGGCATAATTCTTGTTATGCGCAGCTCCGCATAACAAGAAAAACTGGTTGTTCGTGGGGGAGGCCGAGGCTGGCCAGCGCGGCGCCATTATCTATACGATCATCGAGAGTTGCCGACGGCGGGGAGTGGACCCCTATGCGTATCTA
>Ga0316226_1003099_pt1 | contig 14660 bp, 7 predicted proteins | sample TBH18017metaG_FD_206009 | JGI IMG/M metagenome (GOLD analysis project Ga0316226, IMG submission 206009) | Freshwater microbial communities from Trout Bog Lake, Wisconsin, USA - TBH18017 | ecosystem: Environmental > Aquatic > Freshwater > Lake > Hypolimnion/Profundal zone | place: USA: Wisconsin... | reverse complement strand
CACCCTGATTGCTAATGGCGGTACGACGCAACTGAGTAACGGCACGACGGCGTCGAACACGACCGTGGTTGCCGGCGGGACGGCCACGCTGACCTTTGACAGTGCCTCGGGCGCGGTCACCGGAATCCGTGCGCAGAACGCCAAACTGGATGGCGGCACACTGGGGGTCAGCGCCAATACCGCTGTCAACACGATCGATTACGTCACCAACGCGCTGACTGTCGAGACGCGGTTATCGATATTGGCCGTTACACCGGCCACGACCCACAGCGCGCAGTTTCGGGCCGGCAGTTTTGCGCGCAATCCCGGTGCGCAGGCGCTCTTCGCCGGCGCCAATCTGGGCGTCAACCCGTATGCATCATCCGTCTCCAACAATGCCAGCATCTGGTTTGATGCACCTCCAACGCTTTTGGGCGGCGGCTTCGCGACAGGCACAACAACCAACGGCATTCTGGTGGGGATCATCGGGGACACACTGGTGGCTGGGAACGGCTTGGATGCGACCGGCGGGTTGGTGACGTACGATCCCGTCAATGGCGTGCGCCTGCTGGACCCCGTGGCCGAATACGCAACGTCGATCAGCAGCGAACAGTCGCAGTTGGACAATGTGCGCCTTTCCAACTTTACGGGAATCGTGCAGACCAACACACTGAACGCCTTCACCACCATCAACTCGCTCTCCTGCATCGTCACCGGCAACGTCAGCGTGACAAACTGCGGTATCACGGTCAACGGCACCGGCGCTCTGCGGCTTAACAGCGGCACGCTCTACGTTGTGCAGACCGCGGTGGCCACGAACGCCGGGAATGCCATCACGTTGAATAGTCCGGTGCTTGACCTGAACGGACAGGAAGGACTCATCTATTTCCGAAAGGGACAGCAGAACAGCCAGATCGGCGCAGGTGGACTGCTGGTCATCAACAGTGCCATCACGAATGGCAACGGGTTGACCATCTACAGCTCGGAGCCTGTTGATTTTGGCGGGGCGACGACCAACACCTATTCCGGCATGACGACGGTCAACGGTGGCAATGTACGTTTGTACAAGAGCGTGCCGAACGTCGCCATCCCGGGCGATCTGACGATCAATGCCGGAAACGTTTACACCGGATTCGGCAATCAGATCCGGGACTCTGCGAGCATCACCATCAACGGCGGCAGCCTCCAGTTTGCCAACTCTTCAGGTTCGGGCAGCGGTGCCAATGAAACCTTCAGCAACTTGACAATGACCGGAGGCTCGGTGGGTTACGCCAGTGCAAATAACTCAGTTACGGTCGGCATGCTCGGTTCAGCGACCATTATCGGCGCGACCACCTTTACCGGCCCCCTCAAGGGCACCGTGTTTGTGGGCAACACCGTGACATTGACGAATGGCGGGATGTGGACCGTCAACCGGGCCAGCACGGCCAACAACACGTTCGAATCCGTGACGACCTTCAGCAATGGCGTCGCGATCTTTCAACCGGCCAGCGGGGCCTACACACCGATCACCATCACGGCCGGGAGCGGGGCGAGCATCAACGGCGGCAAACTGGTCATTTATGGCGGCAATCTTGTCCTCGTCGGGAACAGCGCAAACACCAACACTGTTGTGATCAGTGCGCCGACCGGCGCAGGTGGCACGGGCGTGATCGCGCTGAACGGCACGCGTCTCTTTGATATTGGCAACGGTGCCGCCGACCCCGACCTGGCTGTTGTTCCGGCTTTGACAAACGGCTCCACCGTCGGCGGTCTGACGAAGATTGGAACCGGCACATTGGCTCTCAATGCACTGACCAATAGCTACACCGGTCCGACCACCGTCAGCAACGGTGTTCTGGCGCTCAACGGTTGCAGCGTGAGTCCTGTGACGGTTGTTTCCAACGCCGTACTGACTGGCACCGGATACATTGCAACGAACACGACCGCTCTGACGGTTAACGGCGGCGGCATCGTCAATCCGGGCAGCGTGGGCGGCATCGGCACGTTGACGGTGACCGGCAACGTGGCGTTCGCCAGCGGCGGCGTGCTGCGGGTCGATCTCGCGTCCGGCAGCAACGATCTTCTGGCTGTTTCCGGGAACGTTACAGGCAGCGGACCGGTGCTGATCAGCACGACCACGACCAACAAGGGGTCGTGGAAGGTCATGTCGGCGACCGGCTCCATCGCGCCGTCGTTCACGACGGATGCGACGGGACTGACGGCTGTCAAGCGCAACGGTAACACCGAAGTGTGGCTGATGCAGCAAGGCGGCACGGCCGTTTTCGTCAGGTGACGGGGTATTCCGTGTGCTGTAGCCGCGCCGCTCTGTCGACGTGCTGATCGGAAACAAGCGGTGGTTGATGAGATTCCTGTCTTTTCTAATCGACGAAGGGAGACATGACATGCGAAGCAGCACGCACGCGGGGTTGAGGACAATGTTGGTTGTGCTGTTCACGGTGGCGACCGGGGCAGTGAATGCTGGAACGTGGTATGTGTCCAAATCCGGGTTTGAGAGCAATGCCGGCAATCTGAGCACGGCGCCGTATGCATCGATTACCAATGCGCTGGCACATGCCACGACCAACGACGTGATCCTGGTGTCAGCGGGCGTTTACTCGCAAACGGTGGCCTTCGCATCGAACAAGGTGGCCATCACCGTCCAAGGCGGTTATACCACGAACTTTTCGGCATGGGATCCTGCCAACAACGCCACGGTTGTGCTGGGTACCAACGGCGTGGTCACGCTGGCGGCGCTGGCAAACTCGAACACCCTGAGTTACCTGACATTGCGTGCCAACAGCACGACCAAAGACGGTATTTCGGTCAACGGGACGGTGTCGAATCTGTGGATTGAGGGTTGCACGATCATCAGCAACCGGTATGGTCTGAACGGCGGAACCGTTCTGTTGAACGCGGTGCTGAAGAACACGATCATCGCCCGCAATGCATCCTACGGTCTCTCTTTCGGCGACCGCAGCGGATCGGGACCCGCCACCTGCTGCGTTTACAACTGCAGCGTGGTGAGCAATGGCGCAAGCGGGTACAACAGCGCGGCGTCCGTCAACCACGACGGGGTCATCCCGGTGGCAAAGAATAGCCTGTTCACGCACAACAACGGCTACGGCATCTACTGGCGCGGGTCGAGCGCCGGTCCCTCCATCGCAAACTGCCTCTTTTTCGCCAATGCGACAGCCCCGACCTACGCCAACAACTCGGACCTGCTGGATTTCGGTGGTAATAAGACCGGACGCGACCCGAAGTACGTCAACGCGGCGGGCCTCGACTTCCGCGTGTCGTCCGATTCGCCGGCGTCCGCCGCGGGCACGAACCTGACCACGCTGGGGGTGACGAACGATCTCCTCAACGCGGCGCGCCCGGGGACTTACGGCTGGGACATGGGAGCCTACCAGGGCGCAGGAACCGGTGAACCCCCGTTGTTGCCCCAGGGCTATGTATCCACCAATGGAAGCAACACGGCTGGCGATGGCACGTCCACGAATCCATGGGCCACGGTCAGTTACGGTCTGGCGCACGTGATGCCCGCCGGCCTGCTGCGCGTGGCGGGTGGCGTCTACAACGAAAGCGTCCAGTTTGGGCCGGATCAAAAGAGCATCACAATCAGGGGCGGGTACGACCCCGTCACATGGACATGGGCGCCGGCCACCAACGCGACCAAGCTCACCGGTGGTGGCGGCAACTCGCCCGTGGCCCTGTCGTGTTCATCCGAGTCCAACACCCTCAGCGCCTTGACGCTTGCGGCAGCCAGTACGACCATTGACGGAATCACGGTTAACGGCAAGGTCTCCACCGTGACCATCGATGGGTGTATGATCGTCAGCAACCGGTACGGCGTGTATGGCAGTGTGCTCCTGCGCACGGTTATCGTGCGGAACACGGTCGTGGCCCGCAATACGTCACACGGGCTCGCGTTCGATGACATGAGCGGTCTCGGGATCGGGACGTGCGCCGTATATAACTGTACCGTGGCTTTTAACGGCGGGGACGGTTTCCACGGTGGTGCGGCACAAAACCATACGACCGTGCTGCCGCAGGCCAAGAACACGCTGTTCACGCATAATGGCGGATTCGGAATCTATCGCGCCGGACAAACCGGCACGTCCTCGCTGGAAGACAACCTGTTCTTTGGGAACGCATCAGGACCGTCCTACGCCGCCAATGATCCGCTCGTTGATCTCGGTGGCAACAAGAGCGGGCGGGACCCGGCGTACGTCAATGCGTCTGCTCTCGACTTCCGCGTGGCGTTGAATTCACCCGCAGCCGCTGCAGGCCGGGAAATGGCCTCGCTGGGGGTGACCAACGACATCCTGGGCGTCGCACGGCCGCAGGGCGCCGCATGGGATATGGGGGCTTATGAAGGTGCCGGGGCCGGCGAACCACCGCTGGTGGCCGAGGCCTATGTACGCACCAATGGTGACGACGTGGCGGGTGACGGTACGGCCGCACATCCCTGGGCCACGGTGGGATATGCCCTGGGCCGCGTCGCACCCACGGGTGGAATTGTTCGTGTGGCTGCCGGAACATATCTCGAAAGCCTGCAATTCGGCGTCGACAAGGTGGGCATTACGATCAAGGGCGGTTACGACCCGGTGACCTGGGCATGGAATCCAGCAGTCGTCCGGACGGTGATCGACGGGACCAACCGGACTCCGGTCATCCTGGCCGGCTCAGCCGAGTCGAATACGCTCAGTTTCCTGACCATCACCGGCGGCCGGACGACGTTTGCGGGCATTCAGGTTTACGGCAAGCTTTCCGATCTGTACATCGAGGGGTGCCAGATCGTAAGCAACAAGAACGGCCTTAATGGCGACGTTCTATTGGGGCATCCCACGCTGAAGAACACGATCGTGGCCCGCAACAGTTCGGACGGGTTGCTGTTCGGCGATTCGGTCAACGTAGGCGGAAGTTCGAATTGCCTGATGTATAACTGCACAGTGGCAAACAACGGGGGACATGGCTTTAACTATGGCGGCAACAGTGGTCACGCTGCCGTCGTGCCGGTTGCCAAGAACTGCCTGTTCACTGACAACGCCGGGTATGGCATCAATAAGGGGGGAAGTGTGGCCGGCGCCTCGTATGGGAACTGCCTGTTCTTCGGCAACACCAGCGGGGCCACCAATGCCAACGGTGGTGCCATGGCCGACCTCGGTAATAACTGGACCAACACGCCGCCGTTGTACGCTGGCGTTTTGAACAACGATTACCGGCTGCAGGTAACCTCCTTGGCCATCAACAGCGGCACGAACCTGACGGCACTGGGCGTGACCAACGACATCCTGGGGGTAGCGCGTCCGCAAGGGGCTGGTTTTGACCGCGGAGCCTACGAATCCACTTCTGGCAGGGGTTCGGCGATCTTCCTGCGTTGATCCGGGAGCGGCGGATTTGGCCTCGAACCGGCTGGCAAACTGCGGACGCGGCTTTCGACCGCAATCACCGCGTGGCCGCAGACATCAGCATTGGAACGACTGCTACCGAGAGCGGAAATACGAGGGGATGTTGCGTGCGAAGCGTCGTGAAGAAGACGATCCGATGGGCGTTTGCTATAGCCATCCTGTTCGCCTGTCCGTTTTCTGCGCAAGCCGCCACCAACGGTTGGAATCAAACGGGCGCAGGCCCGTATGACTATGGCAATGGGGCCAACTGGACCGGCGGGAAGGCCAACGGAATCTGGGATGCTTCGCTCACGAATACAGCGAATCAGGTGGTCACGTTTGGTGCGGACACGACCTTGGCTGTGGGTTTGTCGTTCGCCTATGCCGGCGCTTACAACCTGACCCTGCGATCCGATGGGGTCGCCAACCGGCAGATCATTCTGGGCGCCGACGTCACCGTCAATCCGGTCAACAACCAGACCGTGACGTTCGGCAGCGCGCTGGCCAACAATGGCCTGAGTGTGAACCTGGGCGGCACGACGCGTATCTTCACCGTGACCAGCGGCAGGACGCTGGCGTGCATGAATGGCGTCACCAATGGCGCGCTGTCGTTTACGGGCGGGGGCACGCTGAAACTGACCAACGCCACGGCGATCGCCGCATCGGTCGGCGTGTCTGTGGACGGCGGATCCACGCTGGCGCTCATGGGCGGCTCCGGCACGGTGCTGCGCGCGCGGAGCATCACGCTCGACGGCGGCAGCACGCTCAGCGTGGACGAGGTTGCCAACGGCACCAACTCGGTGGACGCGGTCAGCGGGGCGCTGACCCTGAATTCGGGGCTGAGCACGGTTCAGGTGCGGCCCAAGAGCGCCTATCGCGCCCAACTGACCTGCAGCAACCTCGTGCGCACAGCCGGCAGCCTGGGGCTCTTCCGCGGCGCCAGCCTGGGCCAGGCGTCGCTGGCGTCAGGTCAGACCAACGCCGCCAGTGTTCTGCTCGCGGCGCCGGCATTGGTCGGCGGCGGGGGAGCGACCAACACGACGACGGTCGGCATCGTGGTTGGCGTGTATGGTGACACGAACTGGGCCGGCAACGGCCTGGGGTTGATGACGCACGACAGCGCATTTGGTCTGCGTCTGCTGGATAGTTCAAAGGAGTGCAAGGCGGGGCTGACCGACGGCCAGACGCAACTGGATAACATCCTGCTGACGAACGCCTCGGGGGCCAGTGTGCTGACGACGACGCTGACCCGCGCCACGACCATCGTCAACGCGCTATCGATCGGGGTGAGCGGCCCCGGCACGAACTCCGGCGTGGTGATCGCGGGCAGCGCTGGCACGACGCTCAAGCTGAACAGCGGGGCCATCTTCGCCAATCAATCCTGCAACGCGCCTGTGGCATCCGATGCGATGATGATCAGCGTGCCCACGCTGGACCTGAACGGCAACGAGGGCACGATCGTGGCCTTCGCCAAGGGACTCAGCAACGGCACGACCCCCGCACCGCTGGAGATCGACAGCGTGATCAGCAACGACGGCGGTCACGGCCTGACCGTTGGCAGCACGACGACTGGAGGCGGCGTGCTGAAGCTGGGCGGTTCGGCGGCCAATACGTATGCCGGCGCGACCACGCTGAACAGCGGCGAACTGTGGCTCGGCAAGTCCGGCGGCGTGAACGCGATTCCGGGCGACTTGGTGATCCATGGCGGTTACGTCCTCGACTCGACCGGGAATCAGATTGCCGACACGGCCAGCATAACCATGGACGGCAGCAGCCGGATCTACTTCTCGAGCTCGTTCAACTCGGGTTCAGGCAGCAGCGAGACCTTCAGCAATCTGATCATGCGGGGCGGGCAGACCAGCTACGCATCCAGCCACAGTGACAACACGTTGGCGATCAAGGGAACGGCCATGCTGCTGGGTGGGACCCTCAACACCTACGGGCAGTCATCCGTGGCCGGGTTAACGACCGTGGCGGGCGGGTTGCTCAACGTGCAACGGGGCTACAACTCTACCACCACCTACCAATCCGTGACGACCTTGGCTGGTGGGCTGGCGGTTGTTCAGGCGACCGCCGGAGTCTATACAGCGGTGGTTGTCGCGGCGGGAAACAGTTCCACCCTGGGCGGCGAGTTGGCGCTCTCCAGCGACGTCGCCTTTACCGGCAGCCTAAGCAATGGCAACACCACGGTGATGACCGCTCCCGATGGCGTCAACCCGGGCATCGTGATGCTCAACGGCACGCGTACGTTCGACGTGGGCGATGGCGCCGCAGCCGAGGATCTGACGCTGTCTGCGCCCTTGCTTGACGGGTTGCAGGTGGGTGGTCTGACGAAGAGCGGCGCAGGCACGCTGGCGCTGGCGGGCACCAATATCTACACCGGTCCGACACGGGTCAGCGGCGGCGTCCTCGCGGTAAACGGCAGCCTGGCCAGTCCGGTAACCGTCGGATCGAATGCCGTCCTGACCGGCACGGGCGTGCTGGGGGCTGCCGGCGTGGGGTCGCTGATCCTGACCGGGCGACTCTTTGGCGTCAACCTGTCCGGCGGGGAGTTTGGCTCCGTGCCCGGTACCTACAACGCCGACTACGTCTATCCGACCGATTCGGCCGAATGGAATTACTACCGGCGCAAAGGCCTGACGCTGATCCGGATGCCATTTCGCTGGGCGCGCGTCCAGAAGACGCTCAATGGCGAACTTGATGCGACCGAAATGGCGCGCATCGATGCCGTGATTGCTCTGGCGCGGGCTCGGGGCATGAAGGTCATCCTCGACATGCACGACTACGATCACCTCACCGTGGCGGGCACCAGCTACCTGATCGGCGCGACTGCCGTGCCCTATACGGCCTTTCGCGACGTGTGGCATCGCCTGGCGGACCGCTACCGCGCTGACCCGGGTCTGTACGCCTACGGTCTGATGAATGAACCGAACGCGACCGGGGGGACGTGGCCGCTTGCCGCGCAAGCCGCCATCGACGGGATTCGCGAGACGGACACGACGAATATCATCCTGGTGGCGGGCGACAGCTGGAGTTCGGCGCTCCTGTGGCCCACCGTCAACACGAACCTGAACGTGACGGACCCCTGCGGCAAGATCATCTACGAAGCGCATTGCTACTTCGACCATGACTCTTCAGGAACCTACACCCGGAGCTATGACGGCGAGGGGGCATACCCGACGATCGGCGTGGATCGGGTCAAGCCGTTCGTCGATTGGCTGAAGGCGCATGGCGCCCGGGGATTCATCGGCGAATACGGCATTCCCACCAACGACGTGCGCTGGCTGACGGTGCTCGACAACTTCCAGGCCTACTTGAACACCAACGGCGTCAGCGGCACGTACTGGGCCGGTGGTCCCTGGTGGGGGAGTTACATCCTCTCGTGCGAGCCGGATGGGGGCTACACGCTCGACAAGCCGCAGATGAGCGTGCTGCAGAACTACACCAACGCCTGGCGCGGCGCCGGGCCGGGCATGACGGCGTTGACTGTGGAGGCGGGTGGCATCGTGGACCCGGGCACGGTGGGCGGCGTCGGCACGCTGACTGTCGCGGGCGATGTGTTCTTCCGCGCCGGATCCACGCTGCGGATCGACCGGACCCTGCCCGGGACGACCACGGATGTCCTGGTGGTCTCGGGACGCGTCATCGGCGAAGGCGGGACCGTTCATGTGAGTCTGACGGCGACGGGAGCGGGGCCGTGGAAGGTCATGCAGGCGGTGAGCATTGCACCCATCTTCACGACCGATGCGGTGGGAATAGAGGTGAGAACGAGGGATGGTGGCACCACTTTGTGGATTGGACGAAAAGAGAATTTTATCATCGTCCGGTAACAGGCTGCGATCTACAATTCGGAATGAGGCGGATTGCCGCCGCGGGTCATTTTCATCATCACGTGACAGCACAGCCAAAGAAGCCATGAGAACACGCAGCGCCTATATGTGCCCCCCCTGGTCGTTCGAGGTGCGGAGCGTCGATCTGCCGGACACGCCGCCGCCGGGCGAGATTCTGGTGCAGGTTGAAGCGTGCGGCGTCTGCGGCAGCGACATGAACAGCGCCGCGGCGACCACGGGCGCGTGGCAGGCGTTTGGTCACGAGGTGGCGGGTGTCGTGCGGCAGGCGGGCGCGGGCGTAACGAACGTCGCGCCGGGACAGCGCGTGGTGCTGGAGTCCTCGAGCTTCTGCGGGACCTGCGCCCTGTGCCGCAACGGGCGCGTCGACCTCTGCAACAAGGCGCCCAACTTCTGGGGCCGGCCAGCCATGGGGTTCAGCACGTTCATGCTGGCGCCGGCCTGCTGCGCGGTGCCGTATGAGGGGCTTGACCCGGTCCTGGCCTCGCTGACCGAGGCGGCGGGCGTCGCGTTCGACATGGTCAAGACGGCTGGTGTGCAACTGGGCGACCGCGTGGCGCTGATCGGCCCGGGCCCGATCGGCCTGATGGCCATTCCGCTGCTGCTGCGTAGCGGCGCCGCGCGGGTACTTTGCATGGGCCGCTCCCGCGGCGCCAAGCGACTTGAAGCCGCCCGCGCGCTGGGGGCTGAAACGCTGGCGGTGGACGGCGCGCTGGATGGACAGACCAGCCTGCTCAAGGGATTCAACCACGTCCTGGTCACGGCACCTGTGTCGTTCATCCCGCCGGCTCTGTCGCTGCTGGCCTACGGCGGCGTACTGACGTACATCGGCATCGGCACCAGCGGCGGGCAGATTTCATTCGACGCCAACGATTTTCACTTCCGCAAACTGCAATTGCGCGCCAGCTTCGCCAGTCCAGCCATCTACTTCCCGGTGGTGCTTGAACTGCTGCGGACGGGGATCATCCCCGGCGGGCTCATCGTTTCGCATCGCTTTGGACTTGATCAGATCGACGCGGCCATGAAGGCTGGCCGCGATCACAAGGCGGAGACGATCAAGGTGGTCGTGACGCCATAGTGGAGAAGTGATCAGTGATCGGTAATCAGTGATCAGTTATTCATGCCGACAACTGTGGACCACTGATCACCGATGACCGATCACTTCCCCAACTCCCACCAGAATGGAAATCAGCATGAAGAAGAACACACTCGGCATCGGCATCATCGGTTGCGGACAGATCTCCCGCTTTCATCACGAGGGATATGAGAAAGCCGGGGCGCGCATCGCCCATGTGTGCGACACGCGGCTGGAGGCGGGGCAGGCCGTGGCGCAGCGCTACGGCGCGCGCGTCAGCACCGACTACCGCGCATTGCTCGCCGATCCGCAGGTACAACTTGTCAGCGTGCTGACCCCCGCTTGGACGCACAAGGAGATCTGCCTGGCGGCGATGGCCGCAGGCAAGGGTGTCGTGTGCGAAAAGACGCTCGCCGATACGCCGGAGAACGCCGCCACCATTGCGCGCGCCGCACAGCAGGACGGCCGCTTCTGCGCCACGGCCTTCATGAAGCGCTTCTTCCCCGCGGCGCAGCAGGCCAAGGCGCTGCTGGCTGACATGGGCCCCATCATCAGCATCCATGCGCGCTCATGGCAGCCGTGGGATCTCTGGAATGGGCCCTTGCCGGATTTCTTCACCACGCATCCCTCTTCGGTCCGGCGCAACTACGGCGGCGGCGCGCTGATCTGCTGCGGCAGCCACGTGCTCGACCTGGTGCAGTGGCTGGGCGGGCGCCCGCGGCAGGTGTGCGGGCAGATGTACACGCGCGAGGGCATGGACGTGGATATCCTGGCCGGGGCGCTGATGTGGCTGGAGCAGGGCGGCGTGGTCCATTTCGAGACGTGCTGGCATCCGCTGACGCATGCCGGTCATGAGTACAATGGCTGGGACGAGCGGCTGGAGATCAACACCGTCAAGGGACGCCTCGATCTCTACACCGTCACGTGGAATCAGCCCACCCATAACGGCGCCCGGCTCGTGCATTTGGATGCGGCCACTGGACGTTCGACGGAGTACCGCTACGCGCCGATGAACCCGTTTGACGCCGAGATGGCCGAGATGGTGCGGCTCTTCGAGGCCGGGCAGCCGGCGGTGCCGTCCGCCTGGGACGGCTACGTTGTGGATGAGATCATCGCCCAGATCACCGCCAGCGCCGCGCAGAACCAGGTTCGGCCCCTGCGTTGGCAGGACCGGGCGGTCTAGACGTGCCGCCGCTGCCGGCGAAGTGATGCCTCCCTGGAGAAGAGCAGCATGAACGCGCACGCACAGCCAACACTGCTGGTGCTGGCCGCCGGCATGGGCAGCCGCTATGGCGGGCTCAAGCAAGTCGACCCCGTGGGGCCGGCGGGCGAGACGCTGATGGACTACGCGGTCTTCGATGCCCTGCAGGCCGGGTTCAACCGCGTGGTCTTCGTGATCCGGCGCGATTTCGAGCAGGGTTTTCGCGAGCAGATCGGCCGCAAGTACGAAGGCCGGCTGGCGGTCGACTATGCCTTTCAGGATCTGGACGATCTGCCCGCCGGTTTCGCGCGGCCCGCCGAACGGACCAAGCCATGGGGCACGGCGCATGCCGTGCGCGCCGCGCGCAAGCTGCTGCAGACGCCCTTCGCCATGATCAACGCCGACGACTTCTACGGGCGCGACGCCTTCGCGCGGCTGGGGAGTTTCCTGCGCGAGGCGCCGGACGGTGGCGGGCGCATGCACTTCGCCATGGCCGGCTACCGGCTGCGACAGACGCTCTCCGCGCACGGTACCGTCGCGCGCGGCGTCTGCCGCGTCGGTCCCGACGGGTTGCTGGCATCGATCCAGGAGATGACGAAACTGGCGCCCGTGGCCGGCGGCGTTGAGAACCGCGAGGACGCGTCCGCGCCGGTGCGGCTGACCGGCGACGAGCCGGTTTCCATGAATTTGTGGGGTTTCACGCCGGCGCTGATGGCCGCACTGGAGGAACGCTTCCCCATCTGGTTGCGCGCACACCGTGCCGATCCCAAGGCGGAGTGGTACATCCCCTTCGTGGTGGACGATCTGGTCCACGAGGGGCATGCTGACGTGCGTGTGCTGCCGACCGACAGCCCCTGGTTCGGCATCACCTACCGCGAGGACCGGGCGCGCGTGGCCGCGGCCATCCAACGGCTGGTCGACGATGGACGCTATCCGGCGCAACTGTGGTCCTGAGTGTGGCGGCGTCAGGTAGGCGTCTGTCACGCATGCGCAGGGTTGATCCATGTTGGCTCATGAACCGATCACTGAACACTGAACACAACATCGCCCGATTCGTCTTCCTCCTCGTCCCCCGTTTTTCGCGATCGTCTCGTGTTGACGGCAACCATCAGCAGAAAGGCCCCTGATCCATGACTCCCGCTGCGCATCCCCATGACTTGGCCTCCATCTTCCGGCATTTCGACACGCGCTCGGATTTCATCACCGCCCAGCCTTACGGTACGGGGCACATCAACGACACCTACCGCATCAGCGCCAGTCAGGGCGGGCACCGCGTCTTCTTCACGCTGCAGCACGTCAACACCCGGGTCTTCAAGGACGGCGCGGGCCTGATGGAGAACGTGGTGCGCATCACCACCCATGCCGTGGCCCGGCTGCGGGCGGAGGGCGCGACCGACGCCAGCCGGCGCTCGCTGCAGGTGATCCCGACGCTGGAAGGGCGTCCGTGCCATGTCGATGCGGCCGGCATGCTCTGGCGCATGTACATCTTCATCGATGGCGTGCGCACATTCGACAAGCTCACCCATCCGCGCCAGGCCTTCGAAGCGGCGCGCGCCTTTGGCCTGTTCCAGCGCCTGCTGGCCGACCTGCCGGGCGCTCGCCTGCATGAGAGCATCCCTGGCTTTCACCATACACGCCGCCGGTTTGAGGCTTTCCAACTGGCACTGAAGCATGACATCTGCGGCCGCGCTGCCGACGTGTCGCGCGAGATCGATTTTGCCAGCGTGCGCGAACCCATCTGCGGCGTGCTGCTGGACCAGATGGCGTCGGGCGCCATTCCGGAGCGGGTGACGCACAACGACACCAAGATCAACAATGTGCTGATGGACGAGAAGAGCGACGAGGGCATGTGCGTGATCGACCTCGACACCTGCATGCCGGGGTGCGCGCTCTACGACTTCGGCGACATGGTCCGCTCCGCCACCAACACGACGGCGGAGGATGATCCCGACATCACGCACGTCTCCTGCAACCGCGACATCTTCGAGACGCTGGTGCGGGGCTACCTGGGCGCGGCCGACTTCCTGACGCCAATTGAGCGGGCCCACATGGTGTTGAGCGGGCGGCTGATGACCCTGGAGTGCGGCCTGCGCTTCCTGACCGATCACCTGCAGGGCGATACCTACTTCAAGATCCACCGCAAGGGCCAGAATCTTGACCGCTGCCGCACGCAGTTTGCGCTGGCCAAGTCGATCGAGGACCAGGATGACGACTTGCAGCGGATCGTGAACGCCGGGGTGTGAGGGTGGCTCCTCAGAAGAGTTTGCCAACCGCCTGGGTCAGGATCGGACCGAGCAGGACGATGAAGACGGCGGGGAAGATGAAGAGCATCAGGGGGCCGAGGAGCTTGACCGGGGCTTCATTGGCCAGCCGTTCGGCGCGGTCGAAGCGCCGCATGCGCATCTGGTCGGACTGGATGCGCAGAATGGCGCCGATGCTGACGCCCAGTTCATCGGCCTGGACCAGGGCATAGGTGACGGAGCGCAGGTCGGCGAGGTCGACGCGCGTCGACATGTTACGCAGGGCCACGCGGCGCGGCGTGCCGAGCTGGATCTCGCGGATCATGCGGATCAGCTCCTCGTTCAGCGCATCCAGCCGCCGCCGCTCGCAGTTGCGCTGCAGGGCGGTCATGAAATCCAGGCCGGCTTCGACGGAGAGGGTCAGCAGGTCCAGCACGAAGGGCAGGGCGCGCTGGATGGAGCGGTGGCGCGTGATCAGCGTCCGGCGCAGCCAGAAGATCGGGTACATATAGAGCATCACGACGCCCAGGACGGCGAGATAGAAGAGATCGCCGGACATGCTCGGCCAGGCCCGTCCGGCCAGGCGGATCAGCAGCAACCAGAAGGTGCCCAGCACGATCGGCAGCAGGGCCTTGAGCGCGAGGAACTCCCGTCCGTCGAGCAGGCCATCGAAGCCGGCCGCGACCAGGCGCTTCTCGGCCAGGTCGCGGGCGCGGGCGAAGGCCGGACGTCCGACGATGGGAAAGAGGTTGGACGACAGCGGCAGGAGCAGCCGGAAGAGGAAGGGGATGGTTCGTTCCTGGCGACGGCCGTCGGCTAGCGTGACATAGGTGATCTGGCGGGCGGTCTGGAAGCAATACCACCCCAGCCCCGCGACAGCGAGGCCCCAGAGAATCGCGCTGAGTATGCCGATGAAGATCATGGCGAAGGCTAAAGGCTAAAGGC
>Ga0316226_1003089_pt1 | contig 14693 bp, 10 predicted proteins | sample TBH18017metaG_FD_206009 | JGI IMG/M metagenome (GOLD analysis project Ga0316226, IMG submission 206009) | Freshwater microbial communities from Trout Bog Lake, Wisconsin, USA - TBH18017 | ecosystem: Environmental > Aquatic > Freshwater > Lake > Hypolimnion/Profundal zone | place: USA: Wisconsin... | reverse complement strand
CTCGACGCGATTGAATATGCGAACGGCCCGGTGGATTCCGTCTGGGGTTCGCAGCGCGCCGCCGCCGGCCATCCCGCGCCGTTCAATTTGAAATACCTGGAAATCGGCAATGAAAACGGCGGTTTTGCGGGTTATGTGGAGCATTGGGATTTGTTTTACAAGGCCATCAGGGCGAAATATCCCTACATCAAATTCGTCGCCGACGGCTGGGACAAATTTGGCGACTGCCAGCCGGACATCGTGGACGACCATTATTACGACTCGCCGGAATGGTTCATGCGCAACGCCACGCTGTATGACAAAAAAGACCGCAACGGCCCGAAAGTTTTCGTCGGCGAATATGCCGTCACCAAAGATTGCGGCCTCGGCAACCTGCGCGGCGCGATTGGCGAGGCGGCGTTCATGACCGGTCTCGAACGAAATTCCGACGAAGTCGTCATGGCCAGCTACGCGCCGCTGCTGGTGAACTTGAACCATCGCGCGTGGAATCCTGACCTCATCAATTTTGACAGCTCCAAGTGGTATGGCCTGCCGAGCTACTACGTCCAAAAAATGTTCGCCGAAAATCGCGGCGACGTTTCGCTGCCCACGACGGTCGAGTCGCCCGATGCCGGGCCGGCGGTGATGGGCGGCAAGATCGGCGTCGGCACCTGGAACACGGCGGCGGAATTCAAGGACATCCAGGTCACCGCGCCGGATGGAAAAATTTTGTTCGCCTCCGATTTCAGCGGCGGCACGAAAGGCTGGAAGCTGCTCGGCGCCGGCGCGGCGTGGTCGGCGCAGGACGGCGCGCTGCGGCAGACGGCGGAAAAGGAATTCATCCGCGCGCTCGCCGGCGACAGGTCGTGGACGGATTACACGCTCACGCTCAAGGCGCGGAAAATTTCCGGCGCGGAAGGCTTCCTGATTTTGTTCCACATCAACGGCAACGAAGACCGCACCTGGTGGAACATTGGCGGCTGGGGCAACACGCAGGACGGCATCGAGTCCGGCGGCACGCTGGATGCCAAGCCGGGCAGCATCGAGACCGGCCGCTGGTATGACCTCAAGGTCACGGTCAGCGGGAAAAACGTGAAGTGCTGGCTCGACGGCCAGCTGGTTCACGACCTCGATTATGATGCGGGCGGGAAGGTGGCGAGTCTTTATGCGGTCGCCGCCACGGATGAAAAATCCGGCGACGTGATTGTGAAAGTGGTCAACGCCAACGCGCTGCCGCTGGCGACGGAACTGGATTTTTCCGGCGCAAAAAACCTGACCGGCAAAGGCACGGCCACCGTGCTGACCTCGGAAAGCGGCAGTGATGAAAACTCCCTGGCCGAGCCGATGAAGGTTTCGCCGAAGACGGCGGCGGTGAATTTCAACGGCACAAAAATGACGCAGACATTCCCCGGAAATTCCTTCACTGTGTTGCGGCTGCAAACTAAATAAATATCCGTGCGTCATTTATTCTCAAAAATCTGCGCCGTCGCCTTCGGCATCCTGGCCTGCGCCCAGATGTCGTCGGCGGATCCGGCGACGGTGAAAGTCGCGCGGCTGGCCGAGCCGTTTCCCATGCCGGAAGTGCGGCTGCTGGACGGCCCGTTCCGCGACGCGATGCTGCGCGACCAAAAATATTTGTTGAGCCTCGATCCTGACCGGTTTCTTTTCAACTTTCAAAAGAATGTCGGGTTGAAATCGTCCGCGCAGCCTTACGGCGGCTGGGACTCGCCGGATTGTGAACAGCGCGGGGCGATGCTCGGCCATTATCTCACCGCATGCTCGCAGATGTATGCCGGCACCGGCGACATGGAGTTCAAGCGGCGCGTGGACCACATCGTCGGCGAACTGGCGAAGTGCCAGGACAATTCGCCGGCGGCGGGTTTTCACGCGGGCTATTTGTCGGCGTTTCCCGAATCGTTCATTGACCGCGTGGAAAACAGCAAGCCCGTCTGGGCGCCGTGGTATGCGCTGCACAAAATCATGGCCGGCCTGCTGTCCGCCAACCAGCTTTGCGGCAGCGCGCAGGCGCTGGACGTGCTGACGAAGATGGCGGACTGGGTGAAGTTCCGCGTGGACCGGCTGCCGCCGGCGCAGATGCAAAAGTCGCTTGAAACGGAGCAGGGCGGCATGAACGAGGTGCTCGCCAATCTTTACGCGGTGACGGGCAACACCAATTATCTGCAGGCCGCCGAAGCCTTCAACCAGCAGAAGTTTTTCGCCCCGCTCGCGCGCGGCGAGGACCGGCTCGACCGCCTGCACGCCAACACGCAGATCCCGAAAATCATCGGCGCGACGCGCGAATATGAGCTCAGCGGCGACCCGCAGTTTCTTGCGGTTGCGAACACGTTTTGGGACGCCGTCGCGCGGCACCGTTCGTATGTCATCGGCGGCCACAGCGACCACGAGCATTTTTTTCCGACCAACGATTTCGCAAAACATTTGAGCCCGGAGACCTGCGAGACCTGCAACACCTACAACATGCTCAAGCTCACGCGCGCGCTGTTCGCGCTGGCGCCGGACGCGGCCAAGATGGATTTTTACGAGCGCGGGCTTTACAACCACATTCTCGCCTCGCAGGATCCGGAGACGGGCATGTTCGTCTATCTGATGTCGCTCAAGCCGGGGCATTTCAAGACGTATTCCACGCCGGAAGATTCCTTCTGGTGCTGCGTCGGCACCGGCATGGAGAACCATTCCAAATACGGCGACACGATTTATTTTCACGACGCGGATTCGCTTTACGTCAACCTCTTCATCGCGTCGGAACTGTCGTGGCCGGAGAAAAATTTCGTCGTGCGGCAAGAGACAAAATTTCCCGAAAGCGACACGACGCTCTTGAAAATCAAGGCGGAGAAACCCGTGCGTCTGGCGCTGAAAATCCGGCATCCGGCGTGGGCGACTTCCGGCTTGTCGGTTTCCGTGAACGGCGAAAAACAATCCGTCAATTCCACGCCGGAAAGTTATTTCACGCTGGCGCGCGAGTGGCATGACGGTGACAAAATCGAAATCCATCTGCCGATGACGCTGCACACCGAGCCGCTGCCCGGTGCGAGCAACATGGTGGCGATTCTTTACGGCCCGATTGTGCTCGCCGGCGAAATGGGCACGAACGCGATGCCGTATCCGTTCGCGCGCGGCCAGACGGATTTCAGCCGCCTGCCCGCGCCGGAAGCGCCGGTCTTTGTCACCTCGGTGGAGAAATTGACGGGGCAGATAAAACCCGTTGCCGGAAAAAACCTGACGTTTCGCACGCACGACATCGGCCAGCCGGACGACGTGACACTGATTCCGTTTTACCGGATGCACCGCGAGCGCTACTCGGTTTATTGGAAACTGCTTTCGGCGGATGAGTGGCAGGTGCATGCGGCGGATCTGAAGGCGGCGGCGGCGCGGCGCATCGCCGACGAGGCGCGCGTGGTGGACGCTGTCCGCATCGGCGAACAGCAGTCGGAAACCGACCACAAATTTCAGGCGGGCGATTCGCAAACCGGCGATTTTGACGGCCGCAAGTGGCGGCACGCGGCGGACTGGTTCGGCTACGACGTGAAAGTGCTGCCCGACCAGCCGGTGCTGCTCGTCTGCACCTACTGGGGCAGCGACGTCGCGCCGCGGCAGTTTGATGTGCTGGTGGATGGAAAAATTGTCGCCACGGAAAATTTGAACAACAACCGCCCCGGCGAATTTTATGACGCGACCTATGTCCTGCCGGCGGAACTCACGGCGGGAAAACAATCCGTCACGGTGAAATTCGCCGCGCATCCCGGCAACCTGGCCGGCGGAGTTTTTGGCATCCGCGTTTTGCGGGTGCAAACAGATTCAATCAAATGAGCACTAAATACACCATCGGCCTGGATTACGGCACAAACTCCGTTCGCGCCCTCATCGTCAACGTCGCCAACGGCGCGGAAGTCGCCGCCGCCGTGTGGACTTACGCCCACGGCACGCAGGGCGTGATTTTGGCGCGCGACCCGAATCTCGCGCGGCAACATCCGCTCGATTACGTCAACGGCGCGGAAATCACCATCAAACAGGCGCTCGCGGCGGCAAAAAAATCCGTCAAGGGTTTCAAAGCCGAACAAGTCATCGGCATCGGCGTGGACACGACGGGCAGCACGCCGCTGCCGGTGGATGCGGACGGCCAGCCGCTCGCGTTCAGCAAAAAGTTTGCGAACAACCCCGCCGCGCTGGCGTGGCTGTGGAAAGACCACACCGGCGTCGCCGAGGCCGCGGAAATCACCGCGCTGGCGGCGAAAATCCGCCCGCAATTTCTCGCCAAATGCGGCGGCATTTATTCGAGCGAATGGTTTTTCAGCAAGATTTTAAAATGCCTCCGCGCCGCGCCGCCGGTGTTTGACGCCGCGCATTCGTGGATTGAGCTTTCCGATTTCGTGCCCGCCGCGCTCACCGGCACGCTCGCGCCGGAGCAGTTCACCGCCGGCGTCTGCGCCGCCGGTCACAAGGCGATGTGGAACGCGAAATGGGGCGGTTATCCCGATGCGGAATTTTTATCAAAGCTCGACCCGAAGCTTGGCGCGCTGCGCGACCGGCTGCCGAAAAAGGTTCGCGCGGTCGATTCCGCCGCCGGAAAGCTGACCGCAGAGTGGGCGAAGAAGACCGGATTGACGGCGGGCATTCCCGTGGCCGTCGGCGCGTTCGACGCGCACACGGGCGCGATTGGCGCGGGCGTCAAGCCCGGCACGCTCGTCAAGATCATCGGCACCAGCACCTGCGACATCAGCGTGAAATTGAACACGGAAAATCTCGCGGATGTTCCCGGCGTCTGCGGCATCGTGGACGGCAGCGTGGTGCCCGGCTATTTCGGCATCGAGGCCGGCCAGTCGGCGGTGGGCGATATTTTCAACTGGCTGGTGAATTATTTGCAGCCCGGCGGCAAGGTGGCCGGTTCGCATGAAGAGCTGACGAAGGGCGCGCTGAAACTTCAGGCCGGCGAAAGCGGCCTGCTGGCGCTGGACTGGAACAACGGCAATCGAACGGTGCTCGTGGATCAGCGGCTCACCGGCCTGCTCCTCGGCCAGACGCTTTACACGACGCCGGCGGAAATTTACCGCGCGCTCATTGAAGCGACGGCGTTCGGCGCGCTGACGATCATCAACCGGTTTGAGGAATATGGCGTGAAGATTGACGAGGTGGTGAACTGCGGCGGCATCGCCGATAAAAGCCCGCTCGTCATGCAGATTTACGCGGACATCACCGGCCGGCCGATGAAGATTTCGCGCTCGGCGCAGACCTGCGCGCTCGGCTCGGCCATCGCCGCCGCCGTCATCGCCGGGGCGCACCCGGATTTTGCCGCCGCGCAGAAAAAGATGACGGGCTTGAAGCCGAAAGTCTATAAGCCGAACGCAAAGGCGCACTCGGTTTACAAGGAGCTTTACGCGCTCTACAAGGAATTGCACGATGCCTTCGGCACAAAGGAATGGAACGGCAATCTGTTTGGCGTGATGAAGAAGCTGATTGAGATTCGGAGTCATGTGAGGAAATAACGAATGACCAAAGAAGGCACAAAGCGATGGAATGCCACGCTCGACGCTGTGTTTAGACCGTTGGAAAGGTTTCTCGACAAGCGACGCCGTAAAAAAAGTTTTATACGGCCTGTCATCTGTGGTCATGGTCGCGATGCTGTGCGGTATTACGAAAATGGGCATTACGTTGTTATCGAGGCTGAATTGATGTGTGGCGAGATTGACAGACGAATTTGGCGTTCATCGGTTTTGAAATGGGATGATAGCGGTGAGCGATTAAGCGACGAAGATGCGACGAGAGTTGTTCGGAATTTATGCGATTACTTTGACCGCCAAAATGTTCGCTGGAAAACCGGCGGTTGTAATTAAATTTGTTATGCTCGAAAAATTAAAAGCTGAAGTCTGCCAGGCGAACTTGGATTTGGTTCGTAAAGGGTTGGTCATCGAAACGTGGGGCAACGCCAGCGGTGTTGACCGCGCGCGCGGCCTCATGGTCATCAAGCCGAGCGGCGTGCCTTACGACGGCATGAAGCCGAAGCACATGGTCGTCGTGTCGCTCGCGGACGGCAAAGTTGTCGAGGGAAATTTGAAGCCGAGTTCCGACACGGCGACGCATCTGGTCTTGTATCGCGCGTTTCCGAAAATCGGCGGCGTGGTGCACACGCACAGTTTGTTCGCGACGGCGTGGGCGCAGGCGCAGCGCGGCCTGCCGAGCTACGGCACGACGCAGGCGGATTACTGGTATGGCGACGTGCCCTGCACGCGCTTGCTGAAGCCGGCGGAAATCAAAAGTGATTACGAGGCGAACACGGGCGCGGTCATCGTGGAGACTTTCCGCAAATTAAAATTTGATCCGCTGCAGCATCCGGCGGTCTTGGTGGCGAGCCACGGGCCGTTCACCTGGGGAAATGATGTTGCCGATGCGGTCCACAACGCGGGCGTGCTGGAATTTGTCGCGCAACTCGCGAGCGAGACCCTGAAGATCAGCCCGCAATTGAAGCCGATGCAGCCCGTGCTGCTCGACAAACATTTTCTTCGCAAACACGGGGCGAACGCCTATTATGGCCAGAAATAATCCCGTAAAAACAATTCCGTAAACCTCAACCGCTCCATCACTATGAACAAAATCATCCAACTCATAACCGTCACGTCGCTGGCAATTTCGGCGGCGTGCTTCTCCGGCTGCACGACTATGAAAACACCCAATGGCACCATCACGAAGGCCGACTTCGGCACCACCCCGGACGGCAAAACCGTCGAGCTCTACACCCTGAAAAACGACGCGGGCGCCGAGGCGCGCATCATGACTTACGGCGGCATTGTCCAGTCGCTCATCATGCCGGACAAGCACGGCCAGATGGCCGATGTCGTGCTCGGCTTCGACACGCTGGACGGCTATGTGAGCGACGCCTACCTGAAGGGCTGCCCGTATTTCGGCGCGCTTATCGGCCGCTACGGCAACCGCATCGGCGGCGCGAAGTTCACGCTCGAAGGCCAGACCTACACGCTTGCGGGCAACAACCATGGGAATTCCCTGCACGGCGGCCTGAAGGGCTTTGACAAGGTGGTCTGGACGGCGCGGCCGATGGCAACCACGCATGGACCCGCCTTGATCATGACTTATGTGAGCAAGGACGGCGAAGAGGGTTTTCCCGGCAATTTGGAAGTGACGGCGATTTACACGCTGACGGACAAGAATGCGTTGAAGCTGGAATACACCGCCAAGACGGACAAGCCGACGGTGGTGAACCTGACGCAGCATTCTTACTTCAACCTGGCCGGGCAGGGGAACGGCGACATCCTCGGCCACCTGGTTTACATCAACGCCAACCAGACCACGCCGGTGGATTCCCTTTTGATCACGACCGGCGACTTTGCCGACGTGACGGGCACGCCGTTTGATTTCCGCACGCCGACCGCGATTGGCGCGCGCATCAATGACACCAACACTGTCCTGCAATACGGCCCCGGCTACGACCACAACTGGGTCGTCAACAAGCCGCTCGGCCAGTTCGGCCTGCAGGCGCGCGTCACGGAGCCGGTCAGCGGCCGCGTGATGGAAGTGTGGAGCGACGAGCCCGGCCTGCAGTTCTACGCCGGCAATTTCCTCGACGGCACGCTCAAGGGCAAGGGCGGCGTGGCGTATCAGGTCCACACGGGCTTTGCCATGGAGCCGCAGCATTTCCCCGACTCGCCGAACAAGCCCGGCTTCCCGTCGGTGGAACTCAAGCCCGGCCAGACCTACCACAACACCATCGTCTATAAATTCAGCGTGGAATAACCAACTATAGGAAACTAACCAGCTATGGAAACAGCAACCAACAGCGTGGCCATCGCCACCAACAGCCTCGCCACCGCGTCCGCCGCCGGCGGCGTGAACGGCACCGTGTTCAACGGCCTGGACATTGCCGTCATCATCCTGTTCGCCCTCGGCATGATCGTGACCGTGTGGTTCTCGATGCGCAAAAAGAACGAGTCCGGCAAGGACTATTTCCTGTCCGGCCGCGACGCGAACTGGCTCCAGATCGGCTCCTCGATCTTCTCCTCGAACATCGGCTCCGAGCATCTCGTCGGCCTGGCCGGCGCGGGCTTTGCCACCGGCATGGCGATGGCGCACTGGGAAATGCACGCCTACTGGATTCTCATTTTGGGCTGGGCGTTCGTGCCGCTCTACGACCGCATGAAAGTCTTCACCATGCCGGAATTTCTTGAGCTGCGCTTCAGCCGTGGCTCGCGAAATGTTTTGAGCCTGCTCACCATGGCGAGCCTGGTGCTGACGAAAATCGCCGCAACGATTTACGCCGGCGACGTCGTCATCCGCACGCTGTTGAACGTGGATCACATCAATCTTTTCGGCCACCAGATTGACGTCTTCTGGGCCATCGCCCTTGGCTTGGCGTTCACCACCGGACTCTACACCGTGTTCGGCGGCATGCGCGTCATCATGTATACCGCCGTGCTGCAGGCGCCGGTGCTGATCTTTGGTTCCGTCTGCATCCTCTACATGGGACTGCGTGTCCTCGGTCATGGCAGTTTGATTGACGGCTGGCACGCGACGCTCACGACCGTGGGCGACAACGTCCATCTCGTCCGCTCCATCAACGATCCCGACTGGCCGTGGCTCGCCATCCTGCCCGGCTCGGCGATCATCGGCTTCTGGTATTGGTGCACCGACCAATACATTGTCCAGCGCGTGCTCGCCGGCAAGAACCAGCAGGAATCCCGTCGCGGCACCATCCTCGCCGGCTTCTTCAAGCTGACGCCGGTGTTCATCTTCCTCGTGCCGGGCATGATCGCCTTTGCGCTGACCAAGACGCCCGGCGTCGGTTTCAGCACCAGCGGCGACGCCGCCTACACTTCGCTCGTCGCCCAGATCCTGCCGCACGGTTTGCGCGGCATGGTCGCCTGCGGCATGATTGTCGCGCTCATGGCGTCGCTCGGCTCCAAGTTCAACGCCTCCGCCACGCTGTTCACGATGGACTTCTACCGCGAGTGGCATCCGAACGCCTCCGGCAAGACCGAGGTGTTCGTGGGCCGCCTGGCCACGGCGGTGATTGTGTTCATCGGCATCTGCTGGGTGCTCGTGATCAAGAACCTCCACATGCCGCTCTACCTCTACTTGCAGAACGTGCAGGGCTATCTCTCGCCCGCCATCGCCGTGCTGTTCGGGCTGGGCGTGTTCTGGAAACGCGCCACCGCCCCGGCCGCGCTCTGGGCTTTCGTGGTCGGGATGGTCGCCGGCTTTGGCCGCCTCGCGCTCGACCTCATCATGCGTGGTGACGCCGATGCCGTCACCAAGCTCAAGGGCGACCACTATCACCACCTCATCTCGCAGGCCGATTATGAGACGGGCATCGCCGCCATCCGCGCCACGCACAACGGCCTCCTGTTCGACATCTGGAACATCCACTGGCTTTATTACTGCGAAGGCCTGTTCGTCGTCACCGCCGCGCTGATGATCATCATCAGCCTCCTGACCAAGGCGCCGGATCCCAAGACGGTGCAATACACCTACTACGGCGCCACGCCGGCGGAGAAGGCCGCCACCCGCGCGAGCTGGAGCACGGTGGACGTCGTCCTCAGCCTGATTGTGGTGGGCTGCGTCGTCCTGTTCTACATCAAGTTCTGGTAAACTGCGGATTCAAAAAGGCGGCGGGGCTTTCGCGCCGCCGCCTTTTTCTTCTGTTAAATTATGAAAACCCTCGCCGCCGCCGTCGCCGCCGCCTGCTTCCTCGCGCCCATGCTGCTGGCGGCGGAAGTTCCGTCGCCGTCCGCCGGCCTCACCGGCCGCGAACAGCAGATTGTCGCCGCGTCCGCGCTGCCCGCGCCCTTCAAGATTGTCCACACCGGCCAGCCCGCCGCCACGCCGCCGATGGGCTGGAACAGCTATGACTGTTTCGGCGACAACGTCGTCGAGTCGGAAGTGCTGGCGAACGCCCGTTATGTTGCGGACAAGATGCTGGCAGTCGGCTGGGACACCGTCGTCGTGGACTACTGCTGGGCCGACCCCGGCGCGCATGACAACAACCGCAACGCCCGCGCCAACGCCCCGCTCGCCATGGATTCGTCCGGCCGGCTGCTGCCCGCGCCCAACCGTTTTCCCTCCGCCGCCAACGGCCTCGGCTTCAAGCCGCTCGCCGACCAGGTTCACGCCCTCGGCCTGAAGTTCGGGATTCACGTCATGCGCGGCATCCCGCGCACCGCCGTCGCCGCCAACCTGCCCATCGAGGGCTCCGCGTTCACCGCCGCCGCCGCCGCGAACACCAACGACCTCTGCTCCTGGTGTCCCGACATGTTCGGCATCAGCAGCAACGCCGCCGGCGCCGCGTGGTATGACTCGTGCGCCCGGCTCTGGGCGTCGTGGGGCGTGGACTACATCAAGGTGGACGACCTTTCCAAGCCGTATCACACCGCCGAGATCGAGCTGATCCGCCGCGCCATTGACAAGAGCGGCCGCGTCATCGTGTTCAGCACCTCGCCCGGCGAGACGCCCATTGCCGACGCCCAACATATTTTATCCCACGCGAACCTCTGGCGGGTCTCCGACGACTTCTGGGACAACTGGAAGTCGCTCGACCACGAGTTCACGCTCGCCGCGCGCTGGCACGGGTTCGCCGGGCCCGGCCACTGGCCGGACGCCGACATGCTGCCCCTCGGCCACCTCTCCGTCAGCCACCGCTCCGTCGGCAACGACCGGCGCACGCATTTCACGCGGAACGAGCAGCTCACGCTCCTGTCCTTCTGGTGTCTGCTGCCCTCGCCGCTGATGGTCGGCGCGAATTTGCCGGACAACGACCCGTGGATCCTCGCGCTGCTCACCAGTCCCGAAGTCCTCGCCATCAATCAGGACGCCCTCGGCCAGCCCGCGCAGCCGCTGGCCAGCGCCCCCGCCGGCGCGGACATCTGGACGCGGCAACTGGCGGACAAATCCCTCGCCGTCGGCATCTTCAACCGGGGCAAGACGCCCTTGCCGGTGAACCTCGTCTGGAAAGACCTTGGCCTGGGCGCGCAGCCCGCCGTCCGGGATTTGTGGCTGCGACAGGACTTGCCGAAGTCCGCCACCTTCGCCGCCGAGATTCCGCCGCACGGCTGCGTGCTGCTGAAGGCGGATTAGCGCTGCGGAAGAACTCCCAAATCCGCCAGCGCCGCCCGCGTCCTTTCCGGCGACTCATGCAAAATCGCCCGCCAGCCGCGCGCCGCGCCGGCGGCGATGTTCTCCGCGCGGTCGTCCAGATATATTAAATCCGCGCCGCGTTTGCCCGCCATTTGCTCCAGCGCCGCGTAGATTTCCGGCTGCGGCTTGAGGCCGCCCACCTCGTAGGAGAAGATATAGCCGTCGAAGCCGCCGAAGAAGGGGAAGTTCCGGCGGACGTGCTCAATGGCGAGGTCGTTGGTGTTGGAAAAGATGTAGGTCTTGAACCCGCGTCCGCGCAGTTCGGCGTGCAGCGCGGTCATCGCGGGCAGCTCCGTGAAGATGTCGGCAAAGAACCCGCCGAACTCCGCCAGCCCGCCCGCGAAACCGATGGCGTCGGCGACCGCCCGGTAAAACTGCCGGCGCGTGATCTTGCCGGATTCGTAGTCCACGAGCAGCGGCGAGCTGCCGAGGAAGGCGTGCAAGTCGGCGGGCGCCTTGGCGCTGCGCGCGGCGATTTTCTGCGCGGCGATGGTGTAGTCGAAGTCCACCAGCACCTTGCCGAGGTCAAAGACGATGGCGGGCTTCATGGGAAGTCAGAAGGAAGAATTAAGAATGCAGAAGTAAAAACTGCAAGCGGCGCGCAAAAGTGGTTTCTGCATTCATCATTCATACTTCTGCCTTCACAACATCTCCCTCCGGCCTTCGAGCGCGCGGTCGAGCGTCAGCTCGTCGGCGAACTCCAGCCCGCTGCCCGCCGGCAGGCCGAAGCCGATGCGCGAGATTTTCAGCCCGGCGCGGGCGAGCCGCTTCGCGAGATAGCTGCTGGTGGCGTCGCCTTCCACGTCCGTGCCGAGGGCGATGATGAGTTCGCGGACAGGTTCGGCGGCGAGGCGCGTCTCAAGCTCGGCGATGCGCAGGTCGCCCGGCTCCACGCCGTCGAGCGGCGAGATCTTGCCGCCGAGGACATGGAACTTGCCGCGATAGGCCGCCGAGCGTTCGATGCTCAGGATGTCCACGGCGGTTTCGACGAGGCAGAGGAGGGTGGCGTCGCGCCGGTCGTCCGTGCAGGTGGAGCAGGGGGAACTTTCCGTCAGCGCGCCGCACGTCCCGCAGAAGCGGATGCGCTCGCGCGCGGCCAGAATGGTTTCCGCCAGATGCCGCACCGCCGCCGGATCGGCCTGGACGAGGTGCAGCGCCACGCGCTCGGCGGAGCGCGGCCCGATGCCCGGCAGCTTGGCGAGCGCGGCGGTCAGCGCGGTGATGGGTGCGGGAAGCATTTTGTTAAATGGTTAAAAAGGTTGAATGGTTGAATGGTTGAATCGCGCCGCCGATTTAACAATTTAACAATTTAACGATTTAACAAATCACATCCCCGGCAGGGAAAAGCCCGCCGTGGCCTTGCCCATTTCCGCGTTGGAGATTTCCTTCGCCTGCGCGAGCGCCTGGTTGGCGGCGGTGAGGACCATGTCCTCGACCATCTGCGCGTCCGCCGGGTTCAGCGCCGCCGGGTCAATCTTGACGGACACGAGCGCGCCGTCGCACTTGGCGACGACCTTCACCGCGCCGCCGCCGCTGGTCGCCTCGACCGTGCGGGTGGCGAGGCTCGCCTGGATCTGTTCCATCTGCTGCTGCATCTTCGCAGCCTGCTTCATGAGTTTGCCAAGGGACATGGTTTGTTGAATGGTTGAAGAGTTGAATTGTTTAATCGGGAAAAACCTAGGCGCGCACCTCGACGATGCTGCCCTTGAAAAGTTCCAGCGCCTTCTGGATGAGCGGGTCGTTCTTGAAATCCTCATGGCTGAAGGCGACCGGCGCGGATTTTTTCTCGGCGGCGGGCGCGGGTGCGACGGGATTGGCCGGGGAAACGGGCGGGGCGGTTTTCGCGGCGGCGGAAACCGGCGGCGCGGCGGCGGCCTTGCGTTCCCAGCCGGCGGGCGCTTCCGCTTTGATGAACTTAACCGTCGCGTTGTGATGACCAAGTTCCGCGAGCTTGGTCGCGAGGAGCGCGTGGTTGCGCGCGTTGTCCACGAGACCGAGGTGGTCGGAAAATTCCGGGTCGAAGCCGATGATGAAAGTGTTCTTCTCAAACGACACCGGATGCGCGTCAATCAAATAGCCGCGCGTGAACGGGCTGGCGCGGCCGACGGCGGCAATGAGGTTCGTCCACAGGCCGGCCAGATCTTCGGGCGACGACGGCGCGGCCGCTGGCGTGACAACGGGTGCCGGCGCAATGGGCGCGGCAACTTTCGGTGCCGGCGCGACCGGCGCAGCGGCCGCCACGGCTTCGCGCAAAGAAAAAGCCGGGGCTGAAGCCGCCGCCGCTCTGGCCGGCGCGCTGGCTTGAGCCTGAACCGGCGCGACGGCGGGCGCAATGCCCGCGCCCGCGCTCCCGCGCAACTGGTTGAGCTGCCTCAGCACGGCGTCGAGCGACAGCGCGCTGCGCGCCTCGATGGCGCGGAGCAGCGTGACTTCGAGCAGAATCTTTTTGGACGCGGCGTCGCGCAGGCGCAGCTCGGCGTCGGCGAGAACTTCGAGGACGCGCGTGAAGGCGTCGGTCGTCGCCAGCGAAGCCTGTTCTTTCAACGCGGACACTTCTGCTTCCGACGCTTCGAGCAATTTCAAATCGCCTTTGGAAACCTGGTAGATCAGCAGGTTGCGGAAATGGTTCAGCAAATCGCCGAGCAGCCGGCCGAGGTCTTTGCCGCCGCGCGCGAGTTCGTCCAGTTGCGTGAGCGCGACCTGGATTTCCCCGGCGAGAACGGCGTGGCTCAACTTGAGAATCTGGTTCTGCGCGGCGAGGCCGAACATCGAGAGCACGTCGGCCTCCTCGATCTTGTCGCCGCAAAAGCTGATGAGCTGGTCGAGCGTGGATTCGGCGTCGCGCATCCCGCCGTCCGCGCCGCGCGCGATGGCGTGGAGCGCGGCGGCGTCAATCGTCACCTTTTCCTTCCCGGCAATTTCCGCAAGGTGCTTCGTGATGAGCGCGCTCGGAATGCGGCGCAGGTCAAACCGCTGGCAGCGCGAGAGGATGGTCGGCAGGACTTTTTCCGGGTCGGTCGTCGCGAACATGAACTTCACGTGCGCGGGCGGCTCCTCCAAGGTTTTCAGCAGCGCGTTGAACGCCGCCGTCGAGAGCATGTGCACCTCGTCAATGATGTAGATCTTGAACTGCGAATTCGCCGGCGAGTATTTGCAGGTCTCGCGCAGCTCGCGCACCTGCTCGACGCCGTTGTTGCTCGCGCCGTCAATTTCCAGCACGTCGAGCGCGCGGCCGTCGGTGATTTCCTGGACGCGCGTGTCGGCGTCGTCGAAATCGGTCTTCGGCCCGCCGGTGCAGTTCAAACATTTTGCGAAGATGCGCGCGATGGTGGTCTTGCCCGTGCCGCGCGGCCCGCAGAAAAGATACGCGTGGGCGATGCGCTTCTGGGCGATGGCGTTGGCGAGCGTCTGCGTGACGTGCTCCTGCCCGACGACGTCGGCGAAACGCTGCGGGCGGTATTTGCGGGCGATGACCTGGTAGCTCATGTTAGTGCGGAATTCGGAGTGCGGAGTGCGGAATGAGTTTCACGCCGGCTGAAGTGGAAAATTCCGCACTCCGC
>Ga0316226_1003088_pt1 | contig 14709 bp, 15 predicted proteins | sample TBH18017metaG_FD_206009 | JGI IMG/M metagenome (GOLD analysis project Ga0316226, IMG submission 206009) | Freshwater microbial communities from Trout Bog Lake, Wisconsin, USA - TBH18017 | ecosystem: Environmental > Aquatic > Freshwater > Lake > Hypolimnion/Profundal zone | place: USA: Wisconsin... | reverse complement strand
CCGGGTTTGTTCAATCTTGCCGAGGTTGTCGGCAAGTGGGTTTGGGTGACGTTCCGCGAGACGCCCGCGCCGGAGTTGCGGCAGATTTTGGCGCAGCTTGGCTTCCATTGGAACCGCGAGCGGCAGGCATGGCAGCACCCTTGCGGCGCATTTCGTTTGCGCGGTGCAGGCGACCCGCACGAAAAATATGCCAGCCACTTTCCCGCCGACTCACGCGCCGCCTGATTCACACCATGAAAAAGAACAGACGCCGCCTGCCGTTGCCGCAGCATGAGTTCGGCTTTACGCCGGACACATTCAATTTGTTTGCCGAGGTTTCGCTTGATGGCGACCGCATCGCCCGCGAGCGCGCCGAGGCCGACGAGCGCCGCCGCGAGGCGGAGGCAGCGCAGGCGGCTTTGTTCACCACCACACTCAAGACCATGAAAAATTCTTTCCGTCTCCATGCTGGCGATGTTGTCGCCTATGCCGGCCAGCCGTGCCGAGTTATTCGCGTGAGCGATTGCGCCGCCGTTGTCGCGGTGGCGCAGAAGCCGCGCACCATCACGCCGCGCTTTGGCAAGCCGGTGACAATTCAACCCGCGCCCAAGCTGGAGCGCATTTCCGCACAGTCAGAAATTCCCATCCTTAACCGTTGAAAAATTATGAACACAGAACAAAACAATTCACCGTTTGGCGAGGTCATTTACGCCTACACCAGAGCGCAGGCCGTCGCCGACGGCGTGCAGGTGGACGTGACCAAGACCGCGCAGGAAGCGGGCATCAAATACCCGATGTTTTTGACCCGCGCCGTGTTTGAGGCTTACGTCGCCGTGCCGCCGGACGTGACAGGCCAAGACGAGGCGGGCAGATTGTGGGATATTGTCTGGATGCTCCGTTTCGGAATCCTTCGCAGCCGCCCAGGTTGCGACCGCATCCCGGTTGCGTTTTATGTCCGCAACGACAACCGCGCAGCGCGGCTTGTCAAACTCATCGCCACTTGCGGCGCGCTGGACATTGACGACGCGCAGCCCGCCATCACCGTCATGCTGCCGGACGAAGATTGACCGGCACAACATCCCGCGCCCGTTGCCAACCGCAGCGGGCGCAATTTTTTTCGGCGAAACGCCCTTTGATGGTCGTTTCGCGCATCCAGAAAACTTTTCTGGTGTTACGCGCACCAGACCGCGCCAACGGGCAAACCCTTTGGACACCACTCTGCGGGCGTTCAAAAAGTTTCACTTCATAGCTTTGATTGGATTTCGTATTCTACACTTATGCCCGACCAAAAAATTCCGTCCACTTGGGAAAAGTGGTGCACAACTGGCACGCATAAAGGCAACCGGAAGAAAAATGCAGTGCTAAAATGTTTGAAAAGCGGCCATGTGCGCGGTTATTTCAGCGACATTCCATTGCGCCCAGACTTGGCCGACACGCATTCCATGTATCCCTCATTCGAGCATCTGGTTGATCCCTTAAATCATCAGGAGGCAGCGGTCGAGGCGCGCATCATCAACGACATGAAATCGCATCTTACCGAAAAGGAATTTTGGCAGACGATTGAGCATTTGTTTGTCGTTGGTCTGGAAAAAGGAAAAATTAAACCGCCATTCGGCAAGCGACTGCCGAAAGGCTGGACACCGGAACGACACTACGAGAAAAAACCAGCGAGTAAGTCTCTGTTCACAGCCCCCGCAGTTTCCGTTGCGTGACCGCTCGCCCCTTCGTCGCGACCAAATACCGCAGCGCATCGGCGCAATCGTCGCCGCCGAGGCCGTCCTCGTCGGCGTCAATTTTCAAAACATCTTCCGGGCGGTTTGGATCATGTTGCAACGTCGGCAAAGTTTCAATCAGGCGACCGCAGCGTTTGTGAATGAATAGCGTCGGGCGAATCCCGGCCTCGATGTCACCGAAGCGTTGCAAAATTTCCGCCCAGCCGTTCACGCGGTCGGTGTTCGCGCAGCGCAGCGAGATTCCGAGCTTGGAATACTGCGCGGCAATCGTCGTCCCGTCGCTCTGGCGTGAAAACACATCCGCGCCGGCCACAATTCGTTTCAAATCCTCGACGGCCAGCTTGCGCTCGCCGATTTTGTGCCGCGCCAACATCGTTTTGACCGCCGCCGCGTGCCGTTGCGGCAGCCACAGCCGTTCCGCGTGTTCATCCACGATAAAAATGTTCCCGTCGCCGTCGCGGCACGCCAGCAGGACAGCGGTATAATGTGCAAAACCGTAATCCAGCGCCGCGAACCATTCCACCGCCCGCGAATCGTCGAAATCCTCGACGACGTGAACCTCGCGGCGCAGCGTCGTGAAGTATTGGCCGGCGGCAATGTCCCAATCGCCATCCAGCCAAGCGCGTTTTTGCCAGCCGGTAAGATTTTCGAGGACGCGGACGTATTCAGGATTGTTCCAGCGGTTATCCGTTACCCGCGCCGGGATGAATCGCGTTTCCGTCTCGCATTTCTCCTGAAACGGCACGATGAATTTCGTGCGATACCAGTTGTGACCCACGCCGCCGGGATTCGTGGTCGAATAAATGCGCGGGCGGAAATTGGGTTTGCTCGTGCGGCAGCAGGTTGAAATGTCCTGGTATTTTCTCGCGGTGAGCGTGGTTGCCTCCTCGATGCCAATCACGTCGTATTCCAGGCCGAGGTAGGCATCAATGTCCTTTTCGTTTTGAAAATGACCGGCGATGATCCGCGAGCCGTTGGCGAACGACAAAACCCCGCGAAACGCGGAAAATTCATGCTTCAACCGCCCAAACAGCCGGCGGCGCAAATCCTCGAAGTGTTCCAAGTTGGCCTTGCCCACCTTGCGGAGCAGCAGGCATTTCAGCCCCGGCACGCGCTGGCAGTCGTCCGCGCCCATTTGCGCGAGCAGCCAGTGCGATTTGCCGCCGCCGCGCGCCCCGCCGTAGCCGATGGACAGCGGACCCGCCGGCGCGTCGCAGAGTCGCGCGGCGGCGGACGCGGCCAGTTGCCGCGCCTGCAACACCACCTCGGCGGTGGCGAAACGATCCATCTGCCCTTTCGGGCAGCCGGCGCGGCGACCGGCCAGAAAATAGCGTTCCCACGGCGTCATAATTTCGCGGGGAGTTGCGGCGGCGGCGGCACGGTTTGAACGTCCACGGTTTCAGCGTCGCCGTAGATTTTTTCCAGCGCGACCGTGACCTCGACGCGCAACGTCGGCAGATCATCGCCATCGCGCTGCTCGCCGTTGGACTTGTCCAACCCCGTCGCCAGCCGGCCAAGTTTGCTGGCGATTTCCAGCATCCGGGCGATGTCCGCGAGGTTGGCATAGACCGTGGCCTTGTCCATATAGGCATCCAGCCCGCGTTTTGCGGCGGCGATGGCGCGTTCGTGCATTGACCATTCGGTTTCGCGCAACTGCGTTTCGCGTTTCTCCCATTCCGCCGCCTTGCCCCGCGCCACCGCCTCGACGGCTTCGCGCTCGATGATGGCGTAATGTGCGGCGTGCGCCGCCACGCGGTCAGTCCAAGCAAATTTTGCCGACCACCGCCGGATGAGCTGTTCACTCTTGGCTAACTTCTTTGCCACCGCAGCGGTTGACCGCTCCGCGCCCAGATTCAGATAAAGGCTGAAGGCGGCAAACGCCTTTGCGCTTTCGCGCGGCTGTTGTTCAAATGCGTGATTCATGGGTCATTTGAATGATTTTGGAAGCAACCACTTAAAACGTGCGGCGGCTTTATTCGGGATATAATTCACGGTCTTGGAAATGGCACCCAGCCGGGCGAGCTTGTCCCGAATCCCCGCCGCTCCTTTGCCGGTGATACCCAACCGGGACGCCAAGTTATCGCGCACAATCGGAAAATCCGCCGCGCCGTCTTGCTCCGCCTTCCGGGCAAAACTCCGCACAATCCGAAACGCATCGCGTTCGTTGTCAGTTTCCAGCCGGGAGAAAAATTGCCGTTCGGCTGCTGAAAGACTTGATTTCCAAATTTCCACCAACCCTGCCCACAAATTTTCAAAACTTGCCATGTGATCCTGCTCACTGGCCTCGGTAGAAACAGACTTGCGCTGAAATTGAGCCTGCGCCGTCAGTCTCGCAACAGTGACGCCAAACTGATGAAAAGCATCACCAGTTAAAGCAGCAAGCTGGTCGTTGCGTGTGTTTGAATCCTTAATCGCGAATTTATGAAGAAGTTCCAAGTTAATAGGATTAGAAATAGAAGAAGGAGAGAAAGAAGCTTTTTTCTTTGTATCGGGGAAGTGAGTTCCTAACCCATTGCGATTCAGGGAGGCAAGTTTTGACTTCCTCGATAGGACAGATTCAAGGGAAGTGCGGCAATTTTCCCAAACTATTTCAGAACAGGTTTCCGTGCTGGGATTCCAGCAACCGGGCGCACGCATTCCTTTGCCAAACCGAGACGGCAGACTGTCAGGTGGAAAGATTTCGCAGACGCCGGCCGCAATGACCGTGCCGATGGCCGCGACAACCGATTTTAACAGCCGAACCCATTCACCAGCCGGATGAAAGTCCTGCGAGATCGCCCAGACGTGCCAGCCGCCGCTGCCGCTTGTTTCCAGAATCACGGCCAAACCGGCGGTGTTCACCAGCACCCGGAAAGCAAGAAATGCCAGTTCCCGCGCCCTGTCGGCCTGGCCGGGCTGGTGGGCGTCAAAGTCCAAGCCGCCCCAGTGCGATTGCTGCTGGTCGTTGACCGAATAGGGGACAAATGCCAAACGGGACTTCGGCGAACCGGCGATGCTCCCCCAGCTCCATGAGATTGCCCGTCCAACCGGCAATTTCTTGCTGCGAACATATTTTTTGCACCCGTCCTGATTACGAAAGCCCATGACGAAATGCGTTGTGCCGTTGCCGTTGTGGAGATGCTCACAAAGAGCCGTCCATTCAATCTGCGAATAAACCGCGTCGGCGCGTTTCGGCTGCCAGCTCAAAAAGGCGAGCGGATTCGAGTCTGAGCTTCCTAATGGGGGAATTTTCATGCGTTCATCACCGGCGAAGGTGAGATTGCGGTGAAATTATCTCCGCCCGGCAGCTTTGGCGTCGAAGTGGGCTTTGACAATCACCGGGTCGAAAAAAACCCGGCGCGAAATTTTTACGAACGGCACCGTTCGGTTCCGTTGCTGATCCCGCAACCAGCGGAGGCTGGGACGACTGGCTTCATCGAAAAGAATTTCGAGCAGTTTGGGCGCGTCAACGTAGCGGGTCGCCAGTGGATTTTGTTTCTCGGTCTGCGATGTTATTTCACTCATGGTATCAACTGTGTTCAGTCAACTGGTTTAACTGCGTTGACCTGCACGTTGATGACTTTAGGCCGATTGAAAAAAACCTCACCTATATGGGACAAACGCAAAACCGATTTGTCCCGCAACCCGATTAAGGCGTGTTCGGAGACGGACCGGGAAGATGTTTGCCGACGAGGCCGAGCGTGCGAAAGCGGTATTGTTTCACCTGTCCCGCCGTGAATTTGGTTTCGAGAATTTCACCAAGTTTCTCGGCAAGCTGTTCATCGGAAAGATAGCACCAACCCAGCTCCCATTTGAAGGCAATCAGATAAATCGCCGTATCAATGATTTTGCTTTTGCCCCGCTTCGCATAGTTTTGAGCCGCCTTGTGCAATGAAGAAATGAGCTGCATGTCGGCGCGCACCTTGCCGCCGTCGGCCGCGTTCAAAGAGGATTCCCCGCCATTCCTGACCAAATCCAGCAGGTAGGCATCTTCCATCTGGTGATCGGTGATTTTTACACCCGGATTTGTTTTCTGTCGTTCAAAAATTTCAAAACAGTGCGGCCATTGTTTTTGCAACGCCATCATCTTGGCATTTCCTAAATCTTGGATGTCGGATTTGGTTAGCGGGAGGCAACGCGGCGGCGGCGGCGGCGTGACGCTTTTGTTGATCGAATCTAAATGAGCATTTTTCTTCTGATCGTATTCTTCCTGCCATTTCTTAGCCCAAAAAATGGCTTCCCCCTCAGATTCCGTTTCTTTTCGCCGAAGCACCTTTACTTCCAAGGTGTCTTTATCCGTTTCGCGTTCCATTGCCACCCAGAGTTTTTTCCCATCGGGCAGGGTTTTATACCAAGACCCAATTTCAGTGACAAAGCGCCGGAAGTTTTTCACCCAACCGACTTGCCCGGCTCCCGCCCATTGAACAGATACCAAGTGTTTTCGGGTTCGTTTGTCCAGATTCTCCAGAGATTCATCTGCCTCCGCTTTCGTTTGGCAAAGGACTCCCGGCCCACTTTGTTCCAAGGTGAACGCTTCGGTTAATTTATATGGCACAACCGCAAAAGAAAAATCTTGGCCATCCTGCCGATGTGGTTTGGGGAGCGACGCCGCCAGGTAACGCACTTCGCCATCAAAAAATTGTTTTATCGAATCATTCGATGGTTCGGGAGGGGCGAGGGTAATTTTTACACCGACTTTCATCGCGGCTTTCATAATAATCCCAGGGAGGAATTTTCCCTGATGATTAGCCAATTTTCGGTTGCGGTGCAATTGCAAACCACTCCGCCGCCGCCGCCGGGCGCATCCGCTTCAAATAGTTCGTGCGGATGACCTGCGGGCTGTTGCCGGCCTCATCGGCCACACGCGGCACGTCGCCAGACTCCGCCACGCGGGCGGAAATGTAAGTGTGCCGCAGCGCGTTGTGTTTCCATTCCAGCGCCTCGATTTCATTCTTAACGTCGGCGGTGTCCGTCGCCGTTTTCAAAAGTTGTTTCGTGGTGTTCACCAAGGAAACGACCTTCCCGCTTTTTTTCGCCAGCGGCAGCAAGAACGCTTTCAGGTTGGCTTTCAACGGCACAATCCGGCGCGTGTCGGTCTTGGCGTTCTCAGCTTTGACCTCGATAAATCCTTCCTCCAGGTCAATGTCCTGCCATTCCAAGCGCGCAATTTCGGCGTGGCGCAGGCCGGCGAATCCGCCAATGACAATCATCGGCAAAATCCGGTCATCGGCGGCGGCAATCAGCCGGCGCATTTCGTCGGCAGAATATGTGGAGATTTGACCCAGCTTCCGCTTCGTGTATTTCTGGACGCCATCCAACCAGTCCGTTCCTTTCGTCAGATAACCGCGCAGCACCAGCCAGCGGTTGAAAAAACCGATGGTGTCACGGTGGTTGGCTTTCGTGCGCTCTTTGAACGGCAATGCGGTCAAATAATCCGCGACCATTTTTGCCGAAATGGAGTCCACCGCATCTTGGTTGAATTTCGTTACGAACGCATCGAGTGCCGCCGCAAGCTGTTTTTGGCGATCACCCGATTTGCCGTCCGACTCGGCCTGCTTCTTCAGTTTCTCGACAGCATCGGCCACGGTAATCTTGGGCAGTTCAACCGCGTTGCGCTTCAACCAGTCGCGGCAGACCTCCGCGAGCGTTGCCTTGCCGGCGAGCATGATGCGGGCATCGGCATAATCGCGGGCAGCGTGATCCAGCGTGATATTCAGCGGTTCGAGAATTTCAACGGCTCGCAAATAGGCGTGCCGGTCAGCGGCTTTCAGCTTCAATGCCGAGGCATCACCCGTCAGGACAGCTTCAATGGCATCGTTGGCAGCACGTTTGGCAGCGTCGAATGTAGTGCGCCAAGCCTGCTTGCGTTTGCCTTGTTCCCGGTAGAGAACGCGGAAGATTTTATGGCCGTTTTTCTCGACAAGCCCAATTGTGACCGAGACACCCTCTTTCGAGACCCGCAGCGGAAAGGTTGGCTTCTTCATGCCAACCAGTGTAGCAAAGTGAGTAGAAGAATCAAGAACTATAGTAAAACCAAATAAAAATGGTCGGGGCGGGGAGATTTGAACTCCCGACCTCTTGCACCCCAAGCAAGCGCGCTAGCCGGACTACGCTACGCCCCGAACCATTGGAGCGCTCATTCTATCCGGTCGGCGCGCGGTTTCAATGCCGAAGATTGCCAAACTAAAACGCGCGCCAAACCGCCGCTTGCCGCCCTGCCCGCTTTGCGTTAGCTTGCGCGCATTATGGATGCCACGCCTTTTCCGCCCACGCCGCCGCCGCTGTCGCCGCCGGTCATCACGCCGCCGCCCGCGCCCAGACCGCGCCCAAGCCGGGGCTGGATGGTCACGGCCATCGTTCTCGCCGTGCTGCTCGGTTTCGCCGGGCTGGTGATCATGGCGCAGTTCGTGGCGCACATGGGCTTCAATCACAATTTCAAAACGGACAGCGCGCGGGAAGTCGGGCCGAAGCTGGAGGAATGCCTTTTGGAAGACAACAATTCGCAAAACAAGATCGCCGTCATCACCGTGGATGGAATCATTTCCGGCCACGATTACGATGAGTCCGGCAACAACCTCGTGGACGTAATCCAGGCGCAGCTCGACCGCGCCAGCGATGACAAGCACGTCAAGGCCGTCATCCTGAAAGTGGATTCTCCCGGCGGCGAGGTGCTGGCATCCGACGAGATTTACAACGCCATCCGCGATTTTGAGACCGACGAGCCGGACGACCACGGCAAGCCCGGTCGCAAGGGCAAGCCGGTCATCTGCTCAATGGGCAGTCTCGCGGCGAGCGGCGGCTATTATATTTCGTCCGGCTGCCGCTGGATTGTCGCCAACGAACTGACCATCACCGGCAGCATCGGCGTCATCATGCACGGCTGGAACTATCGCGGCCTGATGGACAAGGTCGGCGTCGCGCCGATGACCTTCAAGAGCGGCAAGTTCAAGGACATGTTGAGCGGCGAACGCGAGCCGTCCGAAATTCCGCCGGAAGAGCGCGCGATGGTGCAAGGACTGATTGATGAAACTTACGGAAAGTTTACCAACGTCGTCGCCGAAGGCCGTGGCGACGCCCACGCCCTGAACAAAAAGGACGGCGCGGCGCTCGCGGACAACTGGACGGATTATGCCGACGGCCGCGTGCTGTCCGGCACGCAGGCGCTTGACCTCGGCCTCGTGGACGAGCTGGGCGATTTTGACGACACCGTGGATCGCGCGATCAAGATCGCCAAGATTGATTCCGCCAACCTCGTCGAATACCGCGAGCGCTACGACCTCTCGAATTTTCTCTCGATGTTCGGCCAGAGCGGCAAGGCGCACGACATCAAGCTCGACCTCGGCGTCGAGGCGCCCAAGCTCCAGGCCGGCCTGATGTATTTTCTCTACCAGCCCTGAGCCGTGAAGCACGTCACGGTCATCGGCCATCCGCTCGTCCAGCACAACCTCACGCGGCTGCGCGACGCGCGGACGCAGCCGCAGGAGTTCCGCCAATTGCTCAATGAAATCGCGGCGCTGATGACCTACGAGGCGACGCGATCGTTCGTGTTGAAAAAAATTTCCGTCCGCACGCCGCTGGAAAAAACCGTCGGCGCGCAACTGCGAAATGAAATCGTCCTCGTCCCCGTCCTGCGCGCCGGCTTGGGAATGTTGGCCGGCATCTTGGAATTGATTCCCCACGCGCGCGTCGGCTTCCTCGGCCTGAAACGGGATGAAACTACATTGGCCGCGCACTTCTACCAGAAAAGCTTGCCGAAGAAACTGGGCAACACTGAAATCATCCTGATTGACCCGATGCTCGCCACCGGCGGCAGCGCCGTGGCCGCGCTCGACTACCTGCGCGAGCAGGGCGCGAAGAATCTCCGGCTCGTCAGCCTCGTCGCCGCACCGGAGGGCATCGCCCGCGTGCGAAAGAGTTACCCGAAGCTGCCCATCTTCACCGCCGCGATTGACCGGCAGCTAAATAACGTCGGCTACATCCTGCCCGGCCTCGGCGATGCGGGCGACCGGCTGTTCGGAACGTAAAATTATTTCTTCCGCAGCGCGCGGTGCAGGTTGCCGAATTGAAACTCCACCGACGGCAGCAAAACCCGTTTCAACATGATCGCCAGCGGAATCGCCAGCACCGTGGACGCCACCACGTCGGACAGATGATGGGCTTGCAGCGCGATGCGCGACCACATCACCGCCAGCGCATACACCGCCGCGACCGCGCCCCAGCCACGGTGCACCAGCCACGCCGCCGCCGCCAGCCCCACCGCCGTGGCCGCATGGCCGGACGGAAAGGCGCTGAACTTCGCCTGCCCGATGAGCCAATGGCCGGCGTGCCACACCCCGTAAAAGCCCTGCGGCACTTCGAGGTTGTTCGGGCGTGTCCGGCCGAACAGCACGCGCAAGATGTCGGCCACGAAGCCGGCGGACTCGGCGGCCAGCACGCTGAAAAAGATTTTCGCCGCGCGCTGCGGGCGGTTCGCCGCGAGCAGGACGGCGGACACGACGATTCCCACCGCCGCGACCACCCAGCCTTCGCCGATTTTGGAGCACCACCACGCGAGCCGGCGCAAATCCACATTGCGCCCCACGTCCAGCGCGGCGTCCACCCGGCCGTCGAACGGCCACGCGAGCGCGACGGCGGCAATCCCCGCCAGCAGCCAGGGCAGCGCAGTCCAACGTGATTTTCCGGTGACGGACATCCGCCGAAGGTATGCGTTGCGCTTGCAAATAAAAACCCAAATCGCTAGTGTCCGGCAAATTTCTGCAATGAAGCCCGCCGCCGCCGCCGCACCTGACTGGCTCGAAAAAATCGCCGCGCGCCCGTCGCGCGCCATCGTGCTGTTCTCCCTCGCGCTGCTGCTCGCGGGCAACTGGATTCTCCCGCTGACCGACCGCGACGAGGCGCGCTTTGGCGAGGCCTCGCGCGAGATGGTTCAGCGCGGCGACTACGTCGTGCCGTGGTTCAACGGCGCGTGGCGGCTCGACAAGCCGGCGCTGATCTACTGGTGCCAGATCGCCAGCTACGATGTCTTCGGCGACAACCCGTTTGGCGCGCGCCTGCCGTCCGCGCTCTTCACGACGGGAACCGCGCTGCTGCTCGTGCGCTGGGGCAAGAAAATCACCGGCGACAATAAAACTTCCCTGATGGCGGGCGCAATGTTCGTGGCCGGGCTGCACGTCGCCATCATCGGGCGCGTGGCGACAGCGGACATGGCGCTGGTTTTCTTCTGCACCCTCGCCGCGTGGAGCGGCTGGGAATTGACGCGCCCCGAATCGCCGCGCCGCCGGTTCTGGTGGTGGATTTTTTACGGCGCGCTCGCGCTGGGCTTTCTCGCGAAAGGCCCGATTACGTGGCTGCCGCTGGGCGGAATCCTGCTTGGCCGCGCGCTGCGGAAAGATTCCTTCCGCCTGCCGCTGAATGAAACCGTCGTCGGCCTCGCCATCATGGTGGCGCTGGTGGCCGCGTGGGGCTTGCCGGCGATGAACCGGACGAACAACGCCTTCTTCAAGGTCGGCCTCGGCGAACACGTCCTGAACCGCTCCGTCGGCGTCATTGACAGCCACGGCCTGAAGGGCACGCTCGGTTTTCTCGCGCTGGTGCCGCTGTATTTCGCGACGTTCTTCGTCAGCTTTTTCCCGTGGTCCACGCGCGTGCCGTCCGCGCTGCGCCGCTGGTGGCCGGCACGCAAGCGCGACGACTTCGGCTGGTATCTCCTCGTGCAGGTGGCGCTGGTGTTCGGCGTGTTCTCGCTGGTGCGGACGAAGCTGCCGCACTACACGATGCCGGCGTTCCCCTGCCTCGCGCTGTGGTTCGCGCGTCAAATCGCCAATGACGGCAATGCTTTCGCGTGGTTCGGCAAACGCATCATCGCGATGACCGTCTTTGTTTTGCTGCTGACGTTCGTCGGTTTTTCCATTGCCAGAAATAATTTCCTGACGACCAAACTCTGGCTGGCGACGCAGTCCTACGTCCGCCCGGAAACAAAAATCGGCTGCTTCGGCTACACCGAGTCGAGCCTCGTCTGGGAATTCCGCAAGGTGTCCACCAACCGCCTCGTGCTGGGCGACGTGAAGGCCGCGAAATCCTTCCTCACCAACGCGCCGCCGTTCATCCTCGTGCTGCCGACCGAGAACCTCGCGCAACTGCCGGACACGAACGGCCTGCTGATCCGCGTCCACGGCCTCGACATGGTGAAGCTGAAGAACCGCGACCTGACCGCCATCGTCCGGCCGTGAAATTTCCGGGCGCGCGGGTTTTCCGCGAGGGCGCGGAAAACTGCGCCCGAGGCGGGCACGCTCCCGTTTCCATTTCGGAACCCGGTTTAATTTTCCCTTTCCGTTTTTGCGCGTGCCGACTAGCCTCCCGCCATGCGCGACGCCTCACTCGACTTTCTTAAGAACCTTGTCAACACGCCCAGCCCCACCGGCCACGAAACGCGCGGCCAGCGCGTGTGGCTGGATTACGCCAAACAATTTTCCGACGAGACTTTTTCCGACGCCTACGGCAACTGCGTCGCCGTCCTGAACAAGGGCGCTTCGCCGCGCATCATGCTCGCGGCGCACGCGGACGAAATCGCCATGGCGGTAAATTACATTGACGACAACGGCTTCATTTACGTCCGCAAAATGGGCGGCATTGACGCGGCCATCACCAAGGCGCAACGCATCTTCATCCACACGCGCGGCGGCGCGGTCAAGGGCGTCGTTGGCAACGTCGCGCCGCACCTGATGAAGACCGAAGGCGATCCGAAACCGCCGAAGATCCACGACCTCTTCATTGACATCGGCGTCGGCTCGCGCAAGGAGGCGGAGAAGATTGTCCGCATCGGCGACCCCATCACGCTCGCGGACGAGTTCGACATTCTACGCGGCGACCTCGCGGTGGCGCGCGCGTTCGACAACCGCATCGGCACGTTCGCCGTGGCGGAGACGCTGCGGCTGCTCAAGGAATCCAAGGTGAAGATGAACTGCGAAGTCTGCGCCGTCTCCAATGTGCAGGAGGAAGTCGGCCTGCTCGGCGCGCGGCAGATTGCGTATTCGCTCAAGCCGGACATCGCGCTCGTCGTGGACGTGACGCACGCGACGGATTATCCGACCGTGAGCAAGACGCAGCACGGCGACATCAAGGTGGGCAAAGGCCCGGCCGTCACCCACGGCGGCTGCAACCATCCCGACGTCGTCGCGCGACTGGAAGAAGTCGCGGCGAAGAAAAAAATCCCGCTCCAGCACGAGGCCATGTCCGCGACGAGCGGCACGGACACGGACGTGATCTTCTGGACGCGCGGCGGCATTGCCAGCGCGCTCATCAGCCTGCCGAACCGCTATATGCACTCGCCCGTCGAAGTCGTAAGCCTGAAAGATTTGGAGCTGATACCGCAGCTCATGGCCGCCTTCGTGCAGTCCCTCAAGAAGGGCGAAGAGTTCAAGGTGAAGATTTAAGGCGGAGTCTTAATCAGGAAGGCAGGAAAGCAGGAATCCGGCAAAGGGCGTTTGTTTTTGCGCGAGTCGCACGAAAGCGGCGAAGTCGCGGAGCGACGCATGGAAATTAGCCAGCTACGAAGTGGCTGGGAACATGGCCGCGATGTTGACTCGTCCTGAAAGGACGTTGGATTTCCGCCGTCCTTTCAGGACGGATTTAGGTTTGGACATGAACCAGACACTTCGTGTCTGGCTAATTTCCGGTTGTCCCGTCGGGACGAAAGCAAGCCTCTGCCGTCCCTCCCGGGACTGAAAATCCTATTTTGCAATTAACCCACGGTTTCACCGTGGGCTATTTTCTTCCGCGCCGCCGGCGCTCCAAAGACCCTTCGGCGTTGAGCTGTCCGGCCTTGGCGTCCGGTCACCCGCTGGCGGACGTGAATTGCACCGTGCAACTGCCGGGCGATGATGCTCCGGTCGTGAATTGCAGTCTGCAATTATCCCCCCGAGAGCTTGCGAACGTGAATTGCACCCGGCAATCGGCGGGTCGGGATAGGCGGGACGTAAATTGCCCTCGGCAATTGGTTCCCCGACGGGCTGCGGACGGGAATAACGCTTCCGAATCGTCGGGTGATGATGCGTCGGACGACAATTCGGCTCTCGAATCGTCGGGCGAACGTGTGTCGGTCGTGAATTCGGCTCTCGAATCGCAAGGTCGGCATGTCGAGATCGTGAATTCGGCTCCCGAATTGTCAATCTGGGCATCCCACATCGTGAATTCGGCTCCCGAATCGTCGTCCGGACATCTCAAATCGTTAATTCGGCTCCCGAATTGTCGTCCGGACATCTCAAATCGTTAATTCGGCTCCCGAATTGTCGATCCGGGCATCCCAAATCGTTAATTCGGCTCCCGAATTGTCGATCCAGACACCCCGGGTCGTTGATTCGCCTCCCGAATTCACGACCGATGCACGTCAACCGGCCAATAAAAGACGTTTATTTGAGGCCATTTATGCAAAAACAGGCGACATTTTTCCGCAATTTTAGCCTTTGACCGGGAAACCCGGTAGGGCGGCGCTGCCGCGCCGCCGGGGTCGGTCAAGGCGGGGCGTCCGGACGGCTGACCCGCAGGTCAGCCCTGCCGCGCCCGGCCAAAACGCGACGGGTTTGGCCGTCGCCGCGCGACGGGATGAGAATAGCCCAGCCATTTATGGCTGGGTCAAGCGTCCACAAAATGAAAAAGTCCCGCGAGGGACGGCAGAAAATGCCTTTCGTCCCTAACGGGACTGGAAACCTTCCCAAACCGTGAACCCGGCGTTAAAACGCCGGGCTATTCTCGGGCTGTCCCGTTGGGATCAAGGCAGGCCGGGTCGTCCCCTGCCCGGCGGACGGGCGGAGGCCGGCAAAGTCCGTAGGACTGACATCGTTGTAGAACCGGTCGCGGTCATGAATCAAGCTCCGTCAGGAGCGACATCATCGGATAGATGCCGGGAAGATGCCGCCCCGACGGGGCTGACATTGATTATGGTCTGTGGTTCTACAAATATGCCACGCCTACGGCGCTGGGGACATAGGGCGCGCAGTCCTCTGCCCGCCGAGGCAGGTCT
>Ga0316226_1003084_pt1 | contig 14716 bp, 3 predicted proteins | sample TBH18017metaG_FD_206009 | JGI IMG/M metagenome (GOLD analysis project Ga0316226, IMG submission 206009) | Freshwater microbial communities from Trout Bog Lake, Wisconsin, USA - TBH18017 | ecosystem: Environmental > Aquatic > Freshwater > Lake > Hypolimnion/Profundal zone | place: USA: Wisconsin... | reverse complement strand
CTACATTAACGTTGACTTCTGCCATAGGGACAAAGGGACAGGTTATTTGTATCAATTCCCCATTGACCAACATCACCTATAGTATCGGGGGTAGCGGAACGGGGGCAATTATTTCGTCAGGAGCACTACCTGCCGGAGTAACGGGAAATTTTGCAGCTGGCGTGTTCACCATCAGTGGAATCCCTACAGTGGCCGGGACTTTTCTTTTTACTCTTACTACAATCGGACCATGTGGCCAGGCATCACAATCAGGAACTATCACCTCATATCCTTTACCCACAGTAAATGCTCTTGCGGATATTCCTTTCTGTACCGGCCTTACAACTCCTGTAATTTCTGTTTCCGGACCAGTACCCGGAACAGTTTTCAACTGGGTAAATAGTAACCCTGCAATTGGGTTAGGAGGAAGCGGAACAGGGAATATTCCCTCCTTTGTCACTACCAACAGCACAACAGATCCGATTTTGGCCACTTTTACCGTTACACCATCTGCCAATGGTTGTGCGGGGGTTCCGGTCACATTTGTAATTACAGTTTATCCGGCACCGGTTTTAAATACCCCATTGGTTGCCAGTGTATGCAGCGGAACAGCTTTTAGTTATACCCCTGGCAGCCTGACTACAGGAACAACCTTTGGTTGGAGCAGATCCGCTAAGGCCGGAATCAGCAATTCTGCCACATCGGGTACTGGCAATATAAGTGAAACGCTTAATAATATTACAACAAATCCAATAACAGTGACGTACGTCTACGTTTTGACTTCTAACGGATGTACGAATACTCAAATTGTAAATGTGACAGTGGTTCCAATTCCAGCGCTCACCAGTACGCTAAACCCTGCCGCTGTCTGCAGTAACACGCCATTCAATTATACTCCAGTCTACTCAATTTCAGGCACCTTTGCTACATGGACAAGGGCTGTTATATCGGGCATAAGTAACCCCATTGGTTCCGGAAGTGGCTCAATCACAGAAACGTTAATCAATACTTCAACTACAAATGTGGATGTAGTTTACGTCTATTCCCTGAATGCAGGAGGTTGTACAAATACACAAAATATAACAGTGAGGATAAAACCTACACCATCTTTAACCAGTGGATTATTATCCCCGGCAATATGCAGTAACACTTTGTATTCTTATATTCCTACGAGCGGAACCAGCGGTGTTACTTTTATGTGGAACCGCACGAATATGGCCGGAATAACCCCTGCAACCGGATCAGGATTAAATAATCCCAACGAAACATTGGTTAATTCAACACCGAATTCTGTTAATGTGACTTATGTTTATACTCTTGTCGGGGCAGGATGTACCAATATTCAGAATGTAGTAGTTCCGATATCTCCTGTACCAACACTCAGCAGCACAGTTACTCCGTCAGCCATTTGCAGCAACACGCTCTTTTCGTATGTCCCGACCAGTGCTACAGCCGGGACGACCTTCACCTGGAATCGCGCATCAATAACCGGGATCAGTAATCCAGCTGGTTCAGGAGCAGACAATCCAAATGAAGTACTCATCAATACCACAACCGGTCCGGTAGATGTCACTTACGTATACACTCTAAATTCAGCAGGATGTACTCATAGTCAAAATATTGTTGTAAAGGTTAACCCTATACCAACACTAACAAGTATTCTTCTGCCACCTTCAATCTGCAGTAACACCATATTTTCCTATACCCCGCTAAGTGGAACGACCGGGACTACATTTTCATGGATTAGGGCATTAGTAGCTGGCATCAGTAATCCGCCGGTCACCGGAACAGGAAATCCCAATGAAACGCTGATCAATACCTCACCAAATCCCCTTAATGTAACTTACACCTATACTCTGGCTACTGGTAGTTGTACAAATCCAGTCACATATGATGTTCAGGTTACTGTTAATCCACGCCCGACCCTTACAAGTACTCTGACACCTCCGGCAATATGCAGCAATACATTGTTTTCCTATACCCCAACAAGCGGATTATCGGGAACCGTTTTCTCGTGGACACGTGCAGCTGTCGGAGGGCTCACCAATCCTGCTTCCTCAGGAACCGGAGATCCGGCTGAAGTACTGATTAACAACTCTGCCACTCCGGTTAGTGTAACCTATGTTTATTCTCTATCGGCCAATGGATGCACTAATCCAACCCTATACAATGTTGTGGTAACAGTTAATCCGACTCCTACTTTTACAAGTACTTTATCACCGCCAGCAATCTGCAGCAACACTCTTTTCACCTACATTCCTGCAAGCGGAACTGCAGGGACAACTTTCGCATGGAGCAGGGCTGCAGTGACCGGAATCACCAATCCGGCTACCTCAGGAACAGGAATTCCTAACGAGACACTTATCAATTCCACTAGTTCACCTATTACAGTAATTTACGTATTCACCCTCTCAGCAAATGGTTGCGGTAGTCCATCAACTTATAACGTATCAGTTGTTGTAAATCCACTGCCCTTACTAACCAGCACTTTAACGCCCCCGGCGATATGCAGCAATACACAATTTTCTTATACACCGACAAGTTCCAGTTCAGGTATATTATTCAACTGGAGCAGGGCCGCGATAAGCAATATAAGTAACCCTGCTTCATCAGGTACCGGGGATCCATCAGAAACATTATTCAATACATCGGCCTTACCGGTAAGCGTAACTTATGTGTACACATTGTCAGGAAACGGGTGCAATGGAATAGCATCCTATAATGTTGTAGTTGTTGTAAATCCTATTGCCACACTTTCAAGCACACTCAATCCACCGGTAATTTGCAGCAACTCGGTATTCAATTATACACCCACAAGTAACACTCCGGGTGCAACTTTTAGTTGGAGCAGAAATTTGGTGGCAGGAATCAGTAATCCTGTTGGTTCAGGTACAAATAATCCTAATGAGACTCTGATAAATACAACAAATGCCCCGGTTGATGTAACATATGTATACACATTGTCAGGTGGCGGATGCACCAATCCGGGTACCAGTAACGTTGTTGTTACCGTAAATCCCAATCCTACATTATCGAGTTCGTTAACACCTCCGGCAATATGCAGCAATACCGCGTTTTTTTACACACCGACAAGCAATGCTCCAGGGACATCATTTTCATGGAGCCGTGTTGCAGTGGCAGGAATAAGTAATTTAACGGCTACAGGAACGGGTAATCCTAATGAGACACTCATAAATACAACTACTGATCCAATAAATGTTATCTATAAATACACGTTAACTGCCAACAGTTGTGTTAATGTAGCAACTTATAATGTCGTAGTGCAGGTAAAGCCGAGGCCAATACTTACAAGTACTCTAACTCCACCCACAGTTTGCAGTAATTCACTTTTTTCTTACACGCCTGCAAGTAGTACCGCTGGGACACAGTTTGCCTGGAGCAGAGCGGCTGTTACCGGAATTAGTAATGTAGCAGCCAGTGGATCAGCTGATCCGAATGAGATTCTGGTAAACACGACTAATGCGGCAATAAATATTACCTATGTTTATCAGCTATCAACTTCCGGTTGCACAAATCCTACAAGTTTTTATTTAACTGTCACAGTCAATCCACAACCGGTTTTGACCAGTACCCTGACACCACCGGACATTTGCAGTAACTCAATCTTTTCATATACCCCAACAAGCTTTACCGGTGGTGCCACATTTAACTGGAGTCGCGCGGCTATTGCAGGGATAACTAATCCTGCGTCAACAGGGAGTAATAATCCGCTTGAAAACCTGGTAAATGCAACAAATTCCCCAATCAGTGTGAGTTATACATATACTGTTTCAGCAAATGGTTGTACTAACCCCTCAACCTATACTGTTTCAGTAATGGTTAATCCGGTTCCAGGCTTAACCAGCACACTGACCCCTCCGGCGATATGCAGCAATAGTATATTTTCCTATACCCCGACAAGTAATATTTCAGGGACTACGTTTAGTTGGACACGTGCTTCGGTGGCTGGAATCAGTAATGCGGGTTCTTCCGGGACTGATAATCCAAATGAGACTCTAATTAACACGACAAATGCGCCCAAAAGTGTCACGTACGTTTATTCGTTAAGTAAAGGAAGCTGCATTAATCCATCCACCTACAATATTGTCGTGGTGGTGAATCCTGTTGCTTCCCTCAGCAGTAGTCTTGTACCACCCGGAATTTGCAGTAATCACCTCTTTAGCTATATACCTACAAGTGGCACGGCTGGCACAACTTTCACCTGGAATCGTGCTGCCCTGGCAGGGATAAGTAATACTGCCGCATCAGGTACTGACAATCCCAATGAAACGCTGATCAATACAACAATAAGTCCGATAACAGTAACCTATATCTATACATTATCTGCAAACGGTTGCACAAACTCCCAGAGTGTGAACGTAATTGTAACTCCATTGCCTGTTCTGACAAGCACTCTGGCTCCGGCTGATATTTGCAGCAATACACTTTTTTCATACATTCCGACGAGCACAATTAATCCAACAACTTTTTCCTGGAGTCGTGCGACCGTGGCCGGGATAAGCAATCCGGCAACTACGGGCACGGGCAATATTTCAGAAACGCTAATTAATACAACCGGTTCTGCTGTTTCAGTGACTTATATTTATACCTTAACTGCAAGCGGGTGCGTGAATTCAATCACTTATAGTGTTGTAGTTAAAGTAATATCAAGTCCGGTTTTGACCAGTTCTTCCACTCCTCCTGCCATTTGCAGTAGTTCGGTATTTTCTTATTTACCAACCAGTTCCACCTCAGGAATTACCTTCAACTGGACCCGGGCGGCCGTTGCCGGGATAAGTAATGCAGCAGCCAGTGGGACTGACAATCCGAACGAATCATTGACCAATACAACATCGGCCCCGGTGAGCGTTACATATATTTATTCGCTTGACATTGCCGGGTGCTCCCCCCCACCAACATACAATGTGACGGTTCAGGTTAAGCCCACACCTATACTCTCAAGTTCCCTGACTCCAACGGGTATCTGCAGTAATACCTTGTTTACCTATAATCCAACGAGTGCCACTGCCGGAACAACATTCACATGGAGCAGGGCAACTGTCGCAGGGATCAGTAATCCGACAGCAACCGGGACCAATAATCCGGGTGAGTACCTCGACAATACTACAACGAACCCGATTGATGTAATCTATATTTATACGCTTACGGCCAATGGCTGCACCAATACCCAAAATGTAACCGTTAAGGTAACCCCGATGCCTTCGCTCACCAGTGCGATTAATCCTCCTAATGTTTGTAGTACCCATCCCTTTACGTACACCCCTACGAGTAACGTAGGAGGAATCACGTTTAACTGGAGCAGGGCTGCCCTTGTGGGAATCAGTAATCCGGCAGCATCAGGCACGGGAGCAATCAATGAGAACCTGATTAATACTACACTAAGCTCTATTTTAGTGACCTACGTTTATACGATGAGTTTGAATGGTTGTACTAACACAGCCAACATACAGGTATTGGTGGTTCCTGCTCCTCAGGTAAATGCGAGTGCTTCGGATGTTTCGGTCTGTGCCGGAAGTACCCATGATCTGTATTCTTCTACTTCAGTAGCCATACAAACTGTTGATTTAATAAATGAAACTTTTGATGGTGCAAATTCATGGACTACTTCAACAGCGGGATCAAACGGGGGAAATGCTGCAAATGCTGCCTGGACACTTCGCCCTAATAACTATACAAATGACGGGATTACTTTCAGATCAAATACTACAAGTCAGTTCTACCTGTCAAACAGTCTTGCTCAGAACGGAACAGTTACATCAACGACACTCCAGTCTCCGGTAACGAATACAACCGGATATTCATCTCTTTCACTCAGCTTCTGGCAATTTTATAGATTCGCGAATGTTTCCAATGAGTCGGCCAGAGTTCAGGTGTCTATCGATAATTCGATTTGGACGACAGTTGCTACCTATACAAGTACCCAAGGAACATTCACTGGAAATATTACAACATTTGCAAATTCGACAATCGATCTTAGTGCTTATATTGGCAATCCCACTTTTTACATTCGGTTTTATTATTATACAGGAGCCAGAGCCAAATATTGGGCCATCGATAATGTTAAGTTGACCGGAGCAGTTGCCCCCACAGTCAGCTGGAGTTCTGTACCTGCAGGTTTTACCTCAAACATTGCCAATCCGACAGGTATTGTACTTACTCAAACAACAACTTATACTGCGACCTATTCCTATCCGGGATTTACCTGCACAGGGCAGGCTTCAGTTACGGTTAACAAGCTCAATGATGATGAACTTCCGGTTATCATTAATGTGCCTCCCGATGTGACTTTTGAATGCGGCGATTGTATCCAGGCTTTCGTAAACGCAGATTTTGAAGGGAATCCATCAATTACCACGTGGGCGTATATCAAAAGCATACCCGGGAATCAGGGTGTCCCGGGTTGGTACACTACAGCTCCATCGGGCAATATGGAAATTCAACATTCTGGTTGTGTAGCATGCGGAAGCCCCATTTCATATAATGGAAATTATCATGCAGAACTAAATTCCGATGGTGTAGGAGATTTCTATCAGCAGTTCTGTACTGTACCTACAACAACAGTCCAGGTTATTTTTCATCATATGAAAAGGGTCCCACCAACACCTAATGGCCTGCCTGATGTAATGGCTGTTTATACTGGTCCGGACCTGGCTCATCTAACCAAGGTTTATACAGCATCCACCACCAGTACCACTACCTGGACAACCAATATAGTAAACGTGCCAATCCCGGTAGGACAAATCTCAACAATTTTCCTTTTCCGCGCTATATCAACCTCGTCAGGAGATCTCACCTATGGGAATTTGATAGATGGTATACAGGCTGTAACCTTGTTTAATTCATTCCTGTTGCCCAGTGCGACAGACAACTGCCCTGGAGTGGACTTATCTGTTACCGAAGTGAAAACGCAGGGTAGCTGCGCCAGTAATTATACGCTTTTAAGGACCTGGACTGCCACTGATGCTTCCGGGAATAAAGCTTATGCCCATCAAACTGTAACGGTAGGGGATTTTATTGCTCCGGTGTTACAGGGCATACCGGCAGATATCACGATTAGTTGCGAGACACCGGTCCCCGCCTTACCAATTGTTACTGCAACAGATAACTGCGTTATACCGGTCGTTACCTACCTTGGCGAAGTTAAAACCGCAGGAAGCTGCCCAAATAATTATATACTCACCCGTAGCTGGAAAGCCACCGATTTCTGCAACAATACCACCACTGGCAGCTATAAAATAACGGTCCGCGACATTACCCCTCCGGTAATCACCCTGCCGCCCCCAATTCTTATAAGTTGCGGTACTTCAGTCCTTCCAACCTTTACCGGTATGGCTACAGTAACGGATAATTGTGATCCCAATCCAACACTTACGTGGTCAGACACAACTACTCCAGGCTCATGTCCCGGTAATTTTGAAATTAACCGCACCTGGGTTGCTACCGATCAATGCGGCAATAGTACAACGGCAGTACAAGCTATTGTTCTTCAGGATATTTCGGTTAGAGATACTACTCCGCCAGTCATCACTCTTCCCGCTGCTTTCCCGGTGAACTGCGGCGCTCCTACATCTCCGGCCGATATTGGCTGGGCAACTGTCACGGATAATTGCGACCCGAATCCAGTGCTTACTTATTCAGATGTCGCAACACCGGGAAGCTGTACCGGTCGTTCCCAGATCATCCGTACCTGGACTGCGGTGGATGCGTGCGGCAACATCCGGAATACTCCACAGACCATCAATATTCAGGATATCATTGCGCCAACCATAACTATTCCAGGAAATATCACGATTAGCTGTGATGCTTCCAGACTTCCTGCAGCCACGGGCGGAATCGCCACTGCGGTAGATAATTGTGATCCGGTGCCAATAATCTCCTATACTGATGTGACCAATGCAGGAGCGTGTGCGGGCGCCAATGTGATCCTGAGAACATGGAAAGCCACGGATGCATGCGGCAATTTCAATACTGCCGTACAAACGATAACCACCCACGATATTACCGCTCCTGTCATTTCATGTCCTGCACCTATTACCATAAGTTGTAATGCTTCGCAACTGCCAGCCAATACCGGAACTGCAACTGCAACTGACAATTGCGATCCAAACCCGGCAATCACCTATACCGATGTATCGATTCCGGGAAGCGGAATCGGCAATTCGTTGATTACACGAACCTGGAAAGCCACCGATTCTTGCGGAAACTTTACAACCTGCACACAATTAATCACAGTTCATGATGTTAACGCACCAACCATAACTTGTCCTGCCGATATTACCTTAAATTGTAACCAACTGCCGATTACCAGCCTGACCGGTACTGCAACGGCTATAGACAATTGTGATCCTTCACCTGTCATTACCTATTCAGATGTTTCTGTTCTGGGTAGTTGTCCAGGCAGCGCCGTTATCACCCGTAAATGGACTGCCAGAGATGCCTCAGGTAATTCCAGCTCATGCAGTCAGATCATAACAATCCACGATGTTACTGCACCAGTCATTACTTGTCCGGTTAATACAAGTATCAATTGTCAGGATTCGTCCGATCCTGCAGTTACAGGAACAGCAGTTGCAACTGATAATTGTGATCCTGCACCTGCAATCACCTTTGCAGATGCGATTACGCCTGGCCTCTGTGCAGGCAATCACCAGATATCCAGAACATGGACAGCTAAAGATGCCTGTGGTAATTCAAGTTTCTGTACACAAATAATTACTGTTCACGATATCACTGCGCCGGTGATTACCTGTCCGGCAAATCTTACGATTTCATGTTCTGCCTCATCGGCACCGGCAAGTACCGGTGTGGCAACTGCAATAGATGGTTGCGATACAGATCCGGTAATCACCTCTAGTGACGTTATAACTTCGGGTAGTTGTGCCGGAAATTACATTATCGCACGTACATGGAAAGCAACGGATAATTGTGGAAACTCAGCTATCTGTATTCAAACAATAACAGTCCAGGACATAACCCCACCCGTTATTGTCAGTCCGTCTAATTTGATAATCAACTGTCAAAGTTCGACGTTACCAGCCAGTACGGGTATGGCAACAGCAACTGATAACTGCGGAAGTAATCCAGGTGTAACTTATGCTGATGTCATAACTCCGGGGATATGCGCATCCAACTTCATTATCACCCGAACATGGAGCGCGACTGATGGATGTGGTAATCTCGGCACAGCCGTTCAGACGATTACAGTACGTGATATATCAGCACCTGTGATTACTTGTCCTGCATCAATCACAATCAATACAGAAGATTCCTCTCTCCCCTCCAATACAGGTACAGCTACTGCAACAGATAATTGTGATCCTAACCCAGTGATCTCATTTGCTGATGTCAAAACCCCCGGGAACTGTCCTGGGAAGTTTATTATTACACGTACCTGGAGTGCAACAGATGCGTGCCATAATACCAGCAGCTGTGATCAGATTATAACAATACAGGATATTACACCTCCGGTAATTACTTGTCCTGCCGATGTCACCTTAAATTGTCAGGACCCTGTTTTACCTGCCAGCACGGGTACCGCCACCGCCACAGACAACAGCGGCCTTTTACCGGCCATAACCTACACTGATGCAACTATCCAGGGAAGTTGTGCGGGAGACCGGACCATTACACGTACGTGGAGAGCTACTGACGGTTGCGGAAACTTCAGTACCTGCAATCAGATTCTTCATATTCATGATATCAATGCTCCTGTTATTACTTGTCCGGCGGATATTATAATAAATTGTGATGCAGCGAATTCTCCGGCAACTACGGGATTTGCAACAGCGATCGACGCTTGCGACCCAAATCCGGTCATTACCTATTCAGATACCAATTCACCGGGAAGTTGTGCCGGAAAATCGGCAATTACCCGTGTCTGGTCAGCCACAAATGCTTGCGGAAACAAATCAACCTGCACCCAAATCATTACCATTCAGGATAATGTTGCTCCGATACTTACCTGTCCTGCAAATATTACAATTAATTGTGACGATTCATCATTGCCGGCCCTGACCGGATCCGCCATTGCAACAGATAACTGTGATCCGTCACCAACAATCGGTTATTCGGATATAGTCGTGCCTGGAAGCTGTGCTGGTAACTACACTATATCGCGCACCTGGCATGCCACTGATAATTGTAATAATACATCTTCCAGTGTTCAGACAATTACGGTTCAGGATAATACACCCCCCACAATCGACTGTCCGGGTCCAATTATGGCTGAATGTTTATCAGAAGTTCCAGCACCGGATATATCGTTGGTCAGTGCGACCGATAACTGCGCTGGACCAGTTACAATAGCCTTCATAAGTGATGTATCTGATGGCATGACCTGTCCTAATTTTATTAGAAGAACATATAGTGCGAAAGATGCCTGCGGCAATATATCAACCTGTTCGCAATTCATCATCATCCAGGACAATACTGAGCCTGATCTTGTTGGCGTTCCTGCAGATATCACGGTAGACTGTACAAATATACCAACTGTAAATACTGTCACGGCTACTGACAACTGTAATGTAGCTCCTGTCATTACCTATTCGGAAGTTACAACTCCAGGGACATGTCCCGGAAACTATACGCTTACCCGTACCTGGGTTGCTACTGACAATTGCGCCAATTCGACCTACGATTCCCAGGTTATCACTGTTCAGGATGTAACTCCCCCTGCTATTACCTGTCCGGTTTCCGGGAATCAAACCGTGGATACTAATTCCGGCAACCACTATATCAAACCTGACGCCTCCTGGAATGCCTCCGCAACCGATGCCTGCAGCAGTTTCACCCTGACTGCCACCCTTACCGGAGCAACCACAGGAACTGCTCTTGCGACTTTAAATGGCGCATCCTTTAACGCCGGTTTGACTACCGTAACCTGGAATGCTATAGATGCCTGTGGAAACCACTCATCCTGCTCATTTACGGTTACAGTCAATGCAGGTGCCGACTTAGCTATTTCTATAGCGGCCCTTCCTGTTACCGCAACCCTCGGACAGAATCTCACCTATACGATTTGGGTTAAAAATTTAGGACCCTCAACAGCTGCGGGTGTATTGGTCAGCGAAACCCTTCCGGCGGGAATGACCCTGGTAAGCTTTTCATCCAGCGTTGGTGCCTGGGATGGGTTAACCACCTGGAATATTGGCAATATAATTTTTAATGATGTGGCCACACTGACCATCACGGTAACAGTAAACCCCATGCACTGTGCCAGCTTTACCAATACGGTTTCTGTAACCTCACCTACAACTGATCCGGTTCTTGCGAACAACACTGCAACACTGGTAACACCTGTAATTGATACCACAAACCCGGTTATCACAACTTGTCCGGTTAACCGCGTGATTTCGGGTTGTAGCACCAGTGATATTACCGATCCGGTTTTTTCAAATGGGGTCAAAACTTCAACCTATACGGTGTTTAGTGATGGCATAAACCGGGGGGTAGCCTCCGACAATTGCGGTATTACCTCAGTAACCTATCAGGATGTAGCCAGTGGAAGCAATCCGATTGTGGTATCACGGACATGGACCTTAGGCGATGCAGCCGGGAATATCTCGACGTGTACACAGCAGATTAATGTTCAGGATACTACTCCACCAACGTTTACTGCTCCAGGGCCGTACTCTTTTTGTGTCGAAAATGTCTGGTCTGCGGATTATCTCACCAATACATTAAAAATTAATCCTGATCCGGATTATTATCTTTTCATCAAAGGAAATACACTGCTCGACCTTGATCCGGTTGGCAATAATTTTTCCGATAACTGTTGTGTCATTAACTCATTGGTGATTCACTGGCGCCTCGATTTTACCAATACACCCAACCAAACTCCGCCGCCGGCAGTGCTGATCCATCCTTCCATAACCGGAACAGGGCAGCCATCAACTTATGGGTCAGACATTCAGTTCCCTGGAGATGGTGTAAACTTTACCAGTGTAGTTCATACCATAACCTATTGGCTGGTTGATTGTAATGGCAATTCATCTGCATCTTACATAGTCAATATTACCGTCAAACCGCGACCGAACGTAAAATAGCTTAATAAATGGAACATTTTAAAATTTAACCATATGGAACAACCATCTAAAATTCAAAAAAACAGGATTGACCAATATCGGATTAGCAACATATATGCTATTGAAGGTTTGAGCTTCCTGGTTTTTCAAATGAACGTTGAGGCAAAATACAAATATTCATTTAAAGGGCAAGATAAGAGCTTTAATATCTTCCTGATTCAGAATAGGGGGAAAGGTCCGCCTGGAGGGTGGGATAGTCCGGTAGTGGTCGATTTTTCGCTGCCGGACTACCTTCATGCTGCCTGATACGGCTGCAAATACAGTATAGACAAAAATTTTATCAAATCACCGAATACCAATTTTCAAATTTTTATCACAAACCAATTATTATTTACAATTAAAATTTTATTATCATGAAAAAGCAAATTTTTATTCTCGTTTTGGCGATTTTCGCAACTTTTGGAACTGCATTTGGACAGGCACTTCCCGGAACAGTAGCTACTCCATTAACTTGTGCTACAAATGATCCGCTCAATCCAATTGCCGGACGGCCTTATGATTATTCCGCCATTATTGCTCCACCCTTGGGAAATGCATTTTGGTATGCCACCTATTCCACGACCTTCACAACTGCAGGTGCAAGAGTAGCTACAATTATTCCTGCTGATGGAGTCGATATTGCAACTGGAGCAGTAAACTATAATACTCCACTAACTTCTGTCGCTTCTCCTACATCTACTACGGTAACCTGGACCTCTGCTGGTCTGGCCGGCATCGACAAAACCACCAAGCCTTTATTTATGGTAGTTGAATATACTGGGCCAACTTGTTCGAATAATATCAAAGTGATGCAGATCATTCCAAAAATTGCGTTTACGGTAGATATTACAAACATGACTCATGGTACGACTACTTCCCTGCCATACCTTACTGCTGAAAGTCAGTGTTTCGATATGGTTCAGTCAGCCAAAATGGATGCAACCTTTACTAATGTAATTATTGACTACGGTACAAATGTGCTTTTATTCGAAGTTATCGGAGCAAATTTTACAGGTTCCTATTTGCCTACTTTAAAACTTAGCGGATTACAGGGAACTCAGACTGCAGCCATTGACTGGGGTTATACAGCAGGAACCTATGATCAACCATTAGTTGCTGATCAGGCTGCTGCTGGCGGAATTACCTCTCCTGAATTTACTGTGTCTACTACAGCACCTGCAACTGATAAGGGTGTATCTATTTATGTCAGAGTCACGGTGAAAAATCATGGTTGGGAAGGTACAGCTAATGAAGATGTTTCTTTGGCAGTTGAGGCAACAGATAATACACCCCAGAAAAATAAGGATGTTGATCCAGACTGTGTAACCTTCACTTCATTTGGTGATATCGCGATGCAAACTCTAAATGCAAGACCAGCTGTTACTCCGGGTACCACAATGATGCCACAAGTACCATAATGGCTTGAGTAGTTAATTGATTATTTGCTTTTTCATGAAATTCCGCCTTTCCCGGCAGGGTACGAGCCTTGCCGGGGAAAGGGTAGGAAAGAAGAAAAAGTAAAGTTGATTTCTGTTTTTCTGCGCGGTCCTCTGCACGACCTCAGCGATCTCTGCGGAAATTTTTTTAAACCGCAAAGCACACAAGGAAGGCGCAAAGCACGTAAAGAACTAAGGTAATTCAATAAAAAATTAAGAGATGATCAATGACAAAATACTCGCATGGTCCGCCTGGTGGAAGAGCACCTTGCTTCAAAAATGCAAGAGGTGATCTGCCTGGATGGATAGATAATTTTGGTCGGGCCCCTTGTGTGGCTCCCGTTTCCCGTAATGAACTCTGGCTTACCTATCAAAATTGGGTTTGTCAGGATTTTTTGTTTCTAAACGTACCGTTTTGAGGGATTAGTGCGCCTTTTCGCGCGCGTTATAGCATCATCTTATAGTCCTAAATATCAATACGTTAGTATTATGAAGCAAAATCGTGACGGACCGGGTTCCGGGCTTTGCCGTGGCAGGGGAAGTCCCAGAGGTGACCCCAATCTCCGCAATAATAATCGCAGCAGAGCACCTTCTAAGATGCACATAATGTGTCATTTAACTGGTTAAATTTAACCAGAATGGGGAGAGTCTGGTCAATTGTTAATGGATCAATGTTTAATGATCAATGGGTCAATGGATAAATGGTCAATGGGTCAATTAAGAAGTTGACGTTCAGTATTTTGAAAATTTAACATTTAAAATTTAACATTGAATAAAGGACCAATGAAAAGATGAAGTTAAGATGCAGTTATCCAATTTATTACGTGGATCTCCTGAGACCGTTATGGTGAAAAATTCGTCAAGGAGCGAAGAAAAGTTGAACGGGCAACCGGCTGATTGCAGTCGTAACAGGGAAGCTCCGTTCAATCGCCAGAGTATCCAGGATCAATTTTCCTTAGAGAATGGTCAGTTTTTTAATGATCCCTAAATTGATGAAAAATGAAATTTAAAAGACTGTATTCCTATTTGTTACGCGGATCTCCGGTGACTTTTATGGAAGAAATTTTTTCTGCGAAGGTTGAAGGAAAACCAGCTGTTTTAAGCCGGAATGGGGAGAGTATATACTTTTTTCAAAATTTCTTCGCATTACTCAGCGACTTCAGCAGTATAGCTTTTAACCGCAAAGTGTGCAAAGAAGACGCAAAGAACGCGAAGCGG
>Ga0316226_1003081_pt1 | contig 14720 bp, 12 predicted proteins | sample TBH18017metaG_FD_206009 | JGI IMG/M metagenome (GOLD analysis project Ga0316226, IMG submission 206009) | Freshwater microbial communities from Trout Bog Lake, Wisconsin, USA - TBH18017 | ecosystem: Environmental > Aquatic > Freshwater > Lake > Hypolimnion/Profundal zone | place: USA: Wisconsin... | reverse complement strand
CTGCATCCCGCAATCCCCGCTCTCATCGACGTACATCAGGTACATCGCCTCGACTCCATTGGTTCATCCGGAAAGGGCTGATCATTCAACATTGGAGAAACCATAACGACTGTAACAATGATTCTTCATCCCGTCCGGCTTCAAAGTCATTTGTCACTCCCCATCCGCAAGGGCGGCGAGACAGCATCTTTCTATTTGTTCTTCGCTGGGATCCAGCGGAACTCGAGTCATTTTAAACGTATCGTTATCTAATTGCGGACGACACCAAAAAACGGGTATCCCGTTTTTCGCCGCAAATTGGAAACAAGCACGCATGACGCCTCCATTTGCATGGCAGCCGACGAGCACTTCTTTGACGGCATCAAGCGGAATTTCTTTGCAGTAAATACGTTTGGCTAACGCGTCATATTCTGTGGTGCCGTCCTCCTTTAATTCGTAAATCGCCCGGACCTCTTCTTCATGCTCCCACTCCTTTGACTTGGTAAAAAAAGTATCTTGGGGAGGAAACTCTGATTTCGTCAGGTCGCACATATGCCTTATGTCTGAATACGTCACTTTCTTCAGATGACCGTATTCATATGAATTTCCGATACCACCAAAAAAAGAATGGTCGGCATCCAGACCGACACAGAAACCGGCATGTTGCCCCGCATAATATCCCCACATTTTCGAGCTGCTCCACGTCTCTGACAATGACAGGATTCCGATCTGGCAATTAAGGCATTGTCGTGCGGCGATCATTGTTGCTTGGGGCATGGTTGCGTTAAGCGGGGGGTAATTGGCGCGCGTTCTTTGCAACCAATTCTCATCGTGCTTGCCACAGGCGACCATTTTTTCGCTCAGTGTCTTCGCGTCGACACGAACGTAAAACGACAGACATTCAAAAGGATCATTGAGAGCCGCCAATTGTGAAACACGCAGTCGCCTATTCACAAGGAAGGCAAGTGCGTAATCATGGGGTGGTAGATACTTGTAGACCAACTTCATGGAGCGACTCACAATCCTAATCTCGGCAACAAGGGCTTAAACATCTAACTTGCGCACCGCCTTCGTCTCCATCCGGTTTTCTTCTCCGCACTTCGAGCACCGCAGCGTCTGGCGAACGACGCGGCGCTTGGTTTCGGGATAGCCGACGGGTGTTTGGGTGGTCACCTTGTGGCAGGTGGCACAGAAGGCTGAAAGGGCGCCGGGCTGGGGGGCGGGTGACTTTTTCGCGCGGGATGCCTTGCGCTTGGGTTCGGCCGCCGGCGGAACGTACTCCCGTCCTTCGACCTCCGCCACCAGCCCCTCGAATTCGGCGTGCTTGTCGCCGCCCTCGCCGTCATCTCCGGCCGGCGGCCGGCGCTCGGGGTCGGTGGGTTGGGGTAGCTCGGCGGCCGTGAAGACCGGTCCGGCGCAAATCTCCGCCAGGAGTTTGTCGAGCTCGGGCTGAAGCGCGACCGTGGCCTCCAGCACCCAGAGCAGTTCCAGGAGTTCCTGGGTCATCTGCGCCGTCCAGACCTCGGGACGGATTTCATCCAGCGGCGATGACGTGCGGCCCGCGCCACCCTTCATCCGGTAGCGCAACCAGGAGTTCACAACCTCCAGGCCGGAGACGCTGAAGGTGAAGACAGCCTTGGAGACAGGGGCGAATTCACCCAGGCCAACGCGCAGTAGCTGCGGCGTCTCTTCGTAGGAGAACTCCTCAGGATAGGCGGCGGCGGTGCCGGGAATGGCCTTGCGACAGCGGGCCGCGCCCTGCGGTACGCCGGCTGACGCGCCATCGGGACGCATGCGCTCGCCGTAGGTATGCAGCCAGATCAGCTTCCGGCCAAGCTCCACGGCCTTCCTGAACCGTTTTGGCTCCTTCGTGATCGGAATCCGCGGGCCGGGGATCGTCAGCTCCTCGCTGAACGTGGCGACATAGCCCGGCGCCGAGAGGACCGCGTAGCAGTAGGCGAAGAGGTCTTCCGGCATCTCCGTTGCGCCCAGCGCGCCAGCCAGAACTTCGATGACGCCATGCGTCACGTTCGGCTCCTGCGCCGCCGCATCACGATAGAGGGGAATGATGTCCTTGCCGCCAAAAGAGCCGCGGAAATGATGAAGGTCTGGAACGTTCGCACATGCCACGGCAGCGGGGCCATAGCCAAGAATTCCCGTCAAGAGACTTGTTATGAATACCTGATCGTTTTCTAGGGAATGCCAGAGAGGAGCACGGGGACGATCACACAAGCGGCCATCGGGCAATACCCATTGCCTGTCAAGGCTGCGAAATGCATAGCGCGTGGGTTCAATTGGTTCGGCGTTTGGCTTGAGACTCAAGATGGCAGCAAGACGCTTCGTGTTAATGAAATCCTCATAACTGCTGGCAATACTGCGAGAGGGCGTTTCGCGAAACAGTGTTCTCCGTTCCCCCGATTGGGCGTTAAGGAGGCTAGACCAGCGGGCTGCGAGAACAGCAGAGTTCGCGGCAATCGGCCAAGTTCGCTTGAATTGAACGCCAGAGTGTTGCCAGGGGTGAATGTCAGTGAGAAGCGGCCACTTGAAAAAGCTGCCCTTGTTCTCCGGCAGGAACGGTTCCTCCCAATCCTGAAAGCAGATTTCCCAAGGCAGGTCCTTGAAGGAGCCAATCTTTTCGAGCGCGGCAAACTTCTCGGCTTGGGTGCCGGTGAGGCGGGTGTAGCGGACGATGGCGGGTTTGTTGGGGCGGTTCTTGGCGGTGCGGATGCCGATGGCGATAGCGACGGGAGTCTGGATGGCGAAGACGTTTTCGGTCTTGCGGGCGCCGAGTTGGTCGCCCTCGAGGTCGATGATCCAGAGCTCGTCGAAGGCCTCGCGCATCTTGCGGCGCATGCCGGTGAAGCCGGGTCCGCGCAGGTAGGATGAGGCGGTGATGAAGGAGAGGACACCCGGACCGCAGGCGTCGGGATTCTCGAACATTTTCCAGAGGGCCCAGCGCCAGAAGTAGACGTAGTCGTTGTACAGATTCTTGATGTGCTTGCCGCCGCCGGAGCGCTGGGCCGGCTCGATGAAGTCGCGCAGGATGGGCCGCGACGATTCGCCCTCCTTGTCGGTGTCGCCGTGGCGCACCCAGCCGCCCTTGCGTTGGAGGTCGGGATTGGCGTCGAGTTCGGCCGGGTCGTGCGACTCGCGGTCGTAAGGCGGGTTGCCCATGCAGACCATGATGGGCACGTGTTTCTTCACGTTGGCGGCGCGGCGGTGCTCGTCGGTCAGCGGCTTGGAGAAGAGGCTTTGGGGCGGCGTGTCGGCGTGGGGCGATTCCAGCGTGTCGGTGAGGTAGACGTGGATGCCATCCGCGGGCAGCGCGCCGCCGGCGGCCAGAATCATCTGGCTCAGGCGCAGGTGGCCCACGGCGTAGGGGCCCACGAGGATTTCGAAGGCATGGACGTTGCCGGCCAACTGGGTGGCCTTGCCGGCGAGCGCGCCGCGGCCCTGCCGGGCTTCGACGAGGTGCAGCGCGTGGGCGATGGCAGCGAGGGGGTAGGCGCAGGTGCCGGCGGCGGGGTCGAGCAGGAAGACGTTCTCGTCGGCGAAGGCCAGCGGTTTGCCGAAGCGCTTGTCCAGCAGTTCGGCGACGAGCCGCACCTGGGCGCCGATCACTTGGACGGGCGTGTAATAGACGCCGCGGTTGCTGCGCAGCTTGCGGTCGTAAGCGGCCAGGAAATCCTCATAGAAGTAGAGCCAGGGATCGCGGTCATCCTTGCAGAGCAGGGCCGGCTCGACGGCGGCGATGACCCGTTCGAGGATGGAGACGGGCGTCTCGACCTCGGCGCGGGCATCCCTGTTGGCCATGTGGGAGAGGACGGAGGCCAGCAGACTGTGGCCGCTTTGCAAGTCGCGGGCTGCGCTCTCGGTGGTGAGGTTCTTCTCGCCGTTGAGGCGGGCCAGCAGCAGCGAGTAGGTCAGCGTCTGAGCGTAGATGTCGGCGAACTGTTCGTTGGTCGCGTCCGGGAAGAGGGAGTCGCGCACATTGGCGTTCAGGAGCGTCAGGTTCGAGTTCGGGTCCTGAAGCTTGAGAAGCACATCTTCGCGGAGCAGGCGGCAGAGCGGGGCCAGCATGGCTGCCAGCGCCTGTGCCGACTTGGGGACGAGCGGCGTCCAGGTGAAGAAGTCCAGGAGAAGCGAGTGCAGTTCGGCGAGCTTTGTCGGCGAAGTCTTTACGAGTGCTCCCGCATCATCGGCGAGGCATACGGGACTGCCGACGCGCTCGCCGGAGCGGTAGAGTGCCCATTCCAATCCGTCGGTATAGAGGATATTGGGCAGGGCGCGGAACTTCTCCCACTGGCGCTTGTTGTGGTCCTTGAAGCGGGAGGTGTTGGCACCGAAACCCGGCGCCTTCAGTTCCACGTACCCGCAGAGCAGGCGGCAGACGGCCACGCCGATGTCCGGGCGGCCCTCGCCTTCATCGGCCGCGACTTCGGAACGTGTCTCGATGCCGAGGACGGCCGCGCGCAGCAGAGACTGGACGGGCGTTTTGAGCTGGTCTTCCGGCTGGGCCTTGGCGATCAGACTCTTTGCGATCTCCCTCAGATCAAGAGCGTACTTGTCAAACGCGCGCTGGAATGCGGCGGGGAGATTGGCAGGAAGGGTCATCATGTCACCTGACGTTCACGCATGAACGGCTTGGGCCATTCACAGGCGATTATGCACGCGCGCACACCGGGGAGCAAGTGCGCGACCCGCGACAGTGCGCGACTCGCGACTGACTCTTGGTGTACGTGTGTTTACGGGCTATTCGGGGTTACTGGAAGAACGTGATTGGATCACGTTGGAAGAACTCATCCAGCGCGATGCCGCCCGAACCGATCACCCACGCGCGCGCAGCGGGATACCGGAGACGGAATGACGCCATGCCTGCCAGCTTGCCGACCTGGCCGCTTTTTACCTCAATCCCCCAGACATTGGCTCCGCGTTGCACGACGAAGTCGACCTCTTTGTTGCCGTCGCGCCAGCTCGTCACGGACCACTCCGCGCCCTGCAGGCCGTTCAACAACTGCGCGCCGACGGCGTTTTCGACGATCCGGCCGTACCAGGCGCCGTCCGCCATGCTTGCCCGCCGTGCGAGTCCGCTCATGGCATGGATCAGCGCATTGTTCCAGAAAATGAGCTTGGGACTGCTGCCCCGTTTGCGAATCTGTCCCGCCGAATACTGTTCCAAACCGGACACCAGAAAAGCCGCCTCCAACAAACGTAGATAGTGCGCCAGTGTGGTCGTGTTCCCAACGTCCTGAAGCTGCCCCAGCATCTTGTTGTAGGAAAGCACCTGGGCAGGATAGCGGGCGGCAAGACCAAACAGATGACGCATCAGAATGGGTTTCGTGACCGGCGCAAGTTGGAACACGTCACGCGACAGGACAGTTTCAATCATGGCATCCATGATGTACTGACGCCAAGCCGCCTCATCGTCCGCAAACACGGCTGCGCCGGGGTAACCGCCGAAATACAGCCACTGCTCCAGGTCCCAGCCGAAGGCTGCGCGACATTCCGGCCATCCCCAATGCATGCACCGATGCAGGAAGAACCGACCGGTCAGGCTTTCCGTGAGACCAGACTGCACCAATAGGGCGGACGATCCCAGCAGGACCACGCGCAAAGGAATCTCCCTGGCGCGGGTCTCGTCCCACATCCGCTTGACCGTCTCGCTCCAGCCTTTGACCTTCTGGATTTCATCCAGCACCAGCAGCACCGGTTTCTTGCTCCTGGCCGCATCCATTTCGGCCAGCCGCCAGTGACTTTCGATCCACTCCGACCTGGGCGGCACAGGCGCATCGGCAGCGGCCCAATGGTTGGGGCAGGCCATACGCGCGCACAACTGGCGTACGGCCGTGGTCTTCCCCACCTGCCTCGGACCGACGACGACATGCAGAAGCCCCGGCGTTTTTTTAAGGCCTTTCTCCAAAGTCCCGACGATGGCGCGTTCGTATTTCATGCCTTTGCAGCTTACCATTTCGGCCGATCATGATGCAACAAGTACTCAGTCATTGAGTATTTTTACTCAGTCATTGAGTATTATGAAGTAGGCTGCCGCAGGGCGCAAATCACCGCCTGCAACAGCGCTTGCGCCGGCCTATGCGTTGTTCGTACCATGGCCGCGTCTCAGTCTTCCTGCGCGTGCGTTCATCGTGTGCCTAATAGCCTTCAGCCTGCACTCCCCCCATGCACGATCCCATCGTCATCACTGGTCTCGGTCTCCTCTCCCCGCTTGGCATTGGCGTCGAGGAGACGGCGATGGCCTTGCGCGAAGGCGCGCCGGCGCCCGGTCTCTCGGCGCGCCTGCAAACCGCGGCAGGCGAGGTGCCGCCGTTCGCACTCGCCGAGTGCGGCGTGGCACCCAAGGCCTATCTCGACCGTCACAGCGAACTGCTGCTGGCCGCCTGCGGCCTGGCCTTCCGTCATGCCGCGCTCGATCCCGCCACGCTGACTCCGGAGCGCAGCGGCATTCTGGCCGGCGCGGCCTGGGGCGGCCAGGACACCATGGCCGCGTTCTTCGACGACTACGTCAAGAAGGGGCCGCGGCTGGTCAAACCCTTCCTCTTCCCGCACGCCTACTTCAACACCTCGGTCAGCCTGGCCGCCATGGAGTGGTCGCTGCGCGGACCGCATCAGGCCTTTGCCACCGGCCGCATCGCCGCCGGCCAGGCGCTGGTCGAAGCGTACGATTTGCTGCGCGAGAACGCCGCGGACCTCCTGCTTGTCGGCGGCTGCGAAGCCCTGGGAGCCACGCTCGTGCGCGCCCTGACGATCATTGGCGACCTCGCGGGCGCCGGCCATCTCCCCGGCGAAGCCTCTGCCATGTTCGTGCTGGAACGCACCAGCCGCGCGCACGCGCGCGGCGTGCAGCCGCGGGCCACCATCCTGGGCACCGGGCTTGCCGGCTCGAACGGCGTTCCCGGCGCGGACGGCGTGACGCGCGCCGCGCGGCAGGCGCTGGATGAGGCCGGCTTGAAGGCTTCTGACCTGTCTGCCGTCGTCTCCTCCGCCACCGACGCGGCAGGCTGCGATGCGGCCGAAGCGCAGGCGATGGCCGCGCTGACGACGCCCGCACACACGCCTGTTGTCTCGCCCGTGGCCTTCTGCGGCGATTCGCAGGGCGCCACCGCTGCCCTGCACACCGCACTGGCTGTGGTCATGCGCGCACACAACATCCTGCCCCGCCTGGATGCGGCCGCCACGCCGCTGCCGCCCGGCCCGATCCTCGTGCTCGCCGCCGATCTCTGCGGTTCGGCCACGGCCCTGGTCATTGCCTGACGCGCAAGTCTGGCAATAGCGAGGGTGCGCCAAGCGCCTCACACGATGACGACGTGGAGCGTGCACGTTGATTCGTAGCCGTCCGCAGATGACGCAGATGTAGCGTCTGTTGGCTTATCGCCACTCAACAATCTGCGCAATCTGCGTCATCTGCGGACAGAACCGGAAGCACCTGGCATGGCAAGGGATCATGGCAAGCGCAATCCTGGCAACTGAGAGCAACGGGGGCTTCGACAAGGATTCAGTTTCGGCAGCTCCCCGCTTGGCTCCCGCCGACCGAATCTGCTATACTATGCAAAACCCGTTTTGAGGAGTGATGGCCATGCAAAAGTACGTTTGCGGCACCTGCGGCTACATCTATGACCCCGCCAAGGGCGACCCGGACAACGGCGTCCCCGCCGGCACGCCCTTCGAGAAGGTGCCGGACAGCTGGATCTGTCCCGAGTGCGGCGTCGGCAAGGCCGAGTTCTCTCCCGCAACCTGAGAGCAGGCGCGCATGACTGTCGGCGAGCGGCTTGACCTGGTGGTGGAAACCGTCGTCTTCCGGGGACACGGACTCGCACGACACGCAGGCCAAGTGGTCTTTGTGGCGGGCACCGCGCCCGGTGAGCGGGTGCGCGTGTGCGTGGCACACCTGCACCGCCGCTTCGTCGAGGCGGAGTTGGTCGAGGTGCTGGAAGCCTCGCCCGACCGTTGCGATCCCTGCTGTCGACTTCCAGACGGCAACCGCGTCCCCGGCTGCGTCTATGACCACCTTGCCTATCCGGCTGAAGTCGCGCTGAAGCAGCGCCAGCTTGATGACTTCCTGCGCCGCCTGCCCGGCGGCGCCGAGATGACGATGCTGCCGCCGCTTGCTTCGCCGCGGCCGCTGCACTACCGCAACAAGATCGTCCTGCATGCCGCCCGCCTGCCGCCTGACCAGCGCGTGCTGCTGGGCTATGTCGGCGACGACAACCGCCGCGTGCTGGATCTCCCCGCCTGCCCCCTGGCCCGGGAGCCGATCAACGATGCGCTGGCGGCCTTCCGCGCATCAGAAGCGAGCCGTCGCCTGCGCCATGACCAACAGGTGACCTTCCGCTGGACACCCGCCAACGGCGCCGTGTGGTGGACCGATGCGGCGCCGCGAGTGGAGCCGCTGACCGACCAGGCGCCGTTCGGTCCGGTGCAGACGCCTGCCGACGGCTTCTACCAGGTCAACCCCGAGGTCGCCGACGCCCTGGTCCGGCAGGTGACATCCTGGTGCGAGACCTCCGGCGGCGCAGGGCAGCCGCTACTGGACCTCTACTGCGGTGTCGGGCTCTTCGCGATCGCGGGCGCCCGGGCTGGCGCCACCCCCGTGGCGGGTGTCGAGTCGGGACGCGCCGCCGTCGCGGCTGCCCAGGCCAATGCCCGCACGCACGGCGTCGAGGCCAGCTTTCACTGCCAGACGGTGGCGCAGTCCGGCCAACTTGGTTTCGACGGCTTTCCCCTGACCGGCGCCACGGTGATCGTCGACCCGCCGCGCCAGGGACTGGAGCCCGAAGCCGTCGCCGCCCTCATCGCGGGCAAACCCCCGCGCCTCTGCTATGTTTCGTGTGATCCTGCCACGCTGACGCGCGATCTCAAACTGCTGCTGCCGGCGGGCTATGCCCTGCGACGCGCGCAGCTCTTCGACATGTTCCCGCGGACCGCCCATTTTGAGACCGTCGTCTGGCTGGAAGCCACCGCGTGAGTCGCACCGCCTGCCCACAGTCCAGCCTTTTCGGGAATGCCGGCGACGTGCCGGCCGGGTTCATCAGCCGGCCGCTGGAACTGGACACTAGGGGGCGGATTGCTCGAACGACTTGATCAACTCCCGGATCAAGCTCAGCAGTTCGGGTTCGAGCACATCGCGGGCGATGACCGTGTTGTTCAGTGTCCCCAGGACACGGGCAAAAGGACCGCCCCGCTCGGCGGACCCCAGAAAATCCGGCGCGGGCTTTTCGCGGACCAGACCGCGGTCGACAAAGGCCTGGAACACGCGGCACATTTCCGCGGGTTCGACGGTGAGCTGGTCGACGCTCAGATCCGTCCAGTGCGTATCTTTGACGTCCTGTGAGAAATCGTTCCCGATCAACGGGCTGGTTCCGTGCTGGATGCGCAAATGACCGGACCCCATGAGTGTCAGGTGCGTCGTCGCCTGCCCCATCGCCGGGGTGTAGTAGACCTCGAGCTTGTTCAGCTGTGACGCTTCGACGACGAACCGCTGCACGTCGTTGCCGCTGCCAAACATGGCGCAGCCGGACACGCCCCATCCCAGCATCAACACCAGCACCACGAACCATCTGCTGCACGTCGTCATAGCACGTCTCGCTCCATGGCACCCACTGTGGCACGCGGCGTCCAGCCTGTCGAGTCCACACTGCATGCCCACATCCGCCTTGCCGATAGGCCGGGTTGCTGCGGTATGATACGGCATCAGACCGGAAGCGGCCTGCAGGATCATCCATGTCCCCTCATCTTACGCTTCTTGAACGCTTGTCGGAAGGCCCGCTGGTCGGCGACGGGGCCATGGGCACCTATTTGCATGAACTCGGCTACGATATCCGCCAGGGTCCCGAAACGCTCGTGCTGACCGACCCTGATGCCGTGCGGCGCGTGCACGCCGCCTATCTTGAGGCCGGAGCCGAACTGCTGGAGACCAACACCTTCGGCGCCAACGCGCTGCTACTGGCGACTCCGAGCCGCGCCGGGCAGGTGCAGGAGATCAACATCGCCGCGGCCCGTCTCGCCCTGGAAGCGGCTGGCGCGCGCGCCTGGGTGGCCGGCTCGATCGGACCGGTACCGCTGGCACCGCGCGACGAGGGTTGGAATGAACCCCTGGTGCGCGCCACCTATCGCGAACAGGCCCAGGCGCTCTGCGAAGCCGGCGTCCATGCCTTGCTGCTGGAGACCTTCGAAGACCTTGACCTCCTGCTGCTGGCGCTGCGCGAAACCCGCGCCGTGGCCGGCAGCCGCCTGCCCATCATCGCGCAGATGGTCTTTGCCGACGGCCACGCCTCCGGCCTCAGCGCCGACGCTGTGGCGCAGCGCCTCGTGGCCGGCGGCGCGGACGTCGTCGGCGCGAATTGCGGCCGCGGCCTGCCGGCGATCCGTCAGGCCGTCGACGGCCTGCTGGCCGGTTGCGGCGAGCGCGCCTTCGTCAGCGCCTACCCGAACGCCGGCTATCCGGAACAGATCGGCGGTCGCACCGTCTATCTCTCCACGCCGGCCTATGTCGCCGAGCAGACCGCCAACTGGGCGCGACGCGGTGTCCGGCTGCTGGGCGGTTGCTGCGGCACGACGCCCGAGACGACCCGCGCCATCTGCCAGGCCCTGGCCGGCCTGCGGCGCACGCCGGCTGTCCGCGTCAAGCGGATGGACTCCGCGACACCTGTGGTCGCGCAGCCCACACCGCCTGTCGCCGCCAAACCGGGAGGCTTTCTGGACGCCATCCGGGAGACCCGCCTGCCGGTGATCGCGGAACTCGATCCGCCGCCCCATCTCGATTGGCAGCCCATGGCCAACGGCGCCCGCGCCTTGCTGGAGGCCGGCGCGCAGGCCATCAGCCTGGCCGAAAACCCGCTGGCCTCAATTCGCCTGGACAACGTCTTCCTGGGCGCCGCCATCCGGCGCGCCACGGGCGGCCAGGTGATCTGCCATCTGACGTGCCGCGACCGCAACTCCCTGGGTCTGCAGTCGACCCTCATGGGCGCACATGCCGCCGGCATTGAGGCCGTGCTGGCCGTGACCGGCGACCCGGCCCCGCACGGCGGGCACGCGCGCGTCGTCTCGGTCTATGAACTGACCTCGCTGGGACTGGTGCGCCTGGCAGACGGCATGAACCGCGGACACGCCGCCACCGGACGCGACCTGAAAGGGGCCACCCATTTCTCCATCGGCGTGGCTTTCAACTCCGCCGCCGCCAACCTGGCGGCCGAAACCGCGCGCCTGCGGCGCAAGGCCGACGAGGGCGCAACCTTTGTCATGACCCAGCCCGTCTTCACCCCCGACCATGCGCGGCGCGTGCTCGACGCCACCCGCTCCGCCGGGCTGCGGGTGTTCATCGGCTTCCTGCCCGCCGTGAACCTCAAGCTCGCGCGCTACCTGCACAACGAAGTTCCCGGCATCCGGCTGCCGGAGGCGTTGCTGGAGCGCCTCGCCGCCCTCCCCGATCCGGCCGACCAGGAACGGGCTGCGCTCGATCATACCCTGCAGTTGCTCGAGACCCTCGCGGCTGAATTGAACGGCGTCTACCTGATCTCCCCCGGCAGCCGCTGGCGCGCGCTGCTCCCGCTGCTGGCACGCGTCCAGGCGCTGCGGCAAAATCGTTAGTCACCTACCCCAGGAGCCCCATGCCCGCGTTCATTGCCATCGGCGAAAACCTGCACGCCTCGCGTGCGGTCAAGACCACCGGCCCGCGCGTGCGCGACAACGTCATCGTGCAGGCGGACGGCACCACGCTGCCCGTGCCCGCCGCCATCCGCAACGGCGCCGAATGGGCCGCCGGCACGGTGCGTCCCTGCGCCGTGGCCGCCACCCTGGCGCTGCACGGCGATGCCGCCGCCCAGGAGGCCGGCGCCGCCTTTGTCCGCGCGCTGGCGTGCGCGCAGGCCGCGGCCGGCGCACGCTTCCTGGACGTCAACGTGGACGCCTTTAGCGCCGACGTGGACGCGCGCTGCGCCGCCATGCGCTGGATGGCGGCGACCGCACAGGACGCCGCGAGCGTGCCGCTGTGCATCGACTCCTCCCATCCTGCCGTGCTGGAGGCCGGCCTGGCGGTCTGCGACCGCAACCGCGGCACGCCGCTGCTGAACTCGGTCTCGCTGGAACGCGTGGCGACCATGGCGCTCGCGGCGCGCATGAATGCCGCCGTGGTGGCCTCCGCCGCAGGCGAGAACACCATTCCCAACGCGGCGGAGGAGCGCCTGGCCAATCTGGCGCGCCTGACCGCGCTGCTGGCTCAACTCGGCATCGTCGGCGAGCGTCTCTACTTCGACCCGCTGGTGCTGCCCGTGGGCGTCGACCCGGTTCAGCCCGGTGTGACCCTCTCCGTGATCCGCGCACTGCGCCGCCTGCATGGCACGCGCGTGCACATCACCGGCGGATTCAGCAACGTCTCCTTCGGCATGCCGCAGCGCCGTCTGCTCAACATGGTCTTCATGCGGCTGGCCCTGGACGCCGGCGCCGATAGCGGCATTGTCGATCCGCTCGTTTCCGGCCCGGATAAGATTGAATCGCTGGATAGCACGTCTGAGCCCTTCCGCCTGGCAGCCGCCGTGCTCTCCGGCGAAGATCTCTACGGCGCGGAGTTTCTCGCGGCGTCACGCGATGGCCGGCTGACCTGATCAACGCTCTGTTGGGTCACCCGCGCAACATCAGCGTAAGCACGCCAGCTCCTACGATCATGCCGCAGACCACGCATGTCTGCAACCCGACCTTGCGCGGTGCCTTGGGGCGCGGGTAGGACGGCGTGACGCCGGCCGCCAGCAGCCGGTCATAGAGATGCGGGTGGATGGTGCGCTTGCCTGACATGACGGCGGGCAAGTGGTTCAGTTGATAGATGTGCTCCAGCGCCCGAGCATATCCGCCTGCTTCTACCTCATGACTCTTCCCCGCCTGGTCCGCCCGGATCTCCAACCGCCGTCTGAATCGATTCGACACAACCATGACAACAAGCGAGAACGCACAGGCCGCAAGAAGCCCGAAGGGGCCAGCCGCATGGGTCAAGGGCCGGACGAACACGAGTGGCAGGAACGCATAGGCTGCAGCCACCCGACACAGGATGGCAGCCTTTGATTCGCTCAAGTGGCCCATCTCGTGGCAGCAGATGGCCCGGATCTCCTCATCCGTCAGGTTGTCCTGGAGACCCGAGGAGAACATGATCTCCCGCGTCATCACAAAGGCCCAGGCATTGGCGGTTGGTGATTTCACCAGCCACACCCGTCTGACAGGGATCTTCATGCGCGCCGATGTTTCGGCGACCAGCCGCGCCAGCCGCTCAGGCGCCAGCCTGGTCAAGCCAAGGATGCGCCCGATGCGAATCGTCAGCCCGCAATGGAGTGCCAGGAGCAGCGCCGCGCCAAGCACACCTAAGCCGGCCGCGCGCCAGCCAAACTCCTCGGGCATAAACCAAACCAGGCATGCCCCAACCCCGATCATGGCCAGGCGCAGCAACCACCCCCGCGCTGCCAGCCCTGCCCACTCCACAAGCCGCAGGAAAGGCCAAAGTGCGCGATCAATTGAATAGGAGCCGGCGAGTGTGCCGCAGAACGATGCGCCGGCGCAGGCAGACCAGTGCGTTTGCCACACCGCAGGCAACGCAAGCTGCGCGATCACCATGAAGGCCGGGATCAGCGTGATGTTGAGCAAGGCTGCCTTCCGGACAGGGTATAGAATCCGAGCCCGCTCGGTCCAATGCGCCAGTGCCGCCCGCCGCCATGGACGCAGCGCAAGCATGTTCAGCAGCCAGGCGAGAAGCGCCGACAGCAACAAGGCGCCAAGAGTGGTAAGGACGTGCAGGATCATGGCGCTTGGAGTTCCGCCGCAATGCGCTCAGAGAGAAACACTTTGAGGAGGGACTGGTAAGGAACATCCCTTTTGTTGGCCAGGATCTTCAGTTCCTCGACCATTGCATCCGGCAGCCGAATCGAGACGCTGCGGGTGGTAGGCCGCAGTTTTGGCATCAGGACATCCTCGGCCGCAGACCAATCCACGTATTCAGCGGAGTCGTTTGTCTGCCAAAAGCGACGCTCCTCGGCTTCACTTTTGAACTTGGGCATGTTCTTTTTCATCGCTGATATCGCTGCCTTTCAGCGCGGCTCATATCCCGCGCCGAGATCACTCGAACCTTGTCACCGCGGATTGTGAAGACTGCAAACAACAAGCGGGAGGCATCGGTTCGTCCCAGGACGTAGAACCGCACTTCCAATTCCGAGTGGCCAGCATCCCGGCGCACGATCACGGGACGGTTAAAGAACAACTGTTCACACTCGGACTGGGAACCGTCATGCGTCTCCCAGTTCTTTGTGCGATTGCCTTCATCCCATTCGAAGCCGGTGCATTCTCGCAGTATGGTGCGCAGCTTAGCCATCTTTCTTGTATACCATGATCATACACGGTTGCCAATGGTCATTTTGTGCTTCTTAAAGGCAGAACGACACGGAACAGCCGCTGCGACGTACTGTCCAAGGCCAGCAGCGGCTGCATCCGTTGTTTATGAAGCCCACTTGAGATTGAGCCTCTTGTGCTGCATGGCGCAATCGCGCAGATACAGATTGATGAGGTTTTGGTATGGCATGCCAAGTTCCGTGGCCAGGGTCTTGAAATAGCTCACGGTTGTCTTGTCAAGGCGCATGGTAATCGGTTGCTTCAGGGCTTTGACATAGGGGTTTCGTTCACCCTTCATCTTTGCGAAATTATAATGTTCTCTCATGGTGTCACCTTCCGTTCCAGTAGTCGGTTTCTTCCTGTTT